>OMJG01000189.1_pt1 | contig 47281 bp, 45 predicted proteins | sample 1646431 | NCBI WGS metagenome assembly OMJG01 (sample SAMN03771674, study PRJEB25209) | food metagenome | isolation source: Cotija cheese | place: Mexico:Jalisco,Michoacan | collected 2011-12-12 | reverse complement strand
CATACGGACATTCCTCCTAAGCTTATTTTTAGTCCAGGTTTATGTCCGCACCCCCGAGATGAAACCATAAATGGTTGATATCTTAATGATAAATGTGCTTTTTTGTGCTTTAGATTTTGGAGTATATCTTGCTTTTTACACTGAAAATCTCATTTTAATAGGCTTTTGAGCTAGCTGTACTCAAAAGTGACAAAACAGTCCTATATCACATAGACAATAGTTATCAAAAGACTTCTGTTGTGATAAACTAAAAGCAATATTGTAAGAATAGAAAGGGAAGATAAAGATGAGTTTAAAAGTTTTTGGCCATAGAAACCCAGACACTGATGCAATTGGAGCCGCAATAGCTTATAGTTACTTACTGAACCAAACAGGTGTTGATGCTGAGGCCGTTGCCCTTGGAGAACCAAATGAAGAAACACAGTATGCACTAAATCATTTTGGCTTACAAGCACCTAGAGTAGTAAAAACTCTTGCAAATGAAACATCTGAAGTTGCACTAGTTGACCACAATGAAAAAGCACAAACTATTTCCGATATCGATGAATTAACTGTTAAATACGTTGTTGATCACCATAGAATTGCTAATTTCCAAACAAGTGAACCTTTATATTATCGTGCGGAACCTCTTGGATGTACTTCCACTATTTTATATAAATTATATAAAGAAGCAGCTGTTACCATTCCAAAAGATATTGCTGGCATTATGTTATCAGCAATCATTTCTGATACTTTATTATTCAAATCTCCAACTTGCACTGCAGAGGATATTGAAATTGGTGATCAATTAGCGGAAATTGCCGAAGTCGGTCTTAACGAGTACGGCTTAGCACTCCTGAAAGCGGGGACTAATCTAGCCTCAAAATCTGCAGAAGAACTGATTGATCTAGATGCTAAAACATTTGAATTAGGAAAGTACAAAGTACGTGTCGCACAAGTCAATACTGTTGATATTCCAGAGGTTAAAGCTCGTAAAGATGAGTTCATTAAAGCAATCAACGCTAGTGGATTTGACTTGTTTCTCCTAATGATTACGGACATATTGAATAGCAATACTGAATTATTAGTAGTCGGAGAACCAATAGAACCAGTTGAAAAAGCCTTCAACAAAAAAGTAGTGGATCAGTTTATTGATCTTCCAACTGTTGTTTCTCGTAAAAAACAAATTGTGCCCCAATTAACAGATGCATTTTGACGTCATGATCCTTGGTGGCCACAACCTCTTACAACTGCTACCTAAAAGGATGTTGAATATATGAGCTTTTTATCAAAAATAAGAAAGTTCCTGAACTTCGGTAAACATGATGTTACCACGTCTATCCATATAAAAACATTGATAGTACGGACAAATGACTTGGACCAGTCGAAACGATTTTATCACAACACTCTCGGATTAGATGTCTTGAGGGACCACAATAATAGCGTTTTGTTAGCCAATCAGAATACACTAATGCCCTTGATCGAACTGAGAGGGCCAAGTAAAACTAGTTCTACTAGATATAGTAATGCAAATGGAGAAACTGATGATAGGTTAAATGAGCCTCAATATCACCACATTGGTTTTTTACTTGATAACAAAAGAAGTTGGAAATCTTTCATCCATCATATATTGGATCAAGAAATACCTATCACTGGTACGAGTGAGGCTAACAAAACCATTTCTTTCTATATCAAAGATCCGGATGATAACTTGCTTGAGTTCTATACAAAAAAAGAGACAAAAGATCATCATCACTATCCAACAAGAAACTTTAACGAAGGACATGACATCGAGTGGAACCTAAAACAAGTTCTTGATACTGTAGATGACGACTATGTGACAAGTACTTATCATTTTGAAATTGCACACTTGCATTTACAAGTCAGTAAACTGAACGCTCAAACTTTTCGTCATTTTTTCGTTGATGGTCTAAAAGCCCTTGAAATTGAAAGCTACCATCCAAGGACACTTAACTTTAAAATGGGAAGTCTTAACATTCTCATTACTGAAGTCTATAGCCGACGACATAATCCTAGAATGACTCGGCAAAACCTAGAACCAATTATCGAGTTTCCTACTATCGGAACCGTCAAAAAACTAACAAATGACTTATTGGACTTACAGTTCCCTTGTGACGTTTCTAAAGGAGAGACTCGAACAATAGTAGAAGGTTTCACTTTTGTGTGTACTTGTCCGGAAGCACAGTTAGTCGCTAAAGAATAGAGTAGACTAGGGGGCATTGTTATGTTAATTGATCGTGATTACAATTTAGCACTTGCTAAACGGCCAGAGAATAGTCATAAGGGTACTTTTGGAAAAGTGTTGTTGATTGGTGGAAACTTTGAAATGGCCGGAGCCATTATTATGGCGTCACTAGCTGCCATATCCAGTGGTGCTGGTTTGGTAACTGTTGCAACTGACGCTAGAAATTTTTCTGCCATACATACCCACACTCCTGAAGTGATGTGTGTTGATTGGGATGAGAAAAAAATGTTTACAGATCTTCTTAAATCAGTAGATACAGTATTCATTGGTAGTGGTTTAGGAAGAAACAAAAAAGCTGAGCGTCTCTTTACAGATACACTCGAGATAGTAACTAAAAAACAATTCTTAGTGCTTGATGCAGATGCCTTATTCTTTTTGTCTCATAACACACAACTCCCTATAACAGCTAAATCTGTTATCCTCACGCCCCATCAAGGTGAATGGTCTCGGCTATCTGGATTAGAGCCTTCTCTACAGACTCATAAGAGCAATCTACAGTCGTTCAGATCATTTATACTAAATCATCAGTTAGAGGATACAGATACGCTTCTAGTACTAAAAAAGCATCATACTGACGTCTACGGTAGCTTAAACCACCATTTTGAACATATTGCACACTTAGATATAGGTAACCCCGCCATGGCAACTGGTGGCATGGGAGATACCTTATCTGGGATCATTTCGGCATTGGTCTATCAGTCAAAATCGATAGAGCACGCTATTTTAGACAGTTTATTTATTCATAGTATGATTGGAGATCAATTAGCGAAAAGTAACTATGTCGTGAGACCAACACTAATTAGCCAGCATATTCCTAAATTTATCACTGACAACCTGATAGTGTCAAAATGAGTATTATTTAACTTAGTACTGTTTAACTAAGTGTTGTTTGACTGAGTCTTGTTTAACTGTGAAAATGTGTACACGCAAGCGCAGTTTTAATGCGGTGTTTGAACTATTTCAAATTCATATTCATATTTTTTCATTTTTGGTTGCATTTCTCTAATTGTTTTGTTAGTATTACACCATCAAATTAATAAAACAGTGTAGTGATAAGAAAAAGTAACGATTGTATTTGATTTAAGAGAGCCTAGGATTGGTGAGAATAGGTAATCAAAACCCGTGAAAACACATCTTTGAACAAACTATCGAATAAAGTAGGTTAGTTCGGGAGTACCCGTTATAGTGCCAGCGCTTAGAAATTTGAGCGTTATAAGGTTAGTTTTGCGAAGAACTAGCGAAAAAAGGTGGAACCACGAGATTATCGTCCTTTATGTCAATTGACATAAAGGGCTTTTTTTATAGCTATACAAAAAATGGAGGAATAATGATGAAAAAGTTGGTATTATACGTATTACTTGGTGTTTTGGCTATTCTTGCTGGATTTGGGATCTATAACAATTACTTTAAAACAACAGATGCTGGTGAGGATAATGGTGAGAAAAAAACGATAGTTGTGGGATTAGATGATACCTTTGCTCCAATGGGGTTCAAAGATGATAATAATGAACTTGTTGGATTTGATATTGATTTATCAAAAGAAATTGAAAAAATAACAGACTATCAGTTCGAATTTCAACCTATCGATTGGATGACAAAAGAAACTGAACTCCAACAAGGAAATATTGATCTCATTTGGAATGGCTATACTGTTACCGATGAACGAAAAGAGATAGTTGCTTTCTCAACACCATATATGACAAACAAACAAATCATCATCGTTCAAGATGACAGTGATATAGATTCTATAGATGATCTTGAAGGAAAAACGGTAGCAACTCAAGAAGGGTCAAGCTCAAATGATGCCATTATGGCCGATACAGACCTCGTTGCAGCTATTGAAGGCAATGAACCAATATCATATAGCACTTTCAACGATGTTTTCAATGATTTATTGACTAACCGTTCGGATGCTATAGTAGTGGACGAAACATTAGCACGTTACTACATGAAACAAAGAGGATTAACAGAATTACGCGTGTTAGATGATGATTTGGGCAGTGAAGAATATGCTATTGGAATCAGAAAAGACGATACACAACTCAAAGAAGATCTTGATGAAGCTTTGAAAACTTTAACTGATAATGGCAAACTAGATGAAGTCAAGAATCGTTGGTTCGAAGAATAATCAGACCCGCCTACTGAAGAAAGATGTCTATTTATTGTAGCTGTACAATAGGTGTATTAACTATCTACAGCAATAATCTACAAACAATGATACAAAAGGAATACACAGAATTAGAAACAATTTACTGCATTATCCGCATTTTACTCAGTTACACTATACTAAATGACACTATACTAAACGACACAGCTATATGACATCTAAATGACATTAAGAAACTAAACTATAAAACTTAAAAAGCCTAAATATTATTAAAAACTAAAGGATGGATTCTAATGAGCGACTTACTAAATTTGATACCAAATTTGATTGATGGATTACTTCAAACGCTGAACTTATTTATCATTGTGGCGGTCATTAGCATCCCACTAGGTTTTCTAATAACCCTATCGGTACTTTATGGACCAAAAATTGTCCAATTACTACTCAATTGTTTTATCTATGTAATGAGAGGGACTCCATTACTTATGCAATTGATGGTGATATTCTTCGGATTGCCACTTTTAGGATTAAAAATTGATCGTTTTCCCTCAGCACTCTTGGCATATTGCTTAAACTATGCCGCGTACTACGCCGAAATATTTAGAGGAGGTATGCTAAGCATTCCACTCTCGCAGTTTGAAGCAATCAAGGTATTAAATATCAAGAAGGTAAGGGGATATAGACGCATCATCCTACCGCAACTCTTTAAAACAACCTTGCCATCCGTTACGAATGAACTAATCACCTTAGTGAAGGACACCTCATTAGTTTATGTTATTGGATTAACCGAACTATTAAAAGTTGGTAAAACTGCTGCAAATGCCTCTGCAAGCCTCGTGCCGTTTTTAGCAGTTGGTTTATTATATTTGTTGATCACGGCAATCATAACATTAGCAGTTGATGTTATTGAAGAAAAACTAGAATTTTAGGAGGCAAATTATGTTGATATGTCAGGGTATTTCAAAAAAATTTGGTAACGAAGTCGTTTTGAATAATTTTGATTTTCAAATGTCACCTGGTGAAATTGTGGGATTAGTTGGTAAATCTGGAAGCGGGAAAACAACTTTTATGAGGATATTAACTAATCTGGAAACGTTAGATAGTGGATCTGTTTTGATTGATGATGTATTTTTATACAAAAATGGTCAATTATCATCTAAAAAAATCCAAAGTAATTACCAAAAGAAGATGGGATTAGTTTTCCAGAATTATGCCTTATTTCCGAATTTATCAGTCATAGATAACATCATTGAAGCTCCATCAGCCCTAGTTGGTACAGCCAAAACATCTATAAAAGATTTGAAGGAAAAAGCTATGGGTTATTTAAAACGTTTTGGACTCGAAGATAGAGCTGATATGATGCCAAAACAGTTGTCTGGTGGTCAAAAACAACGTGTTGCAATTATAAGATCCTTGATTTTAAATCCTTCATTTATTTGTTTTGATGAACCGACCTCAGCATTAGACGATGCAAATCAAGAAACAGTCGGCAGCTTAATAAATGAAATCTCTGAAATTGGAAAAGGTGTTATTATAGTAACGCATGATAATGATTTCGCGGATAAGACATGTTCAAGATTAATTTCATCAACAACATTTAAATAACTGAATAACCACTCGAATAAACAAATTGAATGAACAAATTGAAGATGTTGAAGTTGGATGAACAAATTGAAATAGTTAGAAAGTAAAAGAGAGAGGCGCTGGAATAGTGTCTCTTTAATTTCCAATTTTATTTTCCTCATCTTCGCATAATTTATATTATGTCAACTAGGATATTAAAGACAGGTTTAATATAAATGTCTAACATATATAGTCTCAAAAAGGATGTTATTACCTCTATTACCAAAGATAATAACATCCTTTCCTTCTATAGCTGTTTCTATAGTTGTTTTTTACTATTTCTAATTGCTAGCCTTAATCAGATTATCAAATACATGGTAGCCAAATAGATTCAAATATATTCAAATACATTACAGTCATTACAGCCATTTTTAAAAAGGTAAAAACTAATCTTAATCTATAGTCGGGAATTCACTACCTACAGTGATATAATCTGGTCCTTTAGCAGTATCCATATATTGCAGTGCACCATCTTTAGTAACTCGGAACATTCCAGCTAATGGAGATGTTGTAGGATCAGCTCCCAATTCTTTATTCGTTTCTGAATCGTGATTTTCTCTAACTTCAATTCCTTTATTTCCATCCGCATCTACGTCAGAAAAATCAAATTTAAAATCATCTGCCGTAAATGTAGCGGGTTGATTTGGTTTGCTGTTAATATAATCAACAATCCATTCTTCAATTTCACTTTCACTTAAATCACTGCTACTTTTTGTTTCAGAACTATCTGTTGTATCTTCTGTTGTATCTGATGAATCATTGCCGTTACCATTTTCGCTCGTATCATCACTTGTGCCAGAAGCATTTGATGACTCATCTGAACTACTAGAATCTATTTGATCAGAGTCATTTGCATCGGAACCTTCTTCATAATCTTTATTTTGGTTTTCGACCACTTTGGTCGTATCTCCAGTATTATCGGCACTATTGTCTGCTTGAGCTTGGCAACCATATAATAACAGTGAACTACTCATAGTTAGCATCAATAGCCATTTCGATCTTTTCATAATTGATTACCTCCAGAAGGTTTTCTAGTTCAATAAATTTCGTGGTCAAATATATTCGCTCTTATAATTTTAACTACTTTAAGTATTGCTGTGAGAATTAATGTGAGTATTATTGTGACCATTACGCTATCATTATCACTCTATAATGTTTATGATAGCGTAATTAAAATTATATGTTAATAGGAAACAACATAATTATTTGTTAAATGTTGCTCATATAAGCTCCATGTCGATATGCGGAATCTCATCTTCTAGATAAATTTCCGATATTGCAGTAAATCCAAACGATTCATAAAATTTAGTCAAATAGTTCTGAGCTTGTATTTCTATCCTAGCATTTGGATATTTTTCTTCAATGAAACTGATTGCGGACTTTAACAACTGTTTACCTAATCCTATATGTCTATACGCTCTACCGACACATACTCTACCTATTTTGACAGTTTGTCTCGAATGATCATCTTGTCTAACAGTATAAATTCTACAATATGCTGCTAGTTGACCCTTATCAATGATTTGCAGATGGTAAGAAATGGGGTCTATTTCATCAACATCTTGATAATAACATTTTTGCTCAACTACAAATACTGCGATTCTAAGTCTATAGATGTCATGTAGTTCTCTCGTGGTCAACTCATCAAATTGTTTGATCACTATCATTATCTCTCCTACCCTTCATTAGCAATATCCATTTGTAGCACCAATTATGTAGCATAAATTATAATTATATCTATCATAAATGTAACCGAAATGTAACCTATAAATATAATAAAATAGTTATTGTACTTTGGCTCACTATTTGATTCATTAATCAAAATCAATTATAAAACATTTGATTTAAAATATTCCAATAGTTTATCATCATATATGTTAATTTAATAATCGTACTTCCATCATTTTCAAATTACAAATTATATTAAAAAAGATAAGAGCTAGTCTTATCTTCAGTTCTGATTATAAATGACAGGTATTATTGCTCAAATACGACAAATATATCCAGTTTTAGACAACTATATCCAACCATTATAAATGGCAACTAATTAAGCCAATCATTTTCAGGCCATCATGATATAAAACCATTAGATGCAGTCATTAAATAGTGACATACTCTTCTGACCAATTTTCAATTTCATTTAGAATTGGTGCCATTTTTTTGCCCTTTTCAGTAAGCTGATATGTAATTTTTAGTGGTGATTTTGTCTCAATAACTTTCTTAATAATATCCTCTTTTTCTAGTTCCTTTAGTCTTTGCGACAGCATTTTTTCGCTAATACCATCGATTGGCTGTGCTAATTCACAAAAACGTTTAGGCTCATTCAATAAGACCAAAACAATTTGGCCAACCCATTTTCGACTAAAAATACTAAGTGCTTTCTCTACTTTCGGACAGAGCGTAGGATTGTGTTCATCCGACATAAGAATTCCCCTCTCTCAATCTATAACTCCATTATATCATGAAAAAACAAAATACTGAATTAAAGTAAGTAAAAACTCTTGACAGCGCTAACTAACAAATATATAGTGTCTATATAACATTAATAAACTTACAAAAAGAAAGAGGTTATACATTTGACACTATCTTCAGAGACTCATTCATTGTTCAAAGCAACTGAATCAAGACGTTCTATCTACCAATTAAATGATAAAACGCCTATTTCTAAAGACGATATCATTAAAATTGTTGAACATTCAATAAAATATACACCATCATCTTTCAATAGTCAAACGACTAGAGCGGTGGTTTTATTCGGTGATGATCATAAAGCTTTATGGGAACTAACAGCAGAAGAAGTTAAGAAAGTTGCTCCTGGTGACTTCGCACCAACTCAAGCTAAAATTGATGGTTTTGCTGCTGGAGCTGGAACCGTCTTATTTTTCGAAGATCAAAGTATTGTAAAATCCTTACAAGAACGTTTTAGTTTATATGCAGATAACTTTCCAGTTTGGTCGGAGCAAACTGATGGTATGGTAACATATGCGGTTTGGACTGATCTTTCAGTAGAAGGTGTAGGGGCTAACTTGCAACATTATAACCCACTTATCGATGGTAGAGTTGCTGAAAAATGGAACATCCCTTCTGACTGGTTATTGAGATCGCAATTAATCTTCGGTGGTATTGATGCAGAAGCTGGCGAAAAAGATTTCATGCCAGTTGATGAACGCGTCTTAACATTCGGTGCTTAATTTTTATAATCTAAATTATAAATAGTACGCTAGTACGTCTGAAATTGTGTTACTACACCAAAAAACCAAAGATTGCTGAATAAGCTATCTTTGGTTTTTTTTGTGTCATTTTACGTCATTAAGTGGCACTATTTACATTATACGGTGCCACTTTTCTATTTTTGCCTTTATTTGGCTATTATTACCTTCTAATGTCTTCTTTCAGACTTGTTAAACAACCTTATCTCCTGGTCAATAGACTTTTCAGTATTTTCTGACCGATTACTATCAATCTGTGTAATTTTAGTGTCATAGTATTCTTTTAATAGCTGGTAAGAATAAATTTTTGAACGAAAAACTGGCAAGCTAAACAAGATTATCGTCAAAATTAAAGTATTGAGTAATAAGACATGTATCAAAATAAAGCCACTGTTTAATGTCTTCTGAAAACTAAATTGCTTTACCTGTTTGAAGCTTCTATGGTTCTTAGTCATGCTAAATCTGTTTATAGACTGTCTTTTTATAGAGTGTCTTTTTATAGAGTGTCTTTTTATAGAGTATCTGTTCATAGGGTATCTCTTCATATCACAACTCTTCATTCTTTCATCACAGTAGGCTAATTTTATAAACATTACTTTGTGAGGCTGACTCATGCTGTAATTTTACTATTAGCGAGTCACCTTGGTCTTCAAATCTCATAGATGTCAATCGATTTAATAAAACCTCATGTCCACCTTGATTTGTCCTTCTTCTGATCATCAAGCCATCTTTGTTGAAATAGCGTTCAAAATAGATAACTCGCTCATTTTGCTCATCAGCAAACACAATATTACTTTGATTAATACTGATTAGTTCATAGTGTTCTATATACTCTTCCAAATGGATAATAAACCAATGCTCATCAAGTAAATGGCTATCGTAGATTCTAGATGGGACGAAGGTCATACTACGAGATAATGAAAATAATAGGATCAAGGTCAAACTATTGATCCATAACCCAATTATGGCATTAGTGACTACAAAGCCACTGTTAGTTCTCCTCTTGCTTATTCTCATACATCTCCCTTCGTATCATCACTATCTCTCTCTTATTTTCCTCCAATATCACAAGCGACAACATCACGTGATAAAGCATAAGGAGCATCATGACCGTAATCGCAAAAGCAATGAGTGCTTCTGTTAAAATATAACCTTTTTTCTTTAAACTATTTTTTCTAACTAGCACAGTTATTATATCCATTATATATAAGCTACTCTCATTTCTTTTTTATTACATTTTATATTTTTTTATTTGCTTATATCGTATATATTTAACAAGTCAAACATAGTATTTATAGGATATCTTTAAACAATCTTCCAGCTCCTAATTGAAATCTGTAATTCATTTCTTCATTATGACGCTGCATCTTCACAGTAATCATATTGTTACTAACCCCAGTGTTAGAAAATTTAATAGATGTATTTGTTTTTAAATGAATTGAAGAAGGTAATACAACAGATTCAATCTGTATATCATTAGCGTCCACTCCTATAAAATCGATGCGATTAGTAGGATATGGTCTAAATTGGATTCTAGTTGGTTTTTCCTTTAAATAGCTATAAGACTGTAGCAAACTGACTTGAGCTTCAAACTGTCTTAAAATCAATTCTTCTTCTAGTCGAGCCACTCGTTCTAGCGGATTTACAGATATTAGTAACACTGACCCACTGATGATCACTAGCACCAAAAGAGTATGGATCAGTGTAAAGCCTCTGTGACTGATGCGGTTAGTCTGGCTAAGATTTAATCTAGAAAATAGATGCATTATAAATTCAAATCCATTAATCTATTAAGTTTAACAAGCCATCATCTATAACAGTCTCATCCGAAACACCTAATTGAATCAACTTATTATATTGCCCTTCCGTAATGTATTTTTCGGTGTATAGCGCATTTAAAGTCGCAATCGCATTAGGACTGTGATCTAGTTCATACAATTCCTTTTGGCTCAAAGTCACTTGTATGAGGGCTCCGTCATTTTTGGCTTCAATATTTGCTTTTTGATTCGCTATATTAGGAATCACCAGCAAACTAATTAATGATATGATAAACATTACCACCATCATTTCAATCAAGGTAAAGCCTTTTTTCGCATTTCTTCTAACACCATTTAAAATCAAACCGAATTTTACAGCTATTGTCATAGAATCTTCTCCTATTCTTTCTTTTTTATTTTTTTTAGTTTGAAATTTACGTTTACTTTTTAGTTTAATTCCCTTGTTAATCTTGTTTAAAATTACAATCATACGGTCATTGGACTACATCAATTGGTCGATCATCGTTATGACAGGAGCTAAGAGGATAAAATATATGCTAGTTATCACAGCTCCAACAAATAGTAGTAGCAATGGTTGGATGTAAGAAATAGCTTTTTGAATTTTAGCCTCTGCCTCAATAAAGCAGTCTTTAGCGTATAATTCTAATTTTTTGGCTACTTGATGGGTCTCATCCCCTCTTTTCATTACTAAACCTAGTTCATTAGTAAAGAGCGTTTCTGAATTGAAAATTTCGATGACATCTCGTCCGCTTAAAAGTTGCTGTTCAAGCGAATGTGCAAGTAGCTTTGTCGTCACAGGCATATACTCATTTTGTAATTGACCAAGCGCAATCATAATTGATGCATTCTGCTTTAACACATTTGCTAGTTCTTGAATAAAAGTATAGGTGTAAAACAGCTTGATTGGCCTTGCTAAAAAACCAAAACGGAGAACATTTTTTGCCAGTTTTAAATTTGATTCTGGACGACTATATCGTTTAAACCAATAGATGAGCAGTGCTGAAACCACTAGTAAGCCTAATAAAAAATCTGGACCTCTTTTGATCCACCAAATGATAGTTGCTAAATTTTGGCTACTATTCTGATCTTTTGGCAGTAGCATCGTAATTTGCGGTAATAAAAAATGTCTTATTCCTATTAGTAGTCCCAAAGCACTAAAAATTAAAAATATTGGATAGACTAAGGCTTTTTTTAGTTTCTGTTTCCGCTTATCTTCCTCTAATAGCTCTTTTGAGATGTTTCTTAAAGTTTGTGTGATATAGCTTTGTTCTTGCGCAAGGGCTATCCGTCCCAATTTAGATTCTGAAGATATGACGTAACTGAAGGCTTTGGCGAGCGATTGATTATCTCTTGCTGCACTTTCAAACTCCCTTAAACACTCCTTTTTATCTGGCATTATAATTTGTAGAAAGGATATAGCATCATTAAAAGGTAGTCCTTCTTCAATAAGGTCAGAAAATGTCTCTAAAAATAAGCATTGCTCTGTTTTTTTCCAATATCTTCTACTTTGCTTGATATTTTTAAAAAAGTTATCAGCTATAGTAAACAAGCTTGCCAGCACGTCATTCGCCTCCACGACTCAAATTTTATTTTTTTATCATTTTCAATGAAGTTCAATAAAGTTCAATGAAGATAGAAAGCATCTCTTTGAAACGCAGTGATTGTATTCGATTTATATAGAGCTTCTAGCTTATAATTAAATGATTCAGCCACTGGTTGCTCCTTATTTACCATCAGCAATTGCTCGACTTGTCTACCGTTCATTAATTCCATCAATAGCCTTCTGCCTCCCGCCTTATCTGGAATAAGACGTTGAGTTGTGATCGATACGATGGATTGAATTAGCTGTTGTTTTGTGATGCCCAATTCTAGCAGTCTGAACAAAACACCCTTACAATTCTTAGCATGGATTGTTGCAACAACTAAATGACCCGTCAATGCTGCCCTCAGCATCATGTGTGCAGTAGTCTCATCACGGACTTCTCCAATTAATAAAATGTCAGGATGATGCCTTAAGGCACTTTTGATTAACAGATCATAGGTGATTCCAGCTTGTTCATTGATTTCTGTTTGCAAAAAGTTATTTTCTTTTAGTTCAACAGGATCCTCCATCGTTATTATTTGTTTTTGATGATGACGATAGGATTCCCTTAACAATTGATAAAGCAAAGTTGTTTTACCTGAACTAACGGGCCCAGAAAATAAGAGCAACCCATTTTTAGATTGAATCAATTTCCTTAATGTTTTTAAGTCGTCTGGGTAATAAGCATCGATCTTTTGTTCTTTCTTTGTATCTAAATGCATCCTCAGGACCAGTGATTCTTTATTTTCGTAATTAGTAAGTGTCGAGACACGTACAGTAGTCTTACTTCCAACTGCCTTGATTGTTCCGGATTGTGGTAAGCGTTTCTCTCCAATGTTCAGTTGTCCAATATACTTGATATAGTTGATCAACTGCTGTGCAATATCATTCGATAATTCAACTTCTTCTGTAATCTCTTCTCCGCTACGATACAGTATGGCATAGTGATCGTTTTTGGGTAGTACATAGATATCGTCGATGTCGTATTCTATCCCCTTATCAATCATGTCATTATAGCGTTTCTTTATCATCCCTCTACTTACCATCCTTACCTATAGTTACTATATAATCTGACCGGTCATAATAAGGGATGCGAGAAATCAAAAAAACAACCAAAATTCCGCTTAAATTGGAAATTTGATTGTTTTTTGAGTCTCACGTTATTCTGTTATTGACATATTTTGCCTTCGTTAGAACTATTTATTAAACCTCAATCATCTGGTTTAACCTATTCATCTTGTTAAACATTCATCAGAACTATTTTTAAGATTCTAATTGATCAATCAATGAATTGACGTAAGCAATTGTACTCTTAAGAGCAAGATCATTTGTCATGTCAACATCTACACCTTTAGCAAGTGAAATTGGATCCAATGACCCATTTTTAGATAAAATTTCTAACCAAGCTTTAGCATATTTATCTGGATCTTTAAGCAATTTCAAGCCAACTTGTGTCCCAATCGTCAAACCAGCTGAATAAGTGTAACTATATAATCCCATATAGTAATGAGGTTGTCTCATCCATGTTAATTCAGCACCACTTGAAATTTCAACTTCAGGTCCCCAGAACTTTTCAAGAGTTTCCTTAAAAATCTGGTTCAGTTTTGCCGCATTCAAGTGTTCTTTCTGATCGACTCTTGTATAAACTTCTCTTTGGAAATACGCTTCAAGTAAATGTGTCACCATGTTATGGAAGTATGTTCGACTGATAAACTCTGAAATTAAACCTTTTTGAACCGCCTTATCATCCGTTTTACTCAACAGATACTGACACATCACTACTTCATTACAAGTTGAAGGAGCTTCAATAAAATATAAGCTAGCTTCCGGAACGATAGCATCGTTATGTTTATAAGCATTTTGGAAATGGCCCGCATGTCCCAGTTCATGCGCTAAAACCAATACTTCGCTCATCAAATTTGTCCATGAAAGTAAGATATAAGATGGGCCATCGTAGACGCTAGCACAAAAACCTCCAGTGCTTTTCCCAGTGTTCTTAGGAAAGTCTATCCAACGGTCATCAAATGCACGGTTGATCATTGCTACATAATCATCGCCTAGAAGTTGAAAGGCATCCGTTAGCATCGTTTTGGCATCTTCAATGCTGATTTTCTTCTGATCATCTGATAGGCTCAACTTGACATCTTTGATCGATAAAGTTGGTAAAGCATATTTCTCCTGGATCAACTTGCCATACCTTCTCATAACTGGTGCAAACTCAGACATGATAACATCTAGTTGCCGATCAAACGCCTCACGTGTAACCTGTTGATCACTGAGTAAATAATCGATTACAGAGTCAAATCCTCTTAGTGTCGCTATCTTTTTTTCCAATTTAACTTGATTTATATAATTATTGGCTGTTCCATGTTGATATTTTGCCAGTGTTTTATGGAATGACTCCCAGGCTTTATGTCTAATATCTGTGTTAGCATGGAATTCATACTCATTTTCAAATAGGACATAACTATTGGGATAAACAACGTCATCAACCTCAAACGACTCAAACGTTAAATCTTGAAATTTAGTTGCATCATAGCTTTGAGAAAAACTAAATAAATTGCTATGTAGGCTTGCAAGTAAAGATTCTGACGTTTGATCCAATTGATGGTCTTTAAACCGCATGATTTTAGCGATAAAAGGTTTAGCTTCTGGATAAGATTCCAGCGACTCAGCCACAATAGAGGGATCTATTTGACCGATTTCGAGGTCAACGAAAGCGAGTTTAGCGCCAACAGTTTCAAATAACTCATAAATTTTGCTTTCATTGATTGCCGCTTGTTCATCCCCTGCATCAACCGTTATAGGTAAAGTACCATAATGAATCAATGGGCTTAGTTCAGCATCAATCACATTAAGATCTCTTAAGGCATTCGTCAACAGGCTACTAGAAGTCAACTTTCCCTTATACTCTTTGGCAAATGCATCGACTTTTTTATACATTTGCTCCAGAGCCTCTATAAAGGCCTCCTGGGTTGGGAATAACAACGACATATCCCAAGTTTCATTTACTGGAACATCTTTTCTTAATGGTAGTGCGTTCGTAGACATATACTATCTCCCATCCTTATTTAAACTTATCATAACGATTTATCCTAATAAGGTAAATCGTTATGATATAACTCAGTATACACTTTTTTCTAAGAACTCACTATAATCCCGTTTAGTAAAAAAACATCTGAGTTAAAAAGCAGATCAACTACTAGAAGCTATTTTGCTACCCTACATTTTCGTTCTGATATCTAACTAAAAGTCTATATAGCATAAAAGGAATGAGATACTAAGATCTCATTCCTCACAATGGTTCATATAGTTATGTTTTTATTCGGCGTTATGATAAACATCTGAGACATCGTCATCATCTTCAAGGGCATCAACAATTTTTGTCAGCTTTTCAGTATCAGCCTCACTCAAATCAACAAAGGTCTTTGGAACCATCGTTGTTTCGGCATTTGCAAGTTGATAGCCTTCCTCTTCCAAAGCATCTCTGACTGCTCCTAGATCCCCAGGCGCTGTATAAATCTCAAACACATCATCACTAGTTTCTAGTTCTTCACCACCAGCTTCTAAAACACTCATCAACATTGTATCTTCATCAACACCGGTCGTTTTTCGATCTATAGCAATATAACCCTTACGATCAAATAAGTAGCTTACTGAACCAGTTTCTCCTAGAGCTCCACCATTATGAGTGAAGGCCACTCTTACATTAGTGGATGTCCGATTCCTATTGTCTGTTAAAGCATGAACCAAAATGGCTACACCACTTGGTCCATAACCTTCATAAGTCACTTCGTCATAGTTTGCTGACTCGTTTGTATTGGATCCCTTATCAATAGCACGTTTAACATTGTCATTAGGCATATTATTAGCTTTAGCTTTATCCATCGCTAATCGAAGAGACGGGTTTGCATTGGGGTCAGGACCACCACTTTTCACCGCCATATAAATTTCACGTGATAATTTTTGGAATACCTTGCCGCGCTTTGCATCTTGTGCATTTTTACGGCCTTGGATATTATTCCATTTTGAATGTCCTGACATTGCATTTCCCTACTTTCATAATTTAATCATACTATCCCATTTTAAACATATAACCCTTATAAATCAAGCTTAGAACTTTAATCTTCGCTTTGAGTGATGGATAAGATACGCTACTGTAACCCCTACTATCGCACCGAAACTATCTAATATGACATCTAGCATCAAAGGCGTTCTTCCCCCAGTAATTCCTTGGTGGAATTCATCAAAACCAGCATAGGATACTCCAATAATTATACTGACTAAAACGGAGAGACATATTTTTGTTTTTGATAGTATAAGCCCTCGACACCAGAAAAAGCCTATCATAAAGAAAGTCAAAAAATGAGCCCCTTTTCGAATGAAAAACTCAACTGCAGCAATGCGTTCTCCTTCTTCGAAGGAAACCATGACATTGCCATATTGAAACCTAATCTTGTTGATTAAGGGTAACGACCCGATCCAATCAAAAAAACCACTAAAATGGCTAAAAACTGGTACTAAGCTCTGCTCTTTATAAGTCATACTCGAGCTAATAAAGACAATGACCATGATCACTAAAGCTACACTGATACAAACCGGACCTCGATACTTTTTAGACATGATGTACTCCTTTTTAGTATAATAATAACAACTAATTACTTATTCTACTACATCTGTTATAATTGTGAGAGATACTTTCCTTGAAATGAGTGATTGTTTTGCAAAACTTTTTCAATAAATTGAAAATTTTCTTTCGTAGCCAAAGCTGGCATAAATTTACAAGTGGCTTCAACATCTTCTACGATGTGACTAAGCGCCTTGTTTTCGTGTTGATCCTTATCTTGTTTTTTGGATCCATATTTGTGGGCGGAATTGGATTAGGATACTTTGTTAGTGTCACTATGGATACTACCCCTCCAACTAAGGAAGAGCTATCAGCTGAAATTACGAACCTTGAATTAGTGTCTAATATCAACTATGACAATGATGAACCCATTTCAGCCGTTAGAACAGATTTAGTTCGTGAGAAGACATCTATAGATCAAATCTCAGAGTTTGTTATCAAAGGACTCGTTGACACAGAAGATAGTCATTTTTACGAGCATCATGGTGTTGTTCCAAAAGCTGTTTTACGTGCCCTTATCCAAGAAGCAACTGGATTTGGTGGCCAAGTAACCGGTGGATCAACATTGACCCAACAATTAGTAAAACAACAGATTTTAACCAATGAAGTAACTTTCGAACGGAAAGCAAATGAGATCTTACTCTCCTATTACTTGGAGGATTTCTTTTCAAAAGACGAGATTATTGAAAGCTATTTGAATGTATCTTCATTTGGAAGAAATAGTAATGGTCAAAATATCGCTGGTATTGAAGCCGCTGCGAATGGTGTCTTTGGTGTTAGCGCGAAAGATCTTTCCTTACCACAAGCTGCCTTTTTAGTCGGTTTACCTCAAAATCCCTATGTTTATACACCATACGAACAATATGGCGAGGTCAAGAAGGACCAGTCTGCCGGGATTGAGCGTATGCAAACTGTCCTGTATCGGATGTACCGTGAAGGCGACTTGACTCATACTGAGTACGAGGAAGCTAAGAATTACGATATCACTAAAGATTTTATCGGTCAAACCTCGGTGGCAACTTCACCGCAGAGTTATTTATATCAAGCAGCAGAAAGAGAAACATTAGATATACTAGTTGACCTAAAATTAAAGGAAGACGGTGTCTCTAGGAATAATATCAACGAGAATACTGATTTATCCGATTATTACTATAATCAAGCGGCTCAGGAACTGAGTACTGCAGGCTACAAAGTCAAAACAACAATCAATAAAAAGATCTATGACTCAATGCAAAGTGCTACTCAAAATACTATTGGAAACTTAGGACCGACCTATAGTGATACCTTTAAGGACGAAACAAGTGGTGAGGAAGTTACAGAAGATGCGCCTCTTCAAGCTGGATCAGTTTTACTTGAAAATAAAACAGGTAAAGTACTCGGGTTTGTTGCTGGTAGAGACTTTGAGACTAGTCAACTAGACCATGCCTTCTCAACGAGACGGTCTCCTGGTTCAACGATCAAGCCGCTTTTAGTATATGGGCCAGCTATTAGTGAAAACTTAATATACCCTGCAAACTTACTGGCAGATACCAAAATTGAATACAAACAACAAGATGGAACTACTTGGGAACCAAGCAATTTTGGTGGCACTATTTCGAATAAATTTGTCACTGTTCGCCATTCCCTAGAAGAGAGTCTGAACAACCCTACTATCAAGCTCTATCTTGAAATGTTGGATAAGGGAATCAGTGCTGAACCTTATCTCAAGAATATGGGTATCAATAGCATTGGAAGTAATGAGTATGCTAATCCTTCGTTAGCAGTTGGTGGTACTGAGACTGGACCAACAAATGCAGAACAGACTAGTGCGTTTTCAACATTTGGCAATAACGGGAAACATACCGATTATTATATGATAGAATCTATTACAAATAGAAATGGAGAAGTTATCTACCAACACGAGTCTACTACTAAGGATGTCTTTGACGAAGCAACCAATTATATAGTTGCCGACATGCTTAGAGATGTCATTACAAATGGAACTGCATCTGCCTTACCTAGCATGCTAAACTTCTCCTCAGATAACTTAATCGGAAAAACAGGTACTTCAGAGGAGTTCAGGGATATCTGGTTCATCGGTAGTACCCCCAATATCACTTTAAGCAGCTGGATCGGTTATGATAATACTCATGAAACTCGCATCGTATCGCAATATGATGGTTATGGTTTCCCTTCAACTAGGAACCTAATCTATTGGTCAGCATTAGCAAATAGTCTAAACAGTGTTGACAACTCGCTCCTAACTAGTGGCTCATTTACTCAACCATCTAGCGTATACACTGATAAAGTTTATAAGAGCACTGGTACAGCAGGCGGTACTGTTTCATTGCCAAATAATAGGACTTATCGTATTGGTGGACAACAAGTTGAAGATCTGTTTAAACAAAACCACCCTCCTATACAACCATCCTATCACCTTCTGCCGGGCTCAACAGATGAAGACCTCACTAAATTCTGGTCTGCTCTAACAAAAGAACGAGACCGTCAAAATGAGGCTAAAAAACGAGAAGAAGAGCGCCAAAATAACAATTCAAATAATAACAATAATACTAGTGATAATGACAACGATGACAATTCTGACGAGAACTCTAATTCTGATAACGATTCCTCCGAAGATGCTGATGAAACTAGTGGTATCTGATTAATTGGAAACTAATCAATCAAGAATCGTTAGGTCCCTCAAATAAGTGAGAAAAGTGATAAAGCAAAAAAGCTGACTCCACCTAGTGGATCAGCTTTTTTGCTTTAGTCGTTCGTTAAATTCTTAGAAAGGCACTTGTTAAAAAGTGATTATAGTGATTATTTAGTAGTTCCATTGTTTTCGATGCGGTAAGGCAAAATAACTTGATCGTCGACAACTTCCTCATCATTCATTACCTTAGTTAGTATGCGCATGGCTACAGCACCGATATCATATAAAGGTGGAGCAATACTCGAAAGTCTTGGCCTTACCATTTTTGTTAAACGTGTATTGTTGCTTGTGACGATTTCAAAATCTTCAGGGATCTTATAGCCGTTATCAATCATCCCATTGAGAACACCGATTGCAATCTCATCATCGGTGATGTACGCTGCTGTAACATTGGCAATTTTCAACTGATCAGAAATAACTTCACCAGCTAAATAGCTTTCACTGATTTCGAATAATAGATTCTCGTCGTAAGGAATACCATGATCCTTTAATGCTTGTTTGTAGCCTTTTAGACGTAATTGACAATTGATTGGATCACTGAGTGTCTCACAAATAAAAGCGATACGTTCGTTACCAGAGTTAGCCAGTTGATTCACAACATCATAGGTAGCTTTTTGGTAGTCAATATTGACACTAGAGAACTCACCTTCAATTTCAACTGAACCTGCTAAAACTATTGGCGTTTTCGTACGATTAAATTCTCGACGAACTGCATCAGAGATGGAATTGCCCATATAAATGATGCCATCTACTTGCTTGTTCAGCAAAGTATTCAGAACCTGAATCTCTTTTTGATCATTCTTATCTGAGTTTGCTAAAATGATATTGTACTTGTACATTGAAGCGACATCATCAATCCCGCGTGCTAACGTTGAGAAATATAAGTTCGTGACATCTGGTATCAATACCCCCACTGTCGTTGTTTTCTTACTAGCTAAACCTCGTGCTACTGCATTTGGGCGGTAATCTAAGCGATCAATTACCTCTAAAACTTTTTTTCTGGTAGCAGGTTTTACATTTGCATTAGAGTTCACTACACGTGAAACTGTTGCCATTGAAACACCTGCTTCACGTGCTACGTCATAAATCGTTACGGTATCTTTTTCCACCACTACTCCTCCTCCCATATTATAATAATTAATTTATCATTAAAAATTCATACTTGCAAGCGTTTTACACAATCTTTTCCATTTATTTTCACATTATCTTTCATAAAAGAATATGTTAAACTATAATTACAGTGTAGACAAAAGAAAGAGGGAATTTCAATGACTAGATTTACAGATTTTAAAACATGGATCAATCAGGAAAACCTTGATGCTGCAATTGTAACTTCTCCGATTGCTATTTTTGAATTAACTGGTTACTTATCTGATCCACATGAACGTTTTTTAGCCTTATTTGTTTCGGCTAAAAACAATGATTTTTTAATGACACCAGCTTTAGAAGTCAATATGGCTGAAGAAAAAACCGATATCCCCGTATTTGGAGCAACGGATGATCAAAACCCCTATGAAGAATTCAGTAAGCATATCAAAAAGGAAGATAAGATTCTTAACATTGCAGTTGAATACGATCACTTAACCTATGGTAGGATGACAAACATCAAGAAGTTCACGCCTTTTAGCATCAAAGAAGATGCCACTGGTTGGCTAGAATATGAAAGAATGTTTAAAACACCTGAACAAATCAAACTGTTGATAGAGTCTGGTGAAAAAGCAGATTTAATGACAAGCCTAGTCAAAAAACATATCAAGACTGGTATCACTGAAACACAATTAAAAAATGTCGTAGAGCAAGAAATGCGTGAAAATGGTATTGAAAAATTTAGTTTCTCTACCCTTATACTATTTGGAGACCATGCTGCCGACCCACACGGAGAACCTGGCGACCGTGTCTTACAGGATAATGAATTTGTATTAGCAGATTTAGGAGTTATGTGGAAGGGCTATGCATCTGACATGACTAGAATGTTCTATAATGGCGACGTTGCTTCTCTTAGCGAACACCATAAAAAAATACATGATTTAGTTCAATTAGCACATGATAAGGCAATTGCAGAAGCTAAAAATGGTATGACAGCTAGTGAAGTTGATCAAATTGCTAGAGATGTAATCACTGATGGTGGCTATGGTGACTATTTCATTCATCGCCTTGGACATGGTATTGGGAGAAGTTGTCACGAATATCCATCGATCGTTGAAGGAAGCGATTTAGAAATCAAACCTGGAATGTGTTTCTCAATTGAACCCGGTATTTATATTCATGGCGATATAGGTGTCAGAATCGAAGATTGTGGTTATATGTCAGAAGAAGGTTTTATAAAGTTTACACACTCTCCTTATCTGATAACTCAATAAATTGGAACTAGTGACAGTAAACCATCATAGGATTACTGAAGCGTTCAATTCACCATTGACTACAAGCTAACAAAACGTTATCAAAAATAAAAACAAAAAATAAGGCAAAATAAAAAGCTACAGCATAATAAAAATGCTGTAGCTTTAACTTTGCACAGTAATAATCTACATCAAGCGATTATTTGGAAGCTTCGTCGACTTCTTTAACTGCTTTATCTGCTGTTTCATTGGCTTCTTTCGTCGCTTTTTCAGCAATGTCCTTTAGCTCTTCTTTTGTGTCATCTGCAGCTTTTTTCACTGAATCTGCAGCATCTTTACCAGTTTCATAAAAATCTTTTTTAGCTGATTTAGCTGTATCTTTAACTTTTGAAGTTGCTTCGGTCAAATGATCCTTAACCACATCGGCTGTATCTTTCAAGTTTAACTTGATATCTGAAGACGCTTCTTTAGCAGTTTGCGTGAATTCAGAACCGCGTTCTACAGCGATATCAGAGTACTCTTGTAATTGATCTAGTAAACGATCTGCTTCATCAGCAATATCTTTACGCAATTCTGCTCCTGATTTTGGTGCAAACAACAAAGCTGCTGCTGCTGCAGATACGCCTCCAATAATTGCTCCTAGTAAAAATCCACCACTATTTTTTGTCATAACAATCTCTCCTATTCTCTTTTTTCAAAAACGCTACTTAATTTCAGTAGAATCTCTACCCTCATTTGGTATAATGACTTCTTTTATTTCCCCATTACTTGCATCAGGATAATCAGAAGTCACAGTGATATCTGGTACAGAAGCTTTTGTATTCCGGTCACTCTTTGCCTTTTTAAACTGATTGACAACAGCCCCTACTTTACTTAAGCTACTTCTTTTTCGTTGTGTTTTTTTTGATTTAGAAGCTAATGACTCGACCAATTTTCTACTAGAATCATTAACATCAGATACAGAAGTTCCAATATCTCCGATTGCAGTGAACAAAGGATCAGTTTTCTCAACTTTTTGATTAATATCAGCCACTAGATCGTTAGCTTTATTCAGCAATCCTTCTACTTCATCTGAAATGTTATTGACATTTTTATTGACCATAGCAATTGTTTCATTGACTTCACCAACTGTCTTTTCAACTTCTTCAAATACCGAGGCTGTTTTACGTAGATTGGTGATTAAAAAAACGACTAAAGCCACAAAAGCTAGCGCAGCTATCAAGCCAGATATTTCTCCAATAGTCACTTAGCACTCACTCCTTTATCATTTATTTTGTCTATAATGTTATGATAGCATTTTAAGACATTGGATGCCAGAAATCACTATCCAGACTGACATTTCATCAGTGATTTGCTATACTAAGTTCATTAGGAGGGTTCCTTTATGCAACAATTCTTTAGTAACCTGGAAAGTTTTTTAAAGCAATATTTAAATTTCGACTGGGAAAGCTTTTTAACAGCATGCTTATCTGCCGGAATTAAGTTAATTGTCTTTGTCATTACCGCAACAATCATTAAAAGTATTTTAATCTCTATCTCAAATCATTCTTTTAGAAATTACCTCTCACGGAAGACATCCACCTTTAATCGTTCAAAAACGTTGATGAAGTTAGTCGAGAATTGCATTCAATATCTCTACTATTTCGTTTTGATCTACGGCATTTTATCATTGTTAGGTCTCCCCGTTTCTTCACTATTGGCTGGTGCTGGTATCGCTGGTATCGCCATTGGGCTTGGTGCTCAAGGTTTTTTGACAGATGTCATAAATGGTTTCTTCATTTTGTTAGAGCACCAATTTGACGTGGGGGATACTTTGACAATTGATACCTATGTTGGAACAGTTACAAATGTTGGGTTAAGGAGCACTCAGTTAACCGGTTTTGATGGCACGATATACTACATTCCAAACCGTCAGATACTAGTTGTTGGCAACTCCTCTCAAGGCCATATGAGGGCTACTGTCGACATATTCGTCTATAATGATACACCAATCAAGAAAATGGAACTGATCATCAACGACGTAACTGAAACCAATAAGAGCCAACTACCTACCATTTACAAAGGTCCAATTTTTAATGGACTATTATCCTTGCCTTCCGGGCAACTTTACTATAGAGTTACTTTGTTTGTAGACGCAGGATTGCAAGTTGATGTCCAATCAAAACTGTTGACACTGTACTTAGAGGCAATGGCAGAAGAAGGAATTGATCTACCAAATACACCAGTTTGCTCTATTCCGACACCACGATAAAGTGGGTTTACCCTATATTACAGCGAATCAAGCAAAAAAGATCTCAAGAATTTCTTGAGATCTTTTTTATGAGATCTTTTTCACCTGTTACTTTATACTCAAGCGTCTTATGGTCAACGTGTTTATACTCACATCCTTTTTTCAAACAACGTGTTTTTTATAAGCAACATGCTTTATGATTAATAATCAAGTAATGTGCTAAACTGACTTAATTCATGCATCTGTTCATCATAGTAATTAACTAAAACCTGTCTGTTAGTAGAATCAACTTCTACGATAGCAATTGTTTTATACTCACTATTTGGTCCCTTAGGAAGTGAAATACTACCAGGATTAATACAAACAACATCATCCACTAATTCTACTCCGAACACGTGGGTATGCCCATAAAAAGCAATTCTTTTGCCATGACTTTTAGCATCTTTAGCAAGTCTTCTCAAAGAACTCTTGACGCCTAACAAATGGCCATGAGCAATGAATGCTTCTCCTACAGTCAATTCATCTGGGAAGCGAGTGTCAAAGTCACAATTTCCTCTTACAACATATACTCCTGAAAATACTGGATCAGAAAAACTGAATTCTGAGTCGCCGCAATGAACGACATAATCTACTCTATTCCGATAACTATCAATGATATCGTCCATTGGATGTAATTGGCTATGATTGTCACTGATGACTAAGTATTTCATATATGCGCCTCCTTCTATCAACCGCTAACCCCTTAACTTTACAAAAAATACTGTCCTAATTACTTAAAAACGCTAGATTACTTGAAGATGACAAGTTAGTCAATGCCTACCGCCTTAGCCAGTCATCAAAGTGATCAAATAGTGCTTTAGTAGCTTTTGCACGATGACTATATTTATTCTTTTCCTCTTGGGACATTTCTCCAAAAGTTTTATTGGTGCCATCAACCTCGAACAAAGGATCGTAGCCAAACCCATTTGTGCCTCTAGGAACAGAAACTATCTCTCCATCGCAAATGCCTACTGCAACTAAACTTTCTTTTCCAGGTGTAGCAGCTACCATTGTACAGTTAAAGTGAGCCTTGCGAGGCTCGTCTGGTAACTCCCCTAAAACTGCTAGGAGACGAGCATTATTTAAGTTATCGTCATGGTTCCCGGCATAACGAGCAGACCGAACACCCGGTTCTCCCATCAAGGTATCAACGCATAAACCCGAATCATCACTAATGACGATTTTCCCGGTTTGAGTTGCAATTGTCTCAGCTTTTAAACGAGCATTTTCTTCAAAAGTAATCCCGGTTTCTTCGACTTCCTTTAAGTTTGGAAAATCGAGTAGTGTTTTAATGGTATAACCCTGTTTGGCAAAAAGCTTTTTAAATTCTTTGGCCTTGCCAACATTCTTAGTTGCAATGATGATTGTTTTACTCACTTGCAATCCTTCCAATCCTATTAGAATGATATGTCTTATAATGGTTTATCTTAGACTCATTTATTTTTGAATAATATATCTTAGAAAGATATATCTTTAATATCTCTCTGACTTAAATCTACTTTTTCGATATCCCATACCCTTTTATCAAGCCACAAATTAGCGATTTTCTGGAATTGACTAACATCCCCAGTCGTTTTAAAAGAGCTAATAGCTCCTGATCTTTTATTGGTGTTTTGAATACCATATTTTAAAACAATCTTTTTAAGTTTTCTTGCCGTTTCTGCCCCAGAATCAATTAAGGTGATATCATTCCCTACGGATTCTCTGATAATATCTTTAATAAGTGGAAAATGAGTACATCCTAAAATAAGTGTGTCAAGTTCCCATCTTTTGAGAGGCATTAATTCTGCTTCTACAATAGTTTCTAACTCTTTGCCATCTACTACTCCCGATTCGATGATTGGAACGAAGGCTGGACACGCTAACGAATAGATCCTAACCGCTGGATCTATGGATTGGATAGTTCTTTTATAAATCTCGCTATTAATGGTAGCAACGGTTCCAATAACTCCAATATGACCGTTAGTCGTCTGTTTGGTAGCGGCCAAACTGCCGGGATAGACTACCCCGAGCATAGGGACCGGTACTTCTTGCGCCAAATATTCAAGAGCCAGTGCTGTCGCAGTATTACAAGCTATCACAATCAATTTAACATCATACTGTAAGAGATAATTGATCATTTCACGTGTAAATGTCACAATCTCGCTAGACTCTCTTGATCCATAAGGACATCTTAAATTATCCCCTAAATAAATAAAACGTTCATTAGGAAGTTGTTTTTCAGCTTCCTTTAGGACAGTCAGCCCACCTATCCCTGAATCAATAATTCCAATTGGTTTATCCATTGTCTTACACACCCTACTGTTATTCTACTAAAACTAAGAGACGACTCAGGGCTATTTATGTCACCGTAAATAGGTTTCAGCCTTTCTTTTCTTGTACCCGTGGTAACAAAAAATCAATAATCGTCTGACCGGAACTCCTTAATAGCAGCCAGTAAAGGAATCAGTAGCAACAAAATTTTCAGTAATTGTTTCAATTTACGCATACTTATCACTCCTATTTTTATTTTCTATAGTATACCAATTATTGTTACTCAAGTTAAGTATATCGTATTCATCGATCTTAAGGACAAACTTAAGGACAAAAAAATAAGAGAGGCTACAGCAAACTAATGCCACAGTCTCTCTTACTATTTAAAAATTATTGAATATGCTTTTCAACTAGCTCAGTTAGTTGTTCTTCACTGTGTAAGCCGATAACTTTATCGACCTCTTCGCCATCCTTAAAAATAATCAAGGTAGGAATACTCATTACACCAAATTCTTGAGCAGTTTTTTGATTGTCATCTACATTTAGCTTAGCTACTTTCAAACGGTCCTCAAACTCTTCAGAAATAGCTTCAATAGCAGGTGCTTGCATCCGACAAGGACCACACCACGGCGCCCAAAAATCGACTAAAGTGACCCCATCAGCGATTGTATCATGAAAAATTTTATCATTAACTTCAGTTGTCATTATTCCACCACTCCTTTTACTGTACTCGATTATTATAACATAAAGTTAGTGATTCTACTACACTAATGCTCTCGTTAGGCTCAATCATACTATTATTATCCCAATTCGGCAATCGTTGCACCACTACCGCCTTGATTTTGGGACGCAAATTCGAAATGCTTAACGGCTTTGTTGCGTCTCAACACTTTCCAGACTGCGTCTTTAATAGCTCCCGTTCCTTTACCGTGAATAATCGTTACACGTGGATAGTTAGCTAATAGAGCTGCATCAAGATACTGATCTAGGTCTTTCATCGCTTCTTCATACCGTTTTCCTCTAAGATCAAGGCTTGTCTTAACATGACTTGAGCTTCCTCCTTTGAGGGTCGCACGGATTGGCTTTTCTTTTTTCGCTCTATCAATCACTCTGAAATCTTGTTCAGGTAATTTCATCTTAACAATACCCATTTGAACAGCCCATTCTTTCGGACCTTTTTTTTCCAACAAAACGCCTGTTTGTCCAAAGGAAATAACTTCAACTTCATCTCCAGCTTTGAGCGATTTTTCACTCTTAGCACGATTCAACACTTTATTCTTTTGCAGTTTTCGCTCATATGTCAATTGGTTAAAATCACCTTGTTTCGCAATCAATTCATGCTCTTTAACTTGTTGCGCATTTGCCTTTTTTTGCAATGATCTAATAGACGCAATCAATTGGTCTGCTTGTAGTTTCTTAGCAGCTACCATTGCATTGGCTTCTTCCTTGGCTTCAGCAATCAATCTATCTTTATTTTTTTTGAGAAAAGCCGTTTGAGCTTTCAGATCTTTTAGAAGTTTGTCGCTTTCAGCTAAATTCTTTTCTACTATCCGTTGTTCTTTTTCTGCCTCTGCTCTTTTTTCTTCTAAATCAGAAATGACACGATTCAAATCCTGGGTCTCGTCTGTCAAACCACTTTTTGCTTGCTGTAAGATTACTTCAGGCATGCCTAACCGTCTGCTAATATCAATAGCATTGCTACGTCCAGGTACACCTAAAACCAAATGATAAGTCGGAGCAAGAGTGTCACTATCGAAAGTCATACTAGCATTAATCGTGTTGGCATGGTGGTAACCATATGATTTTAGTTCAGGATAGTGCGTTGAGGCTACAACGTAACTACCAAGCGTCCCAATATAATCGAGTATAGCAGTTGCAATTGCTGCACCTTCTTGAGGATCAGTTCCTGATCCAATCTCATCGAGTAGAATTAAACTCTTGTCAGTAGCTGAGTTTAAGATACTCACAATATTTGACATGTGACTGGAAAATGTACTGAGGTTTTGCTCAATGGATTGTTCATCACCAATATCTGCAAAGATATTGTCGAATATTCCAACAGTACTCTCTTCATTAGCTGGGATAAATAAGCCGGATTGTGCCATCAGTTGAACCAATCCTAAGGTCTTCAATAGCACCGTTTTACCACCGGTATTTGGTCCAGTAATCAAAATAGCCTGATAATCTTGTCCAATGATAATATCATTCTTAACAGCTTTATCCAGGGCTAGTAAGGGATGCCTTGCTTCTTTTAGACGAACATAACGGTCTTTCGACAGCAGTGGTAAGCTCATTTTTTCTGCAGTGGCGTACTGAGCTTTAGCATGGGCATAATCGAGTTTACCTATCACTCTAATATTGTTTGCAATTTCCTCTTGGTAAGGTACCAAAAGTACCGATAGTTCATACAATAATCGTTGTATCTCTTCTCTTTCAGCAGTTTTTAAGTTAGCTAACTCTTGCCCCATTGTTATTACTTTTTGTGGCTCCACATAAACTGTTTGCCCACTACTACTTTGGTCGTGTACAATACCACCAAATTTATGCTTATATTCACTTTTTACAGGAATAACGTAACGATCATTCCGCAACGTTACAATGGGTTCGCTCAAGTATTTCTGGTATTTATAGGATGTATAGTTTTCAAGGGTCTCTTTAATCTTTTGCTCATCTAACCTGATACTCTGCCGAATACTTTTAAGTTTTGGAGTCGCATCATCGTAAATACTAGCATCATCCGCAATTGATCGCGCTAAGTCACTCCTTATGTCTGGTAAGCTCACTAATGAGGCAATCAATGCTGGCAATTCTTTCAATTCATTCGCAATTTGCTCTTCGTTGTCCAAGAAACGCTTAAGGTCACGAACAATCTCCAAGCATCGCTTGATCGTCAACAATTCCTTAGCATTCAAATCAGCAAAAGCTGCTAACCGTTTTAAGGGAACAGACAAATCATCGAGTTGTGCGATCGGTAAATATTTGTTATAACGTATGATTTGCATAGCATCATCGGTTTGATCAAGTAATTGTTGGATGACTTGACTATCAGTCAAAGGCTCTTGGGTCAAGGCAAGCTTTTTACCATAATCAGTTCGAGTCTGACCAGCTACCTTAGCCCGAATTTTTTCAAACTCTAACGTTTTGATAATTTTTTCATTCATAATTTCTTTCCTTTTTGTTTCGTTCTAAATGGCTATATGACAGGTCTACACTTAGGACAACCACCATAATTGGGACAAGCTGTCTGAAAGGTATGGTGTATCCGTCACAATTTTATAGGCGATTTGACTATCTACAAATTGTTTTTGGATCGCATCTACCGGTACTAAGCTGAGTAGGGTTAATAAGACGAAAACACCAACATAATTAATCACTAAACCTATTACGGCTCCAATGAGACTGTTAGCTTGGGAAAGGATAGGTAAAAAACTAATATCCTTCAGTAAGTACCCCAATAACCGAGTAACAATTATACCAGCAAGCAGTAATAGGACAAATGAAATACCTCTATAAAATGTGGTGTCTATCCGAAGGGTTTGGTTGGCATTATAGAATACCAAGTTAGTGGTTTCCGATGCAGATGGAAACGGAATAAACATTTCTGTGTACTTAGAAAAAGGCATATAAAAACGATTGGCAATATAATAACTTGCCGCATAGCCAACAGCATAGATGATTTGAAGTACAAATCCCCTTCTAGCTCCGTTATAAATACCTAGTAATAGAATCACAATAACAAATAGTGTTAATAACATAGTTTAACTCCTTATAATAACTAACCTACTGAATTATTGGCCAAGTGGACTCTTCTCAGCAGGTTTCTGTTTCTCTTGATCTACTTTCTGAGACATCGCATTAATAGCCAATAAAATTGCCGCATCTTCTGAAGAAAGATCTGGTTTGACCTTCTTGATTTCGTTTAATTCGTTATTCAAAATAGCTACCACAGCTCTCATGTGTTCTACCGAGTGTTGACCTGTGATGGTATATGTTTTACCATTAATGCTAGCTTTAAACCTACTTTTATTTTGCATGGTATCTTATCTCCTTATATCTCGTGCTATCTCGAAAGCCTAACTCTTTAAGTGAAAGGCGACCATTGTACCGTCTTCAAAAACTTATTAACTTGTTTTCTAAAAAGTTTTATATTCTTTTCCATTCCATTCAAAAGTAGACGTATTACCATTATTTTAACACAGTTTTATCAAAGATAAACCTAACTAAAGGAGTTTCCTATGTCAGACAAACCGGTCGTCCTAAAACTGTCAGCTGAACAAGCACATCAGTTAATGAACAAACTGAAAAATTTTGCTGTAGAACCAATTGCTCACACTCAGTTCCGAGCTAAGTATCAAAATCATACCATTACACTTTATAATAGTTTGAAATTAATGATTCAAGGTCAAAAAGCGAACCAAATTGCGAACGATCTTGGTTTTAAAACTATTGCGATTGACGGTCCGTCTAAAAACACTTCTAAGAGCACTTCTAAGAGCACTTCTAAGAACAGTTCTAAGGGTACTAATTTCTCACCACTAGTAGCCAAGTCAAACACCATCGGTAGTGACGAAAATGGGAACGGCAGTTACTTTGGTTCTCTGACTGTCTGTGCTACATATGTCTCTCAGGACGTGATTTCACGTTTGCAGCAACTCGGTGTCAAAGATTCAAAGATGCTTACAGATTCAAAAATTCTTTCCCTTTCACCAATTCTAAAAGACCTACTTCCTTATGAATTATATGAACTGGTCCCTGAACGGTACAATGCCTTACAAAAACAGTATAATCAACACCAGTTAAAAGCTATTATCCACAATTTTGTGATCACAGAATTACTAGACCGTTTATCGGCCTCAAACCACGTGGACCACATTATTATCGACCAGTTTGAACCAGCTGCCAATTACTTCAAGCATTTGAATGGTCAAACTAGAATCACAAGAAAAAACGTTATCATTACCCCAAAGGCCGAAAGCAAGTCACTAGCAGTTGCAGCAGCCTCTATTATTGCAAGAAGTGCTTTCCTTAAAAGTTTATCGACTTTAGGAAAACCCTATGATATCCAACTACCATCAGGAGCGAGCCACAAAAGTGATGTTGTCGCGGCGAATATCTATCAAAAATTTGGGCTTGAAGGGTTAGAACAAACAGCTAAATTACATTTTGCTAATACAAACAAAGCTATCGCATTAGCAACTACAAAAGGCGCCCATTAACGGTAGCTGATATTATATAAAATCCGCTAGCACTTAATGTGTCATAGTTATTACATTCTGGCTAGACCCCAATAATTAAAAAATAGCGAAGCGGGAAATAGAAAGCTATAAGAATTGGGACATGAAAACAGAAAGTAGGCCACGATTTATTCTGATTGTGGCCTACTTTCTGTTTTACTATCGATTACTAAAAATAACTTTGTCTCACTACTGTATCAAACTATCGAACAGTCACATTAGGAATAGCCGTAACAGCCGCACTGATTTTATTAAATTCCTCATCAACTTCAACATCAGTCAGTGTTTGCTTATCATCTCGAAAGACAAGTGAGAACGATAAGGCTTTATACCCTGTCGTTAATTGTTTTCCTTCGTATAAGTCAAATAACTCTACTTGTTTTAACCGAGAAGAAGCTGCTGATTTAATAGCCGATATCAACTCACTATAGGATACATTCTCTGGCAGTTGTAGTGATATATCTCGATTAACAGTCGGAAATTTAGGAATATCAATCTTTCCGGTCAAAGTTTCTGTGACTGTTAATAAATTGGCCAAATCTAGTTCAGCAACATAAGTATCAGCTAAATCATGTGCAGCAGCATATTTTGGATGGAGTTTTCCAATAAAGCCGATGACTTGATCATTATAACGAATAATCGCTGTTTGACCAGGATGACATTCTGCGATACCGCTTGTTTGCTCATAAACCACATCATCTTCTACACCAAATGCCTTGAAGATACTTCCAACAATCCCTTTAGCATCAAAGAAAGTGTATTCCGCGTCATTATTCAGCCATTTTGTGGCTTGCTTATGACCGGTTAGAGTGATGCCTAGGTGCATTCTTTCAGTAGCAAGCCCCTCCTGGTCTGGTGTTGCAGTAAAGACACGTCCTATCTCAAATAGGGCTAAATCTCTTTGTTGACGATTTAGGTTGTACTGGACAGTTTCAATCATTGTTGTGACAACGCTTTGGCGTAGGGTCGAACGGTCTTCAGTCATTGGCATTGCGAGAGTAACAGCAGGCTCCTCACTCAAACTAAAACGCTTTGCAGTTTCTTTGTTCGTAAGAGCATAGCTAATGATCTCTGATATACCAGAAGCCTCCGCCAATCTAGATATTTTCCTTAATGCAAGTTGAGCTGTGGTCAGATGGCCACCAGTTCCACTAATTGTCGGCAAGGTCAGTGGCAAGTTGTCGTAACCATAAATACGAGCCACTTCCTCTACTAGATCGGCTGGAATTGAGATATCCCATCTTCTTTTAGGAATTATAACTTCGTAGGAAGACCCATTCACGACATAATCAAATTCGAGTTGTTTCCAGATTTTTTCAATTTGATCCGTTGTAAACGAGACTCCAATCTTTTGAGATAGATAGTCTAATGATACTGGAACAGTGATGAGATCAGTATTCAATGTTGTTACTGTGGCAACATCATCTACTACTTCCCCCCTACCAAGTAAGGCGATGAGTGATGCAGCATATCTTCCTGCTTCTAAGATCGTAGCTTGATTGATTCCCTTTTCAAAACGCATACTCGATTCACTACGTAAGTTGAATTTTTGTGACGTTTTTCTTACAGTTGTTGGATCAAAAACTGCTGATTCAAGAGCAACCGTAGTAGTAGAACCATCGATTTCGGTCGATTCACCGCCCATAACACCGGCTAAAGCAACTGGTTCTCCATGAGCAGTGATTACCAAATCATGAGCAGACAGTTTTCGCCTTTTACCATCTAAAGTTATGAGTTCTTCGCCATCAGTGGCATATCGAATAATAACTTCTTTTGCTTTTAACTTATCATAATCAAAAGCATGTAAAGGTTGACCATACTCCAATAAAACATAGTTTGTAATATCAACAACATTATTGATTGGTCTAATACCTGCATGCATCAAACGCGCTTGCATCCAAATTGGGCTCGGTCCAATAGTCACATTCTTGATGATCAACATATTATAATCAAAGACATCATTTGTTTCTTTACCAACTGAGATCAGACCAGGAATTTCAGAACCATAGCCTATCTCATCGGTATCAGGTTTAAGGTTATTAGGGCGACCATAAATGGCAGAAATTTCATGAACAGCTCCGCGCATACTTAATGCATCAGCCCTATTGGGAGTAATATCCAATTCAATAAGTGCTTGGTGGCATTTGTATAGGTCTAAAACATCCGTTCCGATTTCTGTTTCTTCAGGTAAAACTGTTACACGATCCACAGCTTCGCTCGGAATAACACTATCTGAAAAGCCCAACTCCTCTAGGCTACACAACATGCCGTCCGATAGTTTCCCCCGTAATTTTCCTTTTTTGATTATACCACCCGGTAATTCTGCCCCAGGTAAGGCTACGATAACCTTTTGCTGTACTGTGATTTTCGGATCACCACAAACAATCTGCCGAAGCTCAGGTTCCCCACAATCAACCAAAGTCACTTTTAAATGATCAGAATTCTCATGTTCACGAATATCCTTTATTTGCCCTACTATCAATTTCGATAACTTCTGATCTAATTGTTCTACAGAATCAACTTCTATCCCAGTTCTAGACATTTTTTCGGCAAGATCACGGGGAGCAATATCATTAAGATCAATAAATTCGTTTAACCATTCGTATGCTAATTTCATAGTGATTTTTTTCCTCCTAAAACTGTTTCAAGAAGCGGATATCATTTTGATAAAGGTGACGAATATCATCAATGCCGTATTTCAGCATCGCAATTCTATCGATTCCAAGTCCAAAAGCAAATCCACTATACTTTTCACCATCAATACCTGCCATTTCTAAGACATTTGGGTGAACCATGCCACTTCCTAGAATCTCGATCCATCCTGTTTGTTTACACACTCTACAGCCCTTACCATTACATTTAAAACAACTAACATCTACTTCTACACTTGGTTCAGTAAATGGGAAATAGCTTGGACGTAACCTCGTTTTTCTATCACTACCAAACAACGATTTTGCAAACAGATCAAGTGTTCCCTTTAAATCACTCATCGTAATATTTTCAGCCACAACTAACCCTTCAATTTGATGGAATTGATGCGAGTGTGTCGCATCATCACTATCTCGCCGGAAAACACGTCCTGGACTGATCATCTTCAAAGGTCCTTTTGTAAAATCGTGGACTTCTAACGTACGTGCTTGCATGGGAGAAGTTTGGGTTCTCAACAATTCATTTTCAGTGACATAAAAGGTATCTTGCATATCTCTAGCTGGATGATCTTTAGGAAGATTCATCATTTCAAAATTATAATGATCAGATTCGACTTCACGACCGTCAATAACTTGATAGCCCAATCCAATAAATAAGTCTTCTATTTCCTCTTTTACCTTTGTGATGACATGTTGATGACCAATAGCTATTTGATTCCCAGGTAATGTGACATCAATAGCTTCTTTGGCAATTTTTTCAGTTAAAATCTTATCATTTATCTCTTTTTCTTTTTCTGCTATGGTCGTTTGAATCACTGAACGAACTCGGTTTAATTCTTGACCAATGGTTGGTTTATCTTCCTTGTTGGCTTCTTTAATTTTCTTAGATTGAAGGGTCAATAACCCTTTTTTCCCTAATAACGACACTTTAACTTGTTCTAAGTCACTCTTTGACGCTGTTTCATTTAGCATGTGCTTTGCTTTTTTAGCAAGTTCTTCTAACTCTTCTTTAAACAAATTGATATCCATTTGTGTTCACTCCTTAAAAATTGTATAAAAAAACACCTCATTCCCTGATTAGGGACGAGATGCGTCGCGGTACCACCCTAGTTCCAATATTAGTATTGGCAACTTGATCATTATTAACGGTAATGAACCGTGCCTTCTTTTGTCATTTTTCAATAACTGAAGAAAAAATGACTCCCGAAGGATACTTAGAGAGTGAAGCAGTTATGGATCAAGTACTCTCGGTCTCAGTCTATGCCGAAAGTTCCCTTTGACTCAAAAATCATAACCAGTCTCTCATCATTGTAAGTCTTATTAATTAAATTGTAGTGAATTGCCAATTAATTCACTCATTTCATTATCACAGATAGCCGTATTGACTAAAGGTCAGAATAGGCATTCATTCGTTTATACTGGAAAATCTAATGGTTAATGTTGATTTTACACGTTAACACTTATCACTAAGGCTTAACACCACTGATAGTAGCAATAAAGCTAGAAGAGTTCAACTCAATAATGATTTAAACTCAGTCTTTGTGGAATAGATTTAAGAAATTGTTTGAATGACACTGCTTTTCCACTCGAATATTCAGAAATAGCGCAATACTTATCCACACACGTCACGACATAACTTTCTTTATATCTCGGTAAAGCTAGAGTAGCTAACCACATGTGTTTAACAATAATATCTTTTTCTAAATCGGATAAATCTGTTAATTTAAGCGCATTTTGATAAGCCATTTGGGGATGGACCCACGCATGACTTCCCTCCATGAACTTCGTAGTTCTCCAATCGTAGTAAAACAAATCATGTAACAAGCCGGCGCGTGCAACGGCCTTTGCATTAAGACCTAAATTTTTAGCTATCAAATAACTCTTGTACGAAACTGAAATACAGTGATTCAATCGCGTCGTAGCATGATGTTGCTTATAATTATTTAATTTTTGAACTTCGGGTCTATCCAATAAATCGGAGACAAATGATAAATACTGTTGATCTTTTGTCCAATTGTTTGATGTCATACGGACATTCCTTTCACAGGTTTAATACCTTGCGACTCCCATTATACCATAGAGTTTTAACAACTGTCACCATCATCTTAAAAAGTCACCTATTTTAATAAATAGTTTAAGAAATATTAAGTTTTTAAGACTTGGTCATGGCTTGATATAATACAATACCCGCTGCTACTCCAGCATTTAGAGACTCAGCATGACCAGTGATTGGAATCGTGACTAATTGATCAGCATTTAATAAACTTTCCTCACTGATACCTTGTGCTTCGTTACCGATAACGATTACCTTTTTAGTCGCAAACTCAATAGTATCTAGTAAGCGTGCATCATCACGCAAAGCTGTTGCATAAATGGTGAAGGCCTTTTGCTTTAATTCGAAGTACAACTCCTTCAAACTGAGATCTGTTTTTACGATTGGTAAATGAAAGTGACTTCCCTGAGCTGACCGAATGACCTTATCATTAAGAGGGTCAACAGAGGATTGACTTAATAGCACACCATCATAGCCGAACGCATCTGCTGACCGAATAATGGTTCCAAGGTTACCAGGATTTTGAACCTGATCCAAAAGTACAAGCTGAGTTTTTTGTAAGAGATCACCAATAGCTACTGTGTCTGCTTCTATTTCCAGGAATATCCCTTGAGTATTCTTAGTTTGTGATATTTTGGTGGCAATGGCATCATTGACAATATATATTGGAACGCTATTAGTGATTCGTTTCATCAGGTCCTGATACCGTTCAAGTTCTCTCTCATTGATGATTAAAGCTTTAAGTAATGCTTTTGATTTGATAGCCTCGTCGACTAAATGCTCGCCTTCTACTAAGTAACTTTGTTCTTTTTTTCTCTCCTTAGCGAGCGTTAGCTTGTACCATTTCTTGACCAAGTCATTATTTACAGATGACAAGTTATTCATTCCAGTCGGTTCCTTCCTGTATAAAATAGAAATTTTAAATTGTTTGGTTGTTAATTGTTTATTTGAGGTGATTATATACTAATTGAACGTTGTGACTTAATAATACAAATATAGCATTAAATTACTTTGTCTGGTAACTCAAATGAAAAAAGTATTAGTTACTGAAATCTCTTCCAAATAACTAATACTTCAAATTGAACCATGTGAAATTGATTGCAAAAAACGATTCTATATTCTAAATTGTATTACAAATAAATCAAATATGATTTTATAAATAACCACGTGGGTCAACATGAACACCATTAACACGTACTTCGAAGTGAAGATGCACTCCAGTAGATCTACCTGTTGTTCCCATTATTCCTAAAGTCTGCCCTTGAGAAACTGATTGCCCAGGAGCAACAGCTAATGAGGGTTGCATATGAGCATATGCCGTTTTTAAAGATTGACCATTCACAGTACCATGATTAATAAGAACCATGTAACCATAGCTTCCCATATAACCTGCATACTCAACTTTCCCACTAGTAGCTGCTTTAATTTGTCCACCACCAGCAATATCTAACCCTAAGTGATTTTCAGAAGCCCCACCACCAAAAGGATTAGAACGATTTCCAAATCCCGCAGTTATCGCACCATTTGCTGGTTGGATAAAGCCACTTCTTGATGGAGCGGATTGATTAGCATTGCTTTCATTATTAGAGACACTATTCGCGGCAATATTCTCAGAATTAGTTGACGAAGTACCAACTAATTTTGATTCAGTAGCTTTTTGTTCCGTCTTAGCTAGTTCTGCTGCTTTTCGCTCTTCCTCGATACGAATTGCTTCTTGCCGTTCTTGCTCTGCTAAAATATCCTTGTCAAGTTTGCTAACTTTATCAGCAATTGACTGCTGGGTAACCGCAATTTTGTCTTTCTCACTCTTAGTCAGCTCTTCTTGAGCTAGTAATTTTGAGACTTGATCATTCATTTCATCTTGCCTAGCGATGAGATTATTTTGATTCACGATATTTTGCTGTTTTAGCTCATCAAGTTGTTCTTTTTCTTTTGTTAATGCTAATTGTTTTTCTTCTAATTCTTGACGATCATTCATTTGTTGAGTAATGACATCGTTATTTGTATCAATGATCGTTCCAACTGCAGCACTTCTTGAAATGAAATCAGAAAAAGTCTCAGCTTCAAGTACATACTCGATATACTTAAATGAGTGATCACTTTTTTGGACAGCTCTTGCTTGATCAGCCAATTTTTCTTCACGGCGCTTAATCAATTCTTTCAATTCTGTGATTTCCTCAGTTAACACAACAATATCTCGATTTTTTTGTTCTATCTTTTGGGCTAATTTATCGATTTCAGCAGTCAATGCATCGATATCTGCTGAAATATCACTAATTTGCTTTTGTAAATCACCCTTTTTGAGTTGAAGTTCAGATAATTGATTCTCTTTATTCTTTAGTTCTTCTTCTAAGACGGAAGACTCTTGATGTAATTTATTCTGCTCATCTTTTAAGTCAGAAATAGCATCCGCTTTAACGGTAGTACCCCCTATTAAACTGCTGATTACGATCGCGGATAAGGTCAATTTGGAAAAAGTGGCTTTATAAGTCAATTGTTTGATCCTCTCTGTTCAGTATAGTGTCAGATAATAGCTAATTAAAACTACCATATTTCGAAGTTGAAAACGAAATGGTTTTCTTATATAAATACTTGAATATTTCAAACCCAATTCTAATTTTAACAGATTTATTTGTGAAAACTATTTCAGTCTAATAACAATCTTAGCCATATATTACAAAACTATAACAAAGTTCTAATCAATCAGTCTGTCCCCACCCATTCATTTGCCTACTTTTACTAGCTTACTATGTAATTACTTACTATCAATTACTTACTATCAATTGCTTACTATTCACTAAAATCTAAAAACGACTATGGAAGCCAGACCCACCATAGTCGTTTTTAGATTTATCTCGAAAACTATTCATAACTTTCTTAAATTACTGAATCACTGACCCAATGAACCAGTGAATTACCGAATTACTTAATCAATTCATAGATGGCCTCAGCGTATATAGAAGCTGCTCTTAAAAGATCCTTTACTGTCATAAACTCATTGACTTGATGCATGGTATCCTCCGAGTCAGGAAATAGAGCCCCAAATGCTACCCCACGTTCGAGTATGCGTCCATAAGTTCCGCCACCGATACTTTGCTCATGTGCTTCAAATCCAGTTTGCTTAGCATAAACCGAAAGAAGTGTTTTAACTAACTCATCTTCTGCTGAAACATAATGAGGAGTTTTATCCTTCCCCCTGCCAATCGTTGCATTATAACTACTCAAGGCACTGTCTGCAGCAATTTCGATTTTTTCAACTGTTATGCCTCTAGGAAATCTAAAGTTCAACACAACGATACCATGAGTATCTTCAGTAAATGTCATAATGCCTGCATTCATTGAGGTTGTGCCCATCACTTCATCTGTATGTTCAGCACCTACGTTTTTCCCAGTAAAATCTAAATGCACTTGTTCAGCAATCAATGCCAAATAACCTTTTGCTTGCCCAGTAAATGAAAACTGTGTTAAAAATACAGCTAGATAAGTACCAGCATTGACCCCTTTTTCTGGCATGCTACCATGACTCGCTTTACCTAAGACGGTAATCTCACTTTTCCCATCATCAAGCGTTTCAAATGTGCCTGTTACTGGGTTATGTTCTAAGAAATCAAAAAATGCTTTTTCAGCTTTTTCAGGATCTGCAAAACGAACTTCAGCATGTGCCTCCTGAGGTACCATGTTTTCCCGTATTCCTGCGTCAAAGCTATTCAAGTAGTTGCTAGCATTTTTATCTTGTTCACCCTTAACAGAAACGTACAAAGACACCATTCCTTTTTCCCCGTTAATAATTGGAAATTCAGCATCTGGTGAAAAGCCAAAATCTGGCATTTCTTCTGTTTTAAAGTAGCGATCCATGCAAAGCCATTCACTTTCCTCGTCTGTCCCAACTATCAAACGGACACGCTTTTTAACTGGTAGTCCTAATTTTTTGATCAGCTTAATAGCGTAGTAGGCAGCCATTGTAGGACCCTTGTCATCACTTGCACCACGAGCAATAATTTTCCCATCAATCAATTGAGGATCAAAAGGATCATTGTCCCACCCATTACCAATGGGAACAACATCCACATGTCCAAGTAATCCCATTAATTCATCACCGGCACCATATTCGATATGTCCTGCGATATTGTCAACATTCTTGGTGACAAACCCATCTCTGTCACCAAATGACAGCATTTTTTCCAACGCTTTTCTAGGACCGGGTCCCACTGGAGACTCATCCGATTTATGATCGTCATCGCGAACGCTGTCAATTCTCAATAGTTCAAATAGATCTTCAAGTAATTCCTCTTTATAATTATCGATCTCTTTTTTCCAATCAATAGCCATAAGTAATTCGCCCCTTTAAAATGATATTTTTTATCTTAAGCTACTCTGTTACTACCATGCTACCATTTATTAATCCTAAAACAACTGTTTTGCCCATCTTCATTCGATTTCTAATGTCTAATCAACAGAAGAGACCAGTTGTTTTTCCTCTTTTTCTGACAATCGTCGGTAGTTTCCTAAAGACAGATCTTCCGGAAGCTTCAGAGGACCCATCTCTATCCGCTTTAACGAATTAACTCGGGAACCAACTGCCCTGAACATCTTCTTAACCTGATGGTACTTACCTTCAGTAATAGTCACATGTACCTTGATTCCTTCTGGTAGTTCCTCCAACAGAACAAGGCTAGCTGGTTTAAATGTTATTTTGCCATACTTGATGCCCTCTAAAAATTGTCTTATAACATCAGTTGGTAAAGGGGGTCGAACAATGGCCTCGTACTTTTTGGTGACATGTTTTTTTGGACTCAATAATTCATGCCCCAATGCTCCATTATTTGTTAACAACAATAACCCCGTTGTGTCTTTGTCTAACCTTCCAACTGGGAACAATCCCTTCACAACATCTTGAGGCTCTATCAAGTCTAAAACCGTCTTCTCTGTATCATCAACGGTTGCTGATAAATAGCCTTGTGGTTTGTTTAAAATAAAATAGTCAAATTCGCGATAAATAATTTTTTGCCCGTCACAGAAAACAGTGTCTTTATCCGGATCTATTTTATGAGATGAATCTGTCTCTATCGCGTCGTTAACTGAAATTCTATGGTCAGAAAGCATTTGACGCACTTCTTTTCTTGAACCTAGCCGACAATGTGCCAGAAACTTATCTAATCTCATTTGGTCTCCCCCAATGTGCCTTACTCATTTGTCTTTAAAGGGTCAGACTATCTTTTTCTACGCCTTCGCGAACTTCTGGTCTCCCTTTTGGGCATTTCATCAGTCTGTTGATCATCTTCTATTCTTGTTTCTTCTTGACTGTATTCGTCTCTTCTTTGACCGCTCTCTTTAAGATCACTAATTTCGTCATCAGCAAAAAAAGAATGATTCAGTAAAGGCAAATGTAGTTTTTGCCTTAACCGATCGGCTTTTGCGCCCAACAGCAGAGTCCCTTGATTTGTAATCAGCGTCAACCCAAGGTATAGAAAAGCTCCAATTGAAGCAACAATTACTAGTGCAATAATAGCATAAAGTTTTCGTTCTAAAACCAATACCTTGCCTAATAAAGAGACGACTCCATAGGCCACTATCCCCATAATTAAGGTATTCACTGCTACAATTGCCAATTTACGAAAGACTCTCGTCCACCTGATATCACTAATCTGTGCAATACTCCATAGAAAAAGAATGTCAATAGCTAAGAAAGCTATAGCAGTTGATAAAACAGCCCCATTCACATTAAAGAATTTAATCATAACCGGTTGCCATGCAATTTTTAAAGCAAAGGCTATGACTAACCCCATGACAATAGTTCTCATTTGATTTGTGGCTTGCAAAATATATCCAAGGATCAAAAAGAGTCCTAAAAATATACTAGCAATACTGTAGACCCTTAATATGGTTGTACCAGTTGCATTAGCACTATAAAACAAGTTATAAAAAGGTTCTGCCACAACAAATACACCTATTGCTGCGGGTAACATAACGATCGAGAACAATACAAGATTGTTCTCAATGAGTAAGCCTAATTTTTCCCGATTTCGTTTGGCGTAAGAACTTGCAACAAGTGGCAAGGCTGAAACACCAATACTACTGGCAAAGGAGATGATAATCATGACCAGCTTGTTAACATTAAACGACATCACACCGTACAATTGAACGATTTCAACCGAAGAGAACGCAGTATAACGTTTCATTGTTGGTACAAAGGTGAACTGATCTACTAGTCCTAACATTTCAGTTGCCGATGCGAATAAGACGAATGGAATCGCATTTATAATCAGGTCTTTATAAAAACTAAAGCCACCTAAACTATTCACTTTTTCGTTATCTTCTGACAGTCTAAGCTTTAAATCATCTTTTTCCCGATAAAGGACATAGGTGAGATAAAGTAATGAAATAACTGCCCCTACAAATGCAGCAAAAGTCGAATGAGCAACTGCTAATGGGTATTTTCCCATCATTACTTTCATAATAATAAAAGTTGCTACTAGTAAATAAACAATACGTCCCACTTGTTCAAAGAACATCGACAAAGCGGATGGTGCCATTTCTTGGTGTCCTTGAATAAAACCACGTATCAAACTCATTGGTGGAATGATTACTACTGCAGGAACCAAACTTCTGATAACCATTACAGCATCTGAAACATTGACCTGAGGGCTATTTCTAGCCACTATTGGAGCTGTTGCAAACATTATCGCACCAGATATTACCCCAAAAGCTAACATCAGTAACAACGATTTAACAAACAGTTGCCAAGATCTTCTGTATTCTCCACGTTCGTTGAAATAGGCTACTTCTTTTGATAAGATACCAGGAATCCCAGCTGTTGCAATGATCAAGAAGACACTATAGATACGGTAACCAACACTCATCAAGGCATTAGCTAAATCTTGAGTTTTATCATTTCCGATCATATATAGCCATGGGATAACATACAGTGCTCCCAGAAGCCTAGACGTGATACTCCCAGCAGTCATCCAAGCAGATCCCTTTACTAGTTTTTCAGAATCACTTTGTTCCAGACGACTGAGAAATAGTCCATATCCTCGCTTTTTAGACATATAATCCTCATTTCAGTTTGCTTAGACTTTACTAAGACTCTACTTATTCGTTACTTAGCTACAATATTTACCAATTTATCAGGTACTGTAATGACTTTAATCACATCAAGACTTTGAACCAATTGTTCTACCTTTGGTTCTGTCAATGCTAAATCTTCAAGTTCTTGTTTTGATAGTCCTGTTGCTACCACCAAACGTTCTTTTATTTTGCCATTGACTTGAATAATGATTTCAACAGTAGATTCAGTAAGGTATTTTTCTTCATATGTTGGCCAAGTACTTTCACATACTAAAGAAGAATGACCAAGCTTCGACCAAAGTTCCTCTGCCATATGAGGTGCAATAGGTGATAGAAGTTTTAAGAAACCATCAATGTGTTCTTTTGAAACCTTATCAGCTTTATAAGCTTCATTGATAAAAATCATTAGTTGCGAAATAGCAGTATTGAAATGTAATTGGTCAAAATCTTCTGTGACTTTTTTAACAGATTGATGGTACACCTTTACGACCGAATCATCTGACTTATCCCCTATTTTAGACGAAATTGTCCCTTCTGGGGTAATGATAAGTCGCCAAACTCTGTCTAGAAAGCGGCGTGACCCTTCTAAGCCATCTTCACTCCAAGCAATTGAAGCATCTAGGGGTCCCATAAACATTTCATACATGCGTAAGGTATCTGCTCCATATTGATGTACAACATCATCTGGATTAACCACATTTCCTTTTGATTTGGACATTTTTTCATGTCCTTCGCCTAAAATCATGCCTTGATTGTACAACTTTTGGAATGGTTCTTTACAATCAACAACACCTAGATCATATAAAAACTTATGCCAAAATCGTGCATAAAGTAAATGCAGAACAGCATGCTCTGCTCCACCAATATAAAGATCAACAGGTAACCATTGCTGAGCAGCTTTTTTGCTGACCAATTCTTGGTCATTGTGTGGATCGGCGAAACGAATGAAGTACCAAGAACTCCCTGCCCATTGTGGCATCGTATTTGTTTCCCTACGACCTTTTTTACCAGTCTTTGGATCAGTGACATATAACCAATCTTTAATCAAAGCAAGTGGTGACTCACCTGTTCCGGACGGTTTAATGTCTGTCGTTTTTGGTAGTTCTAATGGGAGTTCATCCTCAGGAACTGTAGTCATAGTTCCATCTTCCCAATGAATGACAGGAATCGGTTCACCCCAATACCGTTGTCTAGAGAATAGCCAGTCTCTTAATTTGTAGGTTGTTTTTTCAGAACCCAAGCCTTGCTTTTCTAACCACTCCACAATAGCATGAATAGCCTCGCCTTTTGTTAAACCATCAAGGAAGTCAGAATTAATATGGTTTCCATCCCCTACAAAAGCTTCTTTTTTGATATCTCCGCCTTCTAAAACAGGAACAATGGGCAGGTCAAACTTTGTCGCAAAATCGTAATCACGTTGATCATGAGCTGGAACCGCCATGATTGCACCAGTACCATAAGAGCTTAGAACGTAATCTGCTATCCAAATTGGCACTTTCTTACCATTTACCGGATTAATAGCATAACTACCTGTAAATACACCTGTTTTATCCTTATTCAGATCTGTTCTTTCAAGATCACTCTTTAAACTAGTCTTTTTTTGGTAAGCCTCAACTGATTCTTTTTGCTCTGCTGTTGTTACTTCTGACACTAATTCATGATCTGGTGCCATAACACAATAGGTCGCTCCAAATAATGTGTCAGGTCTAGTAGTAAAAACAACAAAGTAACTTTTAGAACCGAAGATGCTAAAAGTAACTTCCGCACCCTTAGATTTTCCGATCCAGTTTCTTTGCATGTCCTTGATACTTTCAGGCCAATCAACATCTTCTAAATCTTCTAATAGCCGATCAGCGTAAGCTGTTATTCTTAACATCCACTGTTTCATTGGCTTACGGTATACTGGAAAACCACCTCGTTCAGACTTGCCATCAATCACTTCTTCATTAGCTAAAGTTGTGCCAAGTGCTGGACACCAATTGACATTGACTTTCGCTTCATAGGCTAATCCTTTTTCGTATAGTTTTGTAAAAATCCATTGCGTCCATTTATAATATTTTGGATCAGTTGTATTGATTTCACGACTCCAGTCATAGCTGAAACCCAACATTTTCATTTGCTCACGAAAATGATTGATATTGTGGTTGGTGAATTCAGCGGGGTCATTCCCAGTATCCAACGCATACTGCTCAGCAGGCAGACCAAAAGCATCCCACCCCATTGGATGCAACACATTGTGTCCTTGCATCCGTTTCATTCGAGCTACTATATCTGTTGCTGTGTATCCCTCAGGATGCCCGACGTGTAGTCCTTGACCTGACGGGTAGGGAAACATATCTAATACATAAGTAAAAGGCTTGTCTTCATCTGTCGTAGTTTTGAAAACATCTTTATCTGCCCATATCTTTTGCCATTTTTTATCAATTGCTTCATGATTAAAATCCATTTGTACGTCCCCTTTTTTTATCGTGATAATTCCTGAAAAAGTCAAAATTAAACTAATAACGCAATCAATCGCTTCTTTTTAACCAAAAGATTGGATAGCACAAAAGCACAATCACTAAACAACCTTTTGGCACCGTATTTAAATAATACCTAAAAATGACCGATTCAAATAAAGTGTATTCACTAAATTTGACTACAATACACAAAAAAGCACACCAAGACAGAACTGTCTAGGGCGTGCTTCGCGTTACCACCTAAAACTTTAACTTATCATACCTATAACGGAGCGACCCGCTATCGCTTCTAAAACCAATCAGCGATACAACTCTTTAATAAGGTGAGTTCATCTTTGTTTATTGACATGTTCACACCTACCACATGCTCTCTTTACGCAAACAATGACTACTAGTCCTCAAAATTCATATTAAATTTCAATCAACATAATAACAACAACTAATTATACTAACTATTGTCATATCTTACTTTGCCTATTCTAATATAATTACTTAACTTTTACAACATCCCCAGGTTTTAAAACATGATCATTTGAAAAATTATTAATTTTTTTGAATTCATCTAATGTTAAACCATTGTTAAAGGCTATTCTCCACATACCTTGTCCAGCTTTAACCGTTACAGTCTTAGTGTTATTAGATTGAACCGGTTGACTAGTTGATTTAGCATTAGCTACTGCAACTGAAGCAGCTAAAGTCGCTGGTTGATTTACTGGACCATTAAGTTTAATAACCTGACCAGGTTGTAAAACCGTATCATCATTAAAACCATTAGCTGCATATATTTGTTCAACTGAAATACCGGTATTTTGAGAAATCCTCCAAAAACCTTCTTTAGGCTTAACAGTATAGGTCTCTCCATTAGAACTTCCAGAATTTGTAGTGTCAGAATTAACATTTTGCTTGTCTGTACTTGTTGAAGTGCTTAAAGTCACTACATTATTGTTAGAAGTAGAGGACCCACCCAATTTAATCACTTGCCCAGGTTGGATCACCGTATTCAGCTTAAATCCATTAGCAGCTAAGATTTGATCAACCGGCACTCCTGTCTTACGTTCAATAGCGTAGAAACCATCGCCCTTAACTACTTTATAG
>OMJG01000188.1_pt1 | contig 47304 bp, 41 predicted proteins | sample 1646431 | NCBI WGS metagenome assembly OMJG01 (sample SAMN03771674, study PRJEB25209) | food metagenome | isolation source: Cotija cheese | place: Mexico:Jalisco,Michoacan | collected 2011-12-12 | reverse complement strand
CGTCTTATCGTATCTGGGACTAGTTCAGCCAATTGTTCAGTTAAATAGACAACGCCGTAATCTTCACTGGCTAATTGATCTACAATTCGTCTTGTTTCATTTGCTTCAGTAGCAAAATGAACATCAAAACCGAGCATTCTGAACGCTAGCACAGATTCTCTATCTCCTACAACACCAATTTTACTAGGCATAATTTAATCGCATCCTTTCTCTGATACCGTCGGCAGAAACACCGTTTTCTTTACCAGAAAGAATGAGACGCAGATTTTTCACTTCTGTTTCCTTTGCATAAATGAAGGCTACGATCGGAAGCGGTCCGAAAGCAGCTAATTTAGCGTTTCGCATCATTTCCATGTAGGCATTGTCTGTTGCAAAGTCTAATCTTACAGGTGATAGCTCATTAGTTTCAGGATCAATAGAAGCTTCAATAATAGATTTATACTTTGTGTTGCCAAGAATATTGGCAGCTGTACTCATATCCTTATTCGCAATTTCTACTAATTCTTCTTTAGGAATAGACCCTGAACTGGATAGAATGGTCTTCAAGAAGTTTCGTGTTCTATTCTGTCTCATTGCACGAGTCAAAGTAGATAAATTCTGGTAATCGATAAACGTTTCAACCATTTCTGGTATACCCTGTTCTCCAGTTTCGTCTGCAAGTATACGCATATGGGTGAAAAAGCGACGATCTAAAATAATATCTACTGCTTGGGGGTTATGGTACTGATCATAATCTTCTTGTACTTCGTGAATACTATCCAGATAGGGTTCTGGAAGAACATCAGATGCCCCTGTTCTCACGGCTTGTCTCAAATCAGCAATATCATAGCGACCAATCGGAATAAATAAATGATCCATATCTTGGTCTGTGAATTCTTCTTTGAATAGTACTTTGAGATTATGATAGGCATAACGCAACCCGAATAATTCGATCAGCGCTTTGTTCGGAGAAATGTTGAACAACTCATCGAACGTCTGATGCAATTCATTCATCAGCATCGTATCGTAATTCTTATCCTCTTTTATTCGATCAACATCATTTCTATATGGGGTCTCACGCAGCACATTTACAGCATCTTCAAATGAATCAGCCGCCAGCATACGGTCATAATGTCCCCGATTCAGGAGGTTATTTTCATACACACGAATGAGTACATTGCTTGAACCATAAGCGGTATCTTTCAAATTCTTCTCCTCCTTAATCAAACAATTCTTTTGTGATGATCGGTACTAATTCAGCTCTTGCATCTTCTGTTAATGCATCAAACATGAAGTTATACTCAATTCCACCTTTTTGTACGAGCAATCCTGCTTCGTCTTGAACAACATCATTAGAAAGTGTTGCCTGCAACTCAGTTCCAGTAACTTGGTCAAGCCATGTTTGATCAAGCATCCCAGCAGTTTTTGAACCAAGAACAACTTCTACCTGTTCTTCTGTCTTAAACTGCTCTAGTACATTTGCAGCAAATGTTTTAAATTCCGCTTCGCTGATGTGATCTAGTGCTGTTTTTGCATCTTCCAGTACTTTAGAAAGGACAGCTTGTTTTGCAGCCAGCACGTTATTTCTTTTTTGAATGTCTAATGTGTTTTTGCGGATCGTATACTGGTGTTGAACATCAGCATCAATCGCCTGTTTGCGAGCAACTTTGTCTTGCTCTTCTTTTGCACGAGCTGCTTGAATTTCATCTTCAGCATCTTTTCGCGCTTCTTCTACACGCTGACGAATCGCTGCTTTTTCTTTCTCAACGACACGTTCAGTCAACAGTTTCAAATCTGCCATACTTAGCCTCCTTAGTAGTAGTGCTTCTTTTCCGAAAGAGTATAGGTCTAATTAGACCTATACTCTAATAAAGAAGTGATTTTGTTGGAAATTATAAGATAATCATTACTAAGGAAATAACAAATCCTAAGATCGCATAAGTCTCAACCATCGCTGAGTAGATAATCCCTTTAGTAGTGTGTTCTGGTTTTTGAGCTAAAATTTGCATAGCTGCTGCAGAAACACGACCTTGGTTACCCCCAGAAGAAAGGCAAGTAAACGCAACTGGAAGTCCAGCCATGAACAGGTACCAACCTTGAGATACTGCTAATTCAGGAGTGATTTCTAAGAAAATCAAGAACCCGATAACGAAACCGTAAAGACCTTGTGTTGCTGGAAGCATTTGCAGTACAAGTGCACGACCAAATGATTCTGGTTGTTCTTTTGTTAGTGCTGCTGCTGCTTCACCTGCAGTAGCTACCCCGCGTGCCGAACCGATTCCTGAAAAGATAACAGCCATTGCGATCCCTAGACCCGCAAAGATTTGACCCATGTTGTCACCTAAAAGTGTTTGTAAAAATTCCATTATTTTATTCCTCCAATAGTTTAATTAATTCTTTTTTAACCAAATGTGTTTCTCAAGTGTTTTCAGTGGAGTCAGCGGTTTACCGCCACCCTCGAAGAACTTACCAAAGAACTCTACATATTGCAGTCTGGATGAGTGGACATACGCACTCAAGAACGATAGTGCGATATTCATAGCCTGCAAAGCGATAATCAGTACAACACCGATTGTAAATCTGAATAGAGGGGGTAAGAACCCTACAATCAGGTTAAATGCCATTGCAATATTCGCACTTGCCACACCTAACGCCATTAAACGAGTGTAACTGACGATATCTCCGACATAGCCAGTAACTCCGTATAAATTATACAGTCCCAAACCAAATCCAAGACCTTTATTTTTGCTTGAGATTGTAGAGATAACAACAATCCCAATAACGTTGATCAAGGTTAGACCTAAACCGATCTGAGCTACTAGCGGAATACTGTAGACCATAGAAGCTAATACATAGATCACGAGACCGATCAGCATCATTGCCCAAGCATAGCCATCTATATAGCTGGAAGCTTTCTGACCTTGACGTCCTTTGATGATTCCGTTCATGACTAAACCGAAGATCAGTTGAACGACCCCGATCGCCACGGATAAGATCATCACTTCGATAACATTATCTTGCAGTGAGAAGACATGGAATGGAAGCGAAACACCGAAGAAACTTCCGAAGAATAACCCGAAAGCTATCGTCGGATAGGACAAAATATGCAGGAATTTTACAAATCTGCGGGTAGATCCTTCAAGGTTGAAGAATTTTAAACCAACAAACGTAGCAACTCCAAGCAATAAACCATATCCTAAATCGGCTCCGATCATTCCGAAGAACACCAGGAAGAACGGGAACATCAGTGGAGTAGGATCAACTTCATTATATTTGGGAAGACTGAACATTTCTGTAATCATTTCAAAGGGACTGATAATGCTGTTATTATGCAAGACGATCGGAACTTGATCGTACTCATTCATTTTAACGTCATCTGTCATAACAACTATACCGTCTTCACCTAGTTCATTGATTAATTTCTGTTTCAACGCTTCGACTTTATCCGCTTCGATCCAGCCGCTTGCCAGAAATAAATGTTCACTGTTCAAGACAAGATCTTTTGCAACTTCTCTTTGACCGATATTGTAGTAATATTCTTCAGCCAGTTCCAAGTCTTTTGCAGCAGGTTTCCACTGCTTCATTTCATTTTTGATCGTTCTTTCTTCTTCACGCAGACTTTTCTGAGTATTCAGATTAGAATATAATGCATCTTCCGGTAAAAGGTCATACGTGTATTTTAATTCTCTAAAGCTTAGTTCTGTAACCAGCTCACTAAATGCCTGTTCAGATTCTTTTGGAAGTATAATCAGATAAGCTGATTCTTCGCTTCTACCATAAATTTCTTCATAATAGACGGTAGATAGCTCGTCTAAGCCTGCAGTCAGCATCGGGGTATGTTCATTGTCCACTGTTCCGATATGGACATTCAACAACTTCAACCCTTTAACTTCTTCTGGCAAGAATTTCAGCCCGCGCCAATTTCTAAGAAAAGTTTCCTCTTCCTGTAACGCTTTTTTCTGTTCTTCCAATTGGTTTAATTTTTGTTCTTTTGAATTGACCTGTTCAATCAATCCATCTACATCTGTTTTATTTACGTGGTCTTCCAGTTCATTTAAAGAAAGCACATCACGCTTTGTTTTCAGATTTTCAATCATTCCCGGTTGTGGAACATATTGATTGATATAAGATAGTGCATGTTCAATGTCTTGTATCTTTGTTTGAAGGTCTGCTGATTCTTTATAAGAATCTGTTGTTTCAAACTGTTCAAGCAGCTCTTCTTCTAAAACATCCGTCAAAGAAATGACTTCGACGGACTGCATTTCCTGAATGGAACGCAGTAATGGCTCTTTATTTTGCTGTTCAGCCATTAGAGTCAGCTTTTTCATTTTAGCGATTGCCATATCGACGCACTACCTCCTCTGCTATTCGATTGGCTAGAACATCTTTCTTTTCTTGATAAGCCTTTTCGAACCGCTCTGCTTCTCTATCAGCGGATTCGTCCATCTCAGCTTTTTCTTCTTCCAGTTTAGAAGAAGACTGCTGTTCTTGCTCGGATCTGTAATCTGATAATTCTGATTCAAGCTTAGACTGGATTGCCTCAATTTCTTGAGCTGTCTCCCGTTCAATTTGCTTGATTTCCTCATCAGCATCTTTCCGTAATTGAGAAGCGCGTGCTTCAGCTTCTTTTACATAATTAATTGCTTCACGGTTCATATCGTGCCTCCTTCCGCCAAAAAGGACGTGACTAACAAGCTTCTTCTCGCCCTAGAAGAAATTTACCTTGAAAGCTCACGCCCAACCGCTTTATAATTTAATTCGTTCACGTAATATATAGTACCACCGGCGTTCTCCAATGTCAATTAGACCACTTTCTGTGTAATGAAGAAAACCGCTCTATTACTTGAGCTTGTGAGCACTTGCAACTTAACTTTCTTTCATAAAAAACCAGTTTTTGGGATAAAATGAACTCTCACTTAATTTTCTTAATGTTGGGACGATAATCACCTTAACCGTATGCTTTCATGGCATTTTTCAATTCATTCTTTTTCCTTAAAATATCCTTTGCCAATGAGGGAGTGCAATTATTTTTTTTCATTTCCTAAACTGAATATTGTCAGCGAACCAAAGCCGGTATGAGCTGCAACTGTCGGACCATAAGCCGCGATGATAACCTCTTTGAAAGTCTCTTTCTCTTCCAATAAGGTTTTCACATACTCTGCTTCTTCAAGCACACCTACATGCCCAATGAATATTGTTTGTTCTTGCGGGTTAACCAATCCTTCTACTGTTTTTTCAACTAAGTATTGGAGTGATTTTCTTCTGCTTCGTACTTTCGAATAAGGAATCAGTTTGCCTGAACGATTCATGATAATAATGGGCTTGATACTTAGAATTGTTCCTACAGTAGCAGCTGCTGCAGTAACTCTGCCTCCCCGCTGGAGGTGCTTGATATCATCTACTGTGACCCATGAATGAAGCGAGTATTTTGACTGTTCAACCCACTCTGCTACACTTTCTAGTGACTCACCGTCAGCTTTTCTCTTTGCAGCTTCATAGACCAGCAAGCCTTGACCTAATGATACTGCCCGGGTATTGACAATTGTAATATCGACTTTCCCATATTCTTCTTCCAGAATTTTTTTAGCTTGTACAGCATTACTGTAAGAGCCGCTCAGTTCAGAAGAAAATGCCAAGTACAATACTGGAACTTGCTGCTCAATATAAGACTTGAATTTTTCGAGATAAGTGTGAATATTCACTTGAGAAGTGGAAGCTGTCGCTCCATTCTTTAATCGCTCAAAAAATGCGTCTCGATCAAATGTTTTCCCCATATCATCTATGAGCTCTTCGTCATCTATTGTAATGATAAAATTAAACGTGTCGATCTCATATTTGTCTATAAGTTCAAGCGGTAAATCACAGCAGGAATCTGTTAAGATCTGATAGGTCATTTTTTCAACTCCTTTCTTTGAAATCTATCATCATTATACTGTCAACCGTATAAAATAGGAAGAAAAGACTATTCTTATGGAAAAGAAGTTAAAAAAAAGAGTGCGTAAGAAAAATAGCGATTATCCATTTTATTGCCCCTTTCATTTTATCGTATCAATTCTGCAAATATTAAGAGCAGGAAGTCCAACATATTTATTATTTTAGTATTGACATCAAGAATGCCTGTTCGGTATAATTTAATTAAACAAACGTTCGGGAGATGAAAGTATGGAAAAAATTGCAATGGAAATGAAGCCTATATTTTCTTTATTCAAAGATCAGTATGCTCATTACTTAAAACGTCAGCCTATTACTGTACAAAGACAAATGCCCGTCAGCCAAGTCAGACACTTTATTAAACAAGCCGTTCGCAAGCAATTAACTATTACGATTCAACTGAATCCATCAAGTCATCAAGCAGCTGTGTCTGAGTGTACTGGCATTGCGACTTTTTCTCCGTATTCTAGTCAGATCATTTTAACCAGTCAGGATCATAAAACATATCATCTTGTAAACAGTGATCAAATCAGACATATTCGTATTGCATAATTCTGTATTTTATAGTAAAAACCCGTTCATTCTGCCAAGTATCTTGAGCAGAATGAACGGGTTTTTCTTTTATAAAATAGGTGAAAATAGACGACTGAACTGCTGCTTGAATCTTTCCCATTTTGAATAGTCAGCAATCATTTCCGGCGTCAACAAGTACGATTGCTCAATATCTTTATGATAAATCTCAACTTGTTGTTTTGCTAATGACCGGTCGTACATGAATGTATTAACCTCAAAATTCAGCTTAAAACTGCGGATATCGAAATTAGCTGTTCCCACGGATAAAATTTCCCCATCAATAACAATCGTTTTAGCATGAATAAAGCCGCCGTCATAAATATATACTTCTACTCCGCTATTAATCATATCTTCAGCATAACTTAGTGTTGCTCGGTAGATAAAGGGGTGATCTGGTTTGTTGGGAATCATAAGCTTAACATCTATCCCTGATAAACTGGCAATTTTGATCGTCTCCATTAAGGCCTCGTCAGGAATGAAGTAAGGTGACTGGATATAAACAGATTCTTTTGCCATACTAATCATTTTCAAGAATCCTTTTTTAATTGCATGTACTTCGTCATCTGGACCACTAGAAACAATTTGCAGATCGGTAGAGCCTTTAAATGAAGAAACAGGGAAATAACTTTCTTTATACTCAACTGTTTTCTGGTCTGCAGAAGCATTCCAGTCCATTAAAAACCGTGTCTGCAAAGGCAATACACCATTTCCTTCAATTCTAAGATGCGTGTCTCTCCAGTATCCCATCTTTTCATAAAGACCTAAATAATCATCGCCGACGTTAAATCCACCGGTGTAGCCAATCGTTCCATCAATCACAACAATTTTCCTATGATTACGGTAATTTAATCTTAAGTTTAGGAGATGAAATTTCGATCCGAAAAAAGGTTCTGCCTGACCGCCAAAAGATTTTAAACGATCGAAAAAATGTTTCCCCAGAATTCGTGCTCCAATCGGATCATAAAGTACTTTAACTTCTACTCCATTCTCCGCTCGTTCTTCTAATGCTTGTAATAATGTCGTTCCAATGCCATCCGCTTTAAAGATATAATACATCACATGAATATGATGCGTTGCTTTTTGAATGTCCGCTATCAATTTGTCGAATTTATCTCTTCCGTCAATGAGAATATCCACTTTATTTCCCTTAGTTAAAACTGCCTGATTACTTTCTAGAAATAGTGAGACAAGTTCCATCGTTGTATCTAAATAACGGGTTTCTGGAATATCCAAATTCTCATTTTCAATGAGATACTTTTGCGCTTCAACTAACTGATTCATACCAATTCTTTTTTGAGCCCGTATATCAAAAATGTTTTCTCTGGAGATTTTGCGTCCTAAGAATAAATAAATAATAATTCCAACTCCGGGAAGCATTGTAATAACAAGCAGCCAAGCCCAGATTGCTGCGATATCTCTTTCTTTTTCTCTGAAAACAGTGAAAATTGCTAAAGCAGAGTTTAAAAAGATAAAAAGCCAGAAAAGTGATGTGAGAATTTGCATATTTGTCTCCTTGGGTACTTTTATTAGATACAATAGACTTCTATAGTGATATCTAACTAGCGCACACTATCTTTTTGTTTCCCGTCTACATATATTATACGATACGCAAGAGTGACATCGCTAGTTTTTTGTATATTGTCAATTTATGCAATGAAAAAGACCTTCTATTAAAAGGTCTTTTTTCAGCGTATTCTATTATTCTAATTTATCCGGTTATCTTTGGGGAATGAACATTCTGGGAGCACGTTTCAATAAAATCAACAGTACAATGACTGTTACGACAATAGTTGAAATCATACTTGCGCCATTGAACAGAAGAGAAAATGTAACAGGATCTAATCCCCAAACCGCATATTCTCCCCAGAAAATTACGCCTGCAACAAAATGCCAAAAGTATCTGAATAATGAGCCTGCAATGGTTGCAAGTACAATGGCTCTGCCGGCTTTATCCATGTGATTCTCTTTAATCAGTTTCTGGATCTTGCTGCTGTTATACCCAGTGAATCCCAAGACAGTAAAGGCAATTACATATTCTATCGTCGCTTGCCAGAAAGTCAATACTACAGCCGTTCCCAGTAAGAAGTGAAGAATCCCCCAGATGAATCCTGCAAAGATTCCAGGCACCAGCCCTCTTCTGACTGCATAAAACGCCAGCGGAATCGTTCCCAGCGATATACTGTAAGATGATCCGATCCCGAGCGGAATCAAAGATAAAATAATTGCAATCGCTGCAAATAATGTTCCTTCCAAATAAATTCTTAATTGACCGTTTTGCATAAAAATACTCCTCCTATAGTCACTATTTATACTAGAGGAGGAGTGGAATAGATTTTAATCACAGCAAAAAAGCATTTTTGAGAGAGAATTTTCTCTGCTGTTTTTAAGTACTCTCCCTACGCACGTACGAACGTAACAGGTTCAAAGGGTCTGGACTAACAGTCCTACTCTCAGCCAGTATTACCGGCTCCCCTAGTACAATAGTTTAATTGTTGTGCGACTTAATCATTTGATTAATTAAATCGGCGATTTTGATTCACTTCCATTATAACAGGTAAGATGATCGGACGTCTACGGGTTTTTTTAAATAATTGATTTCCCAGTTCTTCTCGGATATCTTGTTTAATTGATCCCCAGTCAAAATCATTGTGTTCTAGATTTTTACGGACGACCTCTTTTACAATGCTGTTTGATTCATTGATCAGATCCTGGCTTTCTTTAACGAAAACAAACCCTCTTGTTACAATATGCGGACCAGAGACGATCGTTTTTTTCTTTCTGTCGATCGTTACTACAGCCACAAAGATTCCGTCCTCAGACAACAATCTGCGGTCTCTTAAAACAATGTTTCCGATATCGCCAATACCGATTCCGTCAATCAGCGTATTGTCAGCAGGAACTTGTCCTGTCTGAGTCATTTTGCCTTTTTGATAATCCAATACATCTCCATTACCTAAAATAAAGATATTCGAATTAGAAATGCCGGTTTCATTGGCCAAGTCAGCATGTGCTGCCAGCATACGATATTCTCCTTGAATAGGAACAAAGTATTGTGGACGCAGCAGATTGATCATCAACTGTAGATCATTCGGCGTACCGTGACCAGAAGCTTTCATATTATCTGAAATATGTTTAACAGTGGCTCCTGCACGATAAATCAGATTTTCTGTTTCTGCTACAGTGACTTCCATTGCGGTAGATGGACTTGTTGCGATAAAGACTAAATCGCCTGGTTTGATATTCACTTGCCCATGACTGCCGCTGGCCATACGATTTAATGTCTTGATCGGTTCGCCAGAAGCTCCTGTTTCCAATATCAGAATCTGCTCATCATCATATTGATCGATTTTATCGACAGGTGTAATTAAATGCTCATCCGGCAATGTCAGTTTATCCAAATCCATTGCTGTTTTAATGATCGCTTCTAGGTTGCGTCCTGTAATAAAGACTTTTCGACCAGACTGATGTGCAGCATTCAATACTTGCTGGATTCTTAAAATATTACTCGCGACAGCCGCAACGATAATACGGCTATTGGTATCCTGGAAGATATCCAGAACTTCTTCCTGAACTCTTTTATCAGAAACATTCTCTACGACGCTTTCGGCTTCATTGGAATCACTTAATAAAGCAAGCACGCCTTCTTTACCGATCTCAGTGATCAGTGCAAAGTCTGTTCGGTAAATTTCACTCGCGCTTTGATCGAATTTAAAGTTCCCCGTATAAACAATATTTCCTTCAGCTGTTTTAACTGAAATTCCCATTGAATCAGGAATCGTATGTGTTGTTCTGAAGAACTTGACCGAATTTCCATGAAAGTCGATTTCAGTATGTTCATCAATCACGTGATAGTCGTCAAACTTGTTGCCGCGACTGGATTCTTTTACAAATAGTTTAGCAAGTTCGATTGTCAGTTCAGAGCCAAAAACTGGAACGTTGAAGACATCTAAAAAGTACGGCAATGCACCGATTGCATCTTCGTGACCGTGAGAAAGAAAGACTCCTGCAATCCGTTCTTTATTTTCTAAAAGATAACTAAAATCAGGAATGACTGCATCGATTCCGAACAGCTCATCTTCCGGGTACATTAACCCGCAGTCTAATACGAATAAATCCTCACCAGATTCAATCACGTATAAATTTTTACCATTTTCTCTTACTCCTCCAAGAGGAATAATCTTAATATTACTCAATTTTTTCACCTCTAAAAGTTGATTTCCGTATAGTTCAACTTAGTTATTATAGGATATTCCACCTATTGATCTTACGTCCGTTCATTCTACACTGCTTTAAGTATAGCATAGATATCTGTTATTTCCTACTAATGTTCCGTCTGTTCAGTTATCGACATTTCATTATAATCTATGTATACTAGCAAGTGAATTACAGGGCATAGATCGTTGTTAGAAGGGATTTGTATTTTTGTGTCATTAAAAGAAACGATATTAGACTATCTCAATCATTGCTTTCCTGCTTCCGTTTCATATTCAGAACTAGCTAATCAGTTTAGTATTGACTGTCAAACGGTTGAGCAAGTAATCAAAGAAATTGTATCAGACAATATGCCGGTGATTGTTCAAAGTCAATTTGTGCGGCTGATCAATCCAATATTGTCCAGGTCAGCCATTAACAGCAGGTTAACAACAAGCTTTGTTGGCAGAGCGACTCTTATGCATCAATCCGTTCCCTCTACAAATGATTGGATCAAACATCAAGTCAAAGACTTGAAAGAAGGAACTCTTGTCTTAGCCCATCAGCAATACTCCGGCAAGGGACGACTCGGAAGAAACTGGTCTTCTCCTGCTGGAAAAACGGTTTCCATGAGCTTGCTTTTGAAGCCGGCTGATCAACTGTTGGATTATTCCCTTCTGACTCAATTAGCTGCTGCTGCGCTAGTTTCTGCATTAGAAATTTACTGTGAGGCGAAAATCAAGTGGCCGAATGATATCATTGTTCAGAATAAAAAGGTAGCCGGCATATTGACAGAAGCAGAATATTCCGGCAGTTTCCTGGAAGGGATCATCATAGGAATTGGAATAAATACTAATCTGGAAGAAACAGATTTTTCAGAAGAACTGAAATTGAAAGCCGGTTCGCTGAAAGTTGTGAGGGGTACGGTGGATCCAAATTTAATCATTGCACGATTTGCCGAGAAATTCGAACAGCTGTACACGGAGTGGCTGACAACACACCAGTCGAACCATTTTTTAGATAGTTGCCGCAGCCATTCTGCTCTGATTGGTCATACTTTCTGGATCATTGACACACACTCTGCTGACCAGAATCATCGAAAAGCATTAATTCAAACCATTAATGAAAGGGGTGGTTTAGTAGTGAAGTACCTGGATAATTCCGAGACTGAAGTACTGACCTCTACCCATTATTCTATCCGTGGTGAACATGGGTATCTATAAGTAATTTATTTTAAGCAAAAAAAGCAGGAGACAACCAGAACTGAAAAGTAAATCCCTATTAAATCAAAACTTTGAATAATGAGACTAAAATAAATAATAAAATAAAAGGATAAGATAGAAAAAACCGAGCAGTATTGTACTCATGTACAGTTCCGCTCGGTTATTTTTTCATTAGCCAGGTTGCTGTTTTTGTCCCAGCCGATATTTGACTAAATAAAAATTATTTAGATTCGCTCTCAGAGTCTGAAGCGTCTGCTTCTAGTACAGCTTTTCTAGAAAGATTTACACGACCCATTTTGTCGATCTCTGTTACTTTAACTTCTAACTTGTCCCCTATAGAAACAATATCTTCAACATTTTTAACGTACTTGTCGGATAATTCAGAAACGTGAACCAGTCCGTCTTTCCCTTTAATAATTTCTACAAAGGCACCGAATTTTTCAACACGTTTGACTGTTCCATTGTAAACTTTCCCAACGACAACTTCTTCCGTCAACTCTTCGATAATTTCTACCGCACGTTTGATAGCTGCTGCATCAACACCGTAGATTGCCACATTACCTTCTTCATCGATATCAATTTTAACGCCAGTTTCGTCAATAATACCGTTGATGGTGTCTCCGCCTTTACCAATCACAACTTTGATTTGTTCAGGTTTGATCTTGATTGATTCAATTTTCGGAGCGTATTGGCTTAACTCTGTACGCGGCTGTTCAATCGTTGCTTCTAAATTGTCCAGGATCTCAAGACGAGCTTTTTTAGCTGACGTTAAAGCTTCAACTAAAATCTCTTTAGTGATTCCCTCAATTTTGATATCCATCTGTAATGCAGTAATTCCTTCTCGAGTTCCTGCAACTTTAAAGTCCATATCGCCTAAGTGATCTTCAAGACCCTGGATATCCGTCAATACGGTATAATCATCGCCTTCCATAACCAGTCCCATAGCAATACCGCCAACAGGAGCTTTGATCGGAACTCCGGCATCCATTAAAGCTAAGGTACCCGCACAGATACTTGCCTGTGAAGATGATCCATTAGATTCAAGTACTTCTGCTACTAGACGAATTGTATAAGGGAATTCTTCTTCGCTTGGAATAACTTGAGCCAATGCTCTTTCTCCTAAAGCTCCGTGTCCGATTTCACGACGTCCCGGTCCTCTGACAGGTCCAGTACTTCCTACTGAAAATTGCGGGAAATTATAGTGGTGAATGAATCGTTTTCTGTCTTCACTGCTTAACCCGTCAATAATCTGATGTTCGTTCAATGGTGCCAGAGTTGCGACAGAAAGTGCCTGCGTCTGGCCGCGGGTGAATAGCCCCGAGCCGTGAACACGCGGTAAAATAGAAACTTCTGACTCTAATGAACGAATCTCATCCACTTTACGACCGTCTGGACGAACATTTTCTTTAGTGATCAGACGACGTACTTCATCTTTTTCCATCCCAGAGGCAATGGCTTTTACATCTTTTAAAATGCTTGCAGCGTCTTCATGATCTGCATATTTCTCTTCATACGTGCTGATAATGTCTTGTTTAACAGCTTCTGTTTTCTCTGCACGTTCTTGTTTATCAAACGTTTGGATCGCAGCTTTCATTTCATCATTGTACGCAGCAACGATCTCAGCTTTAAGTTCTTCGTTAGGAACAGATAAAATGACTTCCATTTTTTCTTGTCCGACCGCTTCAACAATTTCTTCTTGGAAAGCGACTAATTCTTTGATGGCTTCGTGTCCGAATAAGAGTGCTTCCAGCATATCTTCTTCAGATACTTGTTCTGCGCCGCTTTCCACCATGTTGATGGCTTCTTTTGTTCCCGCAACCGTTAAGTGGATATCTGACTCAGCAGTTTGTGCTTCTGTAGGGTTAATCAATAGTTCTCCATTAACTCTTCCAACATTAACCCCTGCAATCGGGCCGTTGAATGGAATATCTGAGATAGACAACGCTAATGAGGAACCGAACATCGCTGACATTTCTGGAGAGTTGTCAGGGTTTACTGACATAACTGTGTTTGTAATTTGAACTTCATTACGGAAACCTTCAGCAAACATAGGACGTAAAGGTCTATCGATCAGCCGAGCTGTCAAGGTTGCATTTTCTGAAGGACGTCCTTCACGCTTGATGAATCCTCCAGGAATTTTTCCTACTGAATACATTTTTTCTTCATAACTAACCATTAACGGGAAAAAATCACGGTCGCTGGCTTGACTGCTTGCAACAGCTGCCGTTAATACAACAGTGTCTTCATATCTGATCAATGCGGCTCCATTAGCCTGTTTTGCTAGTTGACCGACTTCAACGGTCAATTTTCTGCCGCCGATCGTCGACGTAAATACTTTTTTATCTGACATTATAATCTCCTTTGAGCATAAGTTGTCAGGAAGCCCATTCTACTAAACAAATGTCATCTTTTAATCATTGATTAAACCATCACATTTGCATAGTAGAGAACTGAAACTTCCTGCAGTTTCATTTTAACGATAAAGAAAGCGAGATTCCAGAGAATCCCGCTTTTTATTATACATAAAATCCAGCATATAAATCCAGATTTGTTATTAAGATTTGATCAGGCTGCTAAAAAGCTGGCCGCGATCCATATATCTTGCATAACTAAGCGGTCTATATAGCTTTTTATTAACGACGTAAACCTAGACGTTGGATCAATTCGCGGTAACGAGTAATATCTTTATTACGAAGATACGCTAACAAGTTACGACGGTGTCCGATTTTTTTCATCAATCCGCGCATAGAGTGGAAATCTTTTTTGTGTACTCTTGCGTGCTCGTTTAATTCATTGATCTCAGCTGTTAAAACTGCGATTTGTACTTCTGGAGAACCAGTATCTCCTTCGTGACGAGCATAATCAGTCATGATTTGTGTTTTTTGTTCTTTTGATACTGCCATTTCACTACACCTCTTTCTCTTTTTTTGACTCCGGCTACTGAGATAACGCTGGTGAAACGCCTATCCAAGTAACGGACTTGTTCTATTAAACCTGTCAGTTTTTAAATACTTTCCGGGTCAATAGTACTTGATTAAGATTACAGCATTTTAGTACAAAAAGCAAGTGTCAATGCCAACTTTTCGGATCCTTTTTCCACTCTTCCAAACGCTTCATATCTTTTTGTTCAATCTGCTTTGACTCCAAGGCACAGTCAATTAACGTTGTATAATTTGTGATGGTATAGAACTCAATTCCAAGATCTTGGAACGCCTGAAAGCTGATTGGCAGTTCATACGTAAAAATAGCTGCTGCTCCGAGAACTTCAGCTCCTTCACTGCGTGCTTCCTGGACCGCATTGATCACACTGCTGCCTGTTGATATCAGGTCTTCGATCACAACCATCTTAGCTCCTGGCTCAAATACACCCTCAATCTGCTTGCCTTTTCCATGTTCTTTTGCTGCACTGCGAATGTAGACCATCGGCAGATCCAGCTCCTGAGCAAGCCAGGCAGCATGCGGTATGCCTGCAGTGGCTGTTCCGGCAACCACTTCAACTTCTGGGAAATGCGTTTTGATCAGCGCTGCAAACCCTTTGATGATGCTTCTTCTGACTTCAGGATAACTCATTGTAATACGATTATCGCAGTAAATTGGGCTTTTCATACCGCTTGTCCATGTAAAGGGGTCATTAGGCTGTATAGAAACGGCACCGATAGATAGTAAAGCTTTTGCTACTTCAAATGAATGATTCATATTATTCTCCCTTCCATTCTTTTAAAACTGTTTGATACGTTTCAAAAGGAACGGTTGACTGTGTAATGGTGCGTCCAACAACAATATGGCTTGCACCAGATATCCTTGCTGTTTTTGGATCAGCTACTCGATGCTGGTCGTTTGTATCATCCTTGGCCAATCTGATTCCAGGGGTTACTCTATAAAATGTCGGTGCAATCGTCTTTTTGATCTTTTCTGCTTCCAGAACTGAACAGACAACACCATCTGCACCAGATGCTTTCGCCAATTCAGCATAGTGTAGGACACTCTCTTCTAATGAACAGGCAAGACGCTGTTCTTCTTGAATCATCTGTTCTGTTGTACTCGTTAATTGAGTAACGGCCAGCAGGATCGGCGAGTTCTGACAAGCCGGTGTACCTGCCGTTAGTCCTTCTTTCGCTGCTTCCATCATTTTTCTGCCGCCGGCTGCATGAAGATTGACCATATCTACTCCTAAAGAAGCAAGTCCTTTCATCGCTTTGCGAACAGTGGTCGGGATATCATGCAGTTTGATATCCAAAAACAAGTCATGTCCTTGTGTTTTAAGTTCATACAGCATCTCAGGTCCCTGCTGATAAAATAATTCCATCCCGATTTTCAAATTCAGGGATTCTGAAGGAAATTGTTCAAGGAACTTACGTACTTCCTGTTTTGTTGAAAAATCTAAAGCAATAATCGGTTTATTATCCATGTACTTTCGCTCTTTTTACATCAGCAATCAGCTGTTCAATTGAACTGATCCCTAATTCATTTAATCTGACTGGTAGTTCTTCGATGATTTGATTCATAACCAGCGGATTTTTATACGTCGCTGTTCCGATTGCTACAGCAGATGCCCCCGCTAGAAACATCTGGATCACATTATCTGTGGTGCGGACGCCGCCCATGCCGATAATTGGCAGATCAACCGCTTGTGCTGCTTGATAAACCATGCGTACAGCAATCGGGAAAATGCCTTCTCCAGATAAGCCGCCCATTCCATTACCCAGTACCGGTTTTCGAGTCTGCACATCAAAATTCATACTCAGCACAGTGTTGATCAAGCTGATTCCATCTGCACCACCAGCTTCAGCAGCTTTTGCGATTTTCACAATGTCTGTAACATTCGGTGTCAGTTTGATATAGATCGGCAGTATTGTAACTTGCTTGATTTTTTCAGTGATTTCTTGTACTACTGCAGGGTTTGTTCCAAACGTCAATCCGCCTTCTTTCACATTCGGACAAGACACATTGATTTCCAAGGCAGAGATCAATTGGCTTTGAGAGAGCTTTTCGGCTACAGTTACAAATTCTTCCACTGTTGCTCCAGCGACACTTGCTATAATCGGTGTTTCATAGTGAGCCAATCTGGGCAGTTTGTCGGAAATCACTTTATCGACACCAGGATTTTTTAATCCTACTGCATTTAATACGCCGCTTCTTAAAGGGTGGAATTTTGGATCTTCATTTCCTTTTCGAGGATGTTCGGTTGTAGATTTCAGGACTAAAGCTCCCAGTTTATTATAATTATATAGGTCTTGGTACATATCTCCAAATCCGAATGTTCCGCTCGCCGGCATGATCGGGTTTTTCATTCTCAGTCCGGGTAATGTTACTGTTAATTGTCCCATATCTATTCCTCCATTTTTAATTCATTTTTTTATTTCATAATGCCAAAGTAGAAAAAGATCTGGACTCCAGCACTCTTAAAATAGCTGATACAGTGTCCAGAGAAGTCATTAAAGGTATCCCTTTTTCAATAGAAGCTTTTCGAATGTACAGACCATCATTAATGGCCGTTGCATTTTTTCCAATTGTATTGATCACTAGATCAACTTCCTGATTCGTAATCAGATCCAGCACTGATTCTTCTACATTTTTCTGACCTTTGCCTTCTATTTTCTGTACCGAAAGGCCTTTTTCCTCAAATGTCTCTGCGGTTTTTGCTGTTGCAATAATCGTGTAGCCAATTTCCGCAAACCGTTTGCCTAATAATTGTCCTTCTTTTTTGTCTTCATCGGTTATTTTAAATAATACTTTTCCATGATCCGGCAAATGTGTCCCGGCTGCTTCAAAGGCTTTATACAATGCTTTTTCCATCGTATGGTCACTGCCCATTACTTCCCCTGTTGATTTCATCTCTGGTCCTAACGAAGCATCCACTTTATGCAGCTTGGAGAAACTGAACACAGGCGCTTTAACATGGACTCCATTTCCCGGCTTATGCAATCCATTTTGGTAACCTTGGTCTTTTAACGACTGTCCTAGAATAATTTTTGTCGCTACTTGTGCCATCGGAATATTGGTTACTTTGCTCAAGAAAGGTACTGTACGACTAGCACGCGGATTCACTTCTATTACAAAAACAGTCTGATCATGCACAACAAACTGGATATTCATTAATCCGATGCAGTCTAAACCGATACTCAGTTTTTGTGTATAATCTATAATTTTCTCGATAACATTGTCAGACAAGGCTTGCGGAGGATAGACAGCCATAGAATCCCCAGAATGGACCCCTGATCTTTCGATATGTTCCATGATTCCAGGAATCAAGACAGTTTCACCATCACAAATTGCATCCACTTCGACTTCTTTCCCAATGAGGTAGCGATCGATCAATATGGGATGTTCTGTCGAAAGCTTGACTGCACCTCGTACATACGTCATCAGATCTTGCGCATTATCTACAATCTGCATTCCGCGCCCGCCTAATACATAACTCGGTCTTACCAGCACAGGATATCCAATACGCTCAGCAATCTCTAAAGCTTCCGTTTCTGCTCTGGCTGTATCTCCTTCTGGCTGCGGAATCCCTAGTTCTTTTAACGATTTTTCAAATGAATCACGATTTTCAGCACGATCCAGATTTTCCACCGTCGTTCCTAAAATGTTCACACCACGTCTTTCCAGCGGCTCAGCTAAATTGATGGCTGTCTGTCCGCCGAATTGTACGATGACGCCTTTTGGATTCTCTAGTTCAACGACATTCATGACATCTTCCACTGTTAATGGTTCAAAATACAACTTGTCCGAAATTGAAAAGTCTGTTGAAACAGTTTCTGGATTATTATTCATGATGATCGCTTCATACCCTGCTTGGCGAATCGCTTTAACTGAATGGACAGTAGCATAATCAAATTCAACGCCTTGACCGATTCGGATAGGACCAGAGCCGAGTACTAAGATAGATGGCTTTTCTGTAACGATACTTTCCTGTTCCTCTTCATAAGTACTATATAAGTAAGGTGTGGAAGATTGGAATTCCGCAGCACAAGTATCCACTGTTTTGTAAACAGGTGTGAGCTGATTTTTCTTTCTGAGTTGGGCGGCTTCTTCTGCTGTACAGCCCCAGCGATCAGCGATTGCCTGATCCGAAAAGCCATATTGCTTAGCATATCGCAGTGTATCGGCATCAAATACTGACTGTTTTAAAGTGTTCTCGATTTCTGCAATGTGCAGGAGTTTATCCATAAAGAACAGATCTATCTTGGTCAGCTGTGCCAGTTCTTCAATTGGATACTGTCTTCTAATAGCCTCCATCAGATAAAATAAGCGTTCATCTTCGGCTTTTACGATTTTATCGATCAAATGATGATCAGGCAGATCTGCACATTCAGGCAACTCAATATGCTGAGCACCGACTTCCAAAGACCGGACAGCTTTCAACAAGCTTTCTTCAATAGTCCTTCCAATCGCCATCACTTCACCTGTTGCTTTCATTTGCGTTGTTAAGGTACGGTCTCCAGTTGCGAATTTATCAAACGGCCATCTTGGAATCTTTGCAACGACATAATCCAAAGCTGGTTCAAATTGAGCATAGGTTGTTTCAGTAACAGGATTTTTCATTTCGTCCAGTGTCAGACCGACCGCAATTTTAGCTGCCAGTTTTGCAATCGGATATCCGGTCGCTTTGCTCGCCAATGCCGAAGAACGACTGACTCTTGGATTTACTTCAATAATGTAGTAATTAAAACTTTGAGGATCTAAAGCAAGCTGAACGTTACATCCGCCTTCAATTTCAAGCGCTCGAATAATCTTCAAGGAAGCGTCTCTCAACAGCTGATACTCTTTATCTGTCAGTGTCTGGCTCGGAGCAAAGACGATCGAATCACCTGTATGAATCCCAACTGGGTCAAAATTTTCCATATTACAGACTACTATGGCATTATCAGCATGATCCCGCATCACTTCATATTCTATTTCTTTATAACCGGCAATACTTCTTTCGACTAGGCACTGATGTACCGGAGAAAGTTTTATGCCGTTTGCAACAATTTCTCTCAATTCTGCTTCATTGTCGCATAAACCGCCGCCTGTACCGCCCATCGTAAAGGCAGGACGCACGATCAGCGGATAGCCGATTTGACCGGCGAAGTCGAGAGCTTCATCAACTGTATGCACGATTTCACTATCCGGGACCGGCTCATTCAATTCTCGCATCAAAGCTCTGAACAGCTCTCTGTCTTCAGCTTTATTGATAGCTGACAATTTCGTACCCAGCAGTTCAATGCCCAGTTCTGCTATGATGCCGCTGTTATCCAGTTCAATCGCCATATTCAATCCCATCTGGCCGCCCAATGTTGGCAGGATTGCATCCGGCTGTTCTTTTCTGAGAATTTTAGAAACAAATTCTAAAGTCAGCGGCTCCAGATAAACTTTATCGGCGATTTCTTTGTCCGTCATAATCGTAGCTGGATTAGAGTTGACCAGTACGACTTCATAGCCTTCTTCTCTGAGCGCCAGACAGGCTTGTGCCCCTGCATAATCAAATTCTGCAGCTTGTCCAATAATGATCGGTCCGGATCCAATAACTAATATTTTTTTGATATCCTGTCGTTTAGGCATGAATCATCCCCGCTTTCTGTGCATCCATCACTTCAATAAATTGGTCGAACAAATCGGCTGCATCATGCGGCCCCGGAGCAGCATCTGGATGATACTGAACACTGAATACCGGGTAAGCACGATGCTTCAGTCCTTCCACTGTTCCGTCATTGATTTCAACGTGTGTAACGCTTAATCGTTTTGGATCAACGGAGTCTGCCGCAACAGCATATCCATGATTTTGAGAAGTAAAAGCGATTTTGCCAGTGGCGATTTCTCTGACTGGATGATTAAACCCTCTGTGCCCAAAATCCATCTTATATGTTTTTGCACCATTGGCTAGAGCCAGCAGCTGGTGCCCTAAACAAATACCAAAAATCGGTATTTGCCGCTGAAGTTCTTTTATCATTTCAATAACGTCGGGTAAATCCGTCGGGTCTCCCGGTCCATTCGTCAGCATAACCCCATCAGGATTCAAGTTCAGAATCGTTTCAGCCGACGTATCGAAAGGTAGTACCATGACATGACAAGCCCGTTTATTCAATTCATGCAAAATACTGTGTTTTAAGCCAAAGTCAATTACTACTACTTTTCTGCCATTTTGCGGACTGACGTACGGTCGTGTCGTTGATACTTGGGCAACTTGGTTGGTCGGCAGTTTTTTCGATCGTACTCTTTGAAGGCATTCCTCGATTGATGAATCTGTGTCTGTAAGCAGCGCCTTCATTGCACCATGTTCTCTAATTACACGTGTCAGTCTTCTAGTATCCACGCCTGTCAGCCCCGGAATGCCTTTTTCTTTTAAGCATTCATCTAAATTCATCTGGCTGCGCCAGTTTGAAGGAACTCTGGCAAACTCTTTTACAATCACAGCCTTGATTGTTGGAAAGATTGATTCATAATCGTCGCGGTTGATGCCGGCGTTCCCAATCAACGGGTAGGTAAAGGTCAAAAGCTGACCGTTATAGGACTGATCTGTGATGGATTCTTGATACCCCGTCATTCCTGTATTAAAAACAACTTCTCCGATTGTTTCCTTTTCCGATCCAAAACCGTATCCTTTAAAAACATTTCCGTCTTCTAATACAAGCATTCTTCTTTTCACTTATTTCCCCTCCTGATAGACCACTTGTCCATTGACGACCGTAAACGCTGCTGCACCATAAATCGTCCAACCTATAAAGGGTGTATTAGACGATTTAGAGTGAAAGAAGTCCTTTTCGATGCTGTTCTTTTGCTCTAAATCAAAACAGGCTATATCAGCCATTGACCCGACTGTAATCTTTCCAGTCCCCAGTGAAAATGTCTGAGCCGGATTAACGGTCATCCAGTCTATCAATTGTTTCAATGAAACTTTTTCAGTTTTGACTAGATAAGTATATAAAAGAGGGAAGGCTGTTTCGCTGCCGATAATTCCAAATGGAGAACCGATCATTGAGCTTTTTTTTTCCGCTTCGCTGTGTGGTGCATGATCTGTTGCGATCATATCAATAGTCCCGTCAAGCAGTCCTTCGAGTAATGCTGCTTGATCTGATCGACTTCTTAACGGTGGATTCATTTTATAAAGACTTGAATCAGCTGGAATATCTTCTTCACAAAGCAGCAAGTGATGCGGTGTTACTTCTGCTGTTACATTGATGCCTGCTTTTTTAGCATCTCTGATGATTCTTACACTTTCTTTCGCTGATACGTGACAAACGTGATAGTGAACACCGGTTGCTTCAGCCAACAGAACATCTCTTGCAATTTGTGTTGATTCCGTTAGTTGAGACATTCCCGGCAGACCCAGTTCCTGATTTCGCTTGCCTTCGTGCATGACACCGCCGTCGTCAAACAATAAGGAGTTATCTTCTGTATGCGCAACGATCGGCACGTTGAGTTTCGCTGCTGTTTGCATGGCTAAATACATAGTAGCCGCTGTCTGAACCCCTACTCCATCATTTGTGAATGCAAATGCCCCTGCTTTTTTCAGAGCAGATTGATCAGTCAATTCATCTGAAGTCAGATTTTTAGTGATTGGTACGTAAGGTTTAACTTTCACTGCGGCGGTTCTTTGTATGATGTTTTGTATATTCTGCAGAGCTTCAACAGTATCAGGCGCCGGATTGACATTCGGCATAGCACAAATTGTAGTAAATCCGCCTTTAGCCGCTGCTTTGCTGCCTGTTTCAATCGTTTCCTTGTATTCAAATCCGGGCTCTCTCAGATGCACATGCACATCAATCAATCCAGCTGTCACTAATTTCCCTTTCGCTTCCAGTACAGTATCTGCTTCATACGGCAGGTCCTGACCAATGGCACTAATCGTTTTGTTTTCTATATAGATGTCAGTCAATTGTCCCGGCTCAGTGTTTAAGAGTTGTGCCTCTTTTATCAGTAATGTCATAAGTCTCCTCCTGTAATCATTGCAGTAGTGAATCGATTATAGCCATTCTGGCATATACGCCGTTTTCCATTTGTTTAAATATACGAGAGCGACTGCTTTCGACTAGGTTTGAAGCAATCTCGACATCGCGATTAACCGGTGCCGGGTGCATAATAATGGCATCTGATTTCATTTTCTGTGCTCTGTCAGAAGTTAACCCATACTCTGATAGATATCCTTTTTTTGAAAAAGCCGAATGACTTTCTTTATGCCGTTCGTGCTGTACTCGCAGCAGCATCATTACATCTACCTTTCCTACCAGATCATCCATCGGCGCATATGATCCGAAGGTTTCGTAAGTGGGATCCATCCAAGCCTCAGGGCCCGTAAACCATACTTCAGCACCGAGTTTTCTAAGTATCCGACCATTGCTTCTTGCGACCCGTGAATGGATTAAATCTCCAGATATCGCGACTTTCAATCCTTTAAAAGTATGAAATTCTTCATAAATGGTCATCAAATCCAGCAGAGACTGGCTAGGATGTTCTCCAGATCCATCCCCTCCGTTAGCAATCGAACTGGTCAATAAAGAAGATTGAATGAGTTCTTCATAGAATGCTTCTTGTGGATGGCGTATCACAATCAGATCTACTCCGATCGCCTGCAGTGTCATTACTGTGTCATACAAACTTTCCCCTTTTTTCACACTGCTGGTTGAAGGGTGAAAATCTATAACCTGCATACCTAGTTTTCTTTCTGCCATCTCAAAACTTTTATGTGTACGTGTACTGTCTTCAAAAAAACAATTTACTGCATACAGTGAATGTCGTTTTTTCTCAGTAAACGGATGTTTCTTAAAATGAACGGCCCTTTCAATAAGTTGAAATAACTGCTTTTCTGATAGTTCATTCAGTGACAAAAAATGATTAGGATGTTTTATCTTTTGACGATTAACCATAGTCGCTCCTTTCTTTTTCGCTAAAAAAAGACCTGATGTAAAGAGGCATCAGGTCTAAAAGCTGTAGGCAATCACCGTCTGCTTTTACAAGTGTAAAAAGACAGACTCTTTCTCTTAATGAAAGAGAAGAGGTGCATGTTTGCCTACGACCTTTGATGCCTCTCTGGACAACTTTTAAAGTTCGGCAGTTATTGAGTTGGTTTATGAATAGTAACACGATCTTTTTCATCTATGTCTGTTAAAGAAACCTTAATGTCTTCTTCGCTGGAAGTCGGAATATTTTTTCCAATAAAATCCGCTCTGATCGGCAGCTCGCGGTGACCTCGATCAATGAGTACTGCCAGGTAGATCCTTTTTGGTCTTCCTTGATCAATGATTGCATCCAACGCTGCCCTGATCGTTCTTCCGGTATACAATACATCATCTACAATAACGACTTTTTTCCCTTGTACAGTGCAGTTCAGCTCAGGTTTATGAGCAGAAGCAAGAGACTGCTGATCATCTCTATAATTTGAAATATCCAGTTCAGCTACCTCTACCGGTCGACCTTCCAACTGTTCCATTCTCTGCGCTATTCTGTGTGCTAAGTAAACGCCTCTGGTTTTGATACCCAGAATGACTAAATCCTCCACTCCTTTATTCTTCTCTATAATTTCATACGTAATTCGGGTCAAAGCTCGTTTAACCGCTTCTTCATTCATTAATTCGATTTCTTGCACCTGTTTTTCCATCAGAATACCTCCATTGCGTTTTTCACTGTCAGTTAACGATCCTTGGAGTCGGCAATCGAATGATTAAAAAAAGCCCCCTTATCCATATTAGATAAGAGAGCTTCCCAAAATATATTCAGGATTAGATATAGATGCAGAATAGAATCTGCTCCTATATTTTCAATCGCACTGATTTAGATCAATGCTGTATTGAACGCTTTTGCTCCTTATCAGCCTCACTGGACTACTTTTTAAAGGATATCGATTAACTTTAAGTTTACTCTACAGGTTTCGCTTCTGAAAGTCAACACTGTTATTTGGAGAACTTCGTTTTGATTTCCATTACGACATCTCTCAGCTGAGCAGCCTTTTCGAAATCAAGCTCTTTTGCAGCTTGCTTCATTTCCAGCTCCATCGTTTCAATCAGTTCTCTTCTTTCTTCTCTTGATAATTTCTTGACGCTGTCTTCCGATAACCCTTCGCCATCTTCAACTACCGTAGAAATTTGAATCAGATCGCGTACTTCTTTTTTGATTGTTTTCGGAGTAATTCCATGTTCACGGTTGTACTCCTCTTGAATCTCACGACGACGCTCAGTTTCTTCTATCGCCATATTCATAGAGTCTGTCCGCTTATCTGCATACATGATAACTCTGCCGTTCTCGTTACGCGCTGCTCGTCCAATTGTCTGAATCAGTGAACGTGTACTTCTTAAAAATCCTTCTTTATCTGCATCAAGAATAGCCACCATTGAAACTTCTGGGACATCCAACCCTTCCCGCAGCAAGTTGATTCCAATTAATACATCAAACTTACCGACTCTCAAGTCGCGAATAATCTGCGTTCTCTCTAGTGTTTTGATATCACTGTGCAGGTATTGAACTTTTATCCCGACTTCTTTAAGGTAGTCGGTTAAATCTTCAGCCATTTTCTTAGTAAGTGTTGTAATAAAGACTCGTTCATTTTTTTCAATACGCAGGTTGACTTCTTCAATCAAATCATCAATTTGGCCTTCAATCGGTCTCACCTCAATAATTGGGTCCAGTAACCCAGTCGGTCTGATGATTTGTTCGACGACCTGTGAAGCTCTGCTGATTTCATAATCTGCTGGTGTTGCAGAGATATACGTAATTTGTGGAACACGTTCTTCGAACTCTTCTAATCTCAAAGGACGGTTGTCCAGTGCACTCGGCAGCCTAAAGCCGTGCTCAACTAATTGTTGCTTCCGGGCACGGTCACCATTATACATTCCGCGGATCTGAGGCATTGTAATGTGCGACTCATCCACAACGAATAAAGCATCTTCAGGAAAGAAATCCAGCAGTGTATATGGTGCTTCTCCGGGCTTTCTGCCATCCATATGTCTGGAATAATTTTCAATTCCGGAACAATAGCCCATTTCCATCAGCATCTCAATATCGTAATGGGTTCGCTGATCCAACCGCTGTGCTTCCAACAGTTTATGATCCTCATTCAATTCTTTGAGTCTGCTGTCTAATTCTGTTTTGATCGAATCAATGGCAGATCTTGTCTGTTCATCATTAGAAACAAAGTGGGTTGCAGGAAAAATCGCCACATGTGATAAGTCTGCTTTAACTTCCCCAGTCAATACATCTACTTCTCTAATCCGATCAATCTCATCACCGAAAAATTCCACACGAACGGCTTCGCTTTCTCTGGAAGCTAAAAAGATTTCAACAATATCTCCGCGTGCACGAAATCTTCCCCGCTGGAAATCTATATCGTTTCGTTCAAATTGCATGTCCACTAATCTTCTTAAAACAGCATCCCGACTAATTTCCATCCCTGCTCTTAAAGACAGCACGTGTTCTTCATAATCTTTAGGGTTAACCAAACCGTAGATACAAGAAACTGAAGCGACTACAATGACGTCTCTTCTTTCTAAAAGAGAACTCGTCGCAGAGTGTCTCAACTTATCGATCTCATCATTGATTGAAGCATCTTTTTCAATAAAAGTATCTGTAGATGGAACATAAGCTTCTGGTTGGTAGTAGTCATAGTAGCTGACAAAATATTCAACGGCATTATTTGGGAAAAATTCTTTAAACTCCGAATATAATTGTCCGGCTAAGGTTTTGTTATGTGCAATAACCAGTGTTGGTTTATTTACCTCTTGGATTACATTGGACATGGTAAAAGTCTTCCCTGTACCTGTGGCTCCAAGGAGTACCTGTTCTTTTTGTCCGGCTTTTATCCCCTTTATTAGTTTTTTGATCGCTTCAGGCTGATCACCGCTCGGCTGATAGACGGAATTTAATTGAAATTTATTATCAGGCATTGTGGTTCCCCTTTCGAAACTAAACATACATTCGTATTAATCATACCATAAACCGCACAAAAAAAGCTCTTCCTTTTGACCAGGTCAGAAAGGAAGAACTTTTAATTCAATTAAGACATTATCCTAATTTTTTTGATAAACGAGACTTGTCGCGGGCAGCTTTGTTTTTGTGGATTAATCCTTTAGTTGCTGCTGCATCAATTGCTTTTGCTGCTTGGTTAAATAACTCAGCTGCATTGTCTTGTCCGTTTTCAACCGCTGTTAAATATTTTTTCTTAGCACTACGCATAGCGGATACTTGCGAAATGTTGTTAGCGTTCTTTTTAACATCTTGGCGTTGACGTTTGATTGTTTGCACCATATTTGGCATATTCAAAACACTCCTTTATAAGAAATTCTTTAAATCCGGCAGATTCATTATTCTACATAGATAGATTCTATAAAGAATGTTTAAAATCGCCTTCTCTATTCCGTTGATTTTCAACATTCTCCATTGTACATTATTCTAAAAAATTATGCAATATTTCTATGCATAAACTTTAAAGATTCTTTTGAAGTACTGGAGTCTGATCTGCAAAATTCAGTATAAACAGTTCTACTTGCAGCTCTGGCTGCACTTGTCCGGATTTAATCCGGAAGTCAGCATCAATCAACTGGTGATGGGCAAGCGACAAGACACTCTGATCAAACTTCTTTTCTTTTTGAAGTGCCAGCTTTACTCTATAAGGATGCACTTTCAACAGCTTGGCAATATCTGCTTGCTGATACCCTTTTTTTCTCAGTATTTTTACCTGCAGCAGCAAACGAAACTGTCCGATCATCAAAGCAATTATTTTGATCGGATCTTCTTTTTGCATCAGCAGATCCTGGTAAAGTTCAATTGACTGCTGTGCTTGTCGGCTTAAGACTAGATCATTTAGTTCAAAAATGTTCTGTTCCAATGTTTTTGGCACTAATGACCTCACTGTCGAGATAGAAATCCGTTTGTCTTGCTGATGAAAAATCATCAGTTTGTCCAGCTCCTGCATGCCTTTTGAAAGGTTTCTGTCTGTCAGTTTCAGTAGTTCTTCCAGAGCATCTGTGTCAATCGCAAAATCCTGTGATTGACAGGCTTGTTGAATATAAGATTTGATTTCATTTTCATTCATGGGATCTACATTGATGACCTCTGAATGTTTTAAAAGTGTCTTCGTCAGTTTTTTCCTTTTATCCAGTTTTTCATAAGGTGCAAATAAGACCAGCACTGTAAATTCGGAAGGATTTTGAATATACTTTTCCAAATATTCAGTGTCGTGGTCGGGTCCATTTGAAACAGTTTTCCCAGTGAGAAAAAAGGGATGCTGAATAAAAATCAGCCGTTTGTCCCCAAAAAACGGGAAGGACTCTGCTTCTTGTATCGCTAGGTCAATCGTTGTTTCTCGCATATCAAACTGCCCAAAATTAAAGTCTGTGGCTTCTTCATCCAAAACGGAGTTCAGTAATGCAAATTTTACCTTTTCACTTAAAACATGCTCCGTACCTTGAACGAGATAGACTGGAGCATGTTGTTTGCTTTTGATTTTTTGTAGCTGTTTATTTAATCCACTCATATTGAGCTCCTCATTCTAATTCATATCGGCTGGTATTGCGGTCTTAAATGCTGTCTTAGACTTTTTCTGCATAGGCAGCTGCAGATAAGTGAACATCACTGCCCCTTGCTGATCAGTTCGATACAGCTTTGCCTGAACTGCTTTCAATCGTTTAACGACTTCAGCATGGGGATGTCCGTAAAAATTATTCTGCCCACTGGATATAAGAGCGACAGCAGGGCTCACTTTATTCACAAATGTCTCCTGTGAAGAAGTTTTGCTTCCATGATGGGCAACTTTCAGTATATCAGCCTTTAATCCCGGGTAGTAAGATAATAATTCGTTTTCTCCACCAGATTCCACATCTCCAGTGAATAACCACTTTTGTCCCCCGATTTTTCCGTATAAGACTAAAGAAGCATCGTTTTTACTGATTTCGTCTGTTATGTTTGTTTCTGTTAAAGGATATAAGACCATCAGATCTGGTCCAACTCGTTCTTGTTTAGCTTCATTGACTGCCTTTAGGTTAATAGACTGTTTTTTAATCAGCGGATAGCTCTCTTGTATAATTGGGTCCAACAACGTACGTTTTGTTGCAATGATCTCTGTTGTCGGCATATCTTCTAAAATGTCTTTTAATGCGCCTACATGATCTGTATCTGCATGGGTTAAAATCAGTTGATCCAAGTTAGGAACACCCAAGGATTTTAAAGATGGGACGACCGTATTCTTCCCTATGGAATATGGCGATTCAGCTTTGGCCCACTCCTCTTTATTTTTCCAATCCACAGCTCCTCCTGTATCGATCAGATAGTTTCCGCGACCAAAAGGCTCTTTGATCAGCAATGCATCTCCTTGACCGATATTCAGCATGACAACTTTGCCGGCAGGAGAATAAACTTCAGAAAACAAGCCTAGAACAATAAGCGAACCAGCTGCCCACCATTGCCAATGATTACACCGCCTGATAGATCTTTCAAAATTGATAAACATCCAGGTAATCCCTATCAGCATTATGGACATTCCAATTATGGATAGTCTGCCTGTTATAATGTTAAAGGATGCACTGCTGCTGATGGCTTCCACAAGCTTTTCCAGATAGTTTATGCATAGATCGGCTAGTAAAACGAACTCTTTCAGCCAAGGAAGGAATATCAAGACAGGAATACTGATCAAGAGACCTATCAGCAGCGGAAGCACTAAATAAGAGAATAAAGGTACAAATACTAGATTCAGTAATAAAACAACCCAAGAAAACTCATAGAAATGATAGGTCAAAATAGGCAAGCTGACTAATGAAATAAGCCCATTTAATAAGATCACCGATTTAATAGCAGGCTGTTTAATAAACCAGGTTTGACCGCTAAGCAGTACGAGGATGCCGCTTAAAAGATAGCTTAACTGAAATCCAGCTGAATAGATTTGATATGGATCGACTAATAATGCTAGAAGCATTGTATAAGACCATATATCCAGCGAAGCAATATTTCGTTTCAGCAATCGGCTTCCTAAGCGCAACATCGCTTGAATCACAGCTCTAAAGACACTGATCCCAAATCCAGCCATTAGTCCATATACCGGAAGTAAACAAAAAAGAATCAAAGCTGTTTTCTCTTTTGTGACCCTTAATCGAAGTAGTACTTTTTCTACGAACATAATCAGAAATGAAATATGCAGACCTGAAATACTTAATAGATGAACAATACCAAGCGCTCGGTAATTTTCTAAAGTAGAATTACTTAATGCTCTTTTATCTGCAAACAGCAATGCTTTCAGATAGCTGGCTGACTTTCCTTGTATATGCTGATCAATAAAGTTAAAAAAATCAGATCTCACTCTATCGGTCTGATAAGCAAGAGAATAAAGAGATTCGTCGGATACTGCCAGTTCTATTTTTTCGGCTTTTAAGGTCCAGTGGATCTGCTTTCTTTTCAAGTAAGTACGATAGTCAAATTGATTGAAGTTTCTAGCTGTATTCGGTCGCTCTAAACCACCTGTGATTTTCAACATTTCTGGAATCTCTTTTGTTTGCCACCGTTCTTTTTCCTCTTGGTCTGAGAAACGATAAGTTACTACGATTTCTTCTGTCTGATTGTTTTGATTTTTTGTCTGCCCTGTTAACCTTAATTGATCTCCATCAATTCTAACAGTTGTCTGCTTTATTGCTGTATTGAACACGGATTGCTGATCTGTAAGAATACTTTCCTGCTCAAGCTGCTGAATAAAGGTCAGCAAAAAAAACAGACTCCCCCAAGCCAGAGAGTGACATACTATTTTTATATTTCTGGTAAAGATGATTCTTAAGCAAATCATACAGACTGCTAAAAGCGGCAGCAGAGCGAATTGTTCAAGGACGAACACAGCAACTGCCAGAGAAAAGAGTGCCGGATAGATATAAACGCCTTTCAATCGAAATGGCTTATCGTTCTGTTTCGGTAGATAGATCTGAACTGTAAAAATGACCTATAGATTGAAATAAATCTTTTGGAACTTCAACTTGCTCGTATTCTACACGTGCATGCTCCAAGAGTTCTATTGCATAAGGATTATTATGGTAGTCTTTTAAATAGTAGATTTTCTGTATGCCTGCCTGGATGATCATTTTTGTACATTGCAAACACGGGAAGTGTGTAACATAGATGTCAGCACCTTCTGTTTTCACTCCAAATTTTGAACATTGGAGTATTGCATTCATTTCAGCATGAACTGTACGGACACAATGACCATCAACGACGTAGCAGCCGTGCTCGCTGCAGTGAACATCTCCGCTGACCGATCCATTATACCCGCCGGAAATCACTCGTTTTTCTCTGACGATAGCAGCTCCAACTGCTAGTCTTGTACATGTACTTCGCATGGCCAAAAGCATGCTTTGGGAAATGAAATATTGATTCCAGGGAATTCTATTTTTCATTTAGCAGTTTCCTTTCGATAAGATAGCTTATTTAAGTATCTCTATTCTCGGATAAAAGTTAACCGTGTCTATAGTATACAAGACAGTTTTTTCCGAAGCAATTCTACATTAACTACTCTACCATAATTTCATTTTTTAAGCTTTCAAAAATCTTTTCACCGATGCCAGAAACGTTTTTGATTTCCTCAATCGCTTTAAATCCGCCGTTTTCTTCTCGATACTGGATGATAGACTGTGCTCTTACCTCTCCAATCCCATTTAAAGTGATTAGTTCAGATGCGGCTGCTTCATTTATATTGACCGGAGTTACTGTATTTGATGCAGATTCTGCGGTCCGTTCCGCTTGTATCGCAGGCTGAAAAGTTTTTTCACCCTTTTCGGGCACATAGATCATCATTTGGTCTTCCAGCAGCTTAGCCTGATTAACTTGCTGGTTTTCTGCATCTTTCGTTAATCCGCCAGCTGCTTTGACAGCATCTGCAACTCTATCTCCAGATTGAAACTCGTAAACGCCCGGTTGATCAACCGCTCCTTTTATATCAACGACTAACGCTTTATTTTCTAAAGCAGAATGTGGTGGTTGACTTTCATTTTCGGATACTGTTGTTTCAGGATCGCTTGACGGTTTCTCTGAAGATAATGTTGAAGACGCTTCTGATGATTCACTCAAAAGTGCTTCAACTGAATCTGTTTGTTCAGCTGAGGTTGCATTGTCTTCATTCCGCTGTATCAATAAAGTTATGCCCATTAAACAGATCACTACCATTGAAAAACAAATCACTTTTGTTTGAAGGCTAAGATTTTTTATCCATTCAATAACGTCAGATTTTTCTGAAAATCCAAACATCTCTCCATCCCTCCTCAAGCAGCCTCTATTAGATATATTATCCAATCTTTTTGAAAGTCATCAGTTAAAAATAAAAAAGAACCAGACGCTAAGGTCTGATTCCTCTATTGATTATGCAACTAATAGATTGTTTAACTGTTTTGGACTCGGCAGACTCGCTTCAGCGCTGCTTTGTTCTAGATAGTCAATCGCATCGTTCAGCGATTGAACAGGAACGATTACCATATCCGTACCAATATCTTCTGCAGTATTAACGGCAATTTCATAATTGGTTTCATACTCAGGATATTGCTCTTTCAATTCCGGTTCAAGCTCATTGTGCGGAGCAAAAAAGATTACAGCACCTTCTTTGTCAGCAGCAACGATTTTCTTGTCGATGCCACCGATTGGTCCAACCGAACCATCATCTGCAATCGTCCCCGTACCAGCAATTCTTCTGCCGTCTTTTAGGTTTGATTGGGTAATCTGAGAATAAATCTGCAGGGAATACATCAAACCAGCTGAAGGTCCGCCGATTTCCCCAGAGTGTACACTGACTTCCGGATCGGTTTCTACTGTCGACTGGTCGACTAGAGTAATGCCGATACCTGGTTGTCCAGTTTCTTCTAACTGAACCAGCTCACCTTCTGAAACGTAGTCGGTACCATTCCGCTGATACTCAATCGACACCGTCTGTCCTACCTCTTGGTTTTTAATATACTCCATGAATGCTTCCGTATTTTCGAAAGTTGTCCCATCAATTCCCGTAATCACATCTCCCATCTGGAGACTCTCAGCAAAACTGGAATTCTCAGTGACACTCATCACATAGACACCATTATAGGTTAAGTCATAAGGCTGCTCTGCTGCGTCAAAAGCAGCGACGACAGCAGAGTGAATGGAACTTTCCATATAATAGCGCTGCAGCATATTATATTGCTCATAATTTTCAATTTCTCCAAATAACGCGGACTCGGGTACTACATCTGTATAAGGTAAGAAATGCGATAAATAAGTAAAAGGCGTCGCTTGCATGATTGATACTGTCGTCATCATATAAGTACCCGGGTCTTCTGCATATTCTCCATCTACTTCAATCATTGTATCTAACTCCAGTGCACCACCGGGACGTTCAATATAGTAAGGAATCGGTTGAAGGAAGAATAAGTAAAGCACTACAATGATAACGATTCCTTTAACCCAAATTGGAATTCTTTTCAATCTATTCGCCTGCTTTCACTATTACTGTTAATGATTTTGCAATTTTTCAAGTACGACCTTAGGCACTAATTTATTTAGATCTCCATCAAATTTAGCCACTTCTTTAATTAGAGAAGAACTGATAAAGCGGTACTTTTCATCAGACATTAAAAAAATCGTTTCAATGTCTGCAGCTTGCGTTTTATTCATTGAGGCAATATCCATTTCGTACTCCATGTCTTTTACAGAACGGATTCCTCGGACCAGAGCTTTTACACCCAGAGATCTCGCAAGTTCCACAGTCAGCCCGCCGCTATGCTTGATGACCGAAACATTTTGAATATTTTGTTGAGCCATTACACTGGAAATGATTTCTATTCTCTGATCCATTGTAAAAAGCGATTGTTTTGAGGTATTCTCACTAACTGAAATATATACTTCATCAAATAAGGCTGCGGCTCTAGCAACAATGTTTAAATGCCCGTAAGTAAACGGATCAAAGCTGCCTGCATATAGAGCTTTTATTTTCACGATAGTTCACCCGCTTCATAAACCGTAATTTTAGTCGTGCCGTACACTTTTTCTTTAATAACTTTTATTCCAGCTAAGTGCTGTGGAAGTTCAGTTGATTTGTCCGTTTCGCATAAGATCAGTGCTTTTGGACTAATCAGCTTTTTTGAGCTGAGTTCATTGATGATGTCAGTAATTTCCTGCAGCGCATAGGGGGGATCTAACAGGATAAGGTCAAAAACAGTCTCTTTACTTTCTAATTCATCAATAGCTTGACGATCTTTCTTTTTTAGTACCGTAAACTTATCTGGTTCTTTCGTCATTTGGATGTTTTCTTTTATAATCTGGATTGCTTTATAGTTAGAGTCAACGAGAACAGCATGATCCATTCCTCTCGATACGGCTTCGATGCCTAAAGATCCGCTTCCTGAATAAAGATCCAAGACATTCCCGCCATCGAAGTACGGACCGATCATATGAAATACTGCTTCTTTTATTTTATCCGTTGTCGGTCTAGTTGAATCACCCGGTACGGCTTTCAATCGTCGGCCGCCATATTCTCCTGATATTACTCTCATAGGTCCCCTCAGTTCCATCCAGAAGAAAGCTGATTGAAAATAGAGATTTCTTTACTTTCCTCTTCTTTTTTCCGCTGTGCTGCCAATATTCTGACTTCGTCTAATACACCGTCAAATGTTTTAGGCATCTCACACTGATAACATTCTTCTATATTTTTAACAAAATGCTGCTTCAATAAATTTTGCTGAGTAGTGTCTTTATCTTTTTTATCGACATACAGCAGCGCATAATTCATATTTTTTGAAACGTAATGGACCAGTCCGTATCGTTTTAATTTATTGATATATTTTGTAGTATAGACCCAAACAATAAGTCCGGTTCTCTCATGTTCCTGTGTTAACATTTTGCTTTTCTCCTTCATCCTAATTCGTCGAGTTTATAAAAAAAGCCACTCGAATAGAGAGGATTTTTTTATAACTTAATTAAAATCATTCATATTCACTAAAGGCATCATTCATCATATCATTTAGATGCTTTTCTAATTCACTAAGGAGCAGCTGACCTTCTTGTTCCTCAATCAGGTTCATGGTGATTGCGAACTCAACTTTTTTTGAAAATCCGAACATCTGCGTATCTATCACTTCTTCAAATGCAGGACAAGTCATACATAAATGTTTCTGGTTTAAAATTAAACTTGAAATATTGTTGGCATCTTCCATTAATACATCTTTAGCCAATGCATGTTGTAATCGATCCATATGGCCAACTCCTTTAGTCTACTATTATCTGTATTATATCACAAAAGTATTGGGTTACAAGGTGCCTCGAACACTGATCCTCTTACACACGCAAAAAACCAGCAGAGTAAAATCTGCTGGTTTTTTCCTGATTTTTAATTATTTAGAACGTTTGCTTGCTTTTTCACGCAAGTTTTTGTTTAGGATTTTTTTACGTAGTCGGATGGACTCAGGTGTAACTTCACAATACTCATCTTCTGCCAAGAATTCTAATGATTCTTCAAGCGTCAAGATTCGCGGACGTTTGATGACGTTCGTCTGGTCTTTATTTGCAGAACGAATATTTGTTTTTTGTTTTTCTTTTGTTAAGTTTACAGACAAGTCGTTGTCACGGTTGTGTTGTCCAACAATCATACCTTCGTATACTTCTGTACCTGGTTCAACAAAGATGACACCACGGTCTTCCAAGTTCATGATACCATAAGTTGTTGCTGTACCGTTTTCCATAGAGACCAGTGCACCATTACGACGTTCGCCAGCTCCGCCGGCTACCATTGGAAGATACTGATCGAATGTATGGTTCAAGATACCGTATCCGCGAGTCATTGAAAGGAATTCATTAGTAAATCCAATCAGTCCACGAGCAGGTGCTTGGAAGATCAAACGAACTTGACCATTTCCAGTATGGACCATATCCTGCATTTCTGCTTTACGTTGTCCAAGGTTTTCAATAACAGAACCCATATACTCTTCAGGAGTATCAATTTGAACACGTTCAAAAGGCTCGTGTTTTTTACCGTTGATTTCACGGATAATCACTTCAGGACGAGAAACCTGCAACTCGAAACCTTCACGACGCAGGTTTTCGATCAGAATAGACAAGTGTAATTCTCCACGACCAGAAACGATCCATGCATCAGGTGAATCCGTAGGGTCCACTCGAAGAGAAACATCTGTTTGTAATTCCATGTTTAATCTTTCATTCAATTTGCTTGAAGTAACCCATTTACCTTCACGACCTGAGAATGGAGAGTTGTTGACCAAGAAAGTCATTTGTAACGTTGGTTCATCAATACGAAGGATCGGTAATGGATCCACATGATCTGTAGGCGTTACTGTCTCTCCAACGAAGATGTCTTCAAAACCAGATACGGCAATCAAATCACCAGATTTAGCTTCTTGAATTTCTTCACGCTCTAATCCGAAGAAACCAAATAATTTAGTTACACGGAAGTTTTTAGTTGTACCATCTAATTTACTTAAAGTAACGTTGTCTCCAACTTTGATCGTTCCACGGAATACACGTCCAATTCCGATACGTCCTACATAGTCATTGTAATCAAGTAAAGAAACTTGGAATTGCAATGGTTCAGAACTGTTATCTTCTGGTGCTGGAGTTTCTTTAAGAATAGTTTCAAAAATAGGATCCATTGTACCTTTTTGATCTTCTGGTTCATCAGAAAAGCTGCTTGTTCCATTCAAAGCAGAAGCATAGATAACCGGGAATTCTAATTGTTCTTCATCAGCATCTAGTTCAATCAATAGATCTAATACTTCATCCAGAACTTCTTTAGGACGAGCAGTTGGCTTGTCAATTTTATTCACAACTACGATTGGACGCAGTTTTTGTTCTAAGGCTTTTTTCAGTACAAAACGTGTTTGCGGCATTGTACCTTCGTACGCATCGACAACAAGAATAACCCCATCAACCATTTTCATGATACGTTCTACTTCACCACCGAAGTCGGCGTGACCAGGTGTGTCCAAAATATTGATACGAGTATCTTGATATTTTACAGCTGTATTTTTAGCAAGAATCGTGATACCACGTTCTTTTTCTAAATCGTTTGAGTCCATTGCACGTTCACCCATTTTGTTACGAGTATCAAGTGTATCAGACTGTTTTAGTAATTCGTCCACTAACGTTGTTTTACCGTGGTCAACGTGGGCAATAATTGCAATATTACGAATATCATTTCTTAATTCCATATTATTCTCTCCTTAATCGTTGCGATGAGGCTTTCCATTTATATCTTAATTCAACCTGTCCAGTGAAACCGAATGAATTTCCACACAAAAAAACACTTATTCTTGGTGTGACTCTTACGCAAGAATAAATGCTTAAGTCATTGGACCTTTGTAACCACTTCTTATTATAACAGCTATTTTCTGAAAAACATAATTTTTTTCAAACTATTAAGAAATATTTGTCATAATTTCGTCGTAAGCACGCGGTGTTGCAAAAATTGCCTTGTTTCTATTCAGTAAATTAACCTCTGTACCGTCAAATTGTCTAATTTTAAATCCGAATTCTTCTAAAATGACTTTTCCAGGAGCAATATCCCAAGGGCTTAATTTGGAGGCAATATAGCCAACGACATTTCCTTTAGCTAATTCAATGACTTCAAGCCCAGCTGAACCTAACATTCTAACACCCATTGACTGATCAGCTAGTTTACGATATTCACTAAACTGATCTTTGGTCATCAGTTGACTGTTGGTAGCCAGCAATCCTTCTGTCAGAGATTTGTTTTCAGGTTTCTCGACAGGTTCCTCGTTACAGTAGACTCCTTGTCCTTTAACCGCATGGTACAAACGCTTTTGAGTAACATCGTAAATGTAGCCTTGCTGTCCAATACCATTCTCATAAACGCCAATCATAACAGCAAAATTTTCTTGTTGCAGAACAAAATTTAAGGTTCCGTCAATTGGATCAATAAACCAGACTGTTCCATCCAAGTCTTCTAACTCATCCCCAAATCCTTCTTCTCCACAAATCCGGTCATTTGGGAATTGGATTCTGATTTTTTCTGTCAGTTCTTTTTCAATTTGCTTATCCATATTCGTCACTAAATCATTTCGGGCTGATTTTTCTTCTACGTTCAATCTTTCTGATTTTGCTGCTTCAATTTTTTCAGCAGTTTCTGCTATCCATTCTTTGATTAATTTATCTCTTTCTTGAATATCTGCCATTGCTTTCCCTCTTTTCTTCTTTCTCATTTCTATTGTAGTGGAATTCATTTGTCGTTTCAAAAGATAGGTCGCCGTTTATTTAGTCTATTTTTATTTATTCTATGTATAGAAAAATCGAGTGCCGGCGCCGACACTCGATCATCCAGATATTGAGTTCTTACATGTGGATTGGTAGTCCTAGAGCTGCTTCAGCAGCATCCATAACTGTTTCACCTAGAGAAGGGTGTCCATGGATGGTCAATGCAAGATCTTCTGCATTCATTCCACTTTCAATAGCCAAGCCCAGTTCAGCGATTACGTCTGATGCGCTGTGTCCAGCAACTTGAGCTCCAAGGATTACATGGTCTTCTTTTGTTGTTACTAGGCGTACAAATCCTTCAGTAGCGTTTAGAGACAGTGCACGTCCATTTCCTCCAAGAGGGAATTTAGTTGTCTTGATGTCTAACCCTTTTTCTTTAGCCTCTGATTCAGTTAAACCGACTGATGCGATTTCAGGATTAGTAAAGGCAACTGCAGGAAGTGCACGGTAATCAACAGCAACTTTTTTACCAGAAATTGCTTCTGCAGCAATTTTAGCCTCATAGCTTGCTTTGTGAGCAAGTGCAGGTCCAGGAACAACATCTCCGATAGCGTAAATGCTGTCAACGTTTGTACGGCCTTGATTATCAACTTCGATTAAACCGCGATCGCTCATTTTAACGCCCGCTTGTTCAAGTCCAAGTTCATCAGTATTAGGACGACGGCCAACTGTAACAAGTACGTAGTCAACGTCAAGAGATTCTTCTTTACCGTTTGCTTCATAAGTGACTGTAACGCCATCGTCGTTTTTAACGGCTTCTTTAGCCATTGCATTTGTTACGATATTTACGCCGCGGTTTTTAAAGTTTTTCTCAACTAATTTAACCATGTCTTTATCAAAGCCGTTAAGAATTGAAGGTAAACCTTCAAGGATCGTGATTTCAGTACCTAAGTTAGCATATACACCTGCTAATTCAGAACCAATGTATCCACCACCAACGATTGCCATTTTTTTAGGCACTTCAGTTAAGTTTAATGCACCAGTAGAATCTAATACACGATCACTGAATTTAAATCCAGGTATTTGTACCGGACGGCTGCCTGTGGCAATAATCGCATTGTTGAAAGAGTAAGTTTGAGCACTGTCTTCCCCCATAACACGCATAGTGTGTTCGTCGTTGAAGAAAGCTTCTCCCATAAGGATCTCAACTTTATTCTTTTTAAGAAGCATTTCTACTCCTTTAGTTAATTTGTCAACAACTTGAGTTTTTTTCCACTCTTGTGTTTTACTGAAATCAAGTGTTACATTTTCAGTTGATACACCAAATACTTCAGAATCTAATGATTCTTGATATTTGTGACCAGCAGTGATTAATGCTTTAGAAGGAATACATCCTACGTTCAAGCAAACACCGCCAATATATTCTTTTTCTACAATGGCAACTTTTTGTCCCATTTGCGCAGCGCGGATGGCAGCTACATAGCCGCCAGGACCAGCACCAACTACAACTGTATCTAGTTCAATTGCGAAATCTCCTACAACCATTTAAATTTCACCTTAGCCTTCCATTAATAGTAAATCAGGGTCAGAAAGTAATCTCTTCAATTCGTTCATTGCTGCTTGACCAGTTGCACCGTCAATAATACGGTGGTCAAATACAAGAGACAATGGAAGCATTGGAGCAGCAACGATTTCACCTTCAGCATTTACGATCGGTTTCTTGAATGAGCGTCCAACACCTAAAATCGCCACTTCTGGGTGGTTGATGATCGGTGTAAAGAATTGACCGTTAACTGAACCAATGTTAGAGATAGAAATTGATCCATCAGCCATGTCGCTTCCTTTAAGTTTTCCGTCGTGTGCTTTGGCAGCTAATTCATTGATTTCATCAGCGATATCAAAGATTGATTTAGTATTCGCATCAGCTACAACTGGAACGTAAAGTCCTTGTTCAGTATCAGCAGCAATACCAATATTAAAGTAGTTTTTGTACACAACTTCATCAGTCGTATCATCGATTGATGCATTCAATGCTGGGTATTTTTTCATTACAGAAATCAATGCTTTGACGATATATGGTAAGAACGTTAATTTAGTACCGCGTTCAGCAGCGATCGCTTTAAATTTAGTACGGTGAGCAATGACTTTAGTAAAGTCTACTTCGTCAAACAATGCAACTGAAGGAATTGTCAACGTGCTGTTGACCATTGCTTTAGCGATCGCTTTACGAGTCGTACTCATTTTCTCGCGTGTTTCTTGATCTGAACGACCAGATTTAAACGGTTTAACATCAGCAGAAACTGCTTTTGAAGAACCAGCAGCCTGAGAGCTTGCTTGAGCTTTTCCTTCTTTTGGTGCAGCAGTTTCTTGTGCAGGTGATGCTTGAGCAGAAGCTCCACCGCCAGATACGAAGTTGTCGATATCTTCACGAGTTGTACGTCCGCCTTTACCTGTAGCATCAACTAAGCTGATGTCTACATCTTTTTCACGAGCGTATTGGCGTACAGACGGCATAGCTAGAACGCGTTTGTCAGGGTTTGAAGTTTTAACAATTTCTCCTGAAGTTGCGCCTTCAGAACCAGCTGGATCATTTTTGGCTGTTCCTGCTGCAGCTTCAGATGAAGACATTGCAGTTTCAGTCACTGTTTCTTCAGTTCCGTGACCTTCAGCAGCGATTTCAACGATCGGGTCGCCTACTGCAGCTACTGTTCCTGGCTCTACCAAGAATTTTTGAATTGTACCATCTACTGGAGATGCCAGTTCTTCAACAGATTTATCGTTTTGAATTTCAGCAATCGAGTCGCCTTCTTCTACTGTGTCTCCTTCTGAGACTAACCAGCTGACGATTTCACCTTCTGCCATTCCTTCTCCAACGTCTGGAAGTTTGAATGTAAATGTTCCAGTTGAACCTGAAGCGTTGGATGATGCTTCAGCAGCCGGTTGTTCAGCTTGCGCCGGAGCTGAAGCTTCTTCAGATTCATGTCCTTCTGCATCGATTTCAACGATTGGGTCGCCTACTGCAGCCACTGTTCCTGGCTCTACCAAGAATTTTTTGATTGTACCGTCTACTGAAGATGCTAGTTCTTCAACAGATTTGTCATTTTGAATTTCAGCGATTGAGTCGCCTTCTTCTACTGTGTCTCCTTCTGAGACTAACCAGCTGACGATTTCGCCTTCTGCCATTCCTTCTCCAACGTCAGGGAGTTTAAATGTAAAAGCCATGTTTGCGCTCTTCCCTTCTTAATTAATGATTTTTATCATATAAGGTTGTATTTACTTTGCGTTCTGCACTCTATACAACAATAGGAAGAAAACCCAAGTCAGACTGCCTAGGATGCTGGCCCAGTTTTTCTCCTCTTGTCGTTATAGTGGTTGTTTCGAAATCAGTATAACAAAATCAGATTTAATTAAAAGTTAACTGCTTCTTTGATTGCTTCAGTAATATCATCTGCACTTGGCAACCAAGTGTTTTCGATTTGACCAAATGGATAGATTGTATCTGGTGCAGATACAAATACGATTGGTGCTTCAAGTGAAAGAACTGCACGTTGAGAAACTTCAGAGATTACTGTGTTACCAACACCAGCTTGACGTTGAGCTTCTTGAACCATAATCATACGGCCAGTTTTCTCAACAGAAGCTACAACTGTTTCATAATCGATCGGAGAAACTGTACGCAAGTCGATCACTTCAACAGAAGTTCCATCTGCTTCAAGTTTTTCAGCTGCTTTAAGAGCTTCACGAACCATATATCCATAAGCTACAACTGTTACATCAGTACCTTCTTTAGCTACTGCTGCTTTTCCAATTGGAACAGTGTATTGTTCTTCAGGTACTTCGTCACGGAATGAACGATAAAGTTTCATATGCTCTAGGAATACAACCGGATCATTTTCACGAATCGCTTGAGTTAATAATCCTTTAGCATCATAAGGGTTTGATGGAATAACGACTTTCAATCCAGGAGATTGAGCCATTAAACCTTCTAAACTATCTGCATGCATTTCCGGAGTGTGAACCCCGCCACCGAATGGTGAACGGATAACAACCGGCATATTCACTTTTCCACCCATACGGTAACGAGTACGAGCGATTTGACCAACGATTGAGTCCATTACTTCAAATACGAATCCGAAGAACTGGATTTCAGCAACCGGACGGAATCCTTGAACCGCAAGACCAAATGCCATACCGCCGATACCAGATTCTGCAAGTGGAGTATCGTTTACTCTATCTTCGCCATGGTTATCGTAAAGACCTTGAGTTGCACGGAAAACACCGCCGTTTTTACCAACATCTTCTCCGAAAATCAAGACTTTTTCATCACGAGCTAATTCTTGATCTAAAGCTTCAGTGATTGCTTGAATCATAGTTAGGTTCGCCATGCTTATTTACTCTCCTTTGCTTGGTACTTCTCAACCTGCTCTTTGATGTTTTGACCAGGTGCATCATACATGTTTTCCAAGAATTCAGAAACTTTCATTTTTGGTGCTTGGTCAGCTTGTTTAGCAGCTTGCTTGATTTCTTCTTTTGTTTGTTCGATTAATTCTTCTTCACGATCTGTAGACCATAGGCCTTTTTCAGTTAAGAAGTTGCGGAAACGGATTAGTGGATCGCGTTGTTCCCAGTAATCAAATGATTCTTGTTCACGGTAACGAGTCGGATCATCACCAGAAGTTGAGTGAGGTCCGAAACGAGAAGTAATTGTTTCAATAAGAACAGGACCATTTCCTGCTGCTGCCCACTCACGAGCTTGTTTTGATACAGCGTAAACTGCCAGAGGATCCATACCATCTACTTGGATACCAGGGATTCCTGCTGCTACTGCTTTTTGAGCTAATGCATTAGCTGCTGATTGTTTTTCTCGCGGCGTTGAGATCGCATATCCGTTGTTTTGGATATAGAATACGATCGGTGCTTTGTAACGTCCGGCAAAGTTCATACCTTCGTAAACGTCACCTTGTGAAGAACCGCCGTCACCAGTATAAGTGAACGTTACTTCGTCTTCTTTACCAGCAAGTTTTTGTCCTACTGCATTCCCCATCGCTTGGATGTATTGCGCTCCAATGATGATTTGCGGTGGAATTGCTTTAAGATCTTCAGGAAAGTTGTTTCCTTCTACGTGTCCACGTGACCACAAGAAAGCTTGTGATACAGGTAAACCGTGTTGGATCAATTGAGGGACATCACGATACCCAGGATATAACCAATCTGTTTTCTTGAATGCGAAGTGACTTGCTAATTGAGATGCTTCTTGTCCCATAGTAGGTGCATAGAACCCTAGACGTCCTTGACGAGCTAAAGCCATAGAGCGATCATGTAACACACGTGACCACACCATTCTCTCCATTAATTCTACTAACTGTTCATCTGATAAATCAGGCATAATGTCTTCATTTACGACTTTTCCATCTTTATCAAGAATCTGAACCATCGGAAACGAAGCTTCAATTGAACTTAATAGTGCTTCGTAATCAACTGGTTGCTTTGCCATAGACTACCCATTCCTCTCTTGTTATTAAATGTTTTATTTTTTTATTGAAACAGCTCCAAATAACTGTATCAATTTTCTCGATTCCTTTTTTAAATCTACCATGCATCCGTTTTTTTTGCAAGTCAAACCTTTCATATTTATACGGTAAAACATTGATATTATAAGGTTATATGCAGTTTGTGAATTTAATTACTAAAATTGTGTCTCAATCTTATTTTTTTTTAAAACAGATGCTGAAAGAAATAAAAGTAATACAGAGTTTTCATCTGTTATATAATATTTTTTGAATCCCTTTATCTGTTTTTCAAATTCTTAAAGCTATACCAAATGTGATTATTTTCACTATTTAACATATTATCTTTTTTAGTTTTACACTTACCCATTTATACTGATGATTCCCAATTCAAGTCCAGACCAGCGTGCAATCAAATGCGAAACCTGTTAAACTATTACAGATGATTATATAATATACTGGATTCATTAAGGAGTGTTTGCATTGATTACCATGGAAGATGTTATCCGCGAAGGACATCCCACATTACGATTAACAGCTGAAGAGGTTGAAACGCCATTATCAGAAGAAGTAATACAGTTAGCGGAGGATCTGTTACAATTTTTAAAAAACAGCCAAGATCCTGAGATCGCTGAGCAGCATGCTTTGCGTGCTGGTGTTGGAATTGCAGCTCCTCAAGTAAATGTCTCTAAACGTTTATTAGCTGTCCACGTTCCTTCTACTGATGAAGAATCTGACGAACCAGAATACAGTGCCATTCTGATCAATCCTAAAATTGTCAGCCATTCTGTTCAGCAGACTTGTCTGCCTGATGGTGAAGGATGTTTGTCGGTTGATCGAGAAGCACCAGGAATCGTTCCCCGACATAAACGCATTACAGTGGAATATATTGATCTTAACGGTAAAAAACACAAAGAACGTTTAAGAGGATATCCGGCAATCGTCGTACAGCATGAAATCGATCACTTGAATGGTGTCATGTTTTATGACCGTATTGATCCTGAGAACCCCCTTGCTCTTCCAGATGGCATCGACGTTTTAGGCAGTTGATTAAAAAAAGCTGAGAACAGATCGACTCACGCAGTTTAGAATGAAAGTTTTCTAGACCTGTGCAGTCGAGTTCTCAGCTTTTTTATTCTTTATTAAGACTGTTCTTGTTCTATTTCTTCTGCAGGATCCACCGGTTCTCTCATCTCGCGTCTTTTCTCTCTATGGTAATGAACAGCTTCAAGAAGCGGAATCATTAAAGCCGCTACAAAACCGCCAGCAAATCCATTGTTGTATAGATTAATCCCGCCGTGCAAATAACTGGTATTACTGACAACAGTCAAATGGAGTCCTCCTGCAAGCATCCCCATTATCAGACCATACCTTCCGGCAATAGGAGCAATTGTTGTACCAAATAATCCAGCTATAATAACAGATGTATCACTCATATCATAACCATTTATATATCCAATCAGTGCTACTCCTAGTAAAATCGGCAATACATTTTTAACATGTTTTCCAAAAGCTCCGAAACCTACAACCGTTAAAATGCCTCCGATTGTCGGTCCATTCAGTTCTCCTCCAAGACAAAGTACAAACGCCATTGAAATAAATCCCAACAAAGACATATTGATCAGCGTTAGACTGAATCCTGTTTTATCTAAGTAATCCGTCGAAAGTTGTCCGGAATGTTTTGTGATTGAACTGTACCCTTTAAAGGACCATTCATTTAAATATAATCCATAAGCAAGACTGATAGCGAACAGCAGAAAAAACAGGATCGATAAAGGAACATTATATCCGCTCGATAAGAGGGAAACAGGTTCAATGACGACTCCAGTGGATCTCAGTATTGAAGTAAAAACTGTCCCGACGACACCGCTGGAAAATCCAATATTATATAAACTGAAACCTTTGGTGAATAAAACAAAATGATGAGCTAACGGAGGTAAAATGAATCCCGCTGCAAAGCCTGCTGCACTACCCATAAGGATACCGGGGACAATCGGCAATCCGATGTTGAATGTAATTTCATTAACGAGCGGTCCAAGAGCTGTTCCAAAAAGAGCAGCCAGCAGCGACTTCTTGGCGGAGACTTTTGTCATCCAGGCATATGAGAAGGCTCCCGCCACGATCGGCATAGAATTATAGAGGTTTTTTCCGAACAAAGAAAAGGCGGAAACAGTGAAAACAGCAGCAATCAAGGTTCCATTGATTCTGGCCTTTGTCATTTTAATGAGTAAAACTGCATGTAAAGTCAGAATCCCTGAGTTAAAGAATGCTGCCCCTGCACTCGTTAAAGCAAAATAATCTGTCGTTAAATTTGAAGGGGTCGTCAGTATTTTTACTTGACCCATAATAATCTCTTCAACAGAATTGAAAAAGAAAGCAATGAACACAAATATACAAGCAAATCCTAGTAGGAATCTAAGCAGTGTCTTCTGTGACACATGACTATAAGGTAAAATCGACCTTTCACTATTGATATCCATAAACATCTCCTTTTTTATCATCTGACAGTTATTCTGATTAAAATCGATTAACTACAAATAGTAAGTGAATATTGATTATAACGAACGTTCGTGATTGTTTCAACAAATTCATGATATTTACGTCCTCTATACTGCAAGCCTTTACTTATTTAGATGTTCTCTCTCTGCTACTTTTTACTTTGTTTCTGTATAAAAAGCCTGTGGATCATTTCTTTGGTAATGCGATTTAAATGAATGCGGTTCCCTTGTTCGATTTGTTTTCTAATTTTGTCTTCTGATTATTTCTACTGTTTTAAAGCTTAGTCTTAAATAAGCTCCAGTTTCTTAAGTGCTTTGTAAATACCATCCTGATTGTTGGTATCTGTCACCATCTCAGCAACTTCTTTTACAATCGTTTCTCCATTGCCCATCGCTATACCTAATCCGACGTTTTTAATCATTTCGTAATCGTTCAATCCGTCTCCGAAGGCAATGATATCTTTTTTTGCGAATCCTTTATCCGTCGATAACTTTAAGATGGTCTCAAACTTAGAACCATCCGCCGGTAATACATCTACGCCGGAAGTATGCCATCTGACGAATCTGAATTCCGGAAACTGTCCATCTTCATATAAGTATCTTTCTTCTTCACTGTAAAAAACAAGCGCCTGAGTCAGAGAATGATTTTTATAGAATAATCGATCTTGTTCTGGAACTGCAAATCCAACATGGTTCATTCCTGCTTGAACTTCAGGATATATCTCCTGGCTTCGTCTCTTTAGGGTATCGGCTGTTTCATATATCAGCTGATGACCATTATGATCCGCAATTTTGATCAGACGTTCTACTGCATCAGTATCTAATGGATTAAGAAAGACTTCTTCATGGTGAAAGAATCCTGCTGCTCCATTGCAGACAATATAGTTATGCATATCGAGTTCCTCGATCAGCTCTTTAGCCATCAATGCATTCCGGCCTGTTGCAATCGCTACTTCATGTCCTTGTTCTTGAAGCAGTTTAATAGCTTCTCTGGTGCTATCTAAGATAGTCTTTTCATCCGTCAGTAATGTACCATCAATATCAAAATAAATAAATTTTTTAGTCATTGCGTACTCCTTAATTGATTTGTTTATGATCCGTTTATATTAGTATACACAAAATAGTTTACGGCGTGTAATCCATTTCACACAACCCTTGTTTATTTCACTTACTGATTTTTTAATGAGAAACCGGCTTGATCAACCTTGTTATATCAGCCTCCCATGGTTAGTGTAAAATAGTTCTCGGTTAGTGATATCGTTTCGTTTTCTAGACAAAAAG
>OMJG01000187.1_pt1 | contig 47305 bp, 52 predicted proteins | sample 1646431 | NCBI WGS metagenome assembly OMJG01 (sample SAMN03771674, study PRJEB25209) | food metagenome | isolation source: Cotija cheese | place: Mexico:Jalisco,Michoacan | collected 2011-12-12 | reverse complement strand
CGTACGCACGGTGGTGTGAGAGGTCGGGGGTTAGTCGCCCCCTCCTACTCGATTGCTAACAGATTGGCGCATTATCCAAATAGTATCAAGCGATACATGAAATTACATAAATTCATGTATCTAACAGCTATTCTTTGTTAAAGTAAATGTGGTGGTATCGGTCACCAGACCGGGGGAAAAAGTATTTTTCTGTTCCTGTAGGTTCAAAAAAAGAAGGGTTTTTTCCTGACTATCTAGTTAAAGGTACTGATGGTAGAACATATATTTTTGAAGTGAAATACATTCAAAATCTTATTTCAAATAATCCACGTTATGTTGAATATGAGCAAGATGCACATCAAAAATTTGAAGCCTTAAAGAATTATATAAATGAAACAACATTTTCAGGAAGCGCAAATTTCGGATTTGTTCAGCCTCGTTGGAACGGTTCCAATGATGTGGAATTTTTATATAATAATACGTACTGGGATGCAGACATTAATAATACAACTGTTTGGAAAAAAATAGATACTATATTTTCAAATTAATCACTATTTTTATTTGGTACTTTCTGCTGTAATTCCTTATGAACCTTTTTTCAATCGCTTTTTTTTTGGAAAAAGAAATACAAAATGTTTTGGAACAGATTTTTACCACAGATATGAAGAGGATATTGCTTTACTCGCAGAAATGGGCTTTAAAGTCTTCCGTTTGTCGATCAACTGGGCGCGTATCTTTCCAAATGGAGACGATGCAGAACCAAACGAAGAAGGACTAGCGTTTTATGACAAAGTGTTTGATGAATGTATGAAATACGGAATCGAACCGCTTGTTACCCTTTCTCACTATGAAACCCCACTCGGTCTGACGTTAAACTATAACGGCTGGACAGACAGAAGAGTGGTAGACTTCTTCTTGAACTATGCAGAAACAGTCTTCAAGCGTTATAAAGATAAAGTGAAATACTGGTTAACGTTCAACGAAATCAATATTGTAACGATGAGCCCTTACACTGGCGCAGGCGTACTGACTGAAGATGCTGAAAATCCTCTTCAATTAAGCTATCAAGCAGCACATCACCAGTTTCTTGCAAGTGCGTTGACTACTAAATTGGCTCGCGAAATCAATCCTGAATTCCAGATTGGCTGTATGCTGGCACGCTCAACTTTCTATCCAGAAACAAACAATCCGGAAGATGTTTTGCTGGCACAACATGAAAACCAAATGAACCTATTTTTCACTGATGTACATGCACGCGGAGAATATCCAAGCTACATGGAACGTTACTTTGAAGAAAATAATATTGAAATCCAAAAAGAACGCGGAGACGATGAAATCTTAAAAGCGTATACGGTTGATTTCATTTCATTCAGTTACTATATGTCTCTTTCCGTAAGCTCAAAAGAAAGTGATGATAGTGTTGGCGGAAACTTATTTGGCGGCGTAAAAAATGAGTATCTTGAAACTTCTGACTAGGGCTGGCAAATTGATCCAATCGGATTGCGTTATACCTTGAATGACATGTATTCACGCTACCAAAAACCACTATTCATCGTTGAAAACGGTCTTGGAGCCTACGATAAAGTAGAAGAAGACGGCAGCATCCACGATGACTACCGAATCGAATACTTGCAGAAACATATCGAACAAATGAGAGAAGCCGTGAAAGACGGCGTCGACTTATTAGGCTACACTAGCTGGGGCTGTATCGACTTAGTCAGTGCTTCAACAAGCGAAATGTCCAAACGTTACGGTTTTGTTTATGTCGATCAGGATGATTTTGGTAACGGAACACTTGACCGTTCAAGAAAAGATTCATTCTACTGGTACAAAAAAGTCATTGAGTCAAATGGCGAAGACTTAAGTAAGTAATAGAATTTAATATTGACAGCGATAGGGAGAAAAACCTGTCGCTGTTTTCTTTACCTTAAAATAAGAAGAACTGAAAGATTCTGCTAGATAGAAAAGTAAGGTGTAATGATTGGTAGAAAATGTACACTTAGAAAGCAGGTATACTAAATAAAATTTGTTAAATTTTTTCTGCACCTCTTATCGTCTGCAGCTTTATTCTCAATGATCATAAATCTAATGAACAGTATAGAATCTGCACAGACACTTTTCACGGCAATCACTTCCGTACTGACAATCAGCTTTATAGTGATAGCCAGTATGAGTTTATCTGGATATATTAATCGAAAAACCAATGTATTTCAAAATGCACAGTTATTAAATATCACTCCGTTAATCGTTAGTACGGCAGTAGTTGGAATAATCATAAACCTGTTTTTTCCTGAGTTCATCAGTAAATAGTAAGGATATTTTTATTAAGTGAAATTGGATTTAACAGCACTCAAAGTGTTACAGTAGGTGTAGCGAGAATCAAAGGAGAGGTTAGATGAGGACTGTAAAATTCGGCAATACTGGAATGGATGTAACGCCTATCTGTTTGGGTGCAATGAGTTTTGGAAATCCGGATAACTGGAAACATGACTGGATCCTGAAAGAAGAGAGTCGGAAGATTATCAAGAAAGCCTTAGATGCGGGTATTAATTTTTTCGACACAGCCAACGTGTATTCTCTGGGGGACAGTGAGCGGGTGCTGGGACGAGCGCTGAATGACTTTGCTGATCGGGAAAAAATCGTTGTCGCTTCGAAGGTATATTATGACATGTACGACGGTCCTAACGCAGGCGGCTTATCTAGAAAGTCGATTATGCGAGAATGTGACCAGACTCTAGAGCGGTTGGGAATGGATTATCTGGATCTATATATTATCCACCGCTGGGACTATCATACACCGATCGAAGAGACGATGGAGGCTTTACATGATTTAGTCAAAGCGGGGAAAGTCCGCTACATTGGGGCGTCTGCAATGTACACATGGCAATTTCAAAAAGCACAGTACATTGCTGAGAAAAATGGCTGGACGAAGTTTGTGTCGATGCAGAATCACTACAATATGATCTATCGGGAAGAAGAACGAGAAATGATTCCTTTCTGTGAAGATCAGAATATCGCCGTGACGCCCTATAGTCCTTTAGCCGGCGGAAGGTTGGCACGTGACTGGTCTGTTCAAACAAAGCGTTCTGCATCTGACCAGGTTCAAAAGGCAAAGTATGGTTCCACAGAAGAACAAGATAAGAAAGTGGTAGACCGTCTGGCTGAGATAGCAGAAAAACGCGGTGTTCCGCGTTCACAGATTGCACTGGCTTGGCTGCTGCATAAACCACAAGTTGTGGCACCGGTGGTTGGAACAACAAAAGAGAAATATCTGGATGACGCAGTAGCGGCTGTTGATATAAAACTGACAAAAAAAGAAATGGACTATCTTGAAGAACTTTATATCCCGCATACTGTGGTAGGACCGGAAGATAAACCATCCTCATAAATTTTTACCTAAAAAATTAAAAAGATTGATTTGAAGCGATTATTAGAGGGGGCAACGATACGTTGCTCCCTCTTTTGCGTGGAACACTGCTATACTGAGCATCCAAAATAGATTGAAGCAAGGAGGTTCTTTATAGTGAAAGCTGCAGAAGTACGTGCGAGCAATCGTGAAGGGTTATGGCTATGATCGAGATCAGAAAACAGGGTGACAGTCCTTTCTAGACGTCATCCTGGTTTCTATATAACACTACTCTTAACTCTGAGAGAATCTCTGGTATACTAAAATGGAGAATTGTTAAGGAGAGGAGAACTGAACTCGATGATTGTTAAATTTTTAAGATTCAGCCTTTTATCCGTATCGGTCTTGCTGTTAGGCAGCTGGCTCATCCGTCGCAGAAAGACAACGTTTAAAGGCAGCATTTTCCCCGGAGAACCAGATCCAGATAAAGATAAGACCCAGACGCTGGAAAACTTACTTGGAACCTATTCCGATCAACTGATATTAGTGGATGAAAAGAAAGAGCCTTTGACCGTCATACAGGAACTGGCTGACTTAGAAGAAATAGACCCAGACATTTTACATCCCTATCACCTCGAATCAACTCTGGTAACGATTCAGGGTACTTCAAAACATCTTGAAACAAATCCAAAGATAAACGTGTACATAGTAAAGGAAAACTGGAAAAGCCGCATCTATTACGAAGAAATCTTAACTAATCAAGACAGCATGCACAAAGCCTATTTTGAAATGCCGATTGTATATCTCATTTGCGAAGCGACAGCCGGACTAATTGAAACAAACAGCAATCTCCTGTGGCAAGACTACAAGCGGTTAAGCGGGATAACGCAAGAAGATATTGATCAGCAGACGAATGAGTTATACCGTTATCTGTCAGATATAGATGCGTGGACAACGGCTTGAATCACTAAAACTAGGTGATCTGTATGGTGATCTAATAGAATAATAAAGAAAAAGGAGTGAAATACAAATGGATTACTGGATATCTTATGCTTCAGTTGCTTTGCTTGCAGTGAGTCTGATCTATTTCTTAGTGCAGCAAGTCAAACATACTTTGGAAATACATAGAAATAAAACAATACCCGTTTCAAAAAATGACTTAATCGGCAACTCTCTCATCGTTTTAACCAGTATTGGTTGTATAGGATCTTTTCTACTGAATGTGCTGATCTACAGTCAACTGCTCCAAGTAGAGACCATAACAAGCAATAACACTGCTGTTGCCTGTTTTATTTTCTTTTTTATTAGCGTGATTTTGAAATATATTATGACATCGAAAGAGAAAGAGGTAACTTCCAGAAAAAGAGTAATGGAGTCTTTAAAATAACTGAAAGATTTATATAGGAGGAACACAAAGTGCTTATAGATTTTGAAGGACCAATATTCATATTAGCGGTTTTGATATTGATTGGTTTAATAATATTTCTGAAGTTTAAACGGAAAAAAACTTATCTTTATCTAATATTTTTTTCAATATTTTATATCTACATATGTAAGGTGCTAGATTACACTCAGTTTCCTATTATAATTGATGATTATATGCGAAGCGAGATTGGACAGAATGTATGGAGAGATGCCAACTGGGTACCTTTTAATCCAAGTTCTTTTGCAATAAAGACTTCTCTGCTAAATGTTCTGCTTACAGTTCCGTTTGGTTTTGGCATTCCTTTTATTGCAAAAGTGAATCTGAAGAAGATTGTCTTATCAGGATTCTTACTCAGTTTGCTTCTAGAAGGCATGCAGCTTTTGACAGCTCTAGCAATTGGGTTTACATTCAGATATATTGATGTAAATGATTTGATTTTCAACACGATGGGTGCTGTTTTAGGTTATGGACTGTTTAAACTCTTTAAGATGGTTTTCAAAAAGTTGATAAATAAATTTGAGGTATCAATGAATCCGTTTTTGACTTATATTTATGAAACGGAATAAATGTAGTGGATCTGAATATTTTAGTGTATAAAGTCTGATTCTAGTAATTTTCTGACTGTTAGTTTTTAGAATAGAAGGAATAAATATTTTATATTTGCAAGAGTTATGAAAAAAGGTCGATGTTTATCTGCAGCTGATAAACATCGACCTTTTTTTGTTGCGTTCTATTATGCGTATCGATTAAAACGTACAGCTGCCGTCTTCGCAGACTCCACCGTCGTTGTCGTTCATCATTTGCAGTCCGGGCTTCAAGCCCATTTCGTCTGCAACTTTCCTCAGTGTCTCTTGGAACAGTTCTTGAGGTTGAGCGCCGGAGATGGCGTATTTTCTTTCCAAGACAAAGAAGGGAACCCCTTGGACACCAATGGATCGTGCTTCTTGAATGTCTCGAACGACTTCATCTGCATATTGATCACTGGAAAGGACTGCTTGAGCCTCTTCACGAGATAACCCAACTGATTCCGCAACGTTCAGCAATACTTCGTCATCATTCAAAGCAAGATTATCTGTAAAATGTGCAGCCAACAGTGCTTCATCTATATCTAAGCCTTTACCTTGGCTTTCCGCAAATTTAGCCAGACGATGGGCTTTTTTCGTATTAGCATTCACCATTTTAGAAAAGTCGTAGTTCAAACCGACAGATTTTGCACGTTCCGTTACATTTTCAAACATACCTTTAATCTGAGCCCCAGACATCCTTTTTTTCTTCATCAAGCTTTCCTTAACTGGAGCGTTATCGTCGGCAGATGTTGTAGGATCCAATTCATATGCTTTGAACTCAACGTCTACTTTACCCGTCAATCCAGTTTCTCTAATCGCTTGTTCCAATTCTCTTTTACCAATGTAGCAAAATGGACAGACGTAATCCGACCACACTTCGATTTTCATCATAAAAAGTCACTTCTCTTCCTAAAAGTAAGTTAAGTTTACTATAACAAGAGTACAGTAAAAACACAATCTAATTTTGACTAGTCTTCTAAAACAAATATTTTTTGCATTAAGAGGATGTCTAAAATGTTCGTTTTTAAAGGGTTAATCTACTGACTGTTTTATTATATGAAAAAATAAAGATATAAAATACGAACTATAATATAAAAAGAATCGGCAATTACTCGATAATAGGTTGACTATACTGACAAGGATATTTAGTATGAAGTTGAATAGATACATTGGACGATAAATGAAGATGATTGTTCGTGTTTTATGCTGTTAAGCAGAGAGGAGAAATGGATTTTGAATAAAAAAGAGTTGATTTACGAAGGGAAGGCGAAATGGCTTTTCGAGACGGATGAGCCTAATATTCTCTGGGTTACCTACAAAAACCAGGCAACTGCTGGGAACGGTGTGAAAAAAGAGGAGATTCTGGGTAAAGGCAAGCTGAACAATCAAATTACCAGTCTGATTTTTGACCACCTTGAGCAAAAGGGTATCAAAAGTCATTTCATCAAATCACTTTCAGATACAGAGCAACTCATTCAAAAAGCAGATATGTTTGCTTTAGAAGTGGTTGTACGGAATGTAGCGGCAGGCAGTTTCTCCAAACGCTTAGGGGTAAATGAAGGAACAGAGCTGGACTTTCCAGTCCTGGAATTTTATTTAAAAGAAGACGAGCTGAATGATCCAATCATCAATGAGGATCATATAAAGGTGCTGCAGCTCGCTGCCGAAGAAGAAATAGAACAAATTCAGCAGCAGGCGCTGAAAATCAATCAGGCATTAATCGAATTATTTAAACGCATCAATATTCGTTTGGTTGACTTTAAATTGGAATTTGGAAAAACGGCAGATAACAAGATTGTCTTGGCAGATGAAATTTCACCGGATACTTGTCGATTATGGGACTTGAACAATAATGACCGCCTCGACAAAGATGTCTTCCGGAAAGACTTGGGCGATATCATTCCGCTCTACCAAGAAGTGCTTGACCGCTTAATGCAACTTGAGAAGGAGACGATGCACAATGTATAACGTAAAAGTTTATGTAACCTATAAAGAATCTATTTTAGATCCACAAGGCGAAGCCGTTCGTGGAGCCGTCCATCGTATGGGCTTTGATGAAATTGAGGACATTCGAATCGGAAAATATTTCGAGATCAAAGTGGCGAAACAATCAGACCGTACAGTAGAGGAAACCATTGAAGCAATCTGCGATAAATTATTAGCCAACGTCGTTATGGAAAGTTACCGATATGAGATTGAAGCAGTAAAGGAGACGATTTAATGATACGGTTTGCAGTTATTCAGTTTCCCGGGTCCAATTGTGACGTTGATCTGCTGCATGCCATTAAAGATGGTGTCGGTGAACAAGCAGAGTATGTATCGCACACGGAAAACAGCTTGGAAGGATTTGACGGAGTCCTGCTTCCCGGCGGATTCTCATATGGAGATTATCTGCGCAGCGGTGCTATCGCGCGGTTTTCAAATATCATGAGTGAAGTACAGCGGTTTGCAGAAGAAGGAAAGCCGGTCTTTGGGACGTGTAACGGATTCCAGATATTAGTAGAAGCTGGCTTACTTCCAGGAGCACTGCAGAGAAATAAAGATCTTCATTTCATCTGCAAATCCGTTCAGTTGACTGTTGAAAGTAATCAAACCAAATTCACTTCATTATATGAACAAGGTGAACAGTTGACCATTCCAATTGCGCATGGAGAAGGCAGTTATTACTGTGACCCAGAGACCCTGCAGGAATTAAAAGACAACAATCAGATCGTCTTTACCTATGCATCAGAAAATCCGAATGGATCCGTAGAAAACATTGCCGGGGTCATTAATAAACAGGGAAATGTGCTGGGGATGATGCCGCATCCGGAACGAGCAACAGAAGACTTGCTCGGTTCCAGTGATGGATTGCGATTCTTCCAGTCTATGATCAAAAACTTCGCGAAGGAGACGGTCAACGTATGAAAACCATCCAAGAACCCTCAGCAGAAATGATTCGAGACCAGCGTATCTATGCAGAATGGGGACTGACGGACGAAGAGTACCGTATGATTTCAGAAGACATTTTAAAAAGACTGCCGAACTACACAGAAACTGGATTGTTCTCAGTGATGTGGAGTGAACACTGTTCTTATAAAAATTCCAAACCTGTTCTGCGCAAGTTTCCGACAAGCGGGCCGCAAGTACTGCAAGGGCCCGGAGAAGGTGCCGGAATTGTCGATATCGGAGACGGCCAAGCAGTCGTATTCAAAGCAGAAAGCCACAACCATCCCTCTGCCGTAGAACCGTATGAAGGAGCAGCTACAGGTGTCGGCGGCATTATTCGCGATATTTTCAGTATGGGTGCTCGTCCGATTGCTTTATTAGACTCGCTGCGCTTTGGCGAACTGGATAATGAGCGGACAAAATATTTACTGGAAGAAGTCGTTGCCGGAATTGGTGGATACGGAAATTGTATCGGAATCCCGACGGTAGGCGGCGAAATCGGCTTTGATCCAGTTTATAAAGGAAACCCGCTTGTGAATGCGATGTGTGTCGGGCTGATCGATCATAAAGACATCCAAAAGGGCCAGGCAAAAGGTGTCGGCAATACGATCATGTATGTAGGCGCGAAAACCGGGCGTGACGGGATTCACGGGGCGACTTTTGCTTCTGAAGAATTCAGTGATGAAGAAGAGTCTGAACGCTCAGCAGTACAAGTCGGCGATCCGTTTATGGAAAAACTGTTAATGGAAGCCTGCCTTGAGCTGATTCAAGGTCATCAAGACATTTTGGTCGGAATCCAGGATATGGGTGCTGCGGGACTTGTTTCGTCCAGTGCGGAAATGGCTTCTAAAGCCGGAAGCGGACTGATTTTGAATCTTGATGACGTGCCGCAGCGTGAAACCAATATGACACCTTATGAAATGATGCTGTCAGAGTCTCAGGAACGCATGCTGATTTGTGTGAAAAAAGGTTCGGAATACCGCGTCAAAAAACTGTTTTCTAGATATGAATTAGATGCAGTGAATATCGGACAAGTAACAGATGATGGGCAATACCGCTTGTTCCATAAAGGTAATCCGGTAGCGGATCTGCCCGTAGATGCTTTAGCAGAAGAAGCACCGGTTTATCATAAGCCTTATACAGAACCGGAACGGATCAAACGATTCAAAGAAATGAAGGCATTTGAACCGGCGATAGAAGATGCTGGAGAAACACTGAAACAGTTATTGCAGCAGCCGACGATCGCCTCTAAAAAATCAATATTTGAAACATATGACTCTATGGTCAGAACCAATACGGTTGTCGGACCCGGAAGCGATGCAGCCGTTCTGCGGATTCGCGGTACGCAAAAAGGACTGGCAATGACAACAGACTGCAATGCCAGATATCTTTATCTGAATCCTGAAAGAGGCGGACAACTAGCGGTTGCCGAAGCAGCGAGAAACATCGTAGCGAGCGGCGGCGAACCTTTAGCGATCACAGACTGTTTGAATTACGGGAATCCAGATAAACCAGAAGTGTTCTGGGAGTTATGGACCTCCGCTGATGGGATTTCAAAAGCTTGTGAAACGCTTGGGACCCCAGTTATTTCGGGGAACGTCTCTTTATATAATGAAACTAACAAAGAAGCGATTTATCCGACACCTATGATTGGAATGGTCGGGTTAGTTAAAGACTTGTCACATGTGACGACTGCTGATTTTAAAAAAAGCGGCGATAAAATTTTTGTGGTTGGAGAAACAAAACCGGATTTCAATGGCACAGAGATTCAGAAAATGCAGCTTGGCAGAATCGAAGGCGAGCTGTTTGATTTTGATCTTGAAAAAGAAAAACTGATACAGTCAAAAGTTCTGGAAGCCATTCGTCAAGGCTGGGTGCAAAGTGCACACGATTTATCTGAAGGCGGACTTGCGGTTGCCTTAGCAGAATCAGCGTTCAAAAATCAGCTGGGATTCAATGTAACAGCAGATATGCCGAAAGAATGGCTGTTTTCTGAATCACCTTCAAGGTTCGTTTTTTCTGTTAGACCGGAACATGCAGAAGCAGTACAGAATCTATTCCAGCAAACTGCTGAAGAGATCGGTGAAGTCACAGCTGACAGAGTAGCTGTTATTAAAACAAAAGATCAAATCATCAAACAAGATATCAATGAACTGAAAACAATTTGGGAGGAGGCCATTCCTTGGTTGCTGAAATCAAAAGCTTAAATGAAGAATGCGGCGTTTTTGGCGTCTGGGGTCATCCGGATGCAGCGAGATTGACTTACTTCGGTCTGCACAGTCTTCAGCACAGAGGGCAGGAAGGTGCTGGAATTGTTGCCAATCATCAGGGGCGCTTGAAAGGCCACCGCGATTTAGGGCTGCTTTCAGAGGTGTTTAAAGACGAAAGAGAGATTGAACGATTGACTGGAGAAGCAGCGATCGGACACGTACGCTACAGCACGGCCGGCAGCAACAGCATTTTAAATATCCAGCCGTTTTTGTTTAAATTCCATGATGAAGAAATTGCACTGGCGCATAATGGCAATCTCATCAATGCCTCGACTTTAAGAAGGGGATTAGAAAAAGAGGGCGCTATTTTTCACTCTAACTCAGACACTGAAGTCTTGATGCACTTGATTCGCAGAAGCAAAAGAGCCACGCTAATGGAAAGAATCAAAGAAAGTCTGAATGCGATCAAAGGTGCCTTTGCTTATTTAATGATGACACCGGATGCAATGATCGGTGCACTGGACCCAAACGGATTTCGTCCCTTGTCAATCGGACAGATGGAGAACGGGGCTTACGTACTGGCCAGCGAAACATGTGCGCTTGATGTTGTCGGGGCTACCTTTGTCCGTTCCGTACAGCCAGGAGAAATCGTCATCATAAACGACGAAGGCTACACGATCGATACGTATACAGAAGACACACTGATGCAGATCTGTTCTATGGAATACATCTACTTTGCCAGACCGGATTCTGATATTGCCGGAGTCAACGTGCACACGGCTAGAAAAAATATGGGCAGAACCCTAGCGAAAGAAGCACCGATCGAAGCCGACATGGTGATCGGGGTTCCCAATTCTTCATTATCCGCAGCAAGCGGGTATGCAGAGGAGAGCGGTATTCCTTATGAAATGGGACTGGTCAAAAATCAGTATGTAGCTAGAACGTTTATCCAACCGACGCAAGAACTCCGCGAACAAGGAGTGCGGATGAAACTTTCTGCCGTCAGAGGGGTAGTTGCCGGGAAAAAAGTGATCATGGTAGATGATTCTATCGTACGCGGCACGACCAGCAAACGGATCGTACAATTACTGAAAGATGCCGGAGCATCGGAAGTTCATGTCCGAATTTCTTCGCCGCCACTTAAGTATCCTTGTTTTTACGGAATTGATATTCAAAACCAAAAAGAACTGATTGCAGCGGATCATTCAGTTGAAGAAATCAGAGAAGCCATCGGGGCAGACAGTCTGTCCTTTTTAAGCATTGAGGGAACAGTGGATTCCATCGGATTGAAATTTGATGCTCCTCATAGTGGACTTTGTATGGCTTATTTTACAGGGGATTATCCAACCCCGTTATTTGATTATGAAACGGACTATTTAAATACACTGGAAAAAATCAATGAACGAAATCCGATGATGGCGTAATAGTAACTTTTATCAAAAAAGCAATCAGGAGGTCCATTTAAATGGGAAATGCGTATACCAATGCTGGAGTAGATGTAGAAGCTGGTTACGAAACAGTTGAACGAATCAAGAAACATGCGAAACGAACAGAGCGCCTGGGAGTGATGGGGGCGTTGGGCGGATTTGGCGGCGCATTTGATTTATCCAGTATAAAGGTAAAAGAGCCTGTACTGGTTTCTGGAACAGATGGAGTAGGGACCAAGTTATTGCTGGCTATTCAACAAGACAAACACGACACGATCGGAATTGATTGTGTCGCAATGTGTGTGAATGACATTTTGGCTCAGGGAGCAGAACCGCTGTATTTTCTGGATTATATTGCAGCAGGCAAGACGGTTCCAGAAAGAATGGAACAAATTGTTTCCGGAGTCTCTGATGGTTGTGTACAAGCTGGTGCAGCGTTGATCGGGGGAGAAACTGCTGAGATGCCGGACATGTATGGAGAACAAGAGTATGATCTTGCAGGGTTTTGTGTAGGCGTGGCTGAAAAGACTGAACTGCTAACGGCCGACAAAGTAAAAGCCGGAGATGTACTGATCGGTCTGCCTTCTAGCGGGATCCACTCAAACGGGTATTCTTTAGTTAGAAAAGTGTTTTTTGAACAGAACGGGTATACATTAGATACACGATTTGATGAATTAGATGGCAAGACGTTGGGAGAAGTATTGCTGGAACCGACTAAAATTTATGTTTCTTCAGTGCTGCCGTTAATCAGAGAACAGTTGATTCATGGTATCTCACACATTACAGGCGGAGGATTTTTGGAAAATCTGCCTCGAATGCTTCCAGAAGGACTGACAGCAGAAATCAAAAAAGGAACTTGGAAAGTGCCGGAGATTTTCAATTTGCTGGAAAAAGAAGGAAAGCTGAATTCAAATGAAATGTATGAGATTTTCAATATGGGGATTGGAATGGTCTTGGCGGTCTCTCCAGAGCTGACTGAACAAGTGTTAAATAAACTGGAACGAACGGGAGAACAAGGGACGGTTATAGGGGAAGTTAGAGAAAAAGGCATTGAACAGAATGAGGCGATCGTATTTGGATAATCAGAACCGTTTCAGAATGGCAGTCTTTGCTTCGGGCAGCGGCACAAACTTTGAAGCGATTGTCCAAGCGGGAAAAGCAGGGGGACTGGGTGCGGAAATCGGACTTTTAATATGCGATAAACCAGATGCTTACGTTATAGAACGGGCAAAACAGTCCAGCATTCCATTTGTTATGCTGGAGCCGAAACAGTTTCCAGATAAAGCAGCGTTCGAGGAATCAATACTGATTCAATTAAACCAGCAAAACATCGACCTGATTGTACTAGCCGGATATATGCGCATCATAGGACAAACCTTGCTTCAAGCTTATCCAAACCGCATCTTGAATATTCATCCTTCTTTGCTGCCGCTTTATCCAGGCAGACAAGGGATTGCAGACGCCTATAAGGATGGCGCGGCGGAAACAGGCGTCACCGTGCACTTGGTTGATCAAGGGATTGATACCGGACCTATCCTTGCTCAAGAAAAAATAACCGTTGAATCAACAGACACGCTGGAAACTCTTGAAGAAAAGATACATACTCTAGAGCATATGATGTATCCTAGAGTTATTGAGTTTTATATTGAAAAGCTGAAAAAGGAGCAGGTTAGAACATGAAGCGAGCACTGATCAGTGTATCAGACAAGACAGGTATTGTAGAATTTGCGAAAGCATTATCAGAGCAGGAAATAGAAATTATTTCTACTGGCGGAACAAAAAGCGTATTAGAAGAAGCCGGTATTTCAACCATTTCAATTGAAGCGGTAACGGGTTTTCCTGAAATGATGGATGGCAGGGTAAAAACGCTGCATCCGCTTATTCATGGAGGATTACTTGGACGCAGAGAATTGAACAGCCACATGGATGCGATGGAAGAGCACGGCATTACACCGATCGACTTTGTATGCGTAAATCTTTATCCATTTAAAGAAACGATCTCCAAGACAGGCGTTACACCTGAAGAAGCGATTGAACAGATCGATATCGGCGGACCGAGTATGCTGCGCAGTGCAGCGAAGAATTTTGCTGCGGTCACAGTCGTTGTAGATGCTGATGATTACAGCAAAGTCATTGATGAATTGAAAGCAGATGGTCAAACCAGTCTGGAAACCAGAAAAACATTAGCAGCAAAAGTGTTTCGTCATACAGCCCGATATGATGCACTCATTGCAGACTACCTGACAGAACTATCTGGCGAAGAAGACAGAGAATCAGTTACTCTGACGTACAATAAAAAGCAGACATTGCGTTACGGTGAAAACAGTCATCAATCAGCTGTATTTTATGAAGATCCAATGGCAGGTCCGTTCTCAATTGCAAAAGCTGAACAATTACATGGAAAAGCATTGTCTTATAATAATATCAAGGATGCGGATGCTGCGATTCGAATGGCACGTGAATTCGACGAACCGGCTGCTGTGGCAGTGAAACATATGAATCCATGCGGAATCGGAATCGGAGATACGATCGAAGAAGCCTTTGACCGTACGTATGAAGCGGACAGCATCTCGATCTTTGGCGGAATTGTTGTCTTGAACCGTGAAGTCACACTTGAATTGGCTGAAAAACTGCATAAGATTTTCCTGGAAATCGTTATTGCACCATCGTTTACAGAAGCAGCTTTTGAGAAATTAAGTTCTAAGAAAAATATTCGCCTGTTGAAGCTGGATTTCTCAGAAGCTGCATCAGCAGGAAAAGAATTTGTTTCTGTTTTAGGCGGTTTATTGATCCAAGACCAGGACTGGATAGCAGAAACAGATAAACCGGAATGGAAAGTCGTGACAGAGACGGAACCAACACCAGAGCAATTAAATGCCCTAGAGCTGAACTGGAAAGTTGTAAAACACGTTAAAAGTAATGCTATTGTAGTTGGAAACACAAATCGTACTTTAGGCATCGGAGCTGGGCAGATGAACCGTGTCGGTGCAGTGAAGATTGCCATTGAGCAAGCTGGGGAACTGGCAGAAGGTGCCGTTCTGGCCAGCGATGCCTTTTTCCCAATGAACGACAGTGTGGAGTATGCAGCAAAACATGGCATCAAAGCCATTATTCAACCAGGCGGAAGCATCAAAGACCAAGACTCGATCGATAAAGCCAATGAATACGGCATTGCCATGGTGACAACGGCTACACGTCACTTCAGACATTAAGAAAGTCAGATGAACGAAAGAGAGGGTGCCTTCTCTTTCGTTTTTTAACAGAAAAAACGAAAAGAGGAATAAAAATGAAGCTTCTGGTTATCGGCAGCGGCGGACGCGAGCATGCCATCGCAAAAAAACTGAAAAAAAGTCCCAAAGTCCAATCTGTTTACTGTCTTCCGGGAAATCCTGGTATGAAAAGAGATGGTATTGAAATTGCAGCGATTGAGCAAGATGATCATAAAAGCCTAATTGAATTTGCTAAAAACCATAAAGTGGCTTGGACGATTATCGGACCAGAAGTCCCGCTTTTTAATGGTCTGGCAGATGCATTTGAAGCGGAAGGGTTAAAAGTTTTTGGTCCTTCGCAAGCCGCAACACAAATTGAAGCGTCAAAACGTTTTGCAAAACAACTGATGACCCAGCAAAGGATTCCGACAGCTGACTATCAGACGTTTACCGATTATGAGACCGCCAAAGCCTATCTTGCTGAACAGGGGGCGCCGATTGTGATCAAAGCCGACGGACTAGCTGCCGGAAAAGGGGTAGTGGTGGCAGAAACCGCTGCAGAAGCCCAAACAGCTCTAAAAGAAATGATGCAAGATAATAAGTTTGGAGATTCTTCAGCAAGCGTGGTCATTGAAGAATGCTTGGTTGGAGAAGAATTTTCACTAATGGCCTTTGTCAACGGAGACCAGATTTATCCTATGCCGATTTCTCAAGACCACAAGCGACTGCTGGAGCAGGACAAAGGGCCGAATACAGGCGGGATGGGGGCTTATGCTCCGGTGCGGCATATTCCGGAAGCAACAGTTGATGCAGCAATTGAAAAAATCCTTGTGCCTGCAGCAAAAGGGATGAGTGCCAAAGGTGCACCATTTAAAGGTATTTTGTATGCTGGAATCATTGCAACGGATGAAGGACCAAAAACGATAGAGTTCAATGCGCGCTTTGGAGACCCGGAAACACAAGTAGTACTGAATCGTCTTGAGTCTGATTTGGCTGAGGTCATTACGTCAGTGTTGGCAGGGAAGGAGCCGGAATTGAAGTGGAAACAGGAAGGGATAGACCTTGGGGTAGTAGTAGCAGCAAAAGGTTATCCAGAAGCTTATGAAAAAGAAATCCCATTAGACTTAATCGCTTCAGAGTCGGTAGAACTTTTCTTTGCTGGAGTAACTGAAAGGAATCAGCAGCTCGTTTCAAATGGCGGAAGAATCTACTTGGCAGCCGCAGCAGGAGAAACCATCGAAGCAGCACAATCGCTCATTTATGATTGGCTGAATCAAAACGATAAACAGCAGTTAATCTACCGAAAAGATATAGGAGACAAAGCAAAGCAGAAGAATTGTAAATAAAAGCTTTGTGTGAACTTATTCAAGTAACGAAACTGTAATAAAGAAATCGGCTCAATCTGTTTCCCATTCTAATAGCAGTCTATTATACTCAATATAAGTAAACCGATTTAAAAAATAGAATATCTGGTATTGGGGGAATCCATTTGAGAAAAAGATGGTTAGCTGCCTCCATAACAACGCTTCTCTTATCTAGTGTCGGCACAAGCCGGATCCAGCCCGTTCACGCTGAAGACACACTAAATGAATTACAGGAAGAACAGGAAAAGATAGAAGATCGTTCGCATGAGGTAGAAGACGATATTGAACAACAAGAAAGTGAATTAAAAGCGTTAGATAGTGAGCGAGCAGCGCTAGAGTCTCAGATTCAATCGCTTCAGCTGGAATTAGACAAGCTGATGAGCGGGCTCGAAAAGCAAAGTTTGCGCTTAGAAGAAACAAATGCCGAAATTGTTATGTTGCAAAGCGAAATAGATGAACTGAACTTAGCCATTGAAAAACGAAATCATAAATTGGAAACACAAGCGAGAGCTACACAAACAGAGTGGAACGCCTCTAACATTATACATACTATACTTGCTGCTGAAGATTTTGCAGAAGTCATGAGCCGTCTAGGTGTTGTCAGCCAACTTGTGAAAGCCAATCAGCAAATCGTTGAAGATCAAATACGCGATCAGAAGGCAATTATCAAAGCTGAAGCTCAAATGCAATTTGAAAAAGAAGCTGTAACAGAATTATTAATAGAAATGGAAAGTACTAGAGGAGAAATGGCTGCACAACAGGAAGAGTTGGATAGCCAGATTGCTCATGTAGCTGATCTGTATCAAATGACCGCTGCAGAAAAAGAAGCTTTTGTACAGGAACAGTATCTCTTAGCTAAAAAATATGAGACTGTAGAAAGTCAGATTGAAACAGAAAAAGATCGGATTCTAGCAGAGCAGCAGGCTGAACAAGAACGCATTGCGCAATTGACTGCAGAGAAAGAAGCCGCTGAACAACGTGAACAGGAAGCGTCAGCAAGAAAAGCGGCAGAAGAAGCTGCAGCAGCTGAAAAAGCAGTAGAGAATGAAGTGGAACCTAGCAGCTCTGACAATCAGATTGACGAAGCAGAAGAGTCAGTATCAGAAAATCAGCCGAATGAACAGCCAGTTGAAGAACCGGCAGTCCCTGATACTGATCCGGAACTTGCAACAGATCCAGTAAAAGAACAGCCGGCAGAAGAAGAACCTGAGGAAGAAACTGTCAAACCGGAAACACCGTCAGCAACATTCATACGTCCGGCCAGCGGTTATATTTCTTCTGGATTCGGCATGAGAAATCACCCGGTTACGGGAGAACGTAAAATGCACAACGGTATTGATATTGCCGGAGAAGGAGCGATTCTAGCAGCTGCCAGCGGGACAGTAACGATCTCCAGCTACAGCAGCAGTTATGGGTTTTATATTAAAATCGATCATGGGAATGGATTTGAAACCCTTTATGCACATCTGCAGCCTGGCGTCAGCGTCACTGCAGGACAGAGTGTTTCTCAAGGACAAAGAATTGCTGTAATGGGTACGACCGGTTTGTCAACGGGTGTCCATCTTCACTTTGAAGTTCGCAAAAATGGAAGTTTTGTCGATCCTGCGCTTTATATTTAAGCACAAGAAAACCCTCTTTACTCGATTAATATCGGGAAAGAGGGTTTTTGAATGATAAAATCAGGGCAAATAGCGCTTGCCTCTTCGGTTTAGGGTTTTTGAAGACAACACTTGCAGTAACCCACTGTTGACAGAAAGACCTAGAGCAATTGCGCCGGAAACTAGAAACGTTTCCGTTGCGTACATAAAGGCTAGATTTGAATTTCCTTCGATAAATGCCCGCATCATGTTGTAAGCAGAGCCGCCGGGAACAAGCGGAATGATCCCGGGGATGGCGAATACGATCACAGGCATCCGATAGTAACGGGCGAACCACTGACTGCAGTTGGCTACGGTAAAAGCTGCGACGCCGGCACCGACAAAGTAATCCAGCTCCAATTCAAAAGATAAATAATAATAGATGACCCAGCCGGCTGCGCCAGCAATACTGGAAGCGAAGATGGTTCTAGTCGGCACATTGTACAAAATACCAAAACCAATCGTAGCAATAAAAGCAGCCAGGAAATAGGTTATATATTCTAGTAACATAGACAAGACTCCTTGTTTGGATTCAGCAGTTCTTTTAGATGGATAAATAGAACCTTACAAAAAGGTCAATACTAATGCAATACCGATACCGATTGCACCAGCCGTCAGCAGTGCTTTTGCGACAACGGCTACTCCAGCAAGTAAATGACCTGCCATGAGATCCCGGAAACTGTTGGTGATGGCCATTCCCGGTACAAGACACATTACACTGCCGATGATAACGGTGTTAACATTGTTCCCAATGCCTAACGATATGAAAAAAACCGCACACAATCCAATAAAAAAGGATGCGACCATTTCGGCAAAAAAGCTCACATTCGTCCAGCGGTTGACGATATCAAACAATAGATGTCCCAGGCCGCCGGCAATGAAAGAAGGCAGCATATCATTATAGGTTCCTCCGAATAACAGCGGAAAACAGCCGCAGGCGCATGCTATAGCAAGGTTTCGCTGCCACTGATTAAAATTTCTGGGTGCCTCTTTAATCTCCAGCAGTAAATCTTTAACTTCTTCAGGCGACAGAATGGTTTCCGTTAATTGTCTGGAAAGATCATTTACCTTTGATACTTTCTCTAAATTCGTTTGTCGGTCTGTCATTCTCAGAAGCTCTGTATGATCTTGTTTGTCTTTTCCCTGAACCGTTATGATTAATGCAGTGGGCACAACAAAAACATTAATATACGTCAGCCCGTAACTCTTGGCAATTCGGTAAAGTGTATCTTCAACTCGGTAAGTCTCAGCCCCGTTTTCAAGCATGACTCTTCCTGACTCAATACAGACATCTAAAATATCGGCAACTGGATAATTTTCCACTGCGGTCCCTCTCTTCTAAAAACTCATCAAGCTTAGTATAACGATTCTATTCTGAAAAATCGATAGAAAACAGATGGAGAACAGATAGAAAATAAATAGAAAAATTCGTACATTCTCCAAAGAGTCTATTTCCCGCTGTTACAGCAATGATTTATAAGGTGAAAAGAGGATATGACAAAATTATATAAAGAAGATGAGAATCTTATGATGGAAAATAAATTATCCCTTTTGCAAAATGAATAGTGTGCTACAATAAACGAGATGCAAAAGTTCACCGAGAGTCAGTGACTACTTAAAATAAACAGACAGAAATCTGAAATATGAAAGGATTGACTAAAATGACAGAGGAATTTGCAGGAGAGTTTACAGAACAGAGCCAGATGATTAAAGAAATCGCCTCAGGTAAAGAAGTGTTCTGGATGAACCCTGCTTATACTGAAACAGAGACTGCGAACCGTCAGACAAAATATTCTTTAAAAGATATTGAAGATGCAGAGGCAAGGTTGCAGCGATTCGCTGCTTACATCCGAGTCGCTTTTCCAGAAACAGAAGCATCGGCAGGCATAATTGAATCAGAATTAAGAGAAATCTCTTCTATGAAAAACTGGTTGAATGACGTTAATGAAGTTCCGATAGAGGGAACATTATGGCTGAAACGGGATGATACACTCCCTATTTCTGGAACAATCAAAGCCAGAGGCGCAATTTATGAGGTTCTGAAACATGCAGAAACAATAGCACTTGAAAAAGGACTGTTGAAAAGTATTGACGAAGACTATGCGATCTTTGCAAGTGAAACCTTCAAAGACTTTTTTTCTCAGCACCACATTGCCGTGGGGACAACTGGAAATTTAGGAATCAGCGTTGGAGCAATGGGCAGCAAGTTAGGCTTCAGTGTGACGGTGCATATGTCTGTTGAAGCCAAACAATGGAAAAAAGATTATCTGCGGTCCAAAGGCGTAAAAGTCATTGAACATAAAACCAACTTCTCAAAAGCTGTAGAACAGGGCAGAGCAGAATCAAATGCAAATCCAGACAGTTATTTTGTGGACGATGAACACTCTGAAGAATTATTTCTAGGCTATACTGTCGGCGGCTACCGTATGAAGCATCAGCTGGCAGAACAGAATATTACAGTTGATGAAAACCATCCTTTGTTTGTCTATTTACCTTGCGGAATCGGCGGGTCACCAAGCGGAATAACATTTGGATTGAAGCAAGCATTTGGAGATCATGTCCACTGCTTTTTTGCAGAACCGACCAAGATGCCGAGCATGCTGCTGGGGCTGGAATCCAAACTATATGATGAAATTTCTGTAGAAGAAATTGGGTTAGGTGGATTGACAGTTGCAGATGGCTTGGCAGTTCCTAGGACTTCTGGACTGGTAGCGAAGCTGATGTACAACTACTTTAGTGCAGGATACAGCTTACAGGATGACACATTTAAAAGGTTATTGTGGAACCTTTACGAAAAAGAAGACATCTTTTTAGAACCTGCAGCAGTAGCGGGGCTGGCAGGTCCGCATAAGTTGCTGGAAACAGCTGAAGGGCAAGCTTATTTAAAGTCAAAGAACTTGAAAAATAAGTTAGCACAAGCAACACATATTGCATGGGCAACAGGCGGGTCAATGGTTCCTGAGGATAATAAAGAAGCTTTTCTGGCAGAAGGGCAAGCGGTCAGTGCATCACTGATTAATGCATAAATAAACCTGAGAAAGCCTCGTATGTCAATGTTGACATACGAGGCTTTCTTCAAGAGATAAATGAGTGGTTCAATAAACCGAAGACCTTTGGATGTTTGCCCAGATACCTTTTTTTTGCATATCGACGCAAGGTTGAAAATTTATGTGATGCTTCTCTTGAGCACGTGTAAGGATTTGTTTCATTTCATGTTTACTGATCATTAAAATAATGGGTGAATTGATCATCAGGTCAACAATCAGTTTTTCAAATTTCGGGACATAATAGTGACTATCTATATTATTCAACGGCGCATCAACATGTAAACGATTTACAATAATATTTTCTTGATCCGGTGAAAGATAGTAGCGATACTTGGTTTCATCGGGAGATAAAAAGACGTTTGAATGATGTTGCTTAATTAATTGGAAGACATTATTCAGTGACTGACCTTCTACATCCACAACTAAATTGTGACAAGGATATGTATAATCTGAAAAGCGAGTCAACCACTCAGTTGTAAAAATAGAAAACTTCACTTCAGGGAAATTTACTTGTATCAATCTGGCCAGTTCCTCCATTCGTGGTGTTTCGTGCTGAGGAAATGCTTCTTTTTCTTGTAAAGCATACTGACCGCGCTTAGGACTATAAATGATTTTGCGCTTTTTTAACTCGTGGATACGCCATCTTAAAGTGCTGAAACTAAGAGAAGAATCAAAGGTTCGGTAAAATTGCAACAGCTATTTTGTATCTACTGGCTGATGATTTCTTAAGTATCTTTTAAGTTCTTTAATTTTAAACGTTGTTGTCATGTAGTGTCCTCCAATCAATATGTGAATCTGTTAAAAGTATGGAGTACTCTTAACATTAAAAATATTATAGCAAATTATAAAAGAATAGTAGAATATAAGCTTCTGAAAATCGCCTTAAATTTCAAAAATGTTCGGAATTTATTTAAGAAATTATAAACGACTTTATTTTTTAGTAAGCGGTTTAACGTCATAAGTGTTTACTAAATATATCTATAGAGTTATAATTTAGAAGCTGATACTCAGTAAGTTTTTTCGAATGCTAAAGTTAAATGATTACCATTAGGAAGAAGGCGTTACATGAAGGAATTTAAGGGTGCCCACTCTCTTAAAGATGTCCAGTCGTTTATTGATGCACATCCTTTGGCATTTCTATATATATCCCGCGAAAACTGCAGTGTCTGCCAAGCGGTAAAACCTCGAGTGGAAGAGATATTGGAAGACTTTCCGATGATTATTTCACTCGAGGTCAGCGCAGATGAAGTTCCAGAAGCAGCTAGTGAATATACAATGTTTACTGTGCCGGCACTGTTGATGTTTGTAGACGGAAAAGAGAGGTTTCGAGAAGTGCGTTTTGTCGTGATGGATAACGTGCGGGGGCAGTTTAAGCGCATTACAGAACAGTATGGTGTCGAAGGGGACTGAAGTCAGGGTGAACAGACATACAAAAAGCAGCCGTTCCTTTAGCAATAAGGAGCGGCTGCGATATATAAGGGTGATTAGCCGAATTTTGAGTGTCTATTCATGTGTTTTTTTGCATCATTGTAGGTGCGCAGTTTAACGTAATGAAATACAGCTCGTCCAAGCGCAATGACAATGAAGCTCCATAACACCACCATATAGACTTGCTGGAAGCTGGCTTCAAACGGAGTGTAGTAAACAGTTTGGTATTGAACGTAGAGCATCCATGACCAGATAAACGCAAAAAAGATATTGCTGAAGATATGGAAGATACGCTTGTTGCGTTCGTTTTTAAACATATCAGATCCTCCTCGATCGAAAAAAGTTCGGATGGGTAACTGTTCCTGTTCAAGTGACTGATTTTTATCGTAAAGAGCAGGATATGACTTTCGAGAACCTAGCGGGAAGCCTTATAATGATTAAACTGCAATAAAGCGGTAATGACCTTTCCTAGCTCACATGTTTGCATCCTGACCTTTCGATAATAAATAGTTACCAAATGATAGCGATCTCTTTTGTTTAATTATACCATTTAGTTACAAAAAAATATAGATGTTTAACTCCCCTAACCGATGAAATATGGAAAAGGAATTTTTTTATTCGTGCGAGTTGAATACAGAGACTGAAAAACGGTATTATAGAGTATGAGGTTGTATGTATATAGAAATGATAGGAAATATAGTATAAGGAGACGTACGAGCAGAATGAAAACATTTAAACGCATGCCAAAACACATTGGGGTAATCCCGGACGGGAATCGCCGGTGGGCAGTAGGTAAGGGACTGCAAAAGAAAGATGGATATAATCACGGGATCGGACCTGGATTAGATCTTTATGAAGCTTGTTTAAAATTAGGCGTAGAAGAAATGACTTTTTACGGTTTTACAATGGATAATGTCAAACGCCCATCCTTGCAAACAAAAGCTTTTCAAAAAGCATGCGTAGACTCTGTCAATGAACTGAAAAAAAGAGATGCGGATCTAATGGTGCTTGGAAATACGGATTCAAAAGTTTTTCCAAAAGAACTGCTGCCATATGCTATGAAACGGACACGTTTTGGCGAAGGAAAAATGAAAGTGAATTTTCTAGTCAATTATGGTTGGAACTGGGACCTGAATTATGCTCTAAATCATGAAGCAGCTGTTGAGTCTGGAAATATCATTGATCATATCGCTTCTAAAGATGTATCACGTATGGACATGGTCTTAAGATGGGGCGGACGCCGCAGGTTGAGCGGATTTTTACCTATTCAATCTGTTTATTCAGATATTTATGTTATTGATGAATTCTGGCCTGACTATAAGGATCAGCATTTGTATGATGCCTTGAACTGGTACCAAGAAACGGATGTCACACTGGGTGGTTGATCCATTGATCCTGATTCCATTCTGGGGAGAGAGAGTTTATGAGAGACAAGTGCATTATTGTAATGGTAGGACCAAGCGGCAGCGGAAAAACGACTATTGGAGAGGCTTTGACTAGAAAAAAAGGCATCCCAAAGCTCGTTACAACGACGACGCGAGCACCTAGATCTGGCGAACAGGATGGCGTAGATTACCATTTCAGAACAATTGAAGAATTGAATCCGGAAGATTTTATCGAACAGACTTTGTACAATCATAAAGTATATGGCCTGACTAAGTCGGTTGTCAGCGATGCATTGAGAGAACATGATGTGGTTCATGTCTCTCTAGATCGCAATGGAGCGGAAGCCATGAAAAAGTTCTTTCCCGATGAAACGGTGGTAGTGTATATTCACATATCCACTGAAACCATGATCGAACGGATGCGCAATCGGGGAGACAGTGAAGAAAAAATTTCGGAGAGGATCCGACACAGTAAGGAACAGGATGAGTTGGTTCCGCCCGCTGGAACAGATCTTATCATCGAAAATGTCAACATAGAGGAAACCGTAAATCGAATTTTAGCGTACTTAAACTTTACTGCGTAGGGGTAGATGGTTATGCCGCAGCCTGATTTTGATCCTAAAACACTTGTATGGTATCCGCTTTTTTCCCTGATACTGTTTTTGATTTTGTATTTGGGATTCGACGTGCCATTCTATACGCTTTTTTTCTTGCTGTTTCTGATTATCCTCTACTACCTGATTTTTATTATTTACGAAATCAAAAGAAAATAAATCGGCATTTATAGTAGGTGAGGATGCTGATGAAATTTTTGAACGACAACAATAAAAGATTGGAACAAATAGATCCATTAAATATTAAAACCGCTGAGGCAGTCAACTTGCGATTGTCTCAGCGGTTTTATTTGTCTACCCGGGATGCTTTTTTAGCTTCTTTCCATAAAAAATTCAAGCAACTTGTCATATCAATGAAGATGCAGCAGAGCAGCCGACGAACTTGGATGTTTAAATAGTCCTGTTGAGTTGGCATATTTGAGCATAAAATGAATGAAACAATAGAATAAAAGTGCCGCAAGTCAGTTAAAAAATTTAATAACAGTTCTTAATAAAAAAAGTAGATGCTAATCCAACTTTCTAACAATTTAATGCTATATAGAGATTCGATCGAATCTATATATGCGAGAAATCTAAAAAAAACAATAAAAAGTCTTTACATATAATACCCCTAAGGGTATTATATAGTTAATAACTTGTTTATTGTAAGTTAGCAAACAAAAGGAAGAAGGATAAAGATGACAGCTTTTCCTAAAGCAAAAACAATTGAGGATATTAGAAAATTTATTGCTTCAAATTCTCTTGCTTTCGTGTATATTTCTAGAGAAAATTGCGGAGTCTGCCATGTAGTCAGACCTCAAGTAGAAGAAATGCTTGAAGATTTTCCGACAATCTGCTCTATTCAAGTGGATGCAGATGAAGTACCGGAAGTTGCAGGAGAATTTACAGTATTTACTGTACCGGCATTACTATTGTTTATTGAAGGCAGAGAAATGATCCGTGAAGCCCGCTTTGTGGTCATGGATGAGTTACGTGATAAATTTCAGCTGGCAGCGGATATGCATGGACAAAGCTTAATTTGAATGAGTTCAAAATAGATAGAAAAATGAGTACAACAGTTAAATTAACTGATACAAATTTGATTAAAAAAGTGCAAAAATGCTAACGTTAGTAGTTTTTTAGGTTCCTTGGTGCAAACCATGCGAAATGCTTGAACCTGTTTTAGAAGAATTAGTAGGAGAGTTGGCCATAGATATGGTGACAGCCCAACTGAATATAGATGAAAATCGAGTAGAGCCGAGATAATTAAGTATTATGAGTATACCGACTACGTTACTTTATAGAGACGGTCAATATGTAGAAAAAAACGTCGGATTCTATCCAAAAGAAGTTTTAAAAGATTATCTGCAAGAAAAAACAGCAGCATCAAACAAATAGGAGATTGAATATGTTTTTTAAAAGAGTTCCAGCTATATCAGCAACACAGTTAGAAAAAGACATCACGGACATTTCACAAGTGATCGATGTAAGAGAACCGCAGGAGTTTCGCGGCGGGCATATTCCGGGTGCGAAAAATGTGCCGCTTAGAAAAGTGGATCAATATACCCCTGCTGGTAAAGTATATGTCATCTGTCAATCAGGGATGCGCAGCAAAAAAGCAGCAAAAATATTGATGAAAAATGGAGTCGATGTTGTCAATGTCCGTGGCGGAATGATGGCGTGGAAAGGCTCAGTACGGGGAGGTAAAATATAGTGAAAGTTGTAATAATCGGAGGAGTTGCCGGAGGGATGTCCGCAGCGACTCGCTTAAGAAGATTAAATGAAGACGCAGAAATTATTATTTTAGAAAAAGGGCCGTATGTATCTTTTGCAAACTGCGGACTGCCTTATTACGTAGCAGGTGAAATTGAGGACCGCAGCAAGCTCCTTGTCCAAACGCCTGAAAGTCTGAAAGCGAGATTCAATCTGGATGTTAGACCGAACAGTGAAGCTGTTTCAATCAATGCAGAAACAAAAGAAGTGACAGTCAAAGCTGAAGCAGAAGAATACAACTTATCTTATGATAAATTGATTTTGTCTCCAGGGGCCAGCCCGCTTGTTCCGCCAATCAATGGACTGGACGAAGCAGAAAATATCTTTACACTGAGGTCAGTTCCGGATGTAGATGCTATTTCAGAATTTATTGAAAAGAAACAGCCTAAATCGGCTGTCGTCATCGGTGCGGGGTTTATTGGACTGGAAATGGCTGAAAGTCTTGCGCACCGTGGAATGGATGTAACGATCGTCGAGAAAGCGCCACATGTTTTGCCGACGCTGGATGAAGAGATGGCTGCATATATCACCAAAGAATTAAAAGACAATGGGGTAAAAGTATATACAGAACTGGCTGCATTTTCTTTTGAGAACAATGGAAAAACGATCATTCTGGAAAACGGAGAAAGATTGAATAGTGATTTGACGTTGTTGTCTGTTGGAGTAAAACCAAATACAAGTGTTGCGGAAACGGCGGGTATCGAGACAGGCATTCGCGGCGGCATTATTGTTGACGAAAGATATGAAACCAGTCAAAAAGATATCTATGCTGTCGGAGATGCAGTTGTTGTCAAGCAGCAGATCAATCAGCAGGATGCAATGATTTCGCTGGCATCGCCAGCAAACAGACAAGGCCGGCAAGTCGCAGACGTAACCAGCGGAATCTCTCGTCAAAACAAAGGCAGTATTGGAACGGCAATCGTGCGTGTGTTCGATCAAGTTGCGGCTTCAACAGGATTGAGTGAATTCCAGCTGAAAGAGGCAGGAGAGTTGTTTGATGTGGTCCACATACAAGGTAAAAGTCATGCAGGGTACTACCCGAACGCCGGAACGATCTTGCTGAAATTGATATTCAATCCGCAAACCGGAAAACTCTATGGTGCTCAGGCAGTTGGTACAGACGGAATAGATAAGCGTATCGATATTCTTGCAACAGCTATCAAAGCAGAAATGACAGTTAAAGATCTGCCTGAACTGGAATTCACTTATGCACCGCCATTTGGTTCAGCAAAAGACCCTGTAAATATGGCAGGATATGCTGCATTAAACATACTGGAAGGTGTCAGTGAATCGATTCAATGGCATGAATTAGAAGAAAAAAAGCAGGCAGGGCATGTACTGCTGGATGTTCGAAGTGAGTCAGAACTTAAAACTAACGGCCGCATGAAGAACGCTGTGCATATTCCTTTAGACAGTTTAAGAGATCGACTGTCTGAACTTCCCGAAAGACAGCCACTCATCGTCAGTTGCCACAGCGGACTACGCAGTTACGTAGCAGAAAGAATATTGAAGCAACACGGGTATGATGTAAAAAATCTTGATGGGGCATTTGCACTCTACTCCATGGTTAAACCAGAAAGGATTGAAAATTAATGTATAAATCTATCTCTATGAGTGAATTTGAACATAAATGGAACAATAAGAACGTCACATTGATAGATGTCAGAGAATTGGATGAATGGGAAACAGGACATGTAGAGGGAGCACAACATATTCCATTAAGTAAACTGGATGAATACGTAAACCAATTAGATAAGAATACTCCATACTATGTCATGTGTCATTCTGGCGGACGTTCTGCCATGGCTTGCCAACGTCTTTCAGCTGAAGGAATTGATACAGTAAATATTTTAGGAGGAATCTCTGCTTGGAAGGGAGACAAGGTTTAATGGAATATAATGCCAAGATTGTAAATCGGCTCAAGCGGTCAAAAGGTCAGTTGGAAGGTGTACTGAACATGATCGATGATGAGAAGGACTGCGCTGAGATCGTCACACAGTTAACAGCTGTGAGATCCAGTCTGGACCGTGCTATCGGCTTGATTGTAGCGGAGAATTTATTAGACTGTATTCAAAATAACAATAACAAAAACGAAAACGAAAACTTTACAGAAGACGAACGAATCCAACAAGCCATTAAGCTGCTGATGAAAAGCCGCTAAACAAATTAGAAAAAATGATTTCTTCTTAAATTTGAGGAGAGATCATTTTTTTGTAAAAATAAGACCATGAATTTGTTAAAATAAACCGTATAATGGATTATAGGAAAGAATCGGAAAATGACTTTTCTGAGGACCATCGTGTGATTTTTGAAGAATTTAAAGTAGTTTACCAATAAAAATTGAATATAAACTATAAAGAATAGGGAAGAATATCATGATAAAAAAAGTGCAGAAAGGCAGTCAGCTTTCACGCAGAGAACTAGACGAAATTTTATCCATCTGGCTGGAGTCCAATATAGAAGCTCATCCTTTTATAAGTCTATTTTATTGGGAAGAACAGTACAACGCAGTAAATGAAGCCATCGAAGAAGCTGAGTTATACGTTTATTATGAAAAAGACAACGTGACGGCATTTTTGGGACTGGTTGAGGGATACATTGCCGGGCTTTTTGTGAAAAGAGAAAACAGAGCACAAGGGATAGGAAGACAATTGTTAAATACGGTTAAGCAAGAGAATAGTCTCTTAACGCTAGCAGTATACAAGAAAAACCAAGCAGCTGTGGGGTTTTATATCAATTTAGGATTTAAAATTGTTAAAGAACAGATAGAAAAAGAAACCAGCGAGACAGAATACGTTATGCAGTGGCGAGTTGATTAAACAACTTACTAATAAAACAAGCGCTTCCGAATATACGTATATCAGTCAGTCTGCTGATGGAGGCTGTGGTAAGTGTTATACTGCTGATCAATGTTGAAATCAATAAAAAAGGGTAATAAAAAATCACTTACGGTCTAGTGGACTGTAAGTGATTGATTTATAGATTCTATGGTTGGAAATTAGATGAAGTTGCGAAACTGTCTGGAACGTCGATTCCGCTGGCATTATAATTTTCACCATTCATGATAGAGTTTTTAACGATAACATAGTCTACTTTTCTTAAGGCTTCAATATCATCTCCACCTGAATAAGATATAGAAGACTGCAAATCTTGCTTCATTTCAAGTAAAGTGTCAGCAATATCACCTTTATAAGGTGTCAGCATTTTTTTACCTTCAACATTTCTTCTTTCACCTTTTTGGTGAGCAGAAGCACTACCGAAATACTCTTTATAAGGACGGCCATTGACTTCAACCATTTTACCGGGTGATTGATCGTGACCGGCAAATAGTGATCCGATCATAACCATCGTCGCGCCAAAGCGCATAGATTTTGCGATATCTCCGTGAGTACGGACACCGCCATCTGCAATTATTGGTTTGCGGGCTGCTTTAGAACAGTGAGAAACAGCTGCGAGTTGCCATCCGCCTGTACCGAATCCGGTTTTCAGTTTAGTAGTACAAACTTTACCGGGGCCGATTCCGACTTTTGTTGCATCTGCTCCAGCATTTTCTAATTCACGAACCGCTTCAGGTGTTCCAACGTTTCCGGCAATCAAAAATGTTTCCGGTAAATATTTCTTAACGTGAGCGATCATGTCGATGACCATTTGAGAGTGTCCGTGTGCAACATCGATGGTTGCATATTCAGGGACAAGATTGTTTTCAGCAAGTTCTTTAACAAAATCATATTCTTCTTTTTTTACACCTAAACTGATAGAAGCAAATAAGCCTTGGTCATGCATATTCTTGATGAAATCAGCACGAGCTGCTTCGTCAAAACGGTGCATAACATAGAAGTACTCATTTTTTGCCAACCAGATAGAGAGTTCTTCATCAACAACGGTCTGCATGTTTGCCGGTACAACAGGCAGCATGAATCGGCGTCCGCCTAATTCTACTGTTGTGTCGCATTCAGAACGGCTTGAAACGACCGCTTTAGCAGGGATCAATTGAATATCTTCATAATCAAAAACTTTCATATAACATTAAACTCCTCTTTAGTAGTAGTCATACTTTTATCTGTTCTTTTTGAAGAAAGGTTACCCATTCTATTCAAAAAAGTTCAAGAGGGGAGTGTTTCAGATTCCCTTGACTACTTTACCTAATGCAGCTTCATAAGTCAAAGAAGATTTTGATAAAATGTAAGATACTTGAAAAAACTTCAAAATCATTAGACAATGGGGATTACAGAAGAAAAAAATGAAAACGGATAGCGCAGCATGAATGATTTATGGAGGGCAAATATATTGGAAAAACTGAATAAATACAGAAGAGGATTCTGGAAACCGAAGACGATGTTTTATCTAGGTCTGATCATGGTTATCCCGTTCTTGCTTTTGGCGATCGCCAGTTACTTTGAATGGGGAATTATCGGAACCGTAGATGATTTGATTGGCAGAGAGGTCCGAGATGAAAGAGAAAACCTGTTGACGCCAGTATTTGTGGTCATTACAAGACTGGGCGATGGCTGGTTTGTTGCGATTGTGACGGTCATTGTCTGTACGGCAATTATCATTAAGTTCAAACAGATCTGGTTAGCAGTTTGGTATGCAATGACAGTTATTGTAGGTGCAGGAATTTTGAATCAAATTTTGAAAGCTGTTTTCAGAAGGCAGCGGCCAGATGTGATCAATCATTTGATTGAACAAGGCGGCTATTCGTTCCCGAGCGGACATGCCATGGGATCTATCATTGTTTATGGGGCTTTGCTGTTTTTAATCATCCGTTTAGCGAAGCGGAAAAGAACTTACCTGATTTCCATTCTTTTATTTGGATCCTTAATTGCTTTAATTGGTATCAGCCGGGTTTACTTGGGCGTTCACTATCCATCCGATATTATTGGAGGGTATTCTGTAGGGCTGATGTGGTTGGCGTTCAGTATCGGAATGTATGGACTGTCTCTAACCCAGCAACCAAAAATGGAAGAAGAAAATAAATCATAATAGAATAGTCTATATAGACAAAAAAGGGATTGATCACAATGCAGTGGTCGATCCCTTTTTGTGGATGTCATCAGCGTTCAGCTGTTATATATCGTTCGATTGGATAATCTTCTAGAGGTAATACTGTGGGCTTTTTCATAACCAGTTGGGCTAGTTCATGTCCAACGAGAGGTCCGGCAGTGAGGCCGGTTGAGCCCAGACCGCTGGCTGCATAAACACCCGTCATCCCTGGAACATGTCCGAAGAAAGGCGCAAAATCTGACGTATAGGCACGGGTTCCGGATCGATAGGCGCTGATCGATGCTGTTTTTAACTGATGAGAAAAAAGATCAGCTGTTTCAGCCAACATTTCCTGCATCATTACTTCATCGATCTCCAGATCAAATCCTTGATCGTTTTCATGCGTTGCTCCAACAATCAGGCGACCACCTTCAAATGGAATAATATCCGTCTCTCCTTCCGGCATAATGACCGGCCAATTATGCGTATCTGTCTGAGATAATTGAAGCTCCATCAGTTGGCCTTTTTGCGGGCGGATATCTACCTTGTACCCTAGAGGTTCCAGCAAGGAAGGCAGCCAAGCAGCAATAGCGAGAACAACTTCTTCATACGTATCTTCTTCTATCTGTGTCTGAAGTCGATAGTTTTTTTCCGTTATGCCGAGAGCTTCAACGCGTTCTTTTTTCAACTGGGCACCATTCTGTACAGCTTTTTCCAGCAGCAGTTCGACTAAATTTCGACCATCTACTCGCGCACCGCCCGAAGCCCAGAGCGCAGATGCTGTCCCTGTATAGAGTGGGATTTTACTTCTGATTTCTTCAGCTGACAAGATAGCGAGCGAGCCAATTTCCGGGGCTGCTTCTCTCCGTTTCACCCCGATTTTCAGTAAATCCTCTAAGTGTTTCGGATTTTTTTTAAATAACAACGTACCGACTTTCCGGTAAACTGCAGGCGGAATGTCCTGTCCTGAAACTACTTCTTTTAAAAAGGTAGGATAAAATGCGGCCCCTTCTTTGACCATCCGGTACCATTTTTTGTTTCTGCGTTTAGATAACCAGGGGCTGATGATACCGGCAGCGGCGGAAGTCCCTTGACCGATTCCTTCGTCATAAATCGTAATGTCCAGATCAGGTTCTTTACTTAATACGTAAGCAGCAGAAGCACCCACTATGCCGGCTCCGACAATAGCTACTTTCTTTTTCTTCATAACAAACACCTTTCTGTTCTCTCCTGTACTAGTGTACCATGATTTTTTTAACTTCTTCAGTGGTACAAAAAAATCAATATAAATTTTGGAGTTTAAGTTGACAAGCTGAAAAGAACAAGGTAATATGAGAATCACATTAAAGATGACAAAGGAGAAAGCTCATGACCTTCGATGCGAAGCAGACAGTACAATTGAATATGAACTGGCAAAGCTGGCGTAGATCGTTGTAGATATGAGACTCTCTCATGGATGCAACGTTTAGAAATTTTCTAAATTTTGTATCTATGCGGGCTTATTTCTCTAGAGATTTTAGATAATCGACCACATAGATCTTGTGATATCTATGTGGTTTTTGCTTTTCAGACTGAAAAGGCAATTTCCACTACTGAAAATAAAGTGGAAATTGCCTTTTTTTGTTTAGCTGAAAAGCCGTTGATAAAATCGTCATTCAATAAAGCGGTTGGTTCAGATGAAATCTGACTGGGACTGGAACTGTAAAAACAGCTGACGTAAAAATAATATAGATTTTAAAAAAATTAAAATAGAGAGGAATTATTAAAATGAAGAAAAATGGCTTGATTATAACAGTGGCGCTGATATTTCTTGTACTAGCAGGAGGACTTGTTCTTCCCATGCTTGGTTCAGGGGAAACAGAAACAGCGAGTAAAGCTTCTGAAAGCGAAGCGGTAACAGAAGAAAAACTGCAAATCGGAATTCTGCAGACAACTAGTCATCCATCACTTGATCAGATTACTGAAGGAACGATTCAAGGTCTAGCAGAGAATGGATATGCAGAAGGAGAAGACGTTGAAATTGAGTTCCAAAATGCCCAAGGAGATCAGAATTTAATGAATACAATGGCTAAATCACTCGTTGAGGGAGGAGCGGATCTGGTGATCGGAATTGGTACACCAGCGAGTCAAGCACTTTCTAATGCAACTAGTGATATTCCAGTCATTATGGGGGCTGTCTCAGATCCGGTTGGCTCAGGCTTAGTAGACTCACTTGAAAATCCTGGTGGGAATGTTACTGGAGTAATGAATAAAGCGCCAGTAGAGGATCAACTTACATTTTTGAAAGAAATTTTACCTGAGACACAAGAAGTTGGATTGCTGTACAGTTCCGGAGAAGATAATGCTCGTGCAGAAGGCGAAAGAGCCCAAAAAGCTGTTGAAGCGTTAGGGATGAATGCAACGACATACAAAGTTTCTAATACAAATGAAATTCAACAGATGGTCGCAACCATGGCGGATGAAGTAGATGTTATTTATCTTCCGACAGATAATACGATTGCTAGTGCTTTTAACACAGTTGTCAGTGAAGCAGACCGTTATGATATTCCACTGATCCCTACTGTAGATAATATGATTGCACAAGGTGGTCTGGCAACAATCGGGATCAGCCAAACTAAACTGGGTGTGGAATCCGGAAGAGTGGCTGCAGAAGTCTTAGATGGAAAAGATCCCGCAGAATATCCAGTCTATATCGTTAAAGGCGGAGACCAGCTGATCAATATACAAAAAGCAGAAGATTTGGGGATCACAATACCTCAAGACATTTTAGATAATAGTAAAATTGTAGAACCGATAGCAGAAGGAGAGGAATAACCATGTTCATAAGCTTGATCATATCAGCGATCGCTGATGGACTGATTTGGGCTGTGCTGGGTATTGGACTGTACTTGACATACCGAATACTGAAATTTCCGGATCTTACAACAGAAGGCTCATTTCCTTTGGGTTCTGCTGTAGCCGTTACTGCAATTGTATCGGGCGTTTCTCCCATACTGTCAATGGGACTTGCGGTGCTGGCTGGTATGGGAGCAGGGCTTGTGACGGGACTGTTATACACTAAAGGAAAAGTCCCCGTTATTTTAGCTGGAATACTGGTTATGACAGGACTCCATTCTGTCATCCTGTTTATCATGCAGCGTCCTAACCTCAGTCTGCTGAATCATGACCGTATTTACTACTTTTTCCAAGGTCTGCCAGACTACTATGATGTCGTTTTTACAGGAATGATCGTGCTGGCCTTATTGATCATATTGTTGCTGGGATTCTTTTATACCCGACTGGGACAAGCCTTCATTGCGACAGGAGATAATGAAGAAATGGCTCGTTCCCTTGGTATCCATACAGATAAAATGAAAATTTTAGGTCTAATGATTTCAAATGGAATTATTGCGCTGGCCGGTTCGCTGGTAGCTCAAGAATTAGGGTATGCTGACGTCAATGGTGGTACAGGAGTCATTGTCATAGGACTGGCTTCACTGATCATTGGAGAAGTTCTATTTGGTAATTTGAAACTTGGACAACGTTTAGGTGCTGTCGTCATCGGAAGTATCTTATACCAGTTGCTGCTGCTTGGCGTTATTCAGCTTGGGCTGGATACAACCTATATCCGAATCTACAGTTCAGTGATTCTGGCAATCTGCTTGATGATTCCGCAAATTAGACGTTCATTGAACTTAGGAACGCTGATCGGGAAAGGAGAAAAAGCATGAGTGCATTACTAGAGTTGAAACAGTTGACGAAAATCATTTCCAATCAGGCCGATGAAGACAATAAAATCCTGGATAACGTAGACTTCACTTTGAATGAAGGCGAGTTTGTAACTGTTCTGGGTGGAAACGGAGCCGGGAAATCTACTTTATTCAATAGTATTACCGGTTCAACAGAAACAACAGGTGGAACGGTTCAGTTGAATGGAAAAAACATTACTAACTGGAAAGAAGAAAAAAGAGCGGGATATATCTCCCGGGTTTTTCAAGATCCTAAAATGGGAACAGCTCCTAGAATGACTGTAGCGGAAAACCTCTTCTTAGCTCAACTTAGAGGAAAGAAGAAGACGCTGAAGCCGCGCGGATTGAAGAAACAAAAAGCGGGTTACCAAGAGCTGTGTGCTTCAATTGGTAACGGATTGGAACGACATATCGATACTCCAGCCGGTCAATTATCGGGTGGGCAGAGACAATCGCTGAGTTTACTGATGGCAACGATGTCTCGGCCGGAGCTTTTGCTGCTGGACGAGCACACAGCTGCTCTTGATCCTAAAACGTCGAAACGACTGATGCAGTTGACCGATGAGCTGATTAAAGAACAATGTCTGACTTGCATGATGATTACGCATCAAATGGAAGATGCACTCATTTACGGAAATCGTCTGATCGTTATGAAAGACGGTGAAATCACACTAGACCTGAACCAGCAAGAAAAAGACCAGATGACCCTAAAAGACCTGTTGAAACTATTTGAAGAAGAAAAATTGACCCCAACTATTTAAAAAAGTTCAATAAGGAAAGCAAAACAGCCGACTCGCTCGGCTGTTTTTTCATTTTCCGGGTGTTTTGTAAAGGGAATACTCATCTGCGGACGAGTATTTACGGTTTGAGAGGATTGCTAGGCTTGATGGTTGGAGAGAGGGGGGCGTTTTTGGAAAGTGAGGGTGAGATTCTACGAGATAAATGGGAAGCAGAGAAGTAACATTAGGAATAAAGGCGGAATTCAGCGAGATAAATGAAGAAGATGGAAATAACATTAGGAATAGAGGCGGAATTCAGCGAGATAAATAGGAAGCAGAGAAGTAACGTTAGGAATAGAAGTGGAATTCAGCGAGATAAATGGGAAGCAGAGAAGTAACGTTAGGAATAGAGGTGGAATTCAGCGAGATAAATGGGAAGAAGAAAAATAACGTTAGGAATAGCAGCAGCATTCAGTGAGATAAATAGGAAGCGGAGAAATAACGTTAGGAATAGAAGTGGAATTCAGCGAGATAAACGGGAAGCAGAGAAATAACGTTAGGAATAGAGATGGAATTCAGCGAGATAAATGTAAAACAGAAAAGTATCGTTAGAAATAGACCGGGATTTGATATAACGACCTTAAAGAAACACCACATTCATGCGGGACACTCAATTAAATACTTCTCTAATTATATAAATTAGTTTAAGGATAAATGAACAATTTATTATTGAGGTGATTAGAATGGAATTCATGAAAATTAGAGAAAAATCTAAGCTGTTAAAAGGCTTAACTTATTTAGATAAAAGAAGTACTCTAAATGAAGCGGATAAAAAGCTTTTGACAAATCTCGAAAAAGGATTTGAGGGAGAATCTTCCTTTGACAAGATGCTTAAAGAACAAAGGGAAGCGGAGATAATTGTATTAAACGATTTGCTGCTTATGAACAGAGGAGTATCTTTTCAAATCGATTCATTAATCATTTCATCAGATACAATCTATATAAATGAAATCAAAAATTATAAAGGAAGTTATATACTCAATTCTGATGATTTTACCACGTTGAAGGGTACAGATATTCCTAATCCTAAAATTCAACTGGTCAAAATCAAAAGGAATGTCGCAGCTTTATTACAAGACTGGAATAGCAATTATAAAATTGAAGCGAATGTTATTTTTGTTCACCCTAATTTTACGCTATATCAAGCACAAGTTGATGATCCATTTATTTTTCCATCGCAAATAGGAAAATTTTTGGCTGAAATGTCAGATGACAGTAATCAATTAACTAAGCAACAGTATTACTTAGCTAATAAGTTTCTGCGATTGCATCAAGAAGATGTGCCCTATCAGAAACAAATGCCGCGTTATCAATATCAATCGCTAAAAAAGGGTCTATCTTGTATTGAGTGTGATACATTTAATTTAGAAATTAAAAGACAGTATTGTACCTGTCGAAACTGTCTTAAAAAGTACACAGTGAAAGATGTTATTTTAAATAGTATTGAGGAATTCAATTTCCTATTTCCGTCTATCCCTCTTACGACTAATATTGTGTACGAATGGTGTGGAGAAGTCGGACACATAGTAAGGATAAGAAGCATCCTAAAACAAAATTTTACATCAGTCGGAGCCACCAATGGGACATACTATCATTAAAAAAAGCCCATCCGGCAGTGGATGAGCTTTTTTAGATCAATTAAATCCAGATTATTCGCTGACTTCGAAGACTGGTTCTAAGTGGCCATTTTCTGCCAGTTCGTTCAAGTAGTCCATGACTTTTTGGCTGGTAAAAGCGTCTATGAGTGCTTGAATTTCATCAGAGTCTTGATTGTCTTCGCGTGCAACAACTTGGATAGCAAACGTATACTTGTCATCATCTTCTAAAATCAAAGCGTCGTCTGGTGTTAAACCAATACTTTCAATGTAAGTCGGGTAGTTGAAGACTAATTCAACACCGTCTTCATATGATCCTGTCAGATTCAGCAAGTCAACATGTGTAAAGGTTAAGTTGTGCGGATTTTCTTCAATGTCATCAACTGTTGCTTCAAATCCCACCCCATCAGCTAGTGTGATCAATTCGTAGTGGTCCAGGATCATTAACGCACGAGCTTCGTTGGACGCATCGCTTGGAATCGCTACTTCAGCACCGTCTTCTACCTCTTCGATTGAGTCATAAACAGGAGAATAAAATCCAACGATTGGGTTGTAGATCGGCTGCAATGCAACTAAGTTACCGTCGCGTTCTTCATTGAACATTTCCATAAATGGCTCGTGTTGTGCAAAGTTTGCGTCCACTTCTTCATTTAATAAAGCTTCGTTGTATTGAATATTGTCAGAAACTTCTACCAGTTCAACAGAATATCCGTCTTCAATAACATCTCCGGCAATTTCTACGATATCTGTCATTGGGGGCAAGTGTGAAGCCACTTTGATCACAGTATCTTCTTCCGTTGAAGATGCGCTGTCAGACTCCGTGTTTGCTGCATCTTCATTTCCGCAAGCAGCTAACAATAGAGCGGTCGTTCCAAGTAATAAACTTTTTTTAAACATAATGAATTCTCCTTTTGATCAAACGTTACCGTTTGTCGATTGATTTAGCTAGTTTCAATCCCAGTCGCTGGAAGATTTCTACTAGAATGATAATTAAAATAATGGCTGTGTACATAATGTCTGTTTCGTAACGTTGATAACCGTAGCGAATGGCAAAATCTCCGATCCCGCCGCCGCCGACTACACCCATAATGGTAGAGTAAGAAACAAAACTGATCACAGCAGTCGTGAACCCGATAACCAGACTGCTTCTGGCTTCAACATACATAAATTTCCAGATTAATTGCCAGGTCGTTGCGCCCATTGATTGTGCCGTTTCGATAATTCCTTTTGGAACACCGAGCAGGGACTGTTCAACAAAGCGAGCATAAAGTGCGATCGCAATGACGATCATTGGAAAAGATGCCGCTACAGGGTCTCCGGTTGCTCTTCCATAGATTTGCCGGATAACTGGCTGCATGGCGACGACGAGCAGCAAGAACGGGAAGGAGCGAATGATATTGACAATAATATTGAGCATGCTGTTAAAGATGCGATTGGACATCGGCCGACCAGGCGCCGTCAAGAACAGTAGAGTTCCTACGGGCAGACCTAATAAAATGGCTGCGATCATTGCGAAAGAAAGCATAATCCCGGTTTCCCCAAGGCTCTCGATCATACGTGGTACAAATTCACTGACCCGTTCCAAGTAAGTGGATAGAAAATCAGTCATAGCTCAACACCTCCATTGCTCGTTCGCGATAAGGTTTCACATTTCTAGCAGTTGATGAGCGCTTGACCTCAACCATATTGACAACTTTTCCGTTCTCCATAATCGCTGCTCGGTCACAGAGTTCTTTAATGACTCCCAATTCATGGGTAACAATCACAATCGTCATCCCAAACTCTTGATGGGCTTTTTTCAACACATCTACGATTTCCTCTGTTGTATTCTGGTCTAATGCTGAAGTAGGTTCATCGCAAAGTAACAACTTCGGTCGAGAAATCAATGCTCGAGCGATTCCTACCCGCTGTTTTTGACCACCGCTCAACTGAGCAGGGTACTGATTTTTCTTGTCAGACAGCCCTACAAATTCTAGCACCTGATCAACAGATAAAGGATGTTCGTATCGATGCAGGTTCAAAGGCAGCGCTGTATTTTGCTGGACGGTTTTGTTACTCAATAAATTAAACTGCTGAAAAACCATTCCGATTTCTTTCTGGTGCTGACGCAATGCTTTCTTAGACAGTTGGTTAACTGTCCGGTCATCAACAATGACGGAACCGCTGTCTGGACTTTCTAACGCATTAATGAAGCGCAGCAATGTCGACTTTCCTGCGCCGCTTTCACCGATTACACCAAATAATTCATGATCTTCAATCGTCAGACTGACCTGATCAAGCGCACTGACCGGACCGTCTAGACCGCTGAATTTTTTTGAAACATTTTGGAATTGAATCATAGTGGAAATAACTTCTTTCTTTTAAAGTAGTGTTTGACGATCGTCAGGAACAGTGATTCAAACACGACTTATTATAAGGGAGCGAAAGAGGATTCTGCAATGAAATCTATCGATTATGGACATATCAACTTGTGAAAAAGGAATAAGACAAAAAAAGGATAGTAGAACAAAGATTGGTGGAATAGCGTTTAGTCTAGGGGGTTATAGAAGTTGAAGGCAAGGAATGCACACAAATTAAAAGACAAAATTGTACGTAACGTTAAATGCAACTTTGTTTTTATCGATAAATGCAAAAAAGCCACCTGCCGAAGCAAGTGGCTAAAAAGGAGATGGATTGACTACTTGGAGGAGTAGTCAATCAAAAAATAAGTTGGTTGTTGTGGGTATGATTATAGTATAGAACCTAGATTTGAAGAAGTTGTGATGAACACATGAAAAACCAGCAAATTCTAAAACAGCTGACAATAAGTAAAACCGCCTTTCCTCTAAGGAAAGACGGTTATGGGGATAAAGACATATCTAGTCTTTTGTGTTTCCATATCAAGCTTTATATACAATTCAATCAGGGGAGAAAGAAAGTTCAGCTTTTTATAGAATCATTTTCTTTTCAAAAGAATTTCCATAAAGTGGGGGGGCACTTTACTTCATTCAATATATGGGGGAGAAAAGAAAAGTGTTTTTTATTTTTACACTATAGACAGTTTAGCAATAAACGGTCTGTTTTTCCTTAGAATAAACTAAGGTTTTCAGTATGCTACATTATAATTTACTCAGTCAATCGTAATTATTGTAATGCATTTACCATAGCTTCGTTAAAAGCAGGTAAATCATCTGGTGTACGGCTTGAAATCAAACCGGAATCATCAATTACCACTTCTTTATCATGGAAATTTGCGCCGGCATTTTTCAAATCAATCGCTACTTGAGAGACTGAAGTAATGTCTTTACCTTTGACGACTTCTGCATTGATCAGTAATTGAGGTCCATGACAAATTGAGAAAATCGGTTTCTGATCACCGGCAAATGCACGAGTGAAGTTCAAGAAACGCTCATCTTTACGGAGCTGATCTGGAGAAAATCCGCCTGGGATGAGTAAAGCATCAAAATCTTCTGGAGAAACGTCGTCAATACTTTTATCAATCGTAACGGAAGCTTTGCCTTTTTTACCTTCAACGGTTTCGCCAGCTTCAAACCCGATCGTGACAACTTCATGTCCTGCTTTTTCGAGTTCTTCTTTTGGTGAGGTAAATTCTACATCTTCGAATAATTTTGTGATGACTGTTGCGACTTTTTTACCCATTATTAAATTCCTCCTTGAGTTTTCTATGTATAGTTTATCGCGGCTCAAAACAGGTTTCAAATCTAATGCTTATGATGAGGAAGCCAGTGTCTGGATTAAGTGATTTAGGCTAAATTGTTTACTGGGATATGGTATGATAAAGAAAACAGGGTACGTGAATACTTGATTTTATAAGGAGTGATGACAGATGAATATTGCATTGATTGCTCATGATAAAAAGAAAGACGATATGATCAAATTGGCAACAGCCTACAAAACAATCCTTGAAAGTCATACGCTGTTTGCGACTGGAACGACTGGAAAAAGAATTATTGAGGAAACAGGGCTAGATGTCCATCGCTTTAAATCGGGACCGCTTGGAGGCGACCAGCAGATCGGTGCGTACATATCAGATAATAAAATGGATCTGGTGATTTTTCTTCGTGATCCGCTGACTTCACAGCCTCATGAACCGGATATTTCTGCGCTGCTGCGCTTGAGTGACGTTTATGAAATTCCACTAGCAACTAATGCCGGAACTGCAGAGGTTCTATTAAGAGGGCTCGATGCCGGGTTTTACGAATGGCGTGATCTTTACCGCGGGAAAGATCGGGAAGATCTGCCATTATAGCAGTGCCGCTTTTGAAATAAGCAGACAGATTCAATCGTTGGAAAGGAAGTACCATGGAAGTATTGATCATTATTGGCGCTATTCTGATGATTTATGGAGGAATCTCGCTGAGATTTCCAAAAAAGAAAGAACAGAATATGCATCGAAAAAAGGACGATAATCAATTTTTTCGTTTGTACCAGAATTTGTATATTATTGGCGGATGGATTGCCCTGATAGCAGGTATTCTCTTAGTTATTTCAGGAGTAATTGTTTATGGATTAAATCGCTGACTGAATGAAGGGCAAAGAAAAAAGCGAGTTATTATATTACATAGTAACTCGGCTTTTTATTTGAAACATTTTCAGTTTTAAGTTCAGTCTAGCGGTCTCTAAGCCTGCTTCCGCCTCTTGGGGTGTACGAAAAGTATTTAAAGCACCATAGAGCACTCAATCCGATCACAATGTAAGTAATTCGTGTACCCCATTCTTCTGGGCTGCCGAATACATATTCCACTACGTTGAAACCAATCAGTCCGATCAACAGTAAATGGATACCGCCAAGGATTAGAATCGCTAGTGCAGCTCTATCTAGTATTTTCAAGATACGTCCTCCTTTTTTACTAACTATTCCTATTTTACGCAATAATTCCAAAAAAGTCGATTGATAAAATTAAAAATCAAAGATCTGTATACGCGGAAACAGGAAAGTATGGAAAAATAGAGAGAAAACACTGCGACTGTTATAAAGTTCGTTTATAGATATGATATACTGGTTTAGAAGAAATGCTTTACGGATTTTTACGCTAATAGATAGGTTTGAATCGAAAATGACTGCTATATCGTTCGTTAATTGGAGGAACCTAATGAAAACAGATATTGAAATCGCACAAGCATCCAGTATGCTGCCAATCGAGGAGATTGCAGACAAACTGGAAATGACACAGAATCACTTAGAACTATACGGTAGATATAAAGCAAAAGTTACACTATCCAATCAAGACATAGAACAGAAAAAAAGCGGGAAATTGATTTTAGTGACCGCTATTAACCCTACGCCAGCTGGTGAGGGAAAAACGACGACCTCTGTAGGACTAGGTGATGCCTTGCAGAAAATCGGCAAGAAAACGGCCATCGCCTTAAGAGAACCCTCACTCGGTCCTGTATTTGGAATGAAAGGCGGCGCAGCAGGCGGAGGATACGCTCAAGTGGTGCCTATGGAAGATCTGAATCTGCACTTCACTGGAGATATGCACGCTATTGGAGCAGCCAATAACTTGATTGCTGCCATGATCGATAATCATATTTATCAAGGCAATGAATTAGGACTTGATCCTCGTCGAATTACATGGAGACGGGCTATGGACATGAATGATCGCCAACTCCGGTCGCTAGTCAGCGGTATAGGCGGGCATACAAACGGCATGCCTAGAGAAGATGGATTTGATATTACAGTTGCCTCAGAGATCATGGCAGTACTATGCTTGTCTCATTCAGTGGAAGAAATGAAAAAGAAATTGAAAAATTGTCTTATAGGCTATACTTTTGCCAACGAACCCGTAACGGTTGGAGATTTGAAAGCAGAAGGCGCTGCGACAGCGCTGCTGAAAGATGCACTGAAACCAAATTTAGTACAGACACTGGAACGTACGCCGGCCTTTGTACACGGTGGACCCTTCGCCAATATCGCACATGGCTGCAACAGCTTGCTGGCTACTAAGATGGCGTTGGCGCATGCTGATTATGTGGTAACGGAAGCTGGGTTTGGAGCAGATTTAGGTGCTGAGAAATTCATTGATATCAAATGCCGGATAGGCGGATTGAAGCCAGATGCTGTAGTGATTGTAGCGACGATTCGCGCATTGAAAATGCATGGCGGTGTCTCAAAACTTGCCTTAAACGAAGAGAATACAACTGCACTGGAAGCCGGACTGCCAAACCTGTTGAAAAATGTGGAAAATATTCGGCAGGTCTATGGACTGAATGCGGTTGTAGCCATCAACACCTTTCCTCAAGATACGGAAGATGAATTGAACGTTCTCAAAGCAGCCTGTGAAAAACAAGGCGTACAAGTTGTTCAGTCTAACGTATGGGCTGAAGGCGGATCTGGCGGAGTTGAATTAGCCCAAGCAGTGGTTGACCTCTGCGACCAGCCATCTCAATTGACGTTCGCTTATGAATTAAGCGATACAATAGAAGAAAAAATCGAAAAAATTGTTCAGAAAGTCTACGGTGGATCTGGAACAGAATGGACCAGCAAGGCTAAACGAACAGCGAAAAAATTAACTGAATTAGGATATGGTCAACTGCCGATCTGCATGGCGAAAACGCAGTATTCTTTATCTGACCAAGCGAGTCTTTTGGGACGGCCTGAACAGTTTGAAGTGAATATCCGTGAATTATCGATTTCAGCAGGAGCCGGATTCATTGTAGTTCTGACAGGAAACATCATGCGGATGCCAGGGCTGCCTAAACGCCCGGCGGCCGAGCAGGTCGATGTTACAGAAGAAGGGAAAATCACTGGATTATTTTAAATAGCATTATTTTAAATAGCAGAGGAGAAAAAAGATGACCGATCAATCTATTTCATCCTACTTGGATCAACTTCAGTCTAAAGAAGGGATCCCAGGAGGCGGAAGCGCCACAGCTTTAATTGGTGCGATGAGCGCTGCTTTGATTCGAATGGTTTCTGATATTCAAAAAGACAAAAAAGCCTATTTTGAACATAAAGAGAATATTTTAGAGATTTTAAAAAAAGCAGAAGACTTCCGGACATCATTTGAAGAGTTGAGCGAAGAAGATGCTCTAGCCTTCGAACCCGTTTCTCAAGCCTATAAGCTTCCGAAAGAAACCGATCAGCAAAAAGCCGAACGTCAAGAAGCAATTGAAAAAGGATTGCACGGTGCTGCACAGCCGCCGCTGAAAATGATGAAAGCGACTGTTCAAGTCTTGGAGTTATATGATAAACTGACGAAGCTGGATATTAAAGGTTCTATTGTAAATGATATTGCTGTCGGTGTTTTATTTGCTAAAACGACCCTTCAATCGGCCTATTTAAATGTACTGGTCAACACAAACGGCATCAAACAAGAACCGATTAGAAACGAGCTGGAAGGACTTGGGAATGTGTATCTGGTCCAAGGCGAAGAAATCGCAGATCAGCTGTATGCAGATTCAAAATATTATCTGATGCATAAGAAGTGGCCGCCTTCTGATGTAAAAGGAGTGCAATGATGACAAAAGTATTGAGTGGAAAAGAAGTTGCAGATAAGATCAATCAACAGACGCAGCAAGTAGTAGAAGAATTGAAGCTGATTCATCATATACCAGCTTTAGCGATCGTACGTGTCGGGGAAGATCCCTCTTCGATTGCTTACGAAACAGCTGCCATCAAGGCAATGAATCAAGTAGGTATAGAAGTCGAATCAATTGTTTTTCCTGAAGATGCTCCTTCAGAACATATTTTATCCGCGATCGATGATTTGAACGAAAATGCAGATACACATGGTATTCTAGTGATGCAGCCGCTGCCTGAATCATTATCCAGAAATGAAGTTGCATTGCGGATCAGCCCAGACAAAGATATTGATGGATTGACACCCAGTAATTTAGGGAAATTAGTTGAAAACGATCAGACTGGTTTGTGGCCGAGTACACCAAAGGCAGTAATGGAGCTGCTTGCCTATTATGAAATCGAATTGGCAGGAGCAGATGTCTGTGTCATCGGCAGCAGTCCAGTTGTCGGAAAACCGCTGTCCATTTTATTATTAAATGCAGAAGCAACGGTTGCCAATTGCCACATTAAAACAAAAGACTTAACGCAGTATACAAGACAGGCGGATATCGTTGTTTCTGCCACAGGGGCGCCTCATTTAGTGTCTCCTGAGCATGTCAGAGAAGGCGCAGTCGTGATTGATGTAGGCTACGGACAAGTTGACGGGAAGACCTGCGGAGATGTACAATATGATGCAGTAGCTGAGAAAGCTGCAGCGATCACACCAGTTCCTGGAGGAATCGGCACTATCACTACTGCGGTGCTGGCGGAACAAGTGGTCAAAGCAGCGTGGAAACTGACAAAAGCATCATAAAGGAAGGCGTACTGAATGGAAAAAGAAAAACTTCGGAAAAAAATCATTACTTCATTACGGCAATTGTCCCCGGCAGAAAAGTCAGCCAAAGAGGAACAATTCTATAAAATATTATTTACTTCTGAATTATGGCAGACGACTCAAAGTATAGGAGTAACCTTGTCCAGAGGGTTTGAATGGAATACGACGCCCATTATTCAAAGAGCTTGGAAGGAAGGGAAAAGTGTCAGTGTTCCCAAATCCATCCATGCTTCCCGAGCGCTTCATTTCTATCAGATCGACCACTTCGATCAAGTGGGAGAAGGGTACTTTGGACTCAATGAACCCATTCCGGAAAAGACGAAGAAAGTCGACGATAAAAAGATAGACCTTATGATTGTTCCAGGGGTTGTATTTACCAAAAATGGGTATAGAATAGGGTTTGGCGGAGGTTACTACGATCGATTCCTGAAGGAATTTACCCAACCGACACTATCGATCGTCAGTGAGTGCCAGCTAAGCGAGGATATCCCAGTAGAACCGCATGATATCCCGGTAGAATTTTTACTGACAGAAGCAGGCATTTCTGCAACCCTTTCTGCCGACCAGCACCACCTATCAAAATAAAAGATATAACCACGTATAAAATAGACGAAAAAGAGTAAGAGATGAGCGTTAAGTGCTGAGTGGAGGGGATGTTGCCCTCAGACGAAAAAACGATCCGTTTTGCGACTCCTCTCTGCATCCGCTTGAAAGCTTAATCGTTTTTTAGCGAGGACTCTTTGACGAACGTTGGTCTGCTGCGCTCCAACTGCAGCGGACGAAAACTGTATAGGTATCACTATGCAGTGCGTGAGTTCAAATTAAAGGAGATCTTCGAAATGAATAACAACTTTTACAGTAACCGACCAAAACGATCAAAATGGGAAATCAGAACTATTGAAATAGTCATCATTGGAATCCTGATCGCCATGAATATCGCATTGAGCAGGGTGGGCATCAGTACACCAATTGTCCGTATTACCTTTGCCTTTTTACCCATTGCATTGCTGGGAATCCTATTCGGTCCGCTGATTGCAGGGACTGCTGCAGCCTTTAGTGATCTATTAGCTTTTGTGCTGCTGGGCGGTGTCGGCGGATTCTTTCCAGGGTTTACGGTATCTGCCTTTATCGGCGGAGTGGCTTATGGATTCTTTCTGCACAGGAAAAACATTCACTGGTGGAGAATTGCAGCTGTTGTGGCATTTAATACGATATTTGTGAACTTGACGCTGAACACCATTTGGATTCTGATCTTGACGGAAAGTCCTTTAGGAGTGATTTTACCGATTCGGTTAGCGCAAAATGCGTTGACGGCAGTGATTCACTTTGTAACGATCTGGTTTTTGGCTACAAATCCGCAGCTGAAAAATGTCTATCAGAAATTTTCTACAGCTAAAAAATGATGTCTTTATTGAAAGAATATCAGTAAGTAAGAGACCGACTATTGTCCACGGACAGTGTCGGTCCTTTTTTGTGCCAACTGAAGGATTTTGGTTCTATAATAAATGACATTGGTGAGAAATCACTAACGTCATTTTCTTTATTTCAGAAAATAGAAAACAAGTG
>OMJG01000186.1_pt1 | contig 47638 bp, 56 predicted proteins | sample 1646431 | NCBI WGS metagenome assembly OMJG01 (sample SAMN03771674, study PRJEB25209) | food metagenome | isolation source: Cotija cheese | place: Mexico:Jalisco,Michoacan | collected 2011-12-12 | reverse complement strand
AACTATTTTAAGAAAATATAGCTCATTTTGTGTCTAAATATTTGACATTAGTCCAAGTTATCTTCACTTATTTTTTTAGGCACTTCACTATTAAAGGTGATATTGGAGGCTTGATACATAATCCTTGCTAAATCTAGGTGTATTACGACTAACATCATCAGAAAAATAAGTTTTATCGCTGTTGGCAATATGTTGATAAATAACTTTTCTCCTTTATTTTTACTCTCTTTTTTTCTCCGACCTAACTTTTCCACGACATAAACCAGCATCATCAACCAAATATAACTAAAGGATAGGAGTAGTCCAACATTTATCATAAAATTAACACAATAGATGCGTGAAATGCTTCCTAATAAATAGGTAAGTAAAGCAATGGATACAAAAATACAAGTTGCATACCCCTTGCCGATAAAGTTATTTATACTCGCTACGATAGAATAGCCATTTTGTCGTAAAATATGAATTTTTTTATGAACTGAAAAAATCCAAAAACTCAACATCACCGTAAAAAAGGTTATGCCAATCTTTAAATAGCTTGAAATATTGTAAATGTCCCTACCCGATGATAATTCATAACTTTCACTTTTTTCAAAATCTGCAAAATCTTTGTAAGTATAGTTCTCATCAAAAGCTTTGTTATAAGTATTTTTAATCTGCTCTACCGTATCTTTATATTTGTTTTTATCCTCTGTTTTTATAAAAACTTGCCACTCAAATTCATTTTTATTTTTTAAATTATCTATACCGTCTATAGTTAAGACTGATTTACTCAATGGAGGGCTGTACACGCTTTTTTGATGCGTCTGAGGTATATACAAGGTTATCTCTGCTTTTTCTAGGAACTTAAAATTGATCCCTTCTTTGATAAAGTACCCTTGGTCTACAACTTTATAGAGTGTAAATAATCCCTCCTGTTTTGAAATTTTTTCTATAATATCAATCGCGCTGTCGTTCTCTTTTTTATTCGTTATTTTTTTAGGTTTTTTTACAGGAGAATAACTATCCGTATATCTAAAAAAGTCTGTCACTTTATCTCTTGAATATTGCTCTACCTGAAAAATAAACATTCCAAATAAAATGCTGAGTAGAAGAATAGCAAGATTAAATTTTAAAATTCTTTTTTTCAAAAAAGCCTCATTTCAGTTAGTACTTTTATTCTCAAGGTCTGTTTTCTACTATTTTTTGATCTGTTCTGCAATGTTGACTTCACATCCTCCTATTCACAATAAATTTTATTCATGGCACACTATTATCCGTAAAAAAATATGAAATATAACAAAAAAAATCAAAAAAACTTTTTAACTGCTACTTCTAGAATTGCAATACTTCTTGATATCTCCTATTTGCTTTATTCTATATAGCACGCCCTGATACTAGAGTGACAATATTAATACCAAATCAAAGCAAAACAAAAAATAGACTCTAAAGAAACTATTCTTTAACTCACTAACTCCAACCACAATACAGGCTCAGTTTTCATTTCCAACAAAAAAACTCATCTACGAAAGATGAGTTAGGGTTAGTCGGTAATCGGGAAGACAGGATTCGAACCTGCGACACCTTGGTCCCAAACCAAGTACTCTACCAAGCTGAGCTACTTCCCGAGATAAAGTTCATTATCATCATGATTTCATTCAGAAATCAATGCACCCGGCAGGATTCGAACCTGCAACCGCCTGATTCGTAGTCAGGTACTCTATCCAGTTGAGCCACGGGTGCGTTTTTTAACTACTTGATTATTATAGCAAATCAAATTTGCGAATGCAAGAATAAACTCATAATTAAACAAAAAAAACCGAAATTATTCAGTTTTTTTATTCTAAAAGTAGCTGTGCGAATTAACGACTAAAGGTATTCCATGACAGTAAGAGAGCAGCCAATATAAAAATACTCAGTAATAAAATAAAATCATTTTTCGACCATTTGAGCTGACGATATTTACTGCGCCCATCGCCTCCTTGATAGCCTCGTGACTCCATGGCAACTGCTAAATCTTCTGCACGGCGGAAGCTCGAAACAAAGAGCGGAATCAATATCGGGATAATCGAGCGGACTTTTTGCAAGAGATTCCCTTCACCAAAATCCATACCTCTTGCCTTTTGGGCATTCATAATCATGGTTGTATCGTCCATCAATGTTGGAATAAAGCGAAGTGAAATCGAAAGCATAAGTCCTAATTCATGTACCGGTACCTTGATTTTCTTCAAAGGTGCTAAACCAGTTTCAATACCATCTGCCAAGGTTAGCGGCGGCGTGGTCAATGTGAGTACTGTTGACATAAAGATAATTAACACAAAGCGGAAGAAAATATAGAGTGCGTTAATTAAGCTCTCTGTTGATATTTTCAATATCCAAAATTGAAAAATAATATGTTCTCCAGGTGTAAACAGCATCTGAAAAATAACTGTAAATAAAATCAAGCCAATCATCGGTCTTAGACCTTTAAGGAAATAAGAAATAGAAATTCCTGATAAAAGGACACCAGCAAAAGTGTAAAGAATTAAGAGTAAATAGCCTAACCAGTCATGTGCAAAGAAAATCACGATAACAAAAATAAACATGACTAAAAGTTTGCTTCGAGGATCCAGACGATGAATCAGCGAATTTCCAGGGATGTAACGTCCCATAAGCATATTTTGCATTCTACTTTTTCGCCTCCTTCAGCATTTGAATCAACTCTTGACGTTTGATAGGCAAGCGGTCAAAGACCACACCTCGCTGCTCTAACTTGACAGCAAATTCTGTTGTTTTAGGTACACCAAGCTCATGCTGCATCAAAAATTCAACATTTTGAAAAACGTCTTGAGGACTACCTGATGAAATAACACGTCCTTTTTCTAAGAGATATACCTTGTCTGCATATTCGGCCACGTCATCCATATTATGTGTGACCAAAACAACTGTCTGTCCTTCTTGATGCAGGTGACTAAAGAGCTCCATCATCTCGATACGGGCTTTGGGATCCAATCCAGCAGTGGGTTCATCAAGAACTAAAACTTTAGGTTCCATTGCTAAAATTCCCGCAATGGCAACACGGCGCATTTGTCCACCTGATAATTCAAAAGGCGATTTTTCAAAGTTTTTTTCTGCTAGACCGACAAGCTCGAGCTTTTCACGCGCAATTTTAAGCGCCTCTTCTTGCGAAACACCAAAGTTTTGTGGACCAAAAGCAACATCTTTCAAAACCGTTTCTTCAAAAAGCTGACTTTCTGGAAACTGGAAAACAACCCCCACCTTTTTACGTGCTGGCTTGATTTCTTTTTGTTTACTGCTGGCCTGAATGACAATATCATCAATATTGACCTTACCTTCTGTAGGTTGCAACAGGCCATTAAGATGTTGTAATAGTGTTGATTTCCCTGAACCTGTATGGCCAATAAGGGCAGTATAACTTCCTTCTGCCACCTCTAAATTGATGTCAAAGAGCGCTCGACTCGCAAAGGGAGTATTCGGTTGGTAAGTGAAATTTACCTTATCAAATTTAATCATTTTCTCAGTCTTTCTGCTAAGAGTTCTGCCAGTTCTTCTTCATTTAAATATTTTTCTGGCAAGTTAAAGTCCGCTCGTAAATCCTCGGCTAAGTTCGATGTGAAAGGCATATCTAAACCAATATTAATCATATCCTCACCAGAACCAAAAAGTTCCTCTGGCTTGGCGGATTTGATAATTTTACCCGCACGCATGACCAATACACGATCAGACAGGGTAGCTTCATCAAGGTCATGAGTAATCGAGAGCACTGTAAGATTATATTCTGCCTTAATTTCACGGATAACGCGCATGATTTCAGCACGTCCTGTCGGATCAAGCATGGAAGTTGCCTCATCAAGAATAATAATTTCTGGACGCAATGCGATAATCCCTGCAATAGCAACACGCTGTTTTTGTCCACCAGATAATCGTGCAGGTTCCTTGCCTTTAAACTCTAGCATATTGACTTGTTTTAAAGCCTGGTCCACACGCAAAATCATCTCTTCACGAGGAATACCCTGATTTTCCATTCCAAATGCGACGTCGTCCTCAACAGTTGCTCCAACAAATTGATTGTCAGGGTTTTGGAAAATCATTCCTATTTTTTGACGAAGTGCCCAAACGTTCTCCGAACTTAAAATTTGTCCGTCAATTTTTATATTTCCAGATACATTTTCAAGTAAACCGTCAATAGCACGAGCTGTGGTTGACTTTCCTGAACCATTTTGACCAATGATAGAAACCCACTCTCCTGCTTGGACAGCAAAAGATACCCCATCTAAAGTGGGCGCTTCTTGATCTTCTTCATATTTGAAAGTTAGATTTTCTACTTCGAGGATTTTATTCATAAAACTAATTATACCAAATGACTTGCATTTTCGCTATCTCTCATTTTTGCAAAAAAGCCCTGATGTCAGGGCTTAAACATTTTTGCAAAATCAACTTCCTCTTCAGTAACTTTGAAGTCCTTCAGAGCCGATTTTAAGGCAAGATTTTTTGCTTTCTTGGGTAGCTGGTACTTTTCTTCAGAATTGTTCGTAGAAGGATTAGCCAACTTTTGTTGCGGACTTTTTTTTCTTGGCATTTTTGGCTTCATAGTTTTTTCGGACAACTTTATTTCCGGAAAGGCAAGCTTAAGCTTTTCAATAATCTTTTCTACACCGAAATTACTGCCTATCCAGAAAGGTGTATCACTCGCTTTTGCTGCTTCTTTTGCAAATCGAACTGAAGCATGAGCGACATTGAGGTTCCGAATCATCACAAAGTCAGCTTGCGCCACTAATTGGTCAATTTCGGAACGCCTAGGTTTTTTCTTGTCAAAACCGAGAAAGCCAATTTCTACAGCTGCTAGTCCTTCACGTAAGTCATGCCAATAGCCTGATTCACAAATTACTAACACAGTTTTCATATTAGCTTTTCCTTATGAATTTGTTCTACAGCTGCTTTACCGTCATTAAGTTTTTCCCAGATGACTACTCGATGCTCAGCGAGGGATTTTTTCACATCAATAATTCGTTGATTTGAAGAGCCTCTAAATTGGAGCAATAAGTTTTTCTTACTGAGTTTAAAGCGACCGTCAACAAGTATATCAATATTTCGCAAAAGCTCAAGTTTGGTTTCATCCTCTTGTAGAAGCTCTTCCCAAGTATAACCCGTCCAAGACCAAATATCCTTTTCAGGAAGTTCTGCGCGTATACGTTTGACCAGCGGTAAAGCAACGCCAGTATTGAGGAAAGGCTCACCACCAAGTAATGTCAATCCCTGAACATAAGACTGGCTCAAGTCAGCCATGATTCTTTCTTCTAATTCTTTTGTATATGGACTACCGTAACGGAAATTCCAAGTTGCTTGATTATAGCATCCTTCGCAGTGGAATTTACAGCCGGATAAGTAAAGCGAGCAACGTACACCTTCACCATCAACAAAATTGAAAGGCTTATAATCTGAAACATAGCCCTGTTCCAAATCCGCAGCAAGCCACTCTTGTGGTTTTGGATTATTCATCTGCCATTACTCCTATCTCTATTTTATCTAAAATTTCACAATTCATCCTCTTAATCACAATGAAGAGGATATCATGCAGACAAGCCTGATAAAGCTTGACGTTCCTCATTAGACCCTTTAGGGCAATGAGAGTAGCGTATCAAAAAATGAGCAATTTCTTCCGAAACTACTCATTCTATTATACTACTTTTTAGACTAAATCATTTGATTTTTTTTGCTCACGACGCGCAATAAATGGAAGGAGCATCCCTAAAAGAATCAAGACAACTGGTGTCAAAATGTTCGAAGTCAATTGGAACCACCAAGCCGAAGGGTCGGCAGCAAAATCTACTTTTGGTACCATACCAAGGACACATGCTACTAAAGTGAACAAGAAACACCAGATACCAGCAAACATCGCCAAGCGTTTTTGCTTGATAAATTTGTATTCAGAAGTAAAGTGTTTAATCGCACGATTAAGCATGATAAAGGCGAAGAATACCCACATGTAGCGCATTGGCATCACCACTGAGTTTAAGTTTGTCAGCCATTTGACCAATTCGTTCATGTTTCCTATTCCAAGCAAAGGCATCAAAATAACGATACTTACCAAAATTCCTGTCAATACGAAACCATTGATCAGTGTTCCTTTGGCAGTCGTTTTACGTAGCCAAGCTGGAACAAATTGTGCATCTGCATCCGCAAGCAAAATACGCAATGGCGCATCTATTGAAAAGGCAAGCGCAGCAATTTGACCGATACCTTGTGTAAAGGCATAAACATACATCAGGCTATTGCCAATACCATAGTGTTCGCCAAGCATTTGAAAGGCAGCATAGGCACCATTGGCCATGAGGTCATCAGGCAAGTTACCACTTGTAAAGAGCATACCCATCGCAACTGAGCCAAGAACGGCACAGACACCGACCATTGCAGCAAGCATAAACATTGCTTTTGGAAACTCACGTGCAGGACTCTTCATTTGGTTGACATAAGGTGAAATTTTTTCTGCCCCACCAACCGCAAAGACTAGCATAGAGATTGTTGTGAAGTAACTGAAGTCAAATTTAGGGATATACGTGTTGATATTTCCCATATCTGGTGTTGCGATTGCAAAGTCTTTTGCAATAAAAGGAACGCTGACAGCCATCACGATAAAGAGCAAGCTCATGACAAACATTGCTGTTCCTGCAAGTCCCCCAATAACTTTAAGCGTGTTTAAACCTTTTGTTGCAAGCCAGAGGAAGAGAAGGAAAATAATCAATGAAATGATGGCAACCATCGGAACAGACATCAAACTTACAAGCTGTCCATCTCCACGACCAATCCAACCAAAGGCAATCAAAATTGCTTGAGGTTTTTGGGCCAGATAAGGGATATGCACAACCCAATATGTCCAGGCTGCATAGTAGGCAAGACGTTTTGTTGAAGTTTGTTCAACCCACGAACTTACGCCTCCTTTACTGTCTTTAAAAGTTGAGCCTAACTGCCCAACAATAAGTGCATAAGGTACAAAGTAAAGCGCCAAAATCAAAATCCATGAGGTAACAACTGTGATCCCTTGCTGGGCGAAGTTATTGACCACATTTCCCATGCCCCAAACCATGTTGAAGGCGATAAATGCGACGGTAAACCATCTAATTTTTTTAGTGTCCATATTACTCCTTAAAATTTTTTATCACTCTGCGGACAAGACAAAGTAATTTTTTACGCGCCTTTTACAAATGTAAAAAAGCGGTTGCATTAAAATTATAAAATAAAACTTAAACACTGTCAATATTATTCTTGAATTTTCACTAAAATTTTAAATTTGTCCCTGCTTTTTTATCTTTTCATAAAAAAAAATGAATCCTAAGATTCACTTTTTACTTTATTTTACAAACTTGCTCTTTGCATGATCTACAGCTTCACTGTCAATGCTCTCGCCATCTTCAAGAACACCTACAGAGCCATTCATATGTTTGACACGCGCTGATATTTCTTTATGACGGCCATGAACCATAGGGCGAGCTTGAGGGTTACCTAGGTACCCACATGTTCGTTTTACCACATCACATGTTTGTGGGTTAGCATTGTCACATTGGGGACATTTAAAGCCACGCTCAGTCGCAGTAAAGTCTCCTTCGAAACCACACTCATAACAATGGTCAATCGGTGCATTTGTTCCCAAATAGCCGATACGATCATAAGCAAAGTCCCAAACGGCTTCAAGTGCACGAGGATTTTGTTGAATCATTGGATATTCCGCATAGTGGATAAAACCTCCGTTGGCATAAACGGGATAATCTTTTTCAAATTCCAATTTTTCAAATGGAGTTGGATTTTTACGCACATCATAATGGAAGCTGTTCGTATAGTAATCTTTATCGGTGATATCCGCAACAGAACCAAATTTCTCCTTATCCATACGACAGAAACGGTCTGTCAGACTTTCACTTGGTGTAGAGTAAACAGAGAAATGATAACCGGTTTCTTTACTCCAGTCTTTACAATCTTGGTTCATACGTTTTACGATTTCCAAAGTAAAGTCTTTTGCTTCCTTGTTATTTTCCCACGTTGGTCCATAGAAACTTGTTGCAACTTCATAAAGGCCGATATAGCCAAGGGAAACTGTTGCACGTTCATTTTTATAAAGCTCATCGACTGAATCTTCAGCTTTCAAGCGACCCAAGGCCCCATTCATAAAGAGTATAGGGGCATTTTTGGGTTGGGCTTCTTTTGTACGGTTAACACGGAAAACCAAAGCATCCTTAGCAATGGCAATGCGTTCATTAAAAATTTCCCAGAACTTTTCTTTATCGCCTGCCGCTTCAAGTGCAATACGTGGAAGGTTTACCGTTACTACTCCGAGGTTATTACGGCCCGCAGTTACTTCGTTGCCCTTTTCATCTTTCCAACCATGAAGGAAGCTACGGCATCCCATACTTGCTTTAAATGAACCTGTTAACTCGACAATCTTGTCATAAGACAAGATATCTGGATACATACGCTTTGTGGCACACTCTAGTGCCAAGTTTTTAATGTCATAGTTTGGCGTACCGACTTCAAGATTCAAACCACGCTTCAAGGTGAAAATTAATTTAGGGAAAATAGCTGTACGATGCTCTTTTCCTAAACCTCCGATACGGACTTTCAGGATAGCTTTTTGGATTTCACGTGCATACCAGTCTTCTCCTAAACCAAAACCAACTGTAACAAAAGGTGTTTGCCCATTTGAAGTAAAAAGCGTATTGATTTCATATTCCAAAGATTGCATCGCATCATAGATATCTTTTTTAGTTTTTGCTTGAGCATAGGCTTCACGTTTTTCCGGTTGCTCAATCCACTCTTCCGCATCTTTTAAATGCTTCGCATAGTTTAATTTTGCATAAGGTGCTAAAATTTCATCAGCACGGTCAAATGAACAGCCGCCGTATTGTGAGCTAGCTACATTTGCAATAATTTGTGAAGCTTGAGCAGTTGCTGTTTGAATGGACTTAGGTGAATCTACTTGAGCATTCCCTAATTTAAAGCCATTTTCAAACATATTTTTAAAGTCAATCAAACAACAATTTGACATCGTTGTGAAGGGAGAATAATCTAAGTCATGATAATGAATTTCCCCTTTTTGGTGGGCATTCGCTACATGAGGAGGGAGCATCTTTAAACCAATGGCTTTAGAAACAGCACCTGCAGTTAAATCACGCTGTGTATTGAAAACATCGCTATCCTTGTTGGCATTCTCATTGACAACCGTTTGGTCCTTGTTGATCAATTTTTCGATGGTAAAGTTAATGTCTGTTGCCTTACTTCTTTCAAGATCACGTTGTGTGCGATAAGTTGTGTAAACTTCCGCCCACTTTGTTTCACCAAGTTCCATCAACAGATGTTCCACAATACTTTGAATTTCATAAATCTTAACATTATCCGTAAAACGTGTGAATATTTCGTGCACTACACGATCGCAGATTTCTGCTATACGCTCCTCTGAAGCCGGAGGTACTATTTCGTCCCCAGCTTTTTGCAACGCCTCAAAAATTTTGCTGCTGTCAAACTTTACGGAGCGACCATCACGCTTAATCACACTGATTTCTCGATCTGTTACAACAGTGCTTTCCTCAACCATTTTCATTGTTTCGTTCCCCCATTTTTTAATTCCTTGTGCTTCTATTCTATCAAATAAATTTTCCTTTTTCCACTATATCTAGTATCATTTTTTATGAAAACAAAAGAAAGCACACTATATATAGTGTTGAGGCCAAAAAATAAAAAAAGAGCTATTTTTGCTCTTTTTAGTCATTAATCACATTAATTTGACAAGATTTCATTGTTTCTAAAGCTGCACGATGACTTTCTGGAGTTACACCCGCACAACATGAGGCATCAACAGTAATTTTTACTTCTGGAGCAAATGACTTAATCAATAAAGCATTTGAAACCACACATATATCCGTACAGATACCAATGAGTTCCACTTGCTCCACATTCTCATTGCGGATATATTCTGCAAGCTCTACTGAACCAAAGATATTTTTTTCGAACACACGTTGAAAGCCAACTTGTGCTTCCTTACGTATTTCCCAACCCTGAGTACCTTTTTGACAGTGAATTACTGGCAAGTTTTGTCCTTCTTGAGTTGTTAGGTAATCTTCAAAGTGTGTATCTTGTGTAGCAAGTCGTTCATTTTCAGCGTAAGACACCAACTTCTCGATAACCTTTGGAACAATGGCTTGCGCTTCTTTTGTGCCCAAAGAACCATCTATAAAATCATTTTGAAAGTCAATCAATACCAGTAATTTTTTCATAAGCAAACTATATCACACCTCTTAAATAAGGTCAAATGAGTTTCAAGAAAGGGTAAATGTCATGATTTTATCAATATTGCTAAAAATAACATATAATGACTTTCAACTAAAACGTAGTTAAAAACGTAACTAATTTTTGTCAGGCAAGGGGCTGTATATCAAATATATACGGCTTTTTTTATTGCCAAAATCTTACGAAAAACAGCCATTTTTTACCACTACTTTTAGAACGAGTGCAAAGGATAAGAATAATACTACAATACTTTTTCACAATTTTGTACTAAACACAGGAACTTTTACAAACGTGATAACCACGCGCATTGTGAGCTTTATTTTATGTGTTTTTCGCAATTCTTATGTATGCTAAGGGCACTATCAAATGTCGGTTATCTTTGCTGTTAAGCGATTTCTATTCAGAAAAAAAGTTTTTCAGAACTTCGTATACTTGGAAAAGGCTAATCTCACTCGGTTCTTTTAGCTTTTATTTTTTTATACGTGAGGTGGGGGGATCCATTTAGTAATTTCACACCCCCTTTACTTTTTAAAACGTTGTGCAACTTTATTCGTGACTACTCCTAACCTATCCTCTATCGACATTTTTTATTTTATTTTTGACAGGGGGCTTGATATTTAAGCCTTTATCATCGATCATAAATAATATAAGCTCACATCCTTTAATTATGGTAAATATATAGTATAATCGGAAGTAGCATAATAAGCTGTAACTCCTGTTAGTTATTGGATTTGTAGAGTATTTTTATAAATCATTAAAACTATATATTTTTTTAATACTAAAAGCCCACAGTTTCTTGCTGTGAGCTTTTTATTATGTCTTAGATAAATTATATTAGGAGCAACTAAAAGCGCGTGACAGTATACAAAAAGCCCATTTGGCTATGGACTCCTTGCACTCTATATTATACCAACGTGTCTCCACGATTTTTATTTTGTAAGACTATTATATCAAATGCTCGTCTTTATTTCTTGTAATACTCTTTAGCTAATTTCTTAACTTCACGTACAGGTTCAAAACATAAGTTCCGAACTCGATTGTAAGTCATCCCTGTTTGTTTTGCAATGTCTTTCATGTTTAACTCGTCTATAAACCTTAGCCTCATGATCTCCAGTACCTGCTCGCTTAAAGGATTGAATATCCCGTCCAGCTTATCAATGATCTGCCTGTTCTTCTTGACATTGGTATCATCTCCGCCGAACCGCTCGACAAACTTCTCTGCTCGGCTGGTAGACTCCTGTATGAAACCTAGTAAATAGAAACGTATTAAAAATTTGTAGTTACTCATGGTGTAATTCTCCTATGTGCTATAATAAATGTGGCTATAGAAAATCATTTTATTTTTTATACTTCTAATCCGTCACGTCTTGCCAACGTGGCTTTTTTCATGTCAACAAAAGTCAACATCTCACTTCAACATTTTTCAACATGCTTAGCTTTTTCCTTACCGTAACCTTACCGTTATTACTCTAAAAATTTTAGCGAAAACCTTGTACCTTTTCCTAGGGGTAACCTTGGGGTTGTTTTTAGTTATAGATGTTGCTGTTAAGCCAACGGTATCAAGCACAAACACTACTTTTATAACTTTGCTACTAGTAGAGTTTTTTATGCTCACATTTGCCAACAATACGTACCTTTTACCTTAGGGAAAACTTAGGGTTCTGATTTAGTAAAAATTAGTATTATAGCACCTTTTGGAGCTGTTTTCTGACTGGGTATGATATTGCAGTATTTAAATTTAACGAATATCTTATTAATACTGTGTACCAAAAGCTTTATACTTGTTTTCTATTTATTTAAAACCTCCGAAAACATGAAAAAACCTGCAATTTCGTACCTCTTTTTCTTAGGGTTATGATCAATTACACAAAACCGCACGCGATAATTTCCATTGAACTCCTCTCAAGCCAATAGATATAAGGATTTACATTGTTTTTGACATTCTTAAAAAACGCCATATTCGTTTGGTTTTGTATTGTTTCGTACCTACTCTTTATCATAAAGCTCTAAGAAGTAGTAAGCCCCATTCTTACACAGCTTTCTGATATAGCCCTCAGTCACACCCTGCTCACGCGCAATAGTCGTATAATACACGCGCTTTAGATAATGTCTAATGATGATGTCATACTCTCGTGGGTGTTCTTGCTTGAACTGTTCAAGGGTGTTGTTTAAATGTTCTACCTCGCTATCTGAAAGACTATAATATTTATCATTCCCAAACTCATAGACGTGCCATATCTTGAAAAATAGTCGTTCAAATCGAGTAAATTCCTCTTCTGTTATCTTTGCTTTGCTCATGTTTTTATATTCCTTTCTGGTAAAAATAAATGTCAAGTTTTGTTAGGTTTTCGTACCCCTTTAACTCGTACGGAAATTCCTACATTTTCCTACAATTCGTACCTGTTATTATTTCAAATTCTAGCATTTTCTAGCAATTCGCATTTTCCCTTTTAGGGTATCCCATTTGTACTATATCGTACTCCTTTTTTAGGGACTCCAAAAACTCTGATTTCGTACCCTTTTTAGGGAAGGTAGAAAAGGAAATATCGTACCTTTTATCTTTGAAATACCTACCCAAAACCTTACCTACTTAACCACTAAAAGCCTAGTCAATCGACCAGGCAATTTTTTATTTATCAAAGAGTGAGATCTCTCCACCTTTGTCTTCTCCGTCATACCTAATGCCAGTCTTATGCTTACATTGCAAGGGTCTTGCTCTAAAACCCAAGAAAGTATTATCTGCATTATAGGGATCACGCTTATTTATTTGATCCTGTGGCAATGGTGCGAACTCTTCGGCGAGTTGCTCCAGTCCTCGACTTGGTATGCCTGCGATAAAATCACAGACCTTGATTATCTTATCAATGGTCATTCTTCCACTTTCTCCATGACACCCAAACTGCCTTCAAGAATAGAAATAGCTGTTTGTACTTGGTTCATGCTTACAGTGTCCTGTCCGCTACGTAAAACATGGTCTTGAACTTCATGGAGCTTATTCAACATATCTACGTTGAGCTTGTCCTCTGCGGGTAGATTGTCATAGTTTTCTTGATTTTTAGTTTTTACAGGAGTTGCTCCCTCTTCTAATTCAAAGCCTAACATCTCAGCAATTAAGTCAAGGGCATTCATATTCATATCTGCTAAATCTGATTGTTTAATCACAGTACCGTCATCATAAGTTGGGATGTGGTTCGGGTAGCCTGTAATCATAGAGTCATTCAAGCTATAAATGTCTTGTAGCTGTTTTTTGATTGTATTTTTTGAGTTTTCAGTGTGACTTTCACTGTCTTCTTCAAAACCTAATATATCTTTCAAGTCAGTAACGAATGAATAGACAATATCTCCTAAGACATCAACATCAGAGGTACTGTCTTTGTGAGGGTATAATGCGACTTCTTCTAAAACTTCGATAGTATTTCTCACTGTTTTTTTCGGTTGCTCTACACGGCTTTCTGTCACTTGGTCTACGGATAGCCCTAAACTTTCTGTAAGTGCGACAAGGTTGGTGCGTAAAGCCTTGGTAATGTCTTTCTGTGAGGCTGGTGTTTCTGCTCCTTTATCATCAACGGCGACAAAATCCATATCTGAATGAGATAGACCACTGGCAAGCGTAAAGAGAGTGAATAGCTTTGTTTTAATGTCGTGGCTTCGGTTGTTGCTTACTAATCGCTCTAGAGCCTTGGTATCGTCTTCTGTATCTGAATAGCTAAAACCCTCTGAGCCTGTTTTCATCATCTCGTGCATATCCAAATCAATACCTAAGATGTCGCAAACTGTAATCATGGCTTTATTAAACTTTTTGTATCGTTCTGTTGCTGTCAGTTTTGGAAATTTATAGCCGTTTTGTAAGTCTGTGATCGTGTTGAGTGCTTCAGCAAGTTGAAACTTCATTTTTCCGATTTCTGTTTTTGGTGTGTGTTCTTCGTTAAATTTGATAATATCTGTCATTTTTTGTTTTCCTTTTCTGTTTTATATGAGTTTCTAGGATCTACTATACGATTGCTAACAAAAGCCAACGTATTGCCTAAGTCTTTATAGTTCAATGTCATAAGCGCGTGCCTAAGGCTCACTGGTAGCCGTATGCGCTGTATCTGTTCGAACTCATTGAGAAGTACCTGTTTTTCTTTTGGGGCGTTATGAACGATTATAGGTGGTGTTCTGTTTTGGTTTTTCATGGTGTACCTTTCTATTAGCTCAATGTGCATTTAATGCTTTTTCAACTTTGAGATTACTTAAATCTAAGCCCATGACGACAAGATAGCAACTGCTGTTATACCAACTAATCAAAGCCAAAAACCTTAGCTTGAATACCTCGGTCAGTTGCCCACTGTTCTATTTCTGCACGGTAGGGTCCAATCTTACTAGGGTCGCCGTAGGGTTGATAGGCTAGAAATATCTGTCCGCCTTTCGTTTTATAATATCCCCCATGATCATAACAAGGCGGAGTATTTTCAACGACTGAGCCATGTATAAATTTTCCTCGCCCTGTGGTTAGCGGGCTTCTGATTTCATTGTGATAACAATATCCCAAAGAACCACTATAGATATTATTTTCTTTAATAAACTTTCGGAAATTACCCACCCCTATCCCTTAAATCCTTATTTTTTGTTACCGTTGTTACCGTGCTAGAACCGTACTTTTTTAGAACGGTAACGCTCTAAATCCTTATATTCTCTACTTTTATACTACTTTGTTACCGTTGTTACCGTAAAATATACTATATTCTATAAATTCTTTAATACTATCTCTATAATATCTGTGAGAATTTCTCAGAGAGTACAGCACTTTTTTCGGTAACAACGGTAACAGTCTTATAAACTTGACAACCACGCGCATTATTGTGTTACCTTCATGGTCACAAAACGGTAACATTTACGGTAACAACTTTATTTTTTTTTTCTTAAATATCCTTTTGTGGGTTTTTTATGCTTTTCTTCGTCCCACGGAAACAATTTTCTAAAAAGTTCAAATTCATTGGCTCGTCTTAGATCAATAGCACGATTGAAACCTGCTGTACTTGGTCGCTTGCTTGTCTTTTCCCAATGTTCTTTAATATAATCGGGTAATCTTACCTCAAATTCTCGTTTTGTGAATGGCTTCAAACCCTCAACTTCACACCATGCACGGTATAAAGCACTTAGAAACATTGAGGGTAAAAAGTCACTGACAAACTCCTCAAAATTATCATCTACGAAAGCCAGCACGTTATCATTAGAAAGTTTGAAATCGTCTAATAGTCCTTTCGTTGCTTGGGGCTCATCAAATCGCTCAAAATTTAAAGATAAAGCCACTTTGAGGACATACTCTAAAACGTCTTTACGCTTAATGTAATCATCTTTAATTTTCCAATTGTCAGTATCTGCAGTAAATGATTTTTTAAAAGGCACAATAAGTAACCGTCGATACGTCCCATTAGACTTATTTCTGAACTTGGGTAAAAAGTTCGTCGATTGTATGGTTAATTTTTTAAAGACGGCAAGTGTTGGCTGTTTTCCTTTAGCTTCAACAGGGACAGGGTCGCCCGTTACCACAGAAAAATAGTTCCCTGCATTGTCTAAATAATTGACTTGGCTATCATCTCCAATGATGCACGTTTTCCCAACAACTTGGGATAATGCAAAGCGTTCCGCAAATTGCTCTACTTTAACCGTGGCAACATTCTCACGCCCGATTAGGTTCATGATAAGGCTCTGAAATGTTCCCTTACCGTCGTTCCCTTTCCCAACTAACCACACACCTTTACGATAAGAGTAGTTCCCGTTGGTACTTGCAGATATAATCTGCCACAAAAGTTGAACCAACTCTCTATCTCCACTCATTAAATCTAAAAGCCAGTTGTCTATATTCCAGCCTTTAATATTTGGAGCTTGTGCCTGGGCGTTGTATCGTGTCGCTATGGTCGAAGTAAAAATATACTTTGGACTAAACGGCTCGAGGCTTTGCGTTTTCTTATTGAAAATACCATTTGCGACAGGGATAAGATGAGGTTCTGCAGTCTGTGGCTTAATATCAGATAAAGTTTCTAGTTTGAATAGCACTTCTTTTGACCTAGCCTGTGTATAAGACGGCTCAAGCCAATAAATGAGTCTGTGAAAGAAATTCTCGTCAGTTTCATAGATACCCAGTTCGGGGTTATATATACCAAGTAATCCTTTTTGATGATCCAGCTTAATAACATGGAGCACTTTATACATGATACGTGCTGTATCAAGAGGGGTTAGAGACTTGGCTGGTTCGCTACCGTCTGCCTTTGGTGTGTTAAGAAATAGATTTCTATTCTCAAAGAAAAGCTGTTTAATCCCTTTTAGGGTCTGCGTTTTTTCTCGGATATAACTTTTATCATTGATAAACTCTTTTTCTTCTTCTAACCAGTTTTTAACGGCTTCTTGAAACTCTACGATAGCAACCGACTTGATACCCGTTTCTTCGTCGTATTCTGTGAAATCCTCAATTGTCGGTTTCTTTGTGCGTGTCGGTTCTTGCGGTGTTTCCTCGACAAGAGCCTGTAAATCTTCTTTTGTCATTTTGCTCCTTATTTCATCTTATAAACACTTTTCCAAATGGTTGCCAGCTCATTATCTTCTAACGGTGGACTGGTTCGATTGTTAAAGGCTTGGAGTAAGTCCATACATGAAGCTGGTTCAATGCCAATCTTCCGCCAGTAGTGCAATATCTTGTTTGTATCATTATTTCGGTTGCCTTTATTTGCGCCTTGGTTGAATAACTCCCACATCTCAGCCCCGTAAGTGCGCGAGTAGGAGCTGTAAGAAGTTTTCTTTTGTCCTTTATCGGGCAAGAGTTTTAAGAGCCATTCTGGGCAATCTGTGACATCTGATAAGGTCAATAGTTCGCCGTTCTCATTTGTTAAAGGGATATAATCGCCTTTTTCTCGTTTGCTTGGATAAATTGCTGTGAAATGTGTTTTAATTTCCACGCCGTCCGCAAGCTCTCGCACTATTTTGTTACTGAATAAGTCTGCGGGGACTTTAAAGAAGATATGAAATCCTCCGCCTGTTGGGGTCTGCTCAACATAAGTTTGTACTGGCTCGTCTTCATGTTCAGACCATAGCGCATTAAAGGCTTGTACACCGTCTTGATATGCGCCGTGTTTATCAAGGTCAATACAAATCAAATGACTGTTTTTTAAACTGATATGAATATTTCGATTAGGGATTTCATCAAACCAGCGTTCAATTATTTCAGTGTTTAAAGTTCCCTCTGCAGTTCCTTTGACAATGGCACGTTCGCTCTTACCTGCGGGATAACCTGCAATAACGGGATAGCCTAGACTTGCACAGTATAAGGCTTGTTCTTTTGGGGTCATTCGATACCCTCCAACTGTTCAAGCCAATTTAACTCCGCAAGGTTATAGCCGTCCACTGCGCGTGAAATACTACTCCCTGTGCGCATTTTCTTGATGATCCCTAGCCTTCTTTCTTCTTCAGTCGTTGGAATAAAATAGCCGTTATCAATGGAACCAATGGCACACCCCATGCCTTGTAGCACTTCAATTCGACTCTGTAAGCCCCGCTCTGTGAGTTTAAGCTGTTGGGCTAAGGTATTGAGTTTAATGGCTCTATCAACGCCAATATGTGACTTCATAGCCGTAATGATAGCTTGGTCTGTCTTTGGAAAGTCTTTTAATTTCATTGTTCCTGTCCTTTCGGTTTTATTTTCCGTGTTTTTTCTGTACTTACTTATTGTTCAAATTCTCTTAACTTTGCCTTGCCTGTTAAAGTTAATAATTAAATCGGTGTAATTCTTCTAAAAGGTAGAAGATTGAGCCACCTCTTACAATACGATTTAAGCCGTTATTCTCCCATTTCGCCAAAGTATTGGGGGATATGCCTAAATCTTCAAGCAGTTCGCTTTGTCTGATTTCTCCTGTCTTGCTTTCGCGCTTCAGTAGTCGTCTTTGTAGCTCTAGGCTTTCATTGAGCCTTTGACTTACTTCTTCAACTAAGCCACGCGCCACAAGGGTTGTTAGTGTGTCTTCATTCACGGCTTACCTCCTTATTTATCCCAAGAAGTCCAGTTTTTCTTTTCCTCTGCCATTCCTGCTTCGTACATTCTACGAGTTACCAAAGAATGAAATTCACGGCTTTGTCTTACCTCGCTTCCGCCTGATATATCTTTAATAGCCTGATTTTTTACGGTGTTATAGAGTTGCAAATAATTTTCAAATTCTTCGGTTTCTTTTTCAAGCCATTTTGTAGGTTTGTGAGCTTTTTTACCACGATTAAATCCTACGCTGTAAGCGGTCATTAACGCTTGATAGATATCGTATTTTTCCAATTTCAAGCCGTCTCGTTCTTCAAGCCAGTTAAGAGAGAAAAATAAATCTTCAAATACTGGGTTAAATTCTGTAAAGCTACATTCTTTTGCGACTGCCTGCTCGATTTCTGCACGTACGTTCAATTTTTCGTCTATTGTTGCCATTTTCTTACCCCTTAACCATTTCTACTTGAATGTTATTTTCTAAAGTTGTGAAAGTTACTACTGATTGACCGTCAAACAAGCGATAAACGTACTCGTTAAGTTGGATAAAGTGTCTTGCTTTAGCTTTTAATAAGTCCATGAGTTCAAAGGCTACGGTGTCATCTAAGATATAAGTTTCTTTGTTTGCTGTATTATTCATTTGTTTTTATTCTCCAATTTGTTATAATTAGAGTGAGAAAGCGCGTGATATTGTGTTTTGCTACTCTAATTTGATTAAAAGTCTTTACTTGGCGGTTGGGACTTTTTTTGTACGTTATTTAAATTCATCTAAGCTAACTCCTAATGCCTCGGCAATCTTAACGACTGTGAGCCATTTAGGATTTTTTGTATTGCGTTTTTTGAGTTGGTGTAACTGCTGGGGGCTTATGCCTGTCATTTTGGCAAGCCGATACTCGGTTATGCCTTGTTTGTCTAATTCTTTTTTGATTTTGTCCCACATTGTGATGACCTCTCTTGTTTTAGTAGTAAACTGTGTGTATAATAGTGGTATATAATAGAAAGCAGAGAAAACTATTTTGAATATTATGAGTGATGTTTTAATTCCTTTTGGTTTACCTATTGTTACAGGATTGCTCAGCTTCTTCGGCTCAGCATATAAAGCCAAAAAAGATTATGATATTAGATTGAAAGAAGCTGAAAATAATAACAATGAATTGACTGTTAAGTACAAGGAGTTAGAAAATCATCTTATCGAACAGGAAAAAACACATCAACATGAATTGGAAGTAATCCGGCTCCAATTTGAAAATCAAAAATCTTCCCAACAGCAAGAAATGATGAATGAGATTGCTGGACCACTTGCTAAAAACATTCTTGGAAACATGTTGGGCGATATTAAAAGCCCTCAAGATTTTCAAAAGAAAGCTAAGCAAATTGACAAGGTGTTTAAGAACTAAAATTTACATTTGTTCTTAAGGTAAGAGTATACAGAACTTAGTAGTTCAAATATCCAATTAATTTGATATATACTTTTTTGTTGTCGGTTTTTAATTCTATCTCGGGAGTATTTAGGGATATATCCCATACTTTCCACCTCCTAGCCCACTCGGGCTTTTTAATTTACTAAAAATTGTTTAATCTCATGAAACGCCATGCCCATTTCTAACAGTAAGATAATGCTGTCAGTATAGCGCCTGAGCGTTTCTTTTTGTTCTACGGTTAATTTATCGCCCGACTGTTTAAAGCTCGTCAGACTGCGATATTTTCCGCTTGTCGTAAGCTGTACAAGCAAGTCAATGATTATTTTGCGATAGTACGGCTTTGAGTTTTTACTCTGTGAAATAGCTTGATTTAATTTGTTCATATTCTTACTCGATCGCTGGGCACCCGCATTAGTTAGTAAAGGTCAGTTTATTTTGTAGGCTTCACATACTGCAGTAATAAAAATGTTCGCGTATGGTGTGCCTTTCTGTTTCCCTAAGAGAATTGCAGATACATCTTGCTTAGGGTATCCAGTCAATCGCACTAAGGCTTGTTGCGTCCAACCCTTATCTGACAGATACTGCTTAATTTTCAAGCGGTAGGCGTCCATGTTTTGCGTTGTGTCAATCATTGTTAAGTGTTCCTTTCTTTTTATGCGTAAGATAATATGTAAGTCATTATGTATATTTATCTTTGACAAACAGTATATGTTTGTGTACAATGAATGTATAGAAAAAATCACTTAATAAACTAAATATCAATGGCTGGCAGGCTTATCGAATTTGTTTATAAGGGCTTTTTGCTTACTTTTTATCTGACAGAATTATAATAACACAAAGATATACTTTCTGTCAAATCTAAACTTACATTTTGTATTCTTTTTTTACAAAAAACGACTTGAAAGGCACGAAATGACTATCTTTGAAAGAATTAAGGAACTATCCAAAAAAAGGAATATCTCAGTAAAAGAGCTTGCATTGCAACTCGGTTTTAGTGAAAATTTATTCTATCGCTGGAAAACCACCAATCCAAAAGCTGAAGATCTCGCAAAAGTTGCCGACTACTTCAACGTATCCGTAGACTATTTACTAGGGCGTGAGGAATCCAAACCAGTAAACGAACCTATAGACTTAGCAGAAGTCGCAAACTCTGATGATGATGCTGTGTGGTCTCGTTTACTATCGTCTGGTGGTCGACCATTGACTGAAAAAGATAAAATGGCTATCAAGTTGTTGTTTTCGGATAAATGGGACGAAATTACACAAAAAGCTAAAGACTTAGACGATAAGAAGTAAGGCGGTGGACTATGGACAAACAGGAAATAAATAGTCTACTAATATGTGAAATAGAAAAATTAGGTGTTGTTTATCGGTTGGGGGACTTAGATAATCAAAAAGCCTTTATTTCTTTAGAGCTTGGCTTTGGTGCTTATACTAAACTTGCCACGCCCTTTGACCACGCGCACGAGTATATGCACGCCTATTACAAAGATGAAAGACGTCAAGGAGAGTGTGACACGTTGAGCCGTGCAGAAAGGAGAGCCAATAAAGAGGCTATCCTCCTTTTGTGGGATTGGTTTATTAAACACGGCGGAGGCTTTAATAATATAGCTCAATTCTGCGCTATAACAGGTTGCCCTTATAGTATGACTTTAAGGTTTGTCACATCTTTGTGCTGTGATATGAGCGATAAGAGCTTTCGAGAGTGTGCAGTTGAATATATCAGTCAATTCGATGTAATTACACGCGATAATATCAACATCTATAATTTTTTAGACTATTACGGATATAATCATAACACCTATGATGAGGCAAAAGCCTTGCTCTTTGAGCTGTGTTGGTTTGAGTTGGCGGGCTAAAGAAAGGCAAAACATGAAGAATATTTTGATCATGATATTACTTGTAGTTCTGATTGTGATACTCCTGTGTATTATATTTTCATTTATTAGAGCCCTTTACTTGTTTTTATTCAAGAAAAAGCGTTTCTGGTCTTCGCTCGCTGATTCATTGGGTTTTATTTTTAGCAGGTATCGATCTTATATTCTTTTTATAAATTGTAAATTGAACTTGACACTTGAAATCACATCAAATGATCATAAACCCGCGTTTACACTTTACTCATAACTATTTTCTAGTTCACAATAAGTACCGTATATGTCAATTTTTATCTACCGACAAGGAATAAGTCAATGAAAAAATCCACTAAAATAAAAGCTGTATTTTATGTAGTTATTACCCTTTTCTTTCTATTAGCTGGAATTTATTTTGTATTATTTATACAAAATAAAGTTAGCCAATATCCTTATTTGATATTTATAGTTTCAGGAATTACTACTCGAGGCCTTCTAATTCATTATGAAGTGAAAATCAGGGATAGATTTGTTCCTCCTTTGGTTCTCTCTGATTTAGAAGAAAAATTATCTAAGAGTTATTTTGTATTAGTAATGAGTGCAATAGCTCTAGTTTTTGTATTTGTTTTTGGAAGAAATACTTATTTTGCTAATACATACTGTATAGTATTTATAGTGTTTCTAATTTTTGCAATAGCTAATATCTTTTGGCTAAAGAAAAAAATTAAGAAATTAGAGATTGAGGATAAATAAAATTCATGAAAAGAACTCGCGTACAAAAACGTAAATATATGAATAAACTTATAATTTTTCTGAGCTGTGCCTTATTAGTTCCAATTTGCTATATGATATATCTATTATTTACAGATCATGAGCAAGTAACTATTTATTTCTGGGCTAGTATTGCCAGTTTTATCCTAATATTCATCACTTGTATTGTCCCCGACTTGGCTAGACGAAGTATTGCAAAGCGAGATGACTTACCTGAAGAATTTAAAGCAGAATATAAAGATGAAATATTAGATGCTTCATCAAAAAGTAAATCTAAGCAATTAGCTTACATCCTAGCTGTTGCTAATATCTGGGGTTTTTGGCTCTTGAGAGAAACGCCTTTAATATTCTTATGGTTATTCTTTCTTTTTATTGCTATTATTCCATGGGATAAAGCCGAAAAAATATGAAATCGGAGTAACTACTATGTTAATCGTAATTGCATTATTAATTATAGTCTTAAACTTTATTCTATCAATTTTAATATTTTATACTTCAATATCAGAGCCAATAAAGAGCAAGTGTCGCACGAGAAAAAATGTACAGTGACGGCGTGAAGTACGAGATGAGAGGGTGTGGGGGTGCATATCCCCTATATAGCTTTAGACCTTAACATTTCTTAACAGAAAAGTTCCTACTACATTATTTTTAATTTATAAATTAAAAGGAGAATATAGTGAAAGACATCCAAAAAATAGACTTCATTTATAAAATAATATTAACGATTATGATTTTCACTTATATAATTATCAATATCTTTGTAAAACATGTTTTTGAAGCCGGTTATATACCACTTATTCAAGCCTTTACTGTTTTAAGTTATATTTTCATTGCAAAACCTAGTAAATCAATAGCTATAAATACTGTATTAATATGTTTATCATGTATTACATTTGTCTTTTCTCTTTTCTTAATATTTAGTTGAGGGATCGTGAAACTAAAATAAAAAGCGCCTGGGCGCGTGAGAGGAAAGTATGAAATAAATTTATGAAACAGTTTAAAAGTTTAGATGATCAGCTTGATTATCTTCATAAAGAAAAACATGTTTATTTTCAAGATAAAAAATATGCGAAAACGATTTTATTAAATTGTAATTACTATAATTTAATATCTTGTGGAAAAGTTAAATATGCTCTTGATATTGTTAAAAACAGTCACAAATATAATCCAAGTAAGTTCGAAGAGTGGCAAAAATATTTTGAAGAAGATTGTATTGTAAGTCAGTATTTAATGGGAAATATGATTGAATTTGAGCGTACAATAAACAGTAGGGTTGCTTACTATGTTGGAGAACTTATAGAAAACAATATATTAAAACCAGCAAAAAAGAACGAAATAATTGATCAAATAAAAAAAGCGGAAATAAAAAAATTACCAGATTACACTGGTAAAGAAACTTGGAAATATATAACAAAAATGACTTTTGGAGAAACAAAAGAACTGCTTATCTGGCTTTTAGATTCTCAAAAGAAAACTTTCAATAAAATTATTATTGGCTATGATTATTTGAGGACTGGGAATATAAAACAAAATTTGTCTAATATTGTTGAACTACGAAATACTCTCTTTCACTTTACTCCTTTAAACGTGTATCTAAGTTTTGCGAAACGGTATGACGGTACTTATGATAATACTTATCGAAAAAATACGGTTAATTTCATATATAAACTGAATTCAGATACTGACATAAAACAAACACTTGCTCAAATTATGAAGAACTCTGATAACTTTGTGAAAATAAAAAACAGTCAAGGCCTAGACCAAGACTGATAAACTATCTAAAGTTTTCCCCAAAGGGCTGCGCACAGACACCTTATCGATTAAGTAAATTATATCAACTCGGTAATACGTTGTCAAGAATTTACACGCGCAAATGATTTTTAAAGTTATTTAGACTGTTGTTTTTACCAGATAAAATCAAAATATAATGCTGTAAGTATGCACTTTTCTGCCACAAGTAGCAAAACTGAAAATTTCGTTGTTGCGAATCTTAAATTTGATGACTTGCTCTTTTTAATAAGTCCGACAAGTCCGAAATACCTCCCCAAAATCTCCCTAAATACCTTGTCAAAACCTTGCCTATTAGTTGGCATAAGAAGTTGACATATTTGTAAGAAAAAGGCGAAATAGTTGCGCAGGGGTGTGATGTAAAGTGGTCGTACCTAAACCGACAAATTATCGGTACAGCCCTCCCCTGCAAGTGTACAGCTAAGGTCGCATTTTACGACTTTAGATATGAGGGTGTAACAATTCGTGACTGCCTTTAATTTCGTTATGGCTCAGACCCATTTAGAAATAACAAGCGTAGTTTCAAATTCGGAAACCAATATTAGGTTTTAAACATTTTTGTTCATAACTCAGCGCAACTTTGCGCACAGCTCAAAGAACTTTTCCTCTCAGTAAACAACAAAGGGCGTACCTGTAAGCACACCCTATAATTTATATAACCTCATATCATCCGTGAGGGAGTAGTTCAACCTGCACCCTAGAAAGGACACCAAAACATGAAACAAGGCGACACTATCAAACTCTCAAATGGCGAGAAAGCCATAATAACAATGGGAGACGAAAATTCTAACTTTAATAATATCTATGTTGTTCGATTAAAGAATGGAGAACGTCGAGTAATTGATCGTAAGACTTTAACTTTGGCTAGTTTAGATAAATAGAATAATTTTACTGTTACAGAAATTCAATGAAAAAAAGGAGAATAATATGACACAATATCCACTTATTATATGGCTTGTGACAGTTATGATATGTTGGGGTGCTTTTTGGAAAGACTGGAAAAAACTCACAGGATTTCAGAGAGGTTCTTTAGTACTCATGCTTACTCTGTGTCTTATGTATATTTCTCGTGCCTATTTCTAATTTATTGTAATGCTTGAAAATGCGCGTGACTGCTCTTGGGGACGAAACCGAACCACGTTAAAAACTGAAAGGAAAATTATGGATACCCGAAGTTTAACCGAATACTCTGGAATAACCGGGGTATTGGGCGGTAGCTTTACTAGCATTGCTAGTCTTGTTTTATGGAGTAGATACACTGGTATAGCTAATAGCTCTCCAACACTTGAAGCTGGAGTAAATACCACCCAATTTATGATACAGAGACATATAACCCTCTTTATTGGAGTAGGTGTCATTAACTTTATAATTTTGATTACTGTATTATCAATGGGGATTCTTTCTTTAAGAAGATATAAAGAGTTAAAAGGAGTCAATAAAATGCCTTCTGCTCTGTTTATAATTGCTAGTATTGTATTTTTCATCCCTTTTGTTGGGAAGCTTACTAGCGGTATACTGGCTATCATTGGTGGCATCCTCTTCTTCACTAATTTAAAAAAATTAGACTAATACCATATACCACTATTATCTGTGACATATTCAATCATGTTTAAATTCTTTTAACTTTGCCTTGCCTGACAATAGAACAGGAGATACGAACATGAATATAAAAGAAATCACAAAAAAAGACGGTACAATCGCGTACCGCGCTAGTATTTATCTTGGCGTTGATAGTCTGACAGGTAAACAAGTGCGCACAACTGCCACGGCCAAAACTCGCAAGCAATGCGAAATCAAAGCCAACCAAGCTATAAATAAGTTTAACAAAAATGGCTGTACGGTAGCAAGGGAAAAAGTTGTATTTAAAGATTTTGAGGAACTGGCTTTAAGTTGGTTTGAAAGTTACAAATTAACTGTTAAAGAAAACTCTATTAGAGTTGCAGAGAACTTTCTCAATGTCTATTTGTTACCTTCTATCGGGTCGTATAAGCTCGATAGAATAAACACAGTCTTGTTACAAGGAATAATTAATAAGTGGGCTAGAAATGCTAATACAGCCACTATAATTAACGGACGCCGTGAGAAAGGAAAATGCAAAGATTATAAATTACTTCTTAACTTCATCACTCGCATATTAGATTACGGTATACAGCTAGGTGCAATTGATAGCAACCCAGCAAAACAAGTTATACCACCAAAATTGAAAGCTAGAACATCTCAAAAAATTAAATATTTTGATAATGGTGAGCTTAAAAAGTTTTTAAAATACCTAGATAACTTAGAAACAACTGCAGAAAACCAAAGAATTGCTACTTTATATAAGCTATTGCTTGCCACTGGTTTACGTGTTGGCGAAGCACTTGCTTTGAATTGGTCAGATATCGACTTTAAGGATAATTATATCAATGTATCTAAAACAATTGTACAAAAGAGTCGAAGCATACAAAACACCCCGAAAACTAAAGAAAGTGGTCGTGTGATTTTTTTAGATGATAGCACTGTACATATTCTTAAAGAATGGAAAAGAACTCAACAAAAGGGAGTAATTTCTTTTCATGATGAATTAGTCTTTTCTTATAATAAAATCTCTCGGACGTATGCTTGTGAGCGAGAAAAATTAATCCAACACTTCAAAAAGGCCAGTGTTCCTAATATTGGATTTCATGGCTTTAGACATACCCACGCAAGCTTATTAATGAATAATGATGTGAACCCTAAAGAAATACAGCACAGGCTCGGTCATTCAGATTACGGAGTAACCATGAACACATACAGCCACCTTGCTAAACATAAAGAAAAAGATACTGCAGAGAAGTTCGGCAATATCTTAAAAGCATTATAATTTTTTGAGTAAACGTAGTTAAAAGCGTAGTTAAATATAATTAAATGAGCCTACTCCCCTTTAGAATAGGGGATAACCACCTTTTATTTTTTCATAAGCAAATTATAGCAAATTTACTTTAAAAAGCAAATGCTGATAAAAAATAAGCTCTCCTTCCAGCTCCAAAAGAAAAACTCCATACTCGGAGTTTTTTTCTATATTAACGATGGTACTTCTTGTCTAGATGGTTGTATACAGGAAGACCAATTAAAGTAAAGACAACACCAACCAAGGCTGGAACTTGGTTACTCATATAGTCTGAACTAATCAAGGTCATGACTAAGATGAAGACACCACCAATGATTGCAATAATTGGAATAACTGGATAAAGTGGTACTTTATATGGACGGACTAATTCTGGTTCGCGCTTACGTAAGATAAAGACCGTTATGAAAACCATAGTGTAGAAAATCCAAATTACAAAGACCAACATATTTGTTAAGAAGTCAAAAGCATCGCTTGAAAGCATTGTTACAACTAACATGATTGCTGCAATTGCAACTTGCAGAATACCTGAGTTTACGGGCACGCCGCTCGCTGAAAGCTTTTTAAACGTTCTCCAGAAAGGGAAAGATTTCTCTGTTGCCAAAGCGTATGATGCACGCATTCCTGTCATTGAATAACCATTAATTGTACCGTAAACAGAAATTAAGATACCAATTGTGACAAGTTTACCTCCCATACCACCAAAAATTGTATTGGCAACAATAGCAGGGAGATTCGGATCATTTTCCATCAAGGTTGGAATACCTAAAGTACGAATATAAGCTGCATTGATAAAGACATATACAAACATGATAGCAACAATACCAAGAATAATCGCACGAGGCAAATGTTTAGCAGGGTTTTTCATTTCACCGGCAATATTACCAGCATAAATCCAACCGTCATAGGCAAACATAGTTGCTAAAAGACCTGAACCAATTGCAGACGCCAAGGATAAGTTTTCTCCTGCTGTAATAGGAAGCAATTGGAAATCAACACCACCAGGACGAAGTAACCCAACAACAACAATCAAGGCAATCGGAATTAACTTAATCACTGTTGTAACGGACTGAAGGCCTCCCGCAGCTTTAGAACTAATGAAGTTAATTAAGGTAACTGTAATTGCTGCAATTACACCGACTATTGCAGTGTTAGCTGCGCTCACATTCATCCCAAACAAATTTAAAAATTGTGTACCAAATACAACAGAGAGTGCTGCAATATTTGCAGGGAAATAGATAATAGACTGTGCCCAACCTAAGAGAAATGACCAACGTTTACCAAAACCACGTTGAATATAGCGAATCATCCCACCTGTTTCAGGGATAGCAGCAGCAAGTTCTGCAGCAGTTAATCCCCCACAAATTGAAATGATACCACCAAGTATCCAAACCAATATGTGCAATCCTGGTTGGCCTGTGAGTTCCGCAACTCGTCCAGCCTTGAAGAATACACCTGCACCAATAACCGTACCCATTACTGTTGTAAGGGCAGGGAAGAAACCAAGCGTTCGCTTCATTTCATTTTTTTGTTCCATAAGAGCTCCTCTTTCAAAGATAAATTTTTGATAAGATTAATAATAACAATGCTGACTCCTAACATCAGCATTAGAGAGTAATCTTGTAACCGATTACTCTCTTATTTTAACATAATTTTAGATTTTGTGATGGGATGAACTTAGTTTTTAGCCTTTTAATTTTTCTGTAAGTTTTTCAAGCATTTCTTTCGTCATTGCATCTAAATCATATTTAGGATTGAAGCCCCATTCTTCTTTGGCACAAGTTGCATCGATAGAGTTTGGCCAGCTGTCTGCAATACCTTGACGGACTGGATCTACATCATAATCCATTGTAAAGTCTGGCATGAATTTTTTGATTGACGCAGCAATTTCTTCAGGCTCAAAACTCATCGCAGTAATATTAAAAGCGTTACGGTTTACTAATTTGTCTGCAGGGGCATTCATCAAGTCAACAATAGCATCGATAGCATCAGGCATGTACATCATATCCATCTTTGTTCCTTCAGCGATAAAGCTTGAGTAATGACCATTTTTAATTGCCTCGTAATAAATATCTACAGCATAGTCTGTCGTTCCTCCACCAGGCAATGTTTTATAAGAAATCAAACCTGGGAAACGTACACCACGTGTATCAACACCAAATTTAGTGTAGTAGTAATCACAAAGCAATTCCATAGAAACTTTAGTCACACCGTACATTGTATTCGGACGTTGAATAGTTACTTGAGGTGTGTTGTCCATTGGAGTGCTTGGTCCAAAGGCAGCAATAGATGATGGTGAGAAGTATTGGAGGTTAAGTTCACGCGCTGTTTCTAAGGCATTAACCAAACCACCCATATTCAAATTCCAAGCAAATTGTGGCTTTGCTTCTGCAACAGCTGAAAGAAGTGAAGCCAAGTGGATAATTGTATCCACACCATTATCTTTAGCAATTGCCATCATTTTGTCACGGTCCATGACGTCCAAAATTTCAAAATGTCCGTCAGTCACAACTGGATTACCTTCAACTTCACGTACATCTGTTGCGATAACATTATCAACCCCAAGATCTTTACGAAGACGTTCTGTTAATTCTGATCCGATTTGTCCGAGTGCGCCTGTGATGAGTACTTTTTTCATTATATTTTCTCCAATATATTTGTTGTATGCTTACTTGTAATAGAAAGTTTTTATTGCCCCAAGAAATTAAATCAAGCCGATCTCTTTACCTACTTTGGCAAAAACAGCAACAGCTTCATCTAACATTTCTTTCGTATGCGCTGCTGTAGGCATCGCACGTACACGTCCTGTTCCAAGTGGTACAGTTGGGAATACGATAGGTTTAACATAGACGCCATTTTCAATCAATTTCTTAGAAAACTCTTGTGTTTTTGCTTCATCTCCAAGAATCACTGGTGTGATTGGTGTTTCAGATACACCTGTATCAAAGCAGGCTTTTTGTAATTCTTCTTTGAAGTATTTTGCGTTGTCCCAAAGTGTTTCGACATATTCTGGATGATCATGCATTAAGACAAAGGCTTCTTTTGCTGCTGCAGCTGCACCCGGTGTCAATGAAGTTGAGAAAAGGAAAGGACGTCCTTGTGATTTAAGCCAGTCAACCAAAAGTTTTGAGCCCGCTACATAGCCACCTACTACACCAATCGCTTTTGAAAGAGTACCGATTTGGAAGTCAATCTTATCTTGCAAGCCAAAATGTTTTACTGTACCGGCTCCGCCGCCCATAACACCAGAACCATGCGCATCATCAACATAAGTAATCAAATCATATTTTTCAGCGATTTCAACAATTTCTGGCAATTTAGCAACGTCCCCATCCATTGAGAACACACCGTCTGTGATGTACATTACTTTATTGTATTCACCAGACTCAGTCGCTTCTTTTGCTTTTGCTTCAAGGTCAGCCATATCTTGATGCTTAACACGGATAATTTTAGCACCTGAAAGACGACATCCGTCAATAATTGAGGCATGATTTAGTTCATCTGAAAGAATCGCATCACCTTTTTTCATTACGGCGCTAATCGCTCCCATATTACAATTGAAACCTGATTGAAACGCAATCGCGGCTTCTGTGCCTTTAAATTCAGCGATTGTTTTTTCCAATTCAATGTGTATATCTAAAGTGCCGTTGATAGTACGTACTGCACCAGCACCAGCTCCATATTTATCTGTTGCATCTTTTGTTGCTTGAATTAATTCAGGACGTGTCGCAAATCCCAAATAGTTATTTGAAGCAAGGTTAATCATCTTGTTGCCCGCAACTGTAATCTCAGGACCATTAGCGCTATCTAAAACGTCAATTGTGTTGAGCAAACCCTTTTGTTTAAGGGCTCCAAGCCCATTTTCGAGGAACTGTGTTAAAACTTTTGAAGTCATTCTATAACCTTCTTTCAATTTTTAGTTACACTTTTTGTAACCGTTTACAGTAAGTTTAACACTTTTTTTTTACTCATGCAAGAATTTTTTGCACTTTGATTAAATTTTAATTTAAATTACATGTCTTTGTGAATTTCGTGATATCAGAGTAAATTATCTCACGATTAAAAAAAGACTGAACTATACAAAAAAAGACTTTGAAATTCAAAGTCCTTTTGTTTTAAGAATTATTGATCATTGTCATTGGCAATGAGAAAATGATCCACAACATCTTCAATACGGGCCAAGTCAACATTCCCTCCTGAAACGATAGAAACAACTTTTTTGCCTTTCACATAATCATCAACTTTACCTGAAAGAATAGCTGCTGTTGCAAGAGCGCCAGCACCTTCCACCACAATTTTCGTACGTTGAATCAAATCTTTAATGGCTAATTCGATTTCTGCTTCCGTTACAAGAACCATATTATCAACGATTTGATTGACTACTTCAAAAGTCAATTCACCTGGATAAGCCACATGACAGCCATCTGCAATCGTTGGTGCTTCATCATGGTGCACTTTCTTACGTTCTCTAAAAGATGCAGTCATACCATGGCAATTTTCAGCTTGCACACCAATAACTTGGATATTAGGGTTAAAAGATTTCAAGGCAACCGCAACACCTGAAATCAAACCACCACCGCCTACTGGCACCAATACTGTGTCAACATCCCACAGATGATCTAAGATTTCTAGACCGATTGTTCCTTGTCCAGCCATTACTTCTGCATCATCATATGGAGGAATATACGTAATATTATTTTCCTTAGCGTAAGCTTCACAAAAGGCCTTTGAGTCATCAAACTGTTCACCTTCAAGCATTACTTCTGCACCATAGCCACGTGTGGCATCAACCTTAGCTTGAGGTGCACCTTTTGGCATAACAATGATACTCTTGATACCGAGAAGTTTGGAAGTTAAAGCCACACCTTGAGCATGATTCCCTGCTGAACACGCAATTACTCCACGATCTTTCTCTTCTTGAGATAATTGAGCAATCTTATTGAAAGCGCCACGGAACTTGAATGAGCCTGTTAATTGCATATTTTCAAGTTTCAAGTAAACTTCGCCACCTGTTTTAGCAGTCAAAAACATTGACTGAATCAAGGGTGTTTCACGTGCATATTGTTTAACAGTGTTTTGAGCTTTTTTAATATCTTTAATTGTAATTGGCAGATTTGCTAAATTTGGCATAATTCTTTTTCCTTAGATTTCTTTTTAGAGTTCCGTATAAGTGACATCAATTGAATCAGCAAGTGCTTTAGAAACAACTTTTCCTTTATAAACACTCAACCCAGATAAGAGTTCTTTTGATTTCAGCGCCTCATCTAAGCCTTTGACTGAAATATCCTTAAGGAAAGAGATATTGCCCTGAGCCAAAGCAATTGTCGCTGTACGAGGTGTTGCTCCTGGCATATTTGGCACAGCGTAATGAATTATGCCGTGTTTGATGAAGACTGGATCCGCATGGTTTGTTGCATGATCGATTGTTTCAACAGTTCCTCCTTGGTCAATAGCGATGTCCACGATAACAGAACCTGGTTTCATAGATTTAACCATATATTCTTTGACTAATTTTGGTGGTTTAGCGCCAGGGATTAAGATTGTTGAGATAAAGACATCTGCAAGTTTAATATTTTCTTCCAATGCTTCTGTTGTTGATTTAACGATTTCAACTGTTTTTCCTGCATAGCGTTCTTTAAGTTGGGCGATACGCGCATCACCAAGTTCAATGATAATAACCTTACATCCCAAAGCAACAGCCATATCGGCAGCATTTTCTGCAGCATTACCTCCACCGAAGATAACAACTGTACCAGCCTCGATACCTTCAATACCAGGAAGAAGAATTCCTTCCCCTTCATGTTGTTTTTCAAGATAATATTGCCCAATATTAACTGCACGACGTCCCGCAATAGCTGACATTGGTTTAAGCAACTCAAGCACACCATTGATTGAGATATTTTCACCGGAAATAGCTGTTACTCCGACTTCCATCATTTTTTCCACACAAGCTTTATTGGCTGCCAAGTGTAAGAATCCCCAAATAATTTGGCCTGGTTTGAAGTATTTATATTCAGATTCCATTGGTTCTTTGACTTTAACAATCAACTCTGCTTCCCAAGCAGTTTCTGTATCAACGATTTGTCCCCCAGCCGCTTCATAAAGGTCATTTGTAAAACCACAACCTGCACCAGCATTACTATCGACAAGTACTTCATTACCTGCTTCAACGAGAATTTTTACGTTTTCTGGAGTCATCCCTACACGCGCTTCACCTTGTTTTGGGTCTTTAATTACACCAATTTTCATTTTGTTTCTCCTTTGTGAATTCTTTATCAATTAAATGATAGCACTTTCATATCCATTTAGCAATTATAATTGTGAAATAAAACACTTTTTTAACGTTTTATTATTCTTCCTGTCTATATTCTGTCAATTATAAAAAAAGACACTCAAATCTTACAATTTGAATGTCCTTAAATTTATTTTAGTGGTCCACTTCGTCTGGATTGCGTGCCAGACCTGCTTTCCCATGAAGACTGTCAATAAAGGCGATATCTTCTTCGGTCAAATCAAAATCAAAAATATCCGCATTTTCTTTAATACGGCTTGCCGTCACAGACTTAGGTAAAGGAAGATAGCCTTTGTGTAAACTCCAACGTAAAACGACTTGGGCAACTGTTTTACCATATTTATCTGCAATATCCGTCAATTCAGTAACCGCAAAGATTTTACCTGTGCCAAGTGGGCTATAAGCTTCTGTCAAAATATCGTGTGCTTTATTAAAAGCTACAACCTCTTCTTGCTGATCCGAAGGATTAACCATAATTTGGTTGACAACAGGTTTAATTTCAGCAACTTCCAGTAAAGGTTCTAAGTGACGTGGATGGAAGTTAGACACCCCGATAGCTCGAACTTTTTTGTCCCATACGCCTTCTTCCATTGCTTTCCAAACCGCAGCATTGCGCTCGGCAAAGTTTGGTCGAAATGCTTTTGGATTTGGCCAGTGAATAAGATAAAGGTCCACGTAGTCTAAACCTAGTTTTTCCAAGCTTTCATCTAGTGCTGCTCGGGCATCTTCTGTTGTACCAACAGCCCAAAGCTTCGTTGTAATAAACAAGTCTTCGCGAGCAATTCCACTGTCTTTAATCGCGCGTCCCACCGACTCTTCATTGCCATAGACAGCTGCTGTATCAATATGACGATAGCCAACTTCTAAGGCCGTTTTTACAGCTTGATATGCTTCTTCACCATTTTTAGATTGCCATGTTCCAAAACCAACTTTTGGAATTGTCATACCATTTGCGAGAGTGTAAGTTTCTGTAAGTGACATAATTTCTCCTTTTCTTTACTTTCTAGCTTCATTCTATCACTTTACGAGGTCAGACAAAAAAATTTTGGTTCAAAAAATGGTAAAATAGAAGAATACTAAGAATACTGGAGGTAGAAAATATGGCTGAAGTAGAATCATTCCAGCTCGATCACACAAAAGTTTTAGCACCTTACGTGCGCCTAATTGGGACAGAGACTGGTCCTAAAGGTGACATCATCACCAACTTTGATGTCCGTTTTGTGCAACCTAATCACGGTGAAATCCCGACAAGTGGGCTACATACTATCGAACACTCAATGGCAAGTTTGATTCGTGACCGTATTGATGGCATGATTGACTTTTCTCCTTTTGGATGTCGTACTGGCTTCCATATGATTATGTGGGGCGAACCAACTGCTGAGGAGATTGCTAAAGTGATCACTTCATCTTTGGAAGAGCTCGCAGGAGACAGTTTCACTTGGGATAATGTCCCAGGGGTTGCCGAAAAAGAATGTGGAAATTATCGCGATCACTCATTATTTTCAGCAAAAGAATGGGCGAAGAAAATTTTAAGTGAAGGTATCTCCTCGGATGCTTTCGAACGTCGCCTTGTAAAATAGAGAGAAAGAGAACCATGGGAAAGTATCAATTAGATTATAAAGGGCAAGCCTCTGTCCAAAAATTCCACGAAAAAAATTCAAATAAAAAGACAGATAAATTGTCAAAAATCGAAGAATTAAAAAAACAACACCAAGCGAAAAAGAAAAAAGAGAAGAAAGCATGAAAAAGTTAAACATTGCTTATGTTGGTTTTGGGAAGTCCACCAATCGCTATCATATTCCTTATGTTAAAATCCGTGAGCACTTCGACATTGCGCGCGTTGTCAACCGTAGCCTAGGCAAACGTCCTGAGCAAGCTATTCTTGAGGCTGAAGGAACTATTTTTTCAACAGACATCAATGATATTATTCAAGATGATTCAATTGATTTAGTCATTGTCGTCACTCCAGGTGCTGCACACTATGAAACCAGTAAAAAGCTTTTACTGGGTGGAAAAAACGTTATCTGTGACAAACCGTTAGTAGAAACGTTAGAACAAGCCGAAGAATTAGTTGGTATCGCTCAAGAAAAGAAGCTCTTCTTTATGCCTTTCCAAAACCGTCGTTTTGACAGTGATTTTTTGACAATCAAAAAAGTTTTGGATACGGGTTACCTAGGAGATTTGCTTGACATTACTGTCACTATGGATCACTATCGTCCAGCAGATGCAACTGCTGGTAAAAACTTTGATGGCGCCTGGTATGGCCATGGTGTACACATGGTTGACCAAATGGTTTCACTCTTTGGACAGCCAAAAGATGTACAATACGATATTCGTTCAACACGCGATTCAAATGCTGTAGATGATTACTTCTCTGTAAACTTGCTTTACACCGATTTCCGAGCAACAGTTCAAGCCACTGAACTGGCTGCACTCAAACGTCCCAAATGGGTGCTTTATGGTTCTAGAGGAACTTTAATTAAAGAAAACGTTGACCAACAGGAAAATGATTTGAAGGTGGGAATCTTCCCGGGAAGTGACGGTTTTGGGGCCGATGCACCGCAAGATTTTGCTCAATTGACATACTACAATCAAAATGGCGATCGCATTGAAAAGTCAATTCCTACGGTTTCAGGCGATTATGGTCGTGTCTATGATGCAGCTTATGAGTCACTCGTGAATGGAGCTGAAAAACTCGTTTCGGATGAGCAAATTTTGACAGTTATTGAAACTTTAGAAAATGGCTTTAAATAAAAAGTCCTCTTTGAGGGCTTTTTCTATACCCTTCCATCCATAAAAATAGCAATCCATTTCCTGAAAGAACTGAAAGATAAAATGTTAAAATGACACTATGACTATTACATTTAAAAATGTCACTAAAAAATACGGAGACAAAGCCGTACTTTCAGATATCAACTTATCCATTGAAAGTCACGAGTTTTTTGTTCTCGCAGGCTCTTCTGGTGGCGGAAAAACAACATTACTCAAGATGGTTAACCGGCTCATCGAACCCAATAAAGGGCAGGTCCTCATTGATGATCAAGATATTCAAACAATTAACTTAAGAGACTTGCGTCTTCAAATAGGATATGTGCTTCAACAAATTGCGCTCTTTCCTAACATGACCGTTTTAGAAAATATTGGTATCATCCCGACAATGAAAGGTTGGAGCAAAAGAGAAACGCGTGAGCGCGTACTCGAACTCCTTCCTTTAGTGGGTCTAGATGCTGAAAAGTACCTTAACCGATACCCTCATGAACTTTCTGGAGGTGAAGCACAACGGATTGGTATTTTGCGTGCTATCGCCTGTAAACCAAAGATTATTTTAATGGACGAACCTTTCTCCGCTCTGGATCCTATCTCCCGTAAACAGCTACAGGAACTGGTCAAAGATTTGCAGAAAACCTTAAAAATCACAACGGTTTTTGTTACCCACGATATGTCTGAAGGAATGGCGATGGCTGACCGTATCGCAATTCTCAAAGACGGCGAACTTCAACAGGTGGGACGTCCCCAAGAAATTTTAAATGCCCCAGCAAATACTTTTGTGGCGGACTTCTTCACTGATTATCAGCAAGACTTGTCTCAATATAAATTAAAAAATCTTGAACAAGTCCTTGCAACTCATGATTTTTCGGAAGAAACGCCTTTGGGGGAAATCTTAAATAGTCTGGAGGACGATGCTCATGAATAATTTGATTTCTACCTTTCAACAGCAAGAGCACCAGTTTTGGCTTGCTCTTCTAGAGCATATCCAAATTTCCTTGGTTTCTCTTTTTATCGCTATTTTAATCGCTCTTCCCCTTGCTTTACTTTTAAGACGTTACCCTAAAATTGCTGAGCCCGTACTGCAACTTACCGGAATTTTCCAAACGATTCCAAGTTTGGCCTTGCTTGGATTATTGATTCCTTTTATTGGGATTGGTTCTTTGCCAGCTATTGTCGCATTAGTTGTCTATGCTCTTTTTCCTATTATTCAAAACACCTACACCGGTCTTCAGCAAATTGATCAGTCTTTAATTGAAGCAGCAACTGCTTTTGGGATGAACCGACGGGAGCGCTTGATGAAGTTTGAGCTGATACTTGCTCTTCCCTTTATTATGGCTGGTATTCGTACAAGTGCTGTCATGATTATTGGAACAGCAACTTTAGCTGCACTTATTGGAGCAGGCGGACTCGGAAATTTCATCCTCTTGGGCATTAACTCCAATGATGTTAACCTTATCCTGATTGGAGCGATTTCTTCTGCTTTATTGGCCGTTATTTTCTCAACCTTACTCCGCTTCTTGGAAAAAGCAAAAATTCGGACCATTCTGATTAGTTTCTTTGCTGGTCTTTTACTCTTGCTAGGGTCGTATTATCAACCTCAATCCAATACTCATCCACAGATTACCATTGCTGGAAAGCTCGGAGCTGAGCCGACACTTTTGATAAATATGTACAAGGAAGTCATTGAAAAGAACAGTGATATCGAAGTCACACTCAAGTCCAACTTTGGAGATACAACTTTCCTTTACAATGCTTTAAAATCCAATAAAATTGATATTTATCCTGAATTTTCTGGAACAGTCTTAACGACATTCTTGAAAAAAAACACAACCTCCACCGATCCCAAAAAAGTTTACGAAGAAGCACGCACAGGTATTGCTAAACTTGATAACTTTGCCTATCTTACACCTATGGAATTTCAGGATACTTATGCTTTAGCTGTGAAAAATAGCTACGCCCAGAAACATCACCTTAAAAATATTTCTGATCTCCAAGGGCTTCCTTCAGTTAAAGCTGGCTTTGACTTAGAATTCGCACACCGCCAAGATGGCTATATTGGCATTCAAAGTTTATATGGACTAAATTTTGATGTGAAGACAATGCAAACAAGTTTGATCTACAATGCCTTGAATAGTGATAGCATTGATTTAGCCCAAGTTTATTCCACAGACAGTCAAATCAAACAATATGAACTGACCGTCCTGAATGATGATAAAAATCTTTTCCCACCATATCAAGCAGCTCCTTTGATGAATAAAAATCTCCTTAAGAAATACCCCCAATTGGAGCAAATTTTAAACCGACTTTCAGGAAAAATTACCAATCAGGAAATGATTGATATGAATTACGCCGTCAATGTTGAGCAAAAAGATCCTGCTGCCGTGGCACATGACTTTTTAGTGAAACACAGTTTGATTTAAAGGTTGAGCTTAAGAACTCTTACATAAGGGTTCTTTTTATATATTTCATAAGCGAGCGCAAGAAATCAGCACCTGAAACTATGCTATAATGAAGTTATGAAAAAATATGATGTAATCGTTGTTGGAGCCGGACCTTCGGGTATGATGGCAGCAATAGCTGCTGCAGAAAATGGTGCACATACAGCTTTAATTGATAAGAACAAAAAAGTAGGAAAAAAACTGTTGATGACGGGAGGCGGACGATGTAACGTTACCAACAGCCATTCGGTGGACGAAATTATCACCCATGTCCCTGGAAATGGCCGCTTCTTGCACAGTGCTTTTGCTCAATTTTCAAACTTAGATATTATTGACTTCTTTGAAAAAAATGGTATTCTACTCAAGGAGGAAGACCATGGTCGAATGTTTCCTGTAACCGATAAATCTCGAACAATTGTTGAGGGCCTTTTCAGTAAAATAGAGGAGCTTCATGTGGACTATTTTCCAAACGCTGCTGTAACTGAACTCAATATAGAACATGGTGCTATTACAGGACTTGAAACAGAAACAGATAGCTTCACAGCCTCCTGTGTTGTCTTATCTACTGGCGGACGCGCCTATCCCTCGACAGGTTCCACTGGTGACGGTTATAAATTAACACGAAGTGCTGGTCATACAATCACAACACTTTATCCGACAGAATCCCCATTAATTTCTTCTGAAACATTTATTAGTGAGAAAACTTTACAAGGTATCTCTCTTCGAGATATCCGATTAAGTGTACTTAATGCTAAAGGGAAAATCATCATTGAACATCAAATGGACATGCTCTTCACGCACTTTGGTCTCAGTGGCCCTGCAGCACTTCGCTGTTCTAGCTTTATCAACCAAGAACTAGCTAAAGGCGCAGAAAGTGTGACTGTCCAGCTGGACAGCTTCCCTGACATATCTGTAGCACAACTCTTAAACGACTTGAAAAATACTGCGCGTGACAATGGCAAGGCTGTTAAAAATGCTTTTGCAGCGCTCACGCAGGAACGCTATTTACTTTTCTTACTGGATAAAGTTCAAATCGACGCAGATATACCTGCAAAGCAATTGACCGAAAAACAGTTGGAGAAATTTTCTCATATCCTTAAAGCATTTCCAATCCAAATCGATAAAACTTTTCCGATTGAAAAATCTTTTGTCACTGGTGGAGGCGTTCAACTTAAAGAAATTAATCCAAAGACAATGGAAAGTAAATTAACAGCCGGTCTATATATGACTGGGGAATTGCTCGACATTAACGGTTATACGGGTGGCTATAATATCACTTGTGCTTTTGTGACTGGTCATGTAGCAGGTACCCATGCCGCAGAAATGGCCTCTTATATGAAATACTGAACATACTTTATAAAAACATCTAAAAGTTAAGTTCATTCTTGCATTCTTTCTCGTGAAATGGTATTATATTAAAGTACCAATTCGCGGAAGTGGCGGAATTGGCAGACGCGCAGGATTAAGGATCCTGTGGCCTATCTTGGCTGTGCGGGTTCAAGTCCCGCCTTCCGCATCTATATAAGAATTTAAGCACCAGTCTTGTAAGACTGGTGCTTTTCTTTTTTTATTACTAAGTATGCTACAGTGGACAATGGATAAAAATATAGATACAAAAATAAACCACAACCTTGATTAGGTTGTGGTTTTAAAATAGAAATTAAAAAAATTTTCATATTTTTTCTTCGAAAAAGAAGCCTCTTAATCTTGAACAATTGCTGTATACACCTAAATTTTGTCATTCAAATTTGATTACCTCTGAGTATTGCAAGATAATGCAATCTAATTAATATGAAGGTTTTTCTGTAATCGTTGCTGCCAATTCTACCAATGCTAACACTGGTTTACCTCTAAGCGTAAGGTAGAGCTTTCTTGTGCCTTTTTCATCATTAATGAGGAAATGTAAACCAACGCCTGATACAAATTTCAGAATATGGAAGACGATACCAATATTAATGAAATAAGAAACGATAATCAAGAAGTTTTGCATATTATTTCCTCACTTTTATTGTTTTTGTTTATCTGCGTAATTTATTATATATAAAAGCAATATAGATTACAAAAGATATGCAAATATTTTTAAACATTTCTTTTGCATTACTTGGAAATAACTAAAAAACGCTAAACTATGACTAGTTTATGCGTTAATATTTAGATAATTTGTAACAAATCAGCTGTGGCCTGTCGTTTCCCCCCCTCTTTTTTAAGTGTGCTTCCATTTCATATCTTTACCTGTCAGGAAAGACCATAGAGCCGCGGCATAGAAAATCAAGAGAAAGATGGCATAGACAATTTCGGGGAAATAACTGAGTGCCACAAGGCGACATTTCCAGCCTTGATCCCAAACGGTAGTCACTTGAACGAAGAGATAAAGTATGAGAAGTACGATAGAAGTTATTCTAGACCATCCCAAAACCGCTCCCTCACTAAGCACTACCTGAATCAAATAAATCGTAAAGGCAAAAAGAACAATCGGAGTGATAGCAAGCGCCATATACAGCCCGATTTGTTGCACCCAATAAATCATCCGCATCCAAGGTGGCATTTTTCTGCCATATTCTTTAATATTTTGTAAAGCACCAATATACCAGCGTTTACGCTGATGGTAAAGCGAGTTATAATCTTCCATAACATCAGTTATGGACTTCACACCTACATGAGGTACTGAAAAGCCTAAAACGAGGATAGCCAAAGTCAGCTCATTATCCTCTGTCATGCTATCGACATCATAGTAGCTTCCCCCCTCTGGTAATAGCTTACCTTCTAAACGTGCTCCCTTAATTTCTTTGAGAACATCCCAACTAATCAAGCTAGCTGTTCCTGACAAAACATAAACTTCAGCTCTTTTGTGAACTAAGCGGGCAAAGCGAGCAAATTCCATTTGTTGTAAAATCCCAAGTAAGTTGGTTGAATTACGTCCAACAAAGATAGAACTGACCCCACCCACACGCGCTTCTTCTATCATTTTTTTCTCAGCTTTTTCGATGAAATCAGGCTCTATCATCGTATCCGCATCCATAACTAAAACAGCAGAGCGTTGAGCATCTAATGTCGGAGAAAGTTTTTCTAGTGCCCAGTTAAGTGCACCTGCTTTTTTCTTCTCATTTTTCCCTGGCATAACCAAAACTTCTGCCCCAGCGGCCATAGCTTCTACAGAGGTCAAATCCGTTGTGTTATTGGGTACGACAAAGATGCGATCAGGTAATCTCGTTTGTTCATAAATGCTGCTTACCGCTTCTCCTATACTCCCCGCTTCATTCCATGCGGGAATCATTACAACGATATATAGCGTTTCCTCCATAAGAAAAAGTCCCTTCATTCTGTACGATCTGTTTGAACAATTATAAACATTACTTTTAAGTAACTAAGATAACAAACATATATCCATTGTAATATTTTTCTTAGTAAATTCAAAACATCTTCCCAGCATATGGACTTTTCTTAGGCAATTTTAAGTTTTTGTTTCTCACAGTAGTCCTTAGCGTCAGCGAGTAATACAAAATACTAGTTTACCAAGGCGCGAACATGGTATACTAATTTTATCTATTGGAGGACTTTATGCTATATCTACTCTTTTTTCTCGCTATTTCTGGGATAGGCTATTTGCTAATAAAATTTAAAGATCGCAGTATCTTGGGCGGGCTGCTTTTTGCTGCTGGGTTGATTCTCTCATTTTTCACCCTTTTAATTCTTGGACTCGTTTTCCTTGATAAAACCTCCTCTCATGGTTCAATGCTTGCTTTAGCAATTTTTTATTTACTTCTCCCTCTCATCTTTTTAGCTGTATGCATCTATCTCATTTTCAATTCACAAACGATGCGTACTAAAGAAGGAAAAAGTTTAACTGCAAAGCTCTCCGCTGCCATGGGCTTAAATTTAATCATCAGTTTCCCTCTTTTTCTATTTTTAATCACGGGTATGTTCAAACTACCACTTTTTCTGGATATAATTTTGTTATTTATCCTCTTACTTGATTTAATACTGTCCTTCATCTTTATTGCTTACCTCTTTTATTCTTGGATGTACCAGATGCTGCCGCTTAAAAAGCATATTGACTATATTATTGTACTTGGGTCTGGTATTTCTAGTGAATACGTTCCACCGCTTCTTAAAAGCCGCTTGGACAAAGGGATTGAATATTTCTACAAAAATCCGAATGCGAAATTTGTTGTGAGTGGTGGGCAAGGTGCTGATGAGCCTGTTTCTGAAGCTTATGCTATGCGTAAATACCTCCTCTCTCAGCATATTCCTGAAAATATGATTATTTTAGAAGATCAATCAACTACAACTTATGAAAATATGCTTTTTTCAAAACAGCTTATTGAAGAAGATTGGCTCACAAGATTTGAGGGTGGCCACCCAGCGCCAAGTATTATCTTTTCAACCAATAATTATCATGTGCTCCGTGCACGTTTATATGCCCGTAGAGTGCATCTTAAGGCTGAAGGGGTTGGTGCACCAACAGCACTTTATTTCTTACCCACAGCCCTCATACGTGAATACGTGGCCCTCTTATCACACAATAAAATATGGGTTATGAGCCTCATTGGTTTTGTTTTCTTCGCTTTATTATATAGCTTTTTACCAATATAAAAACACACGGTTAATGAATGACCGTGTGTTTTTGTTATACTACACCTACCAAGGCATAACGTAAGATGTACAGAATAAGCAAATGTGCGGGATAAAAATAATAGAAAAGATCTCTTTGCCACTGTGCGCCATTGCCGCCACGTTGACCATTGTAGAGATAAATGAAAGGTAAAACAGTAATAATCATAAATTCATTTGAAAAACTGAGTACCTGGTAAAGCGTACCTGCTGCACTGCCTGTAAAATAGCCCACCAAACTCCATATAAGCAAAAGAAGACTAAAAGTAATAATCCCTGCTGAAATTTTTGCCCATCTTCTTCGGAAAAAATAGAAAATGAGGACCAATACAAGCTCATATGGGCCACCCTCACTCAACAGGATAAGGGGCAAAAGTAATATAATGACTAAACTATATGAAAAGCACTTAAGCTTCGTCCCTTGATTTTTACGAATAATATCAATTGCCCAGATTAAAGCAAATAAGAGCGCCAGCGTCATGAAAATATTTTGACCTGCAAGAAGTAAAAATATATCAAATTGCCCATATGGGTCCTCAAAACTGCTCCGTGTCAGCAAGTTGAAGCTAATATTGATGGCATACATTAGTAGACCACCACCTAGAAGCCTTAAAAAATATTTTTTTCGACTTCTTGTATAATGAAAGCCTTCGACCATCATAAAGACAAATAGAGGTGCGACAAATCTCCCTAAAAAGCCTATCCAGGTAGGTAAGCCCAAATAACTTCCAAGATAAATGTTAATATGGTCGATAACCATAAATACTATACCTATAATTTTTAAATCATAGCTAGAAAAAATTTTTTTCATACTCTGTTCTCCCTTATTTGTGAAACAGATTTTCTAGAAGAAACCAGCCTAGATGAAGATAGTTAAGAATCAAGAGAACTACTTTTACTGAGACGGCTTTTTAAAAAAAAACTGATACCTTTTTATTATAAAGGAGAATTGTACATCCTCTCTTACATTTCAGTAATTTATGGCTTATTAAAAAACTGCTGGAGCAACTTTCCAACAGTTTTTTCTTATTTTTTGATTTGAATAAACAAGACTTTCAAATAATCACCTTCCGGGAAAGAAGAAGCCACCTTGAAGTCGGCAGGCAAGTGCTCTTCCTGAAAAATATCAAATTTAACTTTTTTATTTTTCAGAGCCTGTTCTACCATTGTACGGAATTTCTCACGGCTAACATTAGCAGCATTTGTAGACGCAATCAAAAGTCCTTCTTTATTTAAAATATCGATTGATTCTTGAACGAGTTCCCCATAATTCTTTGCCACCGAAAAAGTTTTCTTCTTGTTGCGAGCAAAGCTTGGTGGATCTAAAACTACAACATCATAACTTAATTCTTTTTTCTTGGCATAATTAAAATAGCCAAAAACATCCATAACATAGATACGTTGACTCTCTGAATCAATGCCATTCATTGTAAATTGTTCTCGCGTTTTATCCAAAGAACGTTTGGCCAAATCTACTGAGGTTGTCTGACTTGCTCCTCCAAACGCTGCTGCAACCGAAAAAGCGCCTGTATAACTAAACATATTAAGAAGAGTCTTACCGGCCACTAAACCACTTGCTAAAGTACCACGCACTTCTTTCTGATCTAAGAAAATCCCTGTCATCAGCCCTTCATTCATATATGTTGCATAGGTCACACCATTTTCCATAACGGCCAATGGTTCTGGGGCAATTTCACCGCCTATATGTCGCGTTTCAAAACTTAGTCCATCAAAACGAATTTTTTCATAAATTCCTTTGATTTCAGGATAAACAGAGCGAAAGGCAGCTATAATGTCTGTACTTTGCGTATAGATAAAAGGATTGTACCAGCTAAAAACAGCATAATCAGCATAATAATCAACAGTTATACCGCCTAAGCCATCGCCTTCACCATTAAAAATCCGGAAAGCTGTTGTTAGGTCATCTTGGAAAAAAGAAAGACGTGCGCGCTTAGCTTCCTCAAACTTCTTTTCATAGAAACGCTGATTTATATCCTCTGGGATTTGACTTAAAAGCCAACCAGCGCCTTTATTTTGCTTCGATAAATAGCCTCTTCCTAAAAAGTTTTCTTTTTCATCAACAAAGTCAATAAACCCATCTTCCTGTGGAGTAGACTTTAAATCTTCGGTAACAATTAAGGGAAAAGCGCGACGAAGCTTAAGTGCAGCCTGCTTTTTTACTGTGATTTTCTTCATAGTATTATTGTATCAAAAAAAACAGACCATGGTCTGTTTTTTATTGCATTATTTTTCTGTAAGAGCATCAAGTCCTGGAAGAACTTTACCTTCGAGAAGTTCCATAGAAGCACCACCACCTGTAGAGATCCATGAGAATTTATCTGCACGGCCAAGGTTGATTGCTGCAGCTGCTGAGTCACCACCACCGATGATTGATTTTACACCTGGTTGAGAAATGATAGCATCCATAACACCAATAGTACCTGCTTGGAAATCAGGGTTTTCAAAGACACCCATAGGACCGTTCCAAACAACTGTTTTAGCACCTTCAAGCTCTTTAGCAAAACGTTCAACTGATTTAGGACCAGCATCAAGGCCAAGGAAACCTGCATCGACTGCTTCACCTTCAGTATCTTTCACTTCAGTGTAACCAGCAAAAGCATTTGCTTCTTTTGAGTCTACTGGCAAGATAAGTTTACCGTCTGCTTTTTCAAGCAATTCTTTTGCCAAGTCAAGTTTGTCTTCTTCAACCAAAGAATCACCGATTTCGATACCTTGTGCTTTGAAGAATGTGTACGCCATACCACCACCGATGATAACTTTGTCTGCTTTACCAAGCAAGTTTTCAATAACACCGATTTTATCTGAAACTTTTGAACCACCAAGGATCGCTACGAATGGGCGAACTGGGTTTTCAACAGCTTCTTGGATGTAAGCAATTTCGTTTTCAAGCAAGAAACCAGCTACTGCTTTATCCACGTTAGCAGAAATACCTACGTTTGAAGCGTGCGCACGGTGAGCAGTACCAAATGCATCATTTACGAAGATACCATCTCCAAGTGAAGCCCAGTATTTACCAAGTTCAGGATCATTTTTAGATTCTTTTTTACCATCAACATCTTCAAAACGAGTGTTTTCAACAAGCAAGATATCGCCATCTTTTAATTCAGCAATAGCAGCTTCCAATTCAGCACCACGTGTAGTTCCTGGGAAGACCACTTCTTTGCGCAATTTTTCGCCCAAAGCTGCTGCTACTGGAGCAAGAGATTTACCAGCTTTATCTGCTTCTTCTTTAACACGACCAAGGTGAGAGAAGAGAATTGCACGTCCGCCTTGTTCAAGTACATACTTGATTGTTGGAAGAGCTGCAGTAATACGGTTATCATTAGTAATTACACCATCTTTAAGTGGGACATTGAAGTCCACACGAATAAGAACTTTTTTTCCTTTAAGATCTACATCTTTAACAGTCAATTTTGCCATTTTCTGGAAATCTCCTATAAATTTTTATTTAGTAATAAAGTAATTATATCACAATTTAGGCAAAACTTTCTCTCCAAGCATTATCAATAAACTCACTGCTGATCATACAATATTTTCGTTATTTTTTCTTTCAAACGATACTTTTCCATACGATGCAATTCATCGCCCGCGAGATAACTTTTCAGGAGCCGTCGGTAACGTAAACTTAAGTTTTCAAAAACTTCTTCTAGTAAACTTCCAGAAATCAGCGTATGTTCTGGACTGGCCGCTTTACCTTTTAAAGCATCCGAATATTCGTATATGTCTAAGCCAGTCCCACAATCAAAACCCCTTTTAAAAGCCCGCTCCCTTCTTTTAATATCAATAAGTCTCTGCTTATAGCGCACCTTAAAATGGCAAAATAAATTTCTTTGTGTCACACCGTCGCTAAGCAAGTCATATAATACCAAGCGCCCTTCCTGCTGATAGTCATCAATCGTCCAAAAATTTATCGGAATTAAACGACTGCTTTTCCACACAATATGTTGGACAGAATGAAATATTTCTTCCAGCTGCTCCATATCTAAATTATGCTCCATCCTTATATTTTTTCTCCCCTCTAGAATAACTTCCAACTTATCGTAATTTATTATGTTCCCCCTTCCTTTTGTGATATGCCCTACTCCTATATAGTAGAATACCATAGCTTCAATTAAATACAATTATCAAATTATTTTTATTTTTTAAATTTCTAAAATATAATCGAAATTATGGACATTTTTTAAGTTACAGAATATAAATTGACATTTTATCAAAAAAACTAGAATATTAGCACGTATCTTTTCATCTTAGAGTAATAAATAACAATTCTCTGATATTTAACAAACAAACTTATTCGTCAATAAAATAACTAGGTCACTAACCTAGTTATTAATAAAAATTATATAAAAAAACCAAGAGTCATAAAACTCTTGGTTTGACTGATGCCGAGGACCGGTTTCGAACCGGTACGAAGGTTACCCTTCGCAGGATTTTAAGTCCTGTGCGTCTGCCAGTTCCGCCACCCCGGCAAAATATGGAAAATCCCCCCACTAAGGGAGAACTAACAAAGCGAACGACGAGATTCGAACTCGCGACCCCAACCATGGCAAGGTTGTGTTCT
>OMJG01000185.1_pt1 | contig 47667 bp, 40 predicted proteins | sample 1646431 | NCBI WGS metagenome assembly OMJG01 (sample SAMN03771674, study PRJEB25209) | food metagenome | isolation source: Cotija cheese | place: Mexico:Jalisco,Michoacan | collected 2011-12-12 | reverse complement strand
AAATATAATATCTAGTACATTGGCACACTATTGAGTTCTCAGACAACAACCACACAAGTTAATTCTTGCTTCTTTTAGAAGCAATCATTGTTCTTGGCTGGAGTTTCTACCTTAGACAATCCGTTTAAAGTTTGTCAACCAGGTGTTAACTTTTCTGTCACACGCTCTCTCGCGGCGACTTCGATAAAGTTACACGGGACTGAGATCGTTGACAAATCGCCAGGTTATTGGTTGTTTTTCGAAGTGCAAGCAAGATGAAACCCCGCCATCTCTGCTCCTGTGGGTTACTAACGCAAGGTTAATTGCTTCGAGTAAGTGCCAGGAGTCTGAAATAGCGGGGTTTCGCGCTCTAGTTCAGTTATTGGCTAAACGTTTTGCTTAAGTGCATTGGCTAGGCGGCGGTGCGGCGGATGGCCGCGAAGTTCTTCTTGCCGCGACGCATGACCAACCATGCACCGTGGAGGAAGTTGTCTTCGCTTGGCGCCCAATCCTCGGATTCGATGCGCTCGTTGTTGACATAGGCGCCGCCTTCCTTGATGGTGCGTCGTGCTGCACCCTTGGAATCAGCAAGACCGGATGCCACGAGAAGGTCAACGATGTTGAAGGATTCTTCCGCACCTAGTTCGGCAACGTTGGTCTCAGACAGCGCGCCTTCGAGGGTCTTTTCATCCAATTCGGTCAGTTCCGCGCGGCCGAAGAGTGCCTGGGCAGCGAGCTCAACAGCCTTGGTGGCATCTTCGCCGTGAACCAGGTTGGTCATCTCCTGTGCAAGGCGACGCTGAGCGGCACGCTTGAAAGGTTCTTCTTCTACTGCCTTTGCGTATTCAGCAATTTCGTCCTGAGTAAGGAAGGTGAACCAACGCAGGTAGTCAATGACTACAGAGTCGCCAGCGTTGAGGAAGTACTGGTACCAGGAGTAAGCAGACGTCTTTTCCGGATCCAACCACAGCTTGCCGCCGCCGGTGGACTTACCGAACTTCTGCCCCTGAGCATCGGTAACCAGTGGGCAGGTCAAAGCATGAGTCTTCACACTGTCGGTCCGGCGGTTGAGGTCAACACCGGAAACGATGTTGCCCCACTGGTCGCCGCCGCCGACCTGCAAGGTGCAGTTGTACTTGCGCTGTAGCTGCACGAAGTCATTTGCCTGCAGGAGCATGTAGGAAAACTCGGTGTAAGAAATACCGTCGGTTTCCAAGCGGCGCTTGACGGTGTCGCGGTCCAGCATGGTGTTCAAAGAGAAGTTCTTGCCAACATCGCGCAGGAAATCAATAACGGACATGTTCATTGTCCAGTCCGCGTTGTTCACCATCGTTGCAGCGTTGTCGCCCTCGAAGCTGATGAACTGTCGAAGCTGCTTCTTAATAGCCTCGAGGTTCTTATCAATTTCGTCCTGGGTCAGCATGGAGCGCTCCCCCACATCACGGGGGTCACCAATAAAACCGGTGGCACCACCAGCAAGGGCCAACGGGTTGTGGCCGGCTTCCTGGAAGCGGCGCAGCACAATCATCGGTACCAAGTGGCCGGCGTGCAGGGAATCACCCGTTGGGTCAAAGCCAACGTAGAGCGTGATTGGCTCTTCGCATGCCTCACGCAGGGCATCAATATCGGTGGACTGGTTAATCAGCCCGCGCCATTGCAGTTCATCAATGATGTTCATATTTACCTCGTTTAGATTGTGTGTTTATGCCTGTGGCCATGGCTTGGCGTCGTCGACAAGCATGACTGGGATTCCGTCTTCAATGGGATAGGCAATGCCCAAGCGCTCATTGACTAAGACCTGGTCGTTGACCAGATATCGCAATGGTCCTTTGTCCTGCGGGCACACAAGGATTTCTACTAGCGCGGGATCTAAACTCATGGTTGCTCATCATACCCGTCAGGATCTGCCACCACTGGCATGACCCCGTATTGCAGTTTGACGGCCAAAGTACGCTCGCGCAGCGCGGATACAGAGTCATCCTCGGCGGCTTGCCTTATCCGTTTAGCTTCCTTTTCGAAGATCTCCAAGGTGTGGTTGATGTCCTCGATGCGGGCTTCATTGTCACGGCCAATGACCTGCAGGTACGCGTCCATCACATCCGGGATGTGCTCTTTGATGATGCTTTCTACCGATGCCCGCGCCGCCCAGGAATCGCTAAAGCGGTCCCAGTGCTCAAGCACCCAGTGCAAAGCTTCGTAGACATCCAGAAACTTGTTTTGAACAGCGAGAGGCGCGACATTGCCCACCATGCCGAGTTGCACATAAAGGATCTTCTCTAATTCGTATGCTTGTCCATCTGGGGTTTGAGGCTCGGGCTGGGGTTGGTTCTTCTCCGGCCTAACCGGGGTCAGAAGGGCAAAGCCGCCATAGGATGCGGCAGCCACGACTGGCCACAAGAAACCCAGGCCAGCAACGAAGTGCAAGGCAATGACGCCTCCCGCCGCCGCCATGCCGAGGATATTCTTCCGCGAGGTGAAATAGCTGGGTTCTTTAGCCGCGGGTTGTGTTTGTGACTGGGACTTCGAAGTGACGTCCTGCAGGTCGCGTGGAGTGCGGCGGACAATCCCCGTGGAACCTGAGCTGCTTCTATTAGGGTTGCGCTTATTGGTAGGCACGAATCTCCTTGAATACCTCATTGAGGTCGCCTTCGAGAGCATCGAAGACACGGCCACCGGTGTAATCGGCAAGCTCACTGAGCTCAGCCACATCAGCTTCTCCGTAAAGGATGACAAAGACTGGGATTTGCTGCTTCTCTGCACTGAGCCCGTCGTAGTACTGCTTGAACTCTTCATAGCTTCGCCCAGAGGTGTTCTCACCATCGGTCATCAGCACGACCGATGGAATCGCGTCATCATTGGCACCGATGGTGTTCATGGTCATCGCGAGTGCATCGTAGATGGCGGTGTAGCCAATTGGGTTGAAGCGGTCCACGCGGTTGGAAAGCTCAGCATGCGTTGCCGGGTCATCCACACTGTAGGTCACCGTCGTTGGATAATAGGGTTCGGTAGCGAAAGGAGCCAGAGTGATGGTTTCGCGGTCACGGAATCCAACATTGCCGGTGGTGGTCGCAGCGGAGCCATCGATAAGCGAATGCATTGTCTCAGTGAGCAAGTCAAAGCGCTCACCTTCCATGGAGCCTGAAATGTCAAGCACGAATGCAGTCTCGCCCGGATTTCGAAGCTGATTACTATAGGCATTTACCAGCGCGGCAACCACGTCCTTTGATGCCGGGAACGGCAATTCATAAACGCCGCTGTCTTGTAACTGCGGGTCATGCTCACCGTTGTTCAAACGACGATACGAACCAGTCAGCTCCTCCGGGTTGTCTTCGAACCAGCTAACCAATTGCTCGACTTGGTCCTGCGCGCCGTCGTGCAGCGGATTCGCCAACGTGGACAGCGGATAATCCGCGCTAATAACACCATCATTTGGAATGATGACCTCAATATCCGCGCCCTCAGATTTGAGCGAGTGCAGCACCGACTCATAGTTAATAATTGCATCAGCCTTATTCGGGTCATCCAAGAACACATCAGCCAGCCAGCCGGAAGAGCCAGAGGTCAGCGTCTGATTGGAAAAGAAGCCACGAACCTGCGGGCTAACGCGCTGGATATCGGCTTCCACGATCGCATTGCCGGTGTCCGCCATCGCGGTGGATACGGATGCCAAAGCGCTAAAGCCAGAGTTGGATGTTGCCGGGTCCGTCATACCGAAGCTCACACCTGAGGCCGCGATCTCCTGCCACGATGGCGGTGAATACGTCCAGCCTTTGCTTTCTGCCACGTCAGCCTTCACGCCGAGGGCAACAGGTGAACGGGCGATGGAGGTTTCATCGGCAAGCTTGTCACCTGCGTTTTCAATCGTGACGTAGCGGTTGGTGGCAAACCAGGTCGCATCATAGCGGCCGTCGAAGTTGCCTTGTGCCAACTGCTGGGTATTGGCCAAAGTGCCGTCAGGGAATTCCATCTGAATGTCAAAGCCTAAGTCTGCCGACGCCACCGCGATGGCAGGCTCCAGGTCTTCCAACTCTGTTGCGGCAGCAATAACTAAAGGATCAGCGCTTGACGATGCTCCATCGTCGCCATCACCGGAACCACCGCCCACACCACCGAAATTCAACCCGAAATCAAAGATCCCACCCATCGAGCCGCAGGCGACAAGAATAATCCCGGAAAGGAACACCATCACGGCGGTCACAAGCTTTTTCATTTACATCAACCTTTCAAGTTCACCGGCAAGCCGGGTGGTCTCTTCCATGGTTGGAGCCGAACTCAGATAGCGCGGATTCTGCGGGAAGACATCCCGGGTTCTTTCATCAAAGGTTGACCGATAGTTCGACTCCGCTGAGGGCGCGAAGCCATATTCCATCATCACGGTGAGCACTTCCTGGTTTTCCTCCAGCACCTGAATGAAGTCCTCTGCCTTCCCTGTGCTCATGGAACTGTCATTGACTACCAGCTCGTGTTGCACCCGCACCGTGGGGTTTAAGTTGATCAGCGCGAATTCTTCAGCCTTTTCGGGGCGCTGGTTAACCAGCGCGAGGAATTGCGAGTCATAGGCCACTGTCATCGGTGTGCCGTGTCCATTGCTGGCAATGAATTGGTTAAAGGAGTCTCCGCTTGACCCCTCAGTCAACCCTTGTGCCTGGAATATGGGAAGAACTCGGCGGGCACCCTCGGTGAGGTTTGAAGAAGAGCGAAGACTTCCGCCCATCGCGGCATCCGCCATCAGGTAAGCAAATTGCGCGGAGGAATAAGAGCGCGTGGGGTCCGAGGTCAGCACGCCCACATTGAGCGGTGATTGATAAACATCCGTGACATCACGCCACCGTTGACCACTGGTGAGCATCCGATATAGCTCACGGGCATTCGCCTGGAATTGCCCCTCCAGTGGCTCAAGATAGCCCTGGCTAGCTAAATCTTCGGCGACATCCCGCTTGGCCACAAGCGCGATATTAGACTCCACATGTAGTCCCTCCTGGGATTGCGCGCCAACAAAGCTTTTGAGTTCGGCGTTGCCAGAACTTGCTGGGAAATAGAAGTCATGGTCCGGAAGCGATCCTTGACTGGCGCGCTGCGCAATTTCCAGTGAGCCCATGGTGCTAACACTGATATTGAATCCCTCTTCGCGGAAAGCCGCGACTACCCGCGGGTCTGCGAGAAATCCTTTCTTCTCTGAGCCCACCAGTAGGCCCACATCCACTGGGTCGCTTGCAGGTAGTACGGAATCTACGAGGGAATCAAACCTGGCTTTATTTCCATCATCACGGCCAATGAAGATTGCCGCGACTGCAAAAATCAGCAGCACTACCCCGAGCAGCAAGCCGAACTTTCGCCTGCCCGTCCCTTGGCCACTGGTTTCGCGCCCCACCGAACGATTGCTCTCCATGGCCTCATTCTAAGTTGCGTCTTCACCGGTCAGAGCCCTAATCCCTAAACGTTAGGCAACAGTTCATCTGAATGTCTACAAAACTTCAGAAACGACGAACCTAGTATCCCCTGGCGTAGCGCTCGATATACTCACCTGGCGTTAAAAGGAAGTGGCTTTTGAAGACTCTTCCGAAGGCACTGACATTCATGTAGCCGACGCGGGCTGCTACAGCGGCGATATTGTCGATGCTTTTGAACAGCTCAGCCGCGCATTCCATGCGGTTTTGCAGTCGCCATTGGCCCAAGGTCATGCCCGTTTCTGCGAGAAACGCTCTCTCCAATGTTCGCCCGGAAACATGCATGGTCGCTGCTAGTTGCGCCACCGTACGGTCATCACCAGGATTGGCAATAAGCAACGCCGCTACTCGCCTAGCCTGCGGGTGCTGTGGCAGCGGGAGCGTATTTGCCACGATTGGACTCTGTTCGATCAGTGCCAGAATCTGTCGCGCTAAATTGACCTCAGCACAAATGATGGAGGCCTGCGACTGAAGAAAGGCCAACAGCGGTGTTCCCAAATCACGGTCAACGTTAAACACAGTCACCTGGCTCAACGTAGTAGCGATGATATTGACGGGAAACTCAAGGGGCAAGAGGACTGAATTAGCGCCGACGACTAAAGAATGCCACGCCCCTGCCGGAATCCAAACGGCTTGGCCACTAAGCAGCCGAAGAGGCTCCCCGTCAATGAGAAGATCAGTATAGCCGCGCACCTGCCACAACAGCATGTGCTCTTCTTCATGCACTCGATTTGCAATAGAGACCGGCGGGATGGAAATAGCCCACGGATCAGTTTCTTTCTGCACGCGTGGGCGCAGGTCCTGCCGAGTCCGCATGTCACCCTTTCCTACCGTCTACTTATCTTTGGTCTGATTGTGCACAAAAGGTGTCGAATCCTGCAGACCAAGGCTAGCCAAACCTAAATATAGTGTTCCAAGCGCCCGAAACCAACATGAATTCACTACGGGCACAAAGAGGGTGAATTCCCATGAAGAAGGACACGTATTTCAATGACGCAATCAGGTATTTTTCGCGGTACACGCCTTACGGCGCTGAGTGCGGCGGTCATCGCGGCGGTTCTCACGCTGAGTGCTTGCTCAACGGAAATGACTGCCGGTGACACTGAGCAAACCGCTGCAGCTACGGAGGCGAGCAGTCTGCTTCCAGCAGGCGAAGGCACCACGGAGTATCCGCTAACGCTGGAGACCCCATTCGGTGAAACAGTACTGGAGGAACGCCCTGAACGTGTGGCGGTAGTTTCCGCAGTGGGTGTGGATACCGAAAGCCTTCTCGCGCTCAATGCCGTGCCCGTCTTTGCCGTTGCCAAGTATGACGGCGAGGATCCATGGCTGCCAGAGGATTTGTGGGAGCAGGTGGAGTTCACTGAACAGGGCGTTGCCGGCGAGGAAATCTCAGCCGAATCAATCGCGGCTTCCGAACCGGACCTCATTGTGAACCTGCAAGCATATGAGACTTTCGACCAAAATAGGTTTGATCAGCTCAGCTCCATTGCGCCGGTTCTCTACGCCGATGCCGAAGAAACCTCATGGCAAGACGTGCTGAACAGCCTGGGAAAGACGCTGGATTTGGAGACCGCAGCCGCCGAGAAGATCGCGGAATTCGATGCGCGCATAGAAGATATCAAGGCCGATAATCCAGAATTCGCGGGCAAGACCATCTCCATGGTCAACGTTTATAGCCGCGAATACGGGGCTTCCTACGAAACCATGCCGGGTACTGACACCGCGGCCATCGTTGAAAGCCTGGGCTTCACACTTCCTGAAAACGCCTATAAGTTCCCGGAGGAAGAGTATGGGGAAATCAGTGATGAGATGGTCGGTCTCATTGACGCCGATGTGGTCTTGGTAGGCATTTTGGGTGATACCGGCGCCTATTTCACAGACCAGCCACTGTTCCAACAAATTCCAGCTGTAGCTGAAGGTCGCACGGTCATCACCGAGGGCGATGAGGCCCAGGACTTTACCTGGGGCCTGACCCGTGCCGGCATCTTGGGCAAGCTGTGGGCACTGGATACTTTTGAAGACTTGGCCACCCAAGCACTGAGCTAATCAGGCATGAACCGCACGTTCCCGTTCCCTTTTCTCAGGAGGGTTAGAGGCCGTGCGGTTTTACTTATTTGAAGGTCTCAGCGACGGTGGAAGCAGGACGACCGATGAGGTCCTGCAGGTCGGTGCTTTCGGAGTAAAGAGCACCCTTCTCAATGACTGGGTCAGCGCCTGCGAGGCCAGCAGCGAAGTCAGCTGGCAAACCTGCATCAAGCAAAGACTTCTCATACTCTTCAACGGTGAGGTTAACGTACTCGACGTCGGTGCCAAGAACTTCGCCGACCTGTGCAGCGATCTCTGGGTAGGTCAGAGCTGGTCCTCCAGCTAGTTCATAAGTCTTGCCAGCGTGACCGTCGGTGGTAACTACTACAGCTGCAGCTTCTGCGAAGTCCTTGCGGGCTGCGCCAGCAACCTTTGCCTCACCAGCAGCGGAGAAGAACTTACCCATTGCCTTGCCTGTCTCCAGAGCTGCTGCATAGTTCTCCCAGTACCAGCCATTGCGCAGGTTAGCGTGCTCAATGCCGCTTTCTGCAAGCATCTTTTCAGTCGCCTGATGCTCAGGCGCGAGGAAGAGCTCGGAAGAATCCAGGTTGAGCAAGCTGGTGTAAGCGATGAAGGAGACGCCTGCTTCCTTCGCAGCAGCAATGATGTTGGAGTGTTGTTCAACGCGCTTGCCAACCTCAGAAGCGGAGACGAACACGAGGCGGTCAACTCCGTTGAGTGCAGCTTTCAGGGCAGCTTCATCGTCATATGTCGCAACCGCAATGTTGATGCCGCGCGCAGCCAAGTCCTTAGCTTTCTCCTCGTTGCGAACGATGGCAACGATGTCGGATGCTTCAACACTCTTGTTCAACAGGCTTTCAATAACGAGGCCGCCGAGGTGGCCAGTAGCGCCAGTAACTGCAATACGCATGTTGGTAAATCTCCTAAATCAAAGGGTCGTTTGAATACGTTGATAAATATAGCACTTCCAAAAAGTTAGTGCAATACTTTATTTAGGACATTTTAGCGACTAAGGTAATGAGCATGTCCACTAGCAATGATTCCCCCCAGAACGAACTGTGTGCTGATGTCTTTTCTTCTATGTGCACCTCCCGTGGCGCGCTTCAGCACCTCACGGGACGTTGGGGATCTTTGACCATGGTGGCCCTTCTAGAAAGCAACTCCCCCATGCGATTTGCGGAATTGCGCCGCAAGATTGACGGCATCAGCGACCGCATGCTGTCACAAACCCTTGGCCAGCTCGAGCGCGACGGCATGGTCAACCGCCTAGTCCGCAGCTCCATTCCCCCACACGTGGACTACTCACTAACAGAACTGGGCACCAAAGTCGCCCAACCACTCAAAGCCCTGACCACCATCATTGAGGCAGAGCTCGGAAAGGTGACGGCAGCCCAAGAACGCTTCGACTCCGCGCAGTAATTTCCTTTTGTCAATTACTGCAAAGACAGCTTGAGCTCGAGTGCAGTTTGGGCAAAACAACGTGAGCCGATTTCCACCCTTAATATCGTGGGGGAAATCGGCTCTCGTTGGTTAATACTAAAGGCTTCGGTGCCTCCTAGTTCTGTGCCTCCGGGCGAACTGGAGTCTGCGCCCAGGTGCGGAACCCGAAGTTGAGTGAATTCACGGTCTCGCGCTGTTCGTTGACGCGAACAGCAGCGGTACCACCCTTGGTAGAACGGGATGCTACTGCACCATCGATGGTCAGCACGTCACGAACCGCAGGGGTCAAACGCTCATCAACCCCCTTGAGCTCTTCATCGGTAAGGTCCACCAGGTCAACACCGCGGGACTCGGCCAGACGAACACATTCGCCGGACGCTTCATGAGCTTCACGGAATGGAACGCCTTCGCGCACCATCCACTCAGCCAAATCGGTGGCCAGAGTGAAGCCCTGCGGAGCCAACTCTCGCATGCGGTCGGTGTGGAATTCCAAAGTGGATACCAAGCCAGTCATCGCAGGAAGCAGTAAGTTGAGCTGCGCCACGGAGTCCACGATCGGCTCCTTATCTTCCTGCAAGTCGCGGTTATAAGCCAGCGGCTGCGCCTTCAGAGTGGCTAGCAGGCCAGACAGGTTACCAATCAGGCGGCCCGTCTTACCGCGGGTTAACTCAGCCACGTCAGGGTTCTTCTTCTGCGGCATGATCGAAGAACCCGTTGACCAGGCATCGCTGAGGGTGACATAGCCAAACTCAGGGGTGCACCAGTAGATGATCTCTTCGGCAAAGCGCGACATATCCACGGCAATCTGAGCCAACACGAATGCAGTTTCAGAGGCGAAGTCACGGGATGCGGTGGCATCCAGGGAGTTCTCCGCAGCCGCATCAAAGCCCAGCTCTTCCGCAATAGCTTCAGGGTTGAGCTGCAAAGAAGAACCCGCCAAAGCACCGGAGCCATAAGGAGAGACAGCCAGACGCTTATCCAGATCCTTCAGGCGGTCAATATCACGCAACAGTGGCTGCGCATGCGCCAGCAGTGAGTGCGCCAGAAGGATTGGCTGCGCTGCCTGCGAGTGCGTCTTACCCGGCATGATCGCATCCGGGTGCTTCTCAGCCTGGCCGGAAATTGCTTCCACCAGGTCGCTAACCTGCAGTGCGATGTCACGGATGGCATCACGCACCCACATGCGGAACAACGTTGCCACCTGGTCATTACGGGAACGACCAGCGCGCAAACGCCCGCCAACCTCAGTGCCCACGATGTCAATAAGACCGCGCTCCATGGCGCCGTGCACATCTTCATCACTTGGTGCCGGACCGAATTCACCCGACGCTACCTTCGCGCCCAGCTCGTCCAATCCCTTCACCATGGTGTCCAAGTCGGCATCGGAAAGCAATGCCGCTGCATGCAGAACCTTTGCGTGCGCCTTTGACGCTAGAACGTCATAAGGTGCCAACACCCAGTCAAAATGAGTGGATACGGACAACGCAGCCATGGCTTCTGACGGTCCGCCGGAAAAGCGGCCGCCCCACAGTGCGCCTTCATTCGTCTTATGTGGCTGCATAGTGCTTAACTATCCTCCGTGAATCAATGAGACGTGGTTGAAAGAGATTTACTCAGATGCGCTGGTTGGGAAACCGCCATCGCGGTCACGCTTGTTAGAAATCTGAGTGGACAGACCGTGCAGCTGAACAAAGCCCTTCGCTGCGGTCTGATCGAAGGCATCACCGGTGTCGTAGGTAGCCAAGGAGAAGTCATAGAGAGACTGTGGGGAACGACGACCGTTGACAACGATCTGACCAGCGTGCAGCACCAGACGGATATCGCCGGTGACGTGCTCTTGGGACTCAGCAATGAACGCATCCAAAGAACGCTTCAGCGGGGAGTACCACAGACCGTCGTAGACCTCCTCGGACCAACGAGCATCAGTCAGGCGCTTGTAGCGTGCCAGCTCGCGCTCCATGGTGACATCTTCCAAAGCTTCGTGTGCACGAATCAAGGTAATTGCACCCGGTGCTTCGTAGACCTCGCGGGACTTGATGCCCACCAGGCGGTCTTCGACCATGTCCAGACGGCCAATGCCCTGTGCGCCTGCGCGACGGTTGAGCTCTTCAATAGCCTGCAGGACGGTGACCTGCTTGCCATCGATAGCTACTGGCTTGCCCTTCTCAAAGGAGATGACAACCTCATCCGGTGCGTTGCCCAGTGCTGGATCCTCGGTGTAGGCGTAGACATCCTTTGTTGGTGGGTTCCACAGATCCTCCAGGAAGCCAGTTTCAACCGCGCGGCCCCAAACGTTCTGGTCAATGGAGAATGGTGAAGAAGCAGACTGCTCAATTGGCAGGTCAATCTCTTCAGCGAAAGCAATAGCCTTGTCACGGGTCCATGCGTAGTCACGTGCCGGCGCAATGATGTCCAGGGATGGATCCAGCGCGCGGAAAGAAACCTCGAAGCGGACCTGGTCATTGCCCTTACCGGTGCAACCGTGGGAAACGTGGGTGCCTCCGAATTCCTGCGCAGCCTTCACCAGGTGCTTAGTAATCAGCGGACGAGAGATAGCAGAAACCAGTGGGTACTGCTTCATGTACATGCCGTTGGCCTGAATGGTTGGCAGGCAGTACTCTTCAGCGAACTCATCCTTGGCGTCAATGACAATGGACTCCACCGCGCCGCAATCCAGTGCGCGCTGACGGACAGATTCCATGTCCTCGCCGCCCTGGCCCAGATCCAGCGATACTGCGACAACGTCGCCACCGGTCATCTTAGACAGGTAAGGGATGGCAACCGAGGTATCCAGGCCGCCGGAGTAAGCAAGCACGACACGTGCGTTCATAGTTTTAATCTCCTCTTAATCCAAACATGTGGCCGTGAAAAGTTTCAGCCACACAACAGGTTTTATTGTCCCATGGTACGTCTACTTGCGTAGGCAGTACGTGATGAAATCATCTACTGGAAAATATACACGAAGATACATAATATACAAATTCGACATGCATGAGCCCTTTAGTTATGAGGACTATGCATGCCGATGCTGCTTATACAGCCAGTTATATGGTCGACCCAGAACTTTTATCAAAGAGTCAGGCGTCTTGGCCCTGGCCGTTTACAAGTTAGGCAATTAACTCTTAAACCGTTGGCCCTTCAGATGGTTCTTCGCGGTGACCGGTCAAACGCTGCGCCAGTCCCTTGCCGCTGAGCGGTTCGCGGGCCAGAACGAAGATGGTGTCATCGCCAGCAATACAGCCCACGACGTCATCAAGGCCAACACGGTCGATGAAGCTGGCCAGGTACTGCGCGGCACCAGCTGGGGTGCGCAGCATAGCGATGTTGCCAGAGTTGTCCGAAGACACCACCAGTTCATCTATCATGCGGCGCAGCTTTTCACGTGGGCCGTTGATTTGGTCCACGTACTGGTCCATTTCACCGCCGACGGAGTAGAAGGAACGTCCTCCGTCGCGCTTTACTTTCTTGGCGCCAAGAACATCAAGGTCACGGGAAAGAGTCGCCTGGGTGATGTCGATTCCTTCATCCAACAGCAGATCAGATAGCTGCACTTGGCTGGTAACACGTGTCTTCCCTAAAATTTCCAAGATTTTTGCTTGGCGTGCATTTCGGGTCTTAGGCATGGTCATAGTATTTACTTTAAACCTTCGAAGCGTTGTTCGCGGAAGCTTCCGCAGCCTTGTCTAAAAGCCAGCACATCAAAGCTTTCTGTGCGTGCAGACGATTCTCTGCTTCATCGAATACGCGGGACTGTTCACCGTCAATAACTTCAGCGGTGACTTCATTGCCGCGGTAAGCCGGCAGGCAGTGCAAGAAGATGGAATCAGCGCCGGCCTTTGCCATCAATTCTTCGTTGACCTGGTACGGCATAAATGGCGTACGACGATCCTTGCCATCATTTTCTTGGCCCATGGATACCCAGGTATCGGTGATGATGATGTCAGCGCCTGCAACCACATCCAGGCTGTCAGTCACCGTGATGGTTGCACCGGTCTGGTTTGCACGGTCTTGTGCGCGATCCACGAAGTGCTGCTCAGGCTGGAAGTCAGCCGGCGCGCAAATAGCGATGTCTACGCCAGCGGTTGCAAAACCGATGAGGTAGGAGTTCGCCATATTGTTGTTGCCATCGCCCAAGTAGACTGCCTTTTTGCCCTTGAGCTGCTCTACCCCGCCGTATTCTTCGGCACAGGTGACCAAGTCCGCCAGAATCTGGCATGGGTGCAAGTCATCCGTCAAAGAATTGATGATCGGCACGGTTGCGGTCTCCGCCATGTCAATGAGGTTCTGGTGCGCGAAGGTACGCCAGATAATCATCTCCGTAAACCGTGACATCACCGCTGCAGTGTCCTGCAGAGTCTCACCCTTGCCCAACTGCGAGCTTTGGTCAGTCGCTACAATCGCGTGACCGCCCATCGCGGCAATACCAGCCTCGAATGAGAATCGGGTACGAGTAGAAGACTTAGAAAACAGCAAGGACACCGACTTCGGGCCTTCCAAGGGGCGAAGCTTGAACGGGTCCTGTTTCAACTCCAGCGCGAGCTCCAGTACTTCCTTTTGCTCCGCTGGCGTGAGGTCATCATCTGCCAGGAAGTGACGAATGCCGCCCAATCCAACCTCTGGTGCGTGTGGGATTGGCTCTGGCCTCGTGGTCGTGCTCATCAGGTGTTATTCCTTACTGTCTTATCTGACTAATCTGTCTTAGAAATTTTCAGGGTCTCTAAATCGGCCTCAGCAATTCTCAGACCATATGCCGCAAGTTTTACTGCGCTACCGTGTTGAAAATGCTGCTCAACTTGAAAGTGGCGTCGGCAATGTCTTGCTCGGTGATTACCAGCGGCGGTGCAATACGCAACACGTCATCGCTCGGGGCGTTGAGGATTAGCCCGTTCCTCAGGCCTTCAGCTACCACTGCCTTGGCAACAGACTGTTTGAGCACAACGCCCAAAAGCAGGCCTTGGCCACGCACGTGGTCTACCAGCGGAAGGTTGGAAAGTTCCGCGGTGAACTTCTCGCCCTTGGATTCAACTTCCGCGATGAACTTTTCATCCACCACATCCAACACCGCATTCGCTGCGGCACAAGACACTGGGTTGCCGCCAAAGGTAGTGCCGTGGCTGCCCGGTCCGAAGAGTTCTGCGGCTTTGCCCACGCCAATGCAGGCGCCAATCGGTAGTCCCGCGCCAAGGCCCTTGGCCATGGTGATGACGTCGGGAACAATGCCCGCCTTTTCAAAAGCGAAGAAGCTGCCTGTTCGGCCAACGCCAGTTTGGACTTCATCCACAATCATCAAGATTCCGTGCTCATCGCACAGCGCGCGAATGTCCTTGAGGAATCCCTCTGGTGCTGGCACAACGCCGGTCTCACCCTGGATTGGCTCCAGGATGATAGCTGCGGTGTCAGTCGGATTGATCTCCACCAACTGGCGCAGATACTCAATATCGCCATAAGGGTAGAACTCCACCCCGCCAGGTAGTGGACCAAAGATGTCACGCTTCGAAGGCTGACCAGTCATGGCCAATGAACCCATGGTGCGGCCATGGAAACCGTGGTTCGCGGCCAAGATGCGGCCGCGGCCAGTCAAACGTGCAAGCTTGAATGCCGCTTCATTGGCTTCCGCGCCGGAGTTGGAGAAAATGACGCGTGCGGAGTTATCCCCTACTTTCTCTTTCAAACGCTGTGCCAGCTTGACTGCAGGCGGAGACGCGAAGAGGTTACTGACGTGGCTCAAAGTGGAAACCTGCTCCGTCACCGCTTTAACTACCGCCGGGTGGTTGGTGCCCAAGGAATTCACGGCAATACCAGCCAGAAGGTCCAGATGTTCATTGCCATCTTCATCCACCAGGTACGCGCCGTGCCCAGAAACAATTCCCAGCGGCGGGGTGCCGTAGTTGTTCATCATGGCTGATTGCCATGCGCTGGTTAGAGTTGATTCCTTCGAGGTTTGCTCAGAAGTGTTCACTGGGCATCATCCTTCCTGAACACGGTGCCTTCTGGGTACCGAGAGCGTTCATAATTATCGGGCAAAACCATGGTGCCAATGCCACCCATGGTGAGAAGTTCCAACAGGACAGAATGCGCCAGACGGCCATCAATAACGTGTGAAGCCGCAACGCCACCCTTGACGGCATTGAGCGCGGATTCCATTTTTGGAATCATGCCGGCATCGAGCTGCGGGAGCATTTCTTCCAGCTTGGAGGCTTCAATCTTGGAAACCAAAGATTCCTTATTCGGCCAGTCGGTGTACAAGCCCTCAACGTTGGTCAGCATGACAAGACGTTCCGCGCCGATAGCTTGAGCAAGTTCACCGGCCGCAACATCAGCGTTGATGTTGTAGACCTCGCCGTTGGTACCTGGCGCAATACCGGAGACCACCGGGATTCGGCCAGCTTCAATAATGTCCATGACAGCAGAAGGGTTCACGTCCGTAATGTCGCCCACCAAGCCGATATCGGTCAGCTCACCATCCACGTTGACCAGGCGCTTGGTCGCGGTAAATAGCCCGGCATCCTCACCGGAGGTACCCACGGCATAAGGACCGTGCGAATTGATCAGGTTAACCAGGTCTCGGCCGACCTGGCCGAACAAGACCATGCGTACCACTTCCATGATTTCGGGGCTGGTTACCCTGAAGCCGCCTTTGAATTCGCCAGCGATACCAATCTTGGCCAGCATCTCATTGATCTGCGGGCCGCCGCCGTGCACCACCACTGGCTTGGCGCCAACGGTGCGCAGGAAAACCATGTCAGCGGCAAAGGCGCGCTTGAGATCTTCATCAATCATGGCGTTACCGCCGTACTTCACCACCACAATCTTGTTGCGGTAGTGCTGCAGCCACGGCAGGGCCTCAGCTAAGACCGCCGCGCGGTCCGTGTCAGTCATTCCTTGCATCATGTCTAGTCCCCCTTTATTAAGAGCTATACGCCGAGTTGATTTCCACGTACTCGTGCGACAAGTCAGTGGTGCGCACAAAAGCCGTGCCGTTGCCGCCGGTACCCAGGTCCACCAGCACGTCGATGTCCGCGCCGGACAGGTCTACTTCACGCGCGCCAGGTGCACCGGTGGATTCAACACACACTGGTTGGTCGTTGAAAAAGACCGAAATATTATCCGGGTCCATATCGGCATCAGCCATACCCACCGCGGCCAGCACACGGCCCCAGTTCGGGTCGGAGCCAAACATTGCACACTTGAACAGGTTGTCGCGGCCCAAGGTCCGGGCAGCATTCAATGCTTGTTCATCAGAGACCGTGCCTTTGACGGTGATCTTCACGCGCTTGGTCACGCCCTCAGCATCTGCTTGCAGCTGATTGGCCAGATCGGCACAAGCCTTCAGCACGGCCTCATCCAGTTCTTCCTGGGTTGGTTCCACACCAGATGCACCGTTTGCTTGAATAATCACCGTGTCATTGGTGGAGGTAGAGCCATCCACATCCAGGGTGTTGAAGGTGACATCGCAGGCTTTGCGCAGGGCTTCATCCAGCGCAGCCGGGCTCGCAATGGCATCGGTGGTCAGGCTCACCAACATGGTGGCCAAAGATGGCGCCATCATGCCAACGCCTTTACCCATGCCGCCAATGGTCCAGCCTTCGCCGTGCACAGCGGTCTGCTTCGGCAAGGTATCAGTGGTCATAATCGCCGTGGCGGCACCAGCACCAAAGCTTGGGTCCGCGCCCAGGTTCTTTGCAAGCTTTTCGATGCCCCCGTGAACTTTATCCATCGGCATCAGCTCCCCGATAAGCCCTGTGGAGCACACGGCAATCTCATGGGATGCAAGACCAAGAGCTATCGCGGTGCCTTCGGCCATCTTCTTCGCATCCGCCATGCCCTGCGCGCCGTTGCAAGCATTGGCGTTGCCGGCGTTGAAAACGACAGCCTTGATCTGATTCGGCTCGCCTTCCACCAGAGCTGCTCGGGATACCTTGACTGGGGCTGCGACCACGCGGTTGCGGGTAAACACAGCTGCTGCGTCAAAACGTGGTCCTTGGTTGACCACCAGTGCCATGTCGGAATTGCCAGAAGGCTTAATGCCCGCGGTGGTGGATGCCGCAAGGAAGCCCTGAGGCAGGGTCACACCCAGTGGCAAAGAGGCAGATGATTCAGCTGACTCAACTGGCCCAGTGTTTTCTGAAGAAGTCATGGAGGTTGTCCTTTTCATTCAAGCTAATTTTTAAGGCGCGACGGCTGCTTGTGGCAGTCCTGCGGTTTCATCAATACCCAAGCTTAGATTCATGCACTGCACCGCAGCACCGGCCGTGCCCTTGGTCAGGTTGTCCAGGGCGGAAGTGATGATCAGCTTTCCGGCGCGCTCGTCCACGTGCGCCTGGATGTGGCACATGTTGGAGCCGACCACGTATTGAGTCTGCGGCTGCTGGCCCTGTGGGAGGACGTGGCAGAAAGGCTCTTCCGCATAAAATTCATCGAAGATCTTCGTAACCTGATCTTGGGTCACGCCTTCCTTCAGCGGTGCGGTGATCGTTGCCAGGATGCCGCGCGGCATCGGTGCCAGCACCGGCGTGAAGCTGACATTGACGGTCTTTTCCGCAAATGGGGTGAGGTTCTGAATGACCTCCGGGGTGTGACGGTGGGTTCCGCCAGGTGAATAAGCCTTCACGCTGCCCATGGTTTCCGCACCGATGAGCGGAACGGAAGCCTTCTTACCAGCGCCAGAGACACCAGTGACCGCGATAATGGTCAAGTCGGGCTCAATGATCTGCGAATGAATAGCAGGCAGCGCACCCAACGTCATGGTGGTGGGGAAACAACCAGGCACCGCTACCCTCTTCGAGCCTTTGAGCTGCTCACGGCTACCTGGCAGCTCCGGAATGCCATAAGGCCAGGTGCCTGCATGCTCAGAGCCATAGAAGTCTTCCCAGTCCTGGGCATCTTTCAGACGGAAATCAGCTGCGCAGTCAATGACTACAACGTCTTCGCCCAACGCTTTAGCAATAGGACCAGAGTGGCCATGTGGCAAACCCAAGAAGACCACGTCGTGCCCTTCCAATTTTTCCACGGTGGTATCCACGATGGTGCGATCTGCCAACTGCGGAAGGTGGGGCATCAACTGCGCCACGGATTGGCCAGCATTGGAGTGGCCGGTTAAAGCGCCGATTTCCAAGTCGCCGGACGCATATGCCGGGTGGTTAAGAAGGAGGCGGAGAACTTCGCCACCGGCGTAACCCGTGGCGCCTGCGATTGCAACTTTGTATGTCATGTGAAACACAATAGTAAATTATGCAGGCAACCGCAAACTATACATGGAATATCGTTCGAAATTCCATGTAAAGGGTAAACCAGAGGCCACACAGCAGATACGGGCAAAGCGGGGGCTACACCACGGACAAGGAACAAGCTGGAAGCCCCGACCTATCAGCCGGTTCAGTGTCGTAGCCGAACTCAAGCGGTGCATATGATCTGCAAAAGGCCGCGTTTCTACCTGTAAATCTAGTGGAAACGCAGCCTTGTTGTCAGCGAAAATGCGCGGTAATTAAAGAAACATTATGCGCGCATCTCTGCGCCGAGGCGCTCACTCGCAAGTTCAGCTGCGGCAAGGCGGTGAGTGTTGACTTCATCATCGGTCAGGGTGCGCTCCGCTGCGCGGAAGAACATCTTGAATGCCAAGGACTTCTTGGACTCGCCGAGCTTCTCGCCACGGAAGATATCGAATAGCTCAACGCTTTCCAGAAGCTCCCCCGCGCCCTCTTCCAAGGTGCGGCGAACGGTCTCTGCTGGAACGTCCTCATCCACAACCAGCGCGATGTCCTGGTGCAAGGATGGGAATGAAGAAAGCACTGGTTCTGGCAGGTTCTCAGTAAACGGCAACGCAGTGATATCCAGCTCCATCGCACAGGTGCGCGCTGGCAGGCCCATGGCCTTGAGAATCTGTGGGTGCAACTCGCCGGCGTAGCCGACTACTTTCCCACCAACCTTGATGGCAGCACAACGACCTGGGTGCCACGGCTTTACATCAGCGTTTTCAACCTCAATCTCAACACCAGCAGAACGTGCTACCTGGCGTGCAGACTCAATAGCATCCGCGTAGGTGTAGGCACGGCCTTCACCCCATGGGCCTTCAAACTCCAGATTGCCGGTACCAACGGTGGCCACGTGCAGTGGCTGCGCTGGCAAGGTGTTGACCAACTGCTCAATCTCTTCATCCGATGGACGCTTGGACACATCTGGCATTGGAGTGGAATCAGCGCGCTTGAAAGACACCTGCTGCAAGCCAAACAGCGAGACATCTGTGCGGCCACGCGCTACGTTGCGTGCGATGGCATCAAGCATGTTCGGTAGCAAGGTGCTAGACAGTACAGACTTGTCCGCTTCCAGTGGGTTCTGCACGGAAACGACGTTGCGGCGCTCATCATCAGCGTCCAGTTCCCACGTGTTGAAGATTTCTGCGTTCACAAATGGGCTTGGGATGACCTCTGCATAGCCGGCGTATGCCAGACCATGGCCAATCGCGCGACGGCGCTTTTGTGCCGCAGTCAGACCAGTGGAACCAATGGTTGGGATGGGCAGGATGGAAGGAATTGCTTCCAGGCCTTCAAGGCGCAGAATCTCTTCAATCAGGTCAACATCTTCAGCAATGTCGGTGCGCCAGGATGGGATAGTCACATCCACAGCGTTGCCGTCGTCATATGCCGAAACCGAGCAACCAACCTCTTCTAGGCGGGCAGTGATGGTCTCACGGGAGTAGTCCACGCCGGCGTAGCGCGATGGCTTGGACACATCCATGGAAACAACCGGTGCTTCAGGGACATCGCCCACGATGGTGCGCCCTTCCTCGACGTGGCCGCCGCCGTACTGCACGAGCAGCTCGCAGGCCAAGTCCAAGGAGTATTCAACAATCGCTGGATCAACGCCGCGTTCAAAGCGACGGGAGGCTTCGGAGCTCAGCTTGTGGCGGCGTGAGGTACGCGCAACGGTGATTGGATCCCAGGTAGCGGACTCGAAGTAGACATCGCTGGTCTCATCAGAGATCTCGGAGGTAGTACCACCCATGACGCCAGCCATGGACTGGATTCCGTTGTCATCGCAGATCACGACGTCTTCGGCAAACAGCTCACGCTTGACGTGGTCGAGGGTCTCAAACTTCTCGCCGGCTTGTGCATTGCGGACAACCAGGTTGCCTGCGACCTTGTTGGCGTCGAAAGCGTGCATTGGCTGGCCCAGGAAGAACATGACGTAGTTGGTGACGTCGGTTGCCAGATTGACTGGGCGCTGCCCAGCCAGCATCAAAATGCGCTGCATCCAGAATGGTGAGTCAGCGTTTGGGGCAATGCCAGTGACTTTACGCAGGCCGAAGCGGATAGCCTTGGTTTCCTCGCGCAGGTCAATATCAATCAGGCTGCCATTGGCTGCCGATGCCTCACCGACTGGGTCAACGAACTTGAGATCGAATGCGGAGGCGATTTCACGGCCTAGGCCACGCATGGACAATGCGTAACCGCGGTCCGGGGTGATGTTGACATCGAATACGGTGTCAGCGCCGCCGAGCAAAGGCAGTGCGTCATCACCGATGTGCTGTGCATAAGACTCATCAAGAGTGATGATGCCCTCGGACTTTTCAGTCAAGCCCAACTCGGATGCAGAACAGATCATGCCGTTGGAGATGTGACCGTAGGTCTCACGCGCGGCGATCTCAAAGCCACCAGGAAGCACTGCACCTGGAAGGGATACTGGGACTAGGGAGCCTTCTTCGAAGTTGCGAGCACCACAGATGATGCCTTGCAGCTCACCAGTGCCGTTGGCCTGGCCAACGTTGACCTGGCAGTAGCGGATTGGCTTTTTGAAGTCGGTGAGTTCTTCAATCTTTTCAACACGGCCAATGACCACTGGGCCCTTGATTTCGGGCAGTGGCTCATAGCCTTCGGTTTCAAAACCGACGCGGACGAAGCCGGCGTCGAGTTCTTCGCTAGTAACGGTCCAGGCTGGGTTGTGCTCACCGAGGACGCTGTGGAGCCAGTTTTGTGAAATAAGCATGTGGTTTTCCTTCCTCGGAATTTAAGCTTGGACGCCGAATGGCAGGGTGAAACGGACGTCGCCTTCGACCATGTCGCGCATGTCAGAAAGGCCATTGCGGAATTGCAGGGTGCGCTCAATGCCCATGCCAAAAGCGAAACCCTGGTACTCCTCTGGGTCTACGCCAACTGAACGCAAAACGTTTGGGTTGACCATGCCGCAGCCGCCCCACTCGATCCAGCCTGCGCCGCCCTTCTTGTTTGGGAACCACACGTCCACCTCAGCGGATGGCTCGGTGAATGGGAAGTAGTTGGTGCGCATGCGGGTCTTGGTGTCAGGACCGAACAGCTGACGCGCCAAGTGATCCAGGGTGCCCAGCAGGTTTGCCATGGTCAGGCCCTTATCGATGGCCAGACCCTCAATCTGGTGGAACACCGGGGTGTGGGTTGCGTCCAGCTCATCGGTGCGGAATACGCGGCCTGGGCAGACGATGTATACAGGAACATTGCGGCCCAGCATGGTACGAACCTGCACTGGTGAGGTGTGGGTGCGCAGAATCTGCTTGGAGCCTTCTTCACCAACGTAGAACGTGTCCTGCAAGGTACGTGCGGGGTGGTCCGGCTTGAAGTTCAGCGCGTCGAAGTTGAAGTATTCTGCTTCCACCTCTGGGCCTTCGGCAACTTCCCAACCCATGCCGATGAAGATATCGGCGATGCGCTCGTTCAGCGCGGTGATTGGGTGCAGCGCACCGGTCTGCTGGCGGGTGGTCGCGACAGTAACGTCGACGGTTTCGGCAGCGAGCTGCTCAGCACGAGCCTTTTCTTCCAGAACCTGGTTGACTTCCGCGAAGTGCTTTTCCGCCTTTCCGCGCGCCATGTTGACCATGCGGCCGGCATCCTTGCGCTCATTTTTAGGCAAGGTTCCAAGTGACTGGCGTGCCTGGGATATAAAGCTCTTGTCTCCCAGATGCCCACGGCGAGCTTCTTGCAGCTCCTCGAGGGTGGTCGCCGCATCAAATGCTGCAACGGCCTCATTGGCTGCAGCTTCTAATGATGCCTCGTTAATTTCTATCTCTGGGGTAGCAGACACGTGTCCTTCAACCTCTTTAACTTGGACGAAAACTTCAGTTTGATAACGCAACCATCCTACAGTCTCGCCCCACCAAGCACGCAGCTAACCCCACCAAAGAGTGAGACGGACTGCCATCGGATTTCCCAACGCTCAGTCCGTCTCACTCTCCGGTCACAATCAATGGGAATCTAGCGGTTCTGCGCCTTCGCGGATTCGTACAAGCAAATGCTCGCCGCGGTGGCCAGATTCAAAGACTCGGCACGACCTCGCAGCGGAATGCCGACGCGGATATCAGCGGCATTGAGAAGCTCTTTGCTCAAACCATGCGCCTCATTGCCAAACAACCATGCCGTTGGCTTGGACAAGTCCACCTCATCGAGTGTTGCATCACCCTGCGGTGCGGTGGCAAGAATCTGCAGGTTAGAAGAGCGCAGCTTACCCAGCACGTCTTTGATGTTGGTATCGCGTGCGGTTGGGATGTGGAATAGCGAGCCCGCCGATGCCCTCGCAACCTTCGACCCCAATGGATCCACGGTTTCACCGGCGAAGATGACGCCATCCGCGCCCATGGCGTCTGAGGTGCGAATCAAGGTACCAGCGTTGCCTGGCTCGGAGGTCTCCACCGGAACTGATACCAGTTGCGGCTTGCCGTTGAGAATCTTGCCCGGGGTCCACAACACAGGAGTACACAAGGCAAAGATACCCGTGGTGGTTTGGGTATCAGACAGGGACTTCACTGCCCTATCGGTGATTGGATGAACATAGACGTCCATGTAGCCCGCCGCTGTGACGATATCCGCGAATTTCTCCGCGGCACGCTCAGTAACAAACACATCCGTGGCCGCACCGGTAGACACCGCCGCATCTACGGAATTGTCACCTTCGACGATGAAAGCATTCGCCTTCTTGCGCGCTGAGGAGCGGTGCAGCTTTGCCGCGTTAACAATGCGCGGGGTGCGTTCGGTAAATGCTTGTTCAAAATCCAATGCCATGCCGTTTAATCTACCAACCACTGATGCCTTATAAGCATTCGCGCAAAAACCTCTTCCCCACCAATCAACTCACCATCAACTACCGGGGTATGACAAAGCCCGCTGTAGCCGAAGCACACAGCGGGCAAATACAAGAATCAAGCAGGCTAACGAGGACTAGGTCAGCGGTACGCCATCAGCGTCCACACCGTATTCACCGCTGCGCAACAGAACGCGAACAAAGTCAACAAATGCCCAGATCGCAACGGCGCCAAGCAAGACGAAGCCAACCAAGAAAATAGCGGTCAAATAACCAACCAGGGTCATTACCAGCTGAGTGACCGCGCGATTGCGGTAACCGAGGTAGAAATTGTGCGCGCCCCAAGTGCCAAGGAACGCCGTGAGCAACACCGTGGCAACCCAAGACTTGGGTTGGCCGGGATTGCGAATCAGTCCTGACTGCTGGGCATAAGGCGCCGGTGCACCCGCCATGGGCTGCTGCTGAAACGGGTCATAAGCCTGTTGCCCGCCCTGCCCGCGCGGGTCTGCAAACTGCTGTCGTGGGTTTGGCTGCGGACTATTCAACGACTCCTGGTACTCGGCATAAGACTGCGGCCGCGGCGTTTGCTCATCATTTGAGTAGTCGTCGCGTCCTTGGTCGAATGAATTATAAGGATTCGTCATGCAAACTCGCTCTCAAAAGATATTTCAGGTTCTAGCCGGTGCTGCCCAGCTTAGGTCGCACGGGGACTAACCACCACTGAGAAAACACTTGTTTATCGAAACATTATGAAAGCCCAAGCTCTTCGTAATCTGAGATTCAGATGAAGAGCTTGGGCTTTCAAGTAGCCGTATGTTTAAGGCTTAGACTTAGGCAGCCTTAGGAGCGTTAACGTCCTCTGGCAGTGCAGCCTTTGCAGCCTCGCACAGTGCGGAGAATGTCTCGAAATCATTGACAGCAAGCTCAGCAAGGATCTTGCGGTCCACCTCGATCTCAGCCAGGCGCAGGCCGTGGATGAGACGGTTGTAGGTGATGTCGTTCATGCGAGCTGCAGCGTTGATACGCTGGATCCACAGCTTGCGGAACTCAGACTTACGCGCGCGACGATCGCGGTAAGCGTAGGTCATGGAGTGCAACCACTGTTCCTTAGCCTTACGGTACAGGCGGGAACGCTGGCCGCGGTAGCCCTTAGCGGACTTCAAAATCGCGCGACGCTTCTTCTTGGCGTTGACTGAGCGCTTTACTCGTGCCACGGTGTTACTTCCTTAACTATCTTTGACGAACTATTTGTGGGTGATTAGGCGCTAATTACGCGCGGCCAAGCAGGCGCTTGATGCGCTTGGTGTCTGCCTGAGCAACTTCTTCGGTGCCCTTCAGACGACGGGTGCGCTTGGAGGTCTTACCTTCCAACAGGTGGCGACGGCCAGCCTGCTCACGGCGCAGCTTGCCGGAACCAGTCACCTTGATACGCTTTGCGGTGCCCTTGTGGGTCTTCTGCTTCATGAGATTCCTAAATCCTTGACGAGTCGATAACGCGGTGCAGCGCACCCCAACAGGAGCGCACGGTACAACCGTCGAATTGAACTTTTCGGGCTACTTCTTACCCTTGCGGTTTGGACCCAAGAGCATGGTCATATTACGACCATCCTGCTTAGGGCGGGACTCCACGATGCCGAATTCTTCGACATCTGCAGCCAGACGCTCCAGCAGACGGTAACCAAGTTCAGGACGTGATTGCTCACGGCCACGGAACATGATGGTTACCTTTACCTTGGAACCCTTTTCCAGGAAGCGAACAACGTTTGCCTTTTTGGTCTCATAATCGTGATCATCGATCTTAGGACGGAACTTTTGTTCCTTAACCACAGTCTGTTGCTGGTTCTTACGAGATTCGCGGGCCTTTTGAGCCTGCTCGTATTTGAATTTGCCGTAGTCCATGATCTTGGCTACAGGCGGCTTAGCGTTAGGGGCAACCTCGACCAGATCCAGATCTGCCTCAAAAGCGAGCTTTCGTGCGTCGTCAGTATGTACGATGCCTACTTGTTCGCCTCCGGGACCGACGAGACGTACTTCTGGTACTCGGATGCGCTCATTAATGCGAGCTTCAGAGCTGATTGTGTGTCTCCTAAGTGAGAAGGGATAGATTGTTCACCTACCAGCCACAAACGGAAAATCCCGCCTGCCTGATATTTAAACCAGTGCAGCCGGGAGCTCTCAAAAGTTGCCAAGCAAACTCACCTTCGAATCCAAAGGCTGGTCTAGCTTGGTTACCTTTTTACCTGTATCCTGCACAAGTTTCCTTGTACGGAATGAGGTGGGAGATGCTCCGCTTGCGACCCGATGCTCCTGAAAATGGCGCTACGGGCGGTAGTGCAGATAACTTTAACACCACCTTATCCAACATCCAAATCGCAACACCCCAAGTCACTGTTGGTTATTCTTCGTCTTCCTTGGAAGACTCCCGCGAAGGTTCTTCGGTGGATTCTGCGGACTCTTCCTCCGTTGGCTCTTCCGATTCGATTTCGGCGGATGCTTCAGAGACCGAAGCTTCTTCCGTGGATTCTTCTTCAGTAGGTGTGTGAGAGGTTGAGGTGGCGAAGCAGTCATCGACTGGCTTGAGCTCGCCGGTCTCTAATGCTTTGTCAATCAGCGTTTCTAGGCGGCTAGCAATCTCATCGAGCGCGGCGGCGGAGACGTCTTCTACTGAGTCATACTCGGTGTCATCCAAGAAAGCCATGTCATCATCCCAGGTCATCCACGAGGTAGAGATGGCTATACCAACTTCCCCACCGTCAACAGGCATCACGCCCATCTGCCGGGAGGTGTACTCGCCATCGGAGTCATCCAAGCCCCAGCCACCCTTGGAGTGCACGTCATCGAGGCCCGATAAGCCCCACTTTTGCCACTCCACGATGTCTTGCATGGCGTCATAGACATATTCAGATTCAGGGACGCAGCCCAGACGGGAGGCAAAGCGCGCCTGGGCTTTGCCTTTCCAGGTGGACATGCCAAAGGCTTGGTCCATTTCGACATCGGATTCAAAATCATTGAGCAACTTTTCGATGCTCTCAATCGCGCTGCCCTCAGTCCATTCGACCTGTTGCCACAAAGCATAGGCAGCATCATTGTCGGACTCTTTAATGGCGGCGTCCACGAGGGACTCGTCCGCGCCGTCACGCAAGGCAGCGGTGGCGATGGGAACCTTGATGGTTGACCAGGCGGGCTCAGTCCCCTCGCCACCAGCCAGGTGTTCATCGGTATCACCGACTACCGCCAGCGATACGGTCGCGCCATATTTGTCCTCGACATCGGAGACAATCTGCTCCATGGCGGCCGCGAGGTTTTCATCCGCGAGGACTTTAATGTCTTCTCCTTGCACAAAACCTGGGGCTGCAGAAGACGTGGTGGCAGTCGGCGCACCTGGCCCGCCCGGCATCGCACAGCCGGTGAGCAACGCGATGGAAGCAGAAAGCGCCACCGTCAGTGAGGTTCCCCGGGACAAAGCCTTCCCGCGGGCAGTCCTTCTCTTCGCACGTGGCGAGTTCTGATGTGAAGTCACGTCAAGAAACACTAGCCCAGGAAATTACCTGGGCCGCAACTAGCTCTCCAGAACTGGCTTGAGGAACTGGCCCGTGTAGGAGCCTTGCACTGCAGCGACATCCTCAGGTGTGCCTTCAGCCACTACGGTGCCGCCGCCGTTTCCGCCTTCCGGCCCCATGTCCACAATCCAGTCGGCTGCCTTGATGACATCCAGGTTGTGTTCAATGATGAGAACCGAGTTGCCCTTATCCACCAAGCTTTGAATGACCAGCATCAGCTTGCGGATATCTTCGAAGTGCAAACCTGTAGTTGGCTCGTCCAGAACGTAGATGGTGCGACCATTGGTGCGCTTTTGCAGCTCAGACGCCAACTTCACACGCTGCGCTTCACCACCAGACAAGGTGGTTGCGGCCTGACCAAGACGGACATAACCCAGACCCACATCCACCAGGGTTGCCAGGTAGCGGTGAATGGAGGTGATGGGTTCGAAGAACTCAGACGCCTCAGAGATAGGCATGTCGAGGACCTCAGCAATGTTTTTGCCCTTGTACAAAACCTCTAGGGTTTCGCGGTTGTAGCGTGCGCCGTCACAGACTTCACACGGAACATAAACATCCGGTAGGAAGTTCATCTCAATCTTGATGGTGCCATCACCCTGGCACGCCTCACAGCGCCCGCCCTTGACGTTGAAGCTGAAACGTCCCGGCTTGTAGCCGCGAACCTTGGACTCCTGGGTCTCAGCGAACAAGTTACGGATCTTGTCAAAGACACCCGTGTACGTAGCCGGGTTGGAACGTGGGGTGCGGCCAATTGGAGACTGGTCAACCTGCACCAGCTTGTCCAAGTGCTCAACGCCTTCTACGCGCACCGCGCGGCCCGGCACCTGACGCGCACGGTTGAGCTTATTCGCCAAAGTCTTGGCCAGAATCTGATTAACCACAGTGGACTTACCGGAGCCGGACACACCGGTAATGCACACCAGAACGCCCAGTGGGATTTCCACGTCGATGTTCTTCAGGTTGTTCTCGTGCGCACCCACGACCTTCAGAGTGCGTTCTTTATCAATCTCCCGGCGTGAATCCGGCACACCAAGCTTCTTTGCGCCCGATAGGTACTGTCCGGTCAAAGACTCCTTGGACTTCAAGATGCCTTTGGGCTCGCCCTGGTAGATGACTTCGCCACCGTATTCGCCAGCGCGTGGCCCGATATCAATGAGCCAGTCTGCTTCACGGATGGTGTCTTCATCGTGTTCCACCACGATCAGGGTGTTGCCGATATCGCGCAGACGCTTCAGCGTCTCAATCAGACGGTGGTTATCACGCTGGTGCAGACCAATGGAAGGCTCATCTAGCACGTAAAGCACGCCGGCAAGACCGGAACCAATCTGCGTGGCCAGACGAATACGCTGTGCCTCACCACCGGACAAGGTGGACGCACCACGGTCCAGGGTTAGGTAGTTCAAACCGACATCCAACAGGAAGCGCAGACGTGCCTGGATTTCTTTCAGCACGGCACCGGCGATGATTTCTTCACGGTGACCAAGCACCAAAGAATCCAAGAACTTCGAGGCATCCTCAATGGACAGTCCAGTCAGACCTGCGATGGACAGCTCATCAAATCCTTGCGCTGCCAAACGCACAGCAAGGATCTCTGGGCGCAGGCGCGAGCCCTCACAGGTAGGACAAGGAACCAGGCGGGTGTACTGCAGCAGGCGGTCCTTGGCCCAATCAGAATCCGTTTGCTCGAGCTTGCGCTCAAGGAAGCCGATTGCGCCCTCAAAAGGTGCGGTCCAGTTGCGCTGGCGCCCATAACGGTTCTTGTAACGGACGTTGACTTCCTCATCGGTGCCGTAAATCAGGGCATCGCGCTGCTCCTCGGTGAGCAAGCTCAACGGCGCGTTCGGATCGAAGTCCATCGCCTTGCCCAAGCCTTCAACCAGCTTCACAAAGTACTTGGAGTTCGGCGAAGAGCTCCACGGCTGGATGGCCTCGACTGCTGGTGCATCCTTATCTGGAATCAACAGATCCAAGTCCACTTCAGTCTTGGTACCGATGCCATCGCAAGCTGGGCAAGAACCAAATGGTGCGTTGAAGGAAAAGGCGCGTGGCTCATATTCCTCAATGGTCAGCGCGTGGCCATTCGGGCAGGATGCCTTCTCCGAATAGGTGTGGGTCAACTCTTCGTTGTCCACATAATCAATGGTCACCAGACCATCGGCAAGCCGCAGCGCAGTCTCCACCGAATCCGTCAGACGCTGCTTGGCAGAAGCTTTGACCTGCAAACGGTCAACCACAACGTTGATGTCGTGCTTAATCTGCTTCTTAAGCTTCGGGGGCTCATTGAGCTGAATCAGATCTCCATCGACGGTCGCGCGCACGAAACCCTGCGCCGCCAAATCTTCGAACAGATCCACAAACTCGCCCTTGCGCTTGCGCACAACCGGAGCCAAAACCTGGAACTTGAGCTTTTCTTCCTGCGCTAAAATAGAATCCACAATCTGCTGCGGAGTTTGACGCTCAATAGTCGCATCACACTTCGGACAGTGCGGGGTACCCGCGCGAGAGAACAAAAGGCGCAGGTAGTCATAAATTTCCGTAATCGTACCTACGGTCGAGCGTGGGTTATGGTTGGTGGATTTCTGGTCAATGGACACCGCCGGCGACAGACCATCAATGAAGTCCACATCGGGTTTATCCATCTGGCCTAAAAACATGCGGGCATAGGAGCTCAAAGACTCAACGTAGCGACGTTGACCCTCGGCGAAAATAGTGTCAAAGGCCAGCGAAGACTTGCCGGAACCGGACAGGCCGGTAAATACCACCATTTTGTCGCGCGGGACATCAATGTCCACTCCTTTAAGGTTGTGCTCACGTGCACCGCGGACTACTAAACGATCAGCCACTTGTTGGTTTTTCTCTTCCTCTGATGACTTTTATGTTCTACTCTTCATCGAACATACCCGTAAGGTGGTGAATATGACGAACGATATTACTCTCCATCACATCTCAGTTTCTGAGATGGACAACAATTGCTACCTGCTCGCATCAAACGGTGAAGGCCTGCTTATTGATGCCGCCGATGATGCCCAAGCCATTTTGGCCATGGCTGAACAAGCCGGCGTGAAAATCACCAAGGTTCTCACCACCCACCGCCACTGGGACCATGTCCGCGCGCTGCAAGAAGTCTTGAAAGAAACCGACGCCACGCACTATGCAGCATTCCTGGAATCGCCAGCGTTGCCATCGTCTGTCGATGTCGAATTGCAGCACGATGACACCATCGAATTCGGCGGCCGGGAACATGACGTCATTATCTTGCGCGGACACACTCCAGGTGGCGCGTGTCTGGCCGTAGACATGGACGGTGTGCCGCACTTGTTTGTTGGTGACTCCTTATTCCCTGGCGGAGTGGGCAAGACCACGTCTGAAGGCGACTTCGTGCGTCTTTACAAGGATGTTACGGAACGACTCTTTGACATCTACCCCGATGAAGCAGTGGTCTGGCCGGGCCACGGAAAGGCCACCACGCTGGGCGATGAGCGCCCACACCTGGGTGACTGGTGGGACCGCCGCTGGTAGTCGCGAACCGATAACAATTTTACTGGAAACATAAAATTTCAGTCATCTGTGCTGACAAAATGCGTACACTGGTTGACTAGAAAAGTTTGCGAACTTTATTTGAAGGAGCTAAAAACAAATGCTACGTAAAATCGCCCGTCCAATGCTCGCGTCCTTCTTTGTCTGGGATGGCGTTGACACTCTGCGCAACACCGACCAGCACATTGCGGAAACCGAAAACATGTTGGAGCGCCTGCGCAAGGTGCTGCCACGCGAGTACGCCGGCTACATTCCAAATGATCCTGAGCTGGTAGCGCGCGCACTTGCTGGTGCACGCGTCGGCGCAGGTTCCCTGTTTGCCATTGGCAAGGCTCCTCGCACCTCCGCTGCTGTTTTGGCTGGCACCACCCTGCCAGCACTGGTTGGCGCGAATGCTTTCTGGTCTGCGGACTCTGAGAAGGAAAAGACCGAGGGCCGCAATGCGCTGATCACCAACACCGCATTGCTGGGCGCACTCTTTATCACCACCCAGGACCGTGAGGGCAAGCCATCTTTGACCTGGCGCGCACAGAAGGCTGGTGAGCGCACCAGCAAGAAGGTACAGGCTGCGCTGCCAACCAAGTCTGAAACCCAGAAGCTGACCGGCAAGGCCACCGACTGGTTTGAGGACACCTCCGACCGTGTGACTTCTTATGTGGATGACCACAAGGATGAGTGGCAGGACACCGGCAAGGACTTGCTCAACACTGCTAAGTCTCATGTCGATGAGGCACGCTCCTACGTTGATGACAACAAGGATGATTGGCAGGATGCCGGCAAGGGCCTGATCGCTAACGTGCGTGACTCCGCTAAGGATTACACCGAGACCGCACGCGGCTTTGTCAATGACAACGCTGGTGACTGGTTGGCTACCGCGGAAGATAACGCAAAGACCGCCCGCAAGGCAGTGGTTAAGAACGCTTCCAAGGCACAGAAGAAGGCCGACAAGGCTTTGACCAAGGCTGAGAAGTCTTCCGGTGGTTCCGCCAAGAAGTGGAACAAGAAGGCGAACAAGTTCCAGAAGGAAGCTGACAAGAAGATTGCTAAGGCAATCAAGAAGGTTGGCAAGAACATCTAGTTCGTCACACGCTCTACCCACAACGGCCCAGCTTTTTGTATGCTGGGCCGTTGTTCTATTTTTTACTCATCACCATCCAAGGAAGTTGATGCCCTCCGTGACCTCGCCGTCAACACCTAACCCCTCCTCCCCTAATTCTCCAGTTCAGACAGAGAAAGCTTCCGCCATTGCAGCGGAGCAAACCTATGTCGACATGCTCTTTGACCGCTTGGACAAGGAAGTCGCGGACGCCAACCAGCGCCTGAACGAAGTCCAAGCAGACGTTGACCCCGCTAACCCCGACTCAGACGCGTTGGTCCGCCGTGAGACCGAGTACCACTTGCTGCAGGGCAAGCTGGACCGCCTTAACCTGGCGCAGCTCGGCCTGGTCTTTGGCCGCATCGACGTTGATGCCTCAGGTGATAATCCCACCGCGGATGGTTTGGACCGCCGCTATATCGGCCGCATGGGCTTGGATGCCCGCGAAGATGACTACCGCTCCTTGCTGTTGGACTGGCGTGCGCCAATGGCGCGGCCCTTCTACTTGGCCACTACTGCGCAGCCTGAGGATGTTGCGGTGCGCCGCCATATTCGCACCAAGGGACGCACGGTCACTGATATCACCGATGAGGTGCTGGCCCGCGAGCTCGCAGCCGCAGCGGTTGATGTTGATAATAACGCGAGCATCACCAGCGAATCAGCGCTGCACCAAGCGATGGAACGCGCGCGTGCCACACACATGAGTTCCATCGTAGAGACCATTCAGCGTGAGCAGGATGAGATCATTCGTGATGAACGCCGTGGAGTCATGGTGGTTGACGGCGGCCCGGGTACGGGCAAGACGGCGGTGGCGCTGCATCGAATAGCATATTTGCTCTACAACCACCGCGAACGCTTGGCATCGACCGGCGTGCTCATCCTGGGTCCTAACTCAACCTTCTTGGACTATATTTCTCGCGTTCTGCCGGAGCTCGGTGAAACCGGCGTGGTGCTATCTACCATTTCAGAGCTATTCCCAGGTGTTACGGCAACTCTGCAGGATTCTTTGCTCACGCGTGAAATCAAAGGCTCGGACGCCATGGTGGATATCTTGGGCGAAGCACTGCGCGCTTATCAGGTGGTGCCCGAAGATTCGGCAACCATCAAGGTAGAGCAGCTTTATCTGACTGCCACTCCGGATATGGTCAAGGCGGCACGCACTCGTGCGCGGCGTTCGCACAAGCCGCATAATGATGCCCGCGGCGCGTTCATTGAGCATTTCGTGCAGTCTCTCGCGGAGCAGATGGCTAACAAGATTGGTGCGGATCCGTTGGGCGGCAAGAACTTGCTCTCGCGTGCCGATGTCGACCAGCTCTTTGATGATCTTTCAGAGACCCCCGCGGTGCAAGAGCTTATCGATGCCTTCTGGCCGACGCTCTCCCCACAATCCGTCCTGGCGGAGTTGCTGGGTTCTGAGGATGCCATTGCTCATGCGGCTTATGCCTATGACGATGAGACCCGTGAGGCGCTGTTCCGTCCGACGCAGTTCGATGGCATTGAAGCCTGGTCGGCCGCGGATGTGGCTCTGCTGGATGAGCTAGCGGTGCTCATCGGCATGCCCGATGTGGAGGCCCAGGAAGAAGCCGAGCGTGCAGCGTGGAAAGAGCAAGTCTCTGATGCGGAAGACGCGCTGGATATCCTGTCTTCTTCGATGTCAACGGATAATGATGACGACATGTTTGAGGCCGAGATTCTCTCCGCGCATGACGTGATTGACGCCGAAGCACTTGCTCGCCGCCAACAGACCTTGGACCATCGCTCCACCGCTGAGCGTGCCGCCGCCGACTACACCTGGGCCTATGGCCATGTGGTCATCGATGAGGCCCAAGAGCTCACCCCGATGGAGTGGCGCATGGTCTTTCGCCGGACCCCTTCGCGTTGGATGACGGTGGTTGGCGATACTGGTCAGACCAGCTCCCCCGCTGGCGTCGATGCTTGGGAAGACACCCTCGGTGAATTCGTGGGCGAGCGCTTCCGCGTTCACCACCTCACGGTCAATTACCGCACGCCACAACCCATCGCGGACTTGGCGTTCAAGGTCCGCAAGAGCGTGGACGATTCCGCGCAGCAAACCGAGTCGATTCGCGACGGTGAACCAGTCCGCTTCCTAGACCACTCCGATGAGCCGCTGGAGGCCGGTATCTTCACCGATGACAACGGTCGCCTCAACGCGGTCATTGACGTCAGCAACGTCGAGGAAGTCAAGGGCCTGGAGTTCGACCACGTGACTGTCATCAACCCCGTGGACATCATCGAGCGCAGCCCACTGGGCATCAACGACCTCTACGTCGCACTGACCCGCGCAACGCAAACCTTGACCATTATCGGTGAGTGGCCCGAGGAATTCCACTAGAATTGGCAACCATGGCTTTCAGTGACATCGTCCGCAAAACAGAGCAAACCATCAATAAGACTGCAGTGAAGTTCGCATCTAAGCGTGGTTGGGTGCCTGCTATTAGTGGGTACACCGGATATGGTTCGAAAAATAGCATCCGCATCTTGGGACGCGTGCTGGCGGTGGATCCGGAAAGCCCTTCGGCGAAGCAGCCGGGTGCACATCCCGATGATCGTCCGGAGCAGCGTGGGTGGCGGCAGTTTCTCACCGTGCAGCTAACGGATTTCCCGTTCACGGTCACAATCGGTGACAAGGAAGTCCACGCGCAGACGGACGCGAATGGCTACATTGACATCAGCATGGACAACCCAGGCTTGGAGCCAGGATGGCACACTGCCAAGATTTCAATTCAAGGCGCACAGGATGCCACCGCTGATGTCATGGTGGCGGATTCTGACCGCCCGGTGGGCATCATCAGCGATATTGATGACACCATCTTGGTCACCTGGCTGCCGCGCGCGATGGTCGCGGCGTGGAATTCGTGGGTCAAGCGCACGAACACGCGCATGCCTGTCGATGGCATGGCGGCCTTCTTCCGCCGCATCCAAGAAGCGCATCCAGAAGCCCCGGTCTTCTACCTCTCCACCGGCGCGTGGAATACCTACCGAACGCTGAACCGGTTTGTGCGCCAGCACGGCTTTCCGCGCGGGCCAATGCTGCTGACTGACTGGGGACCAACCGATACTGGGCTGTTTCGCAGCGGCATGGAGCACAAGAAGGTGCAGCTGCGAAACCTGATCATTGACTACCCAAACATGACTTGGATTCTGGTTGGCGATGATGGCCAGCATGATCCGCTGATCTTCTCAGAGGTGGTCAAAGAGCACCCGACGCAGATCAAGATGGTCGCCGTGCGCACCCTGACCCCGCGTGAGCATGTGCTCTCCCACGGCACCGTGGCACCCTTGGCGGAAGTGGCGAAAAGCGCGCGGGCGGCCGTGCCGTTTATCCACGGCGAAAGCGGGCATGAGCTGATCGAGGAATTCGATAAACACCCGAAGAACTAAAAACGAAATACGCCGCTAAGTGAGTACTTTCCACTTAGCGGCGTATTTATTTGTGAAGTCTTAGTTCACGGTGTGCACAATCATGACATCACAGTCAGACTGACGCGCAACATCTGCAGGAACCGAGCCCAGCAGGCGGCCGGTCAGCGAGTTGATGCCACGGTTACCAACAACCAGCAGGTCAGCGTTGTTATCGTTGACAATCGCCATCAATGCCTGCACCGGGGTGCCAGCGCGCACAGCGGTTTCAACCTTGGTCACGCCGAACTTCTCTGCGTGAGCCTTGCCCGCAGCAAGGTTTTCAGCAGCAATGTCATCACCCAAGATGGTGACAGACTCCTGGCGCAGGGTCTTGGATGCTTCTTCCTTGTTCTCGTAATAAGCGCAGCCGATAATCAGCGTGGCATCAAATGCCGCCGCGATGAGTGCTGCACGCTCTACTGCCAGAAGGGACGACTTGGATCCGTCGGTACCCACAACGATGGTGTCATATTCGCTCATGTTGACCTTTCGCACGCGATAATTTGTTGATATCAGTCTAACAATAGAATTAATTAATTGCGCTCAGACGTGGTGTTTACCACGACAACGTCTGCCTGTGCCTTACGCGTTAGTTCCGTTGCCACGGAGCCGAAAACACGGCCACGCACGGAGTTCATGCCGCGGTTGCCGACCACGAACATGTCCACGCTGTAGTCCTTTTCCACTTCCAGCATCGCCTTGACTGGGTCGCCGGACTTGCCAATGACCTCTATTGCCTTCGCGCCTTCCTTTTGCGCGATGGACGCTGCATCATCCAGGTAGGACTGTGCATCAGCGCGGTCGATGACTGGGACGCTTTCAGAGTCAGGTGCACCAAGCATTGCGCCAGGCTGGTTGTAGAAAGCAGAAATAATGATCAGCTTGGCCTCATACGCGCGCGCCATGCTGGCAGCGGCGCGGACTGCGCGCAGGGAGGTTGGAGAACCGTCAGTACCTACAGCGATAGTGTCATAAGTAAGCATTTAAATTCACTTTCTTGGTCGAGATCGGAAATTTACCTATTGAATTTATTATTGCACTAAATTCCCGCGTCTTTGAGTCCTCTGCGTTCTTTCTTTAGATCAGCAATCTCGTCGCGCAGACGCCCGGCCAATTCGAACTTCAGCTCACGCGCGGCGGCAGCCATCTGCTTCGACAAATCATCAATAACCTTTTGCACCTCATCCGCCGCCATGGTGGACACGTCGGGCTTGTCCACAATAGATGCCGGATCGGACTCGCCGTCACCCTCATTCTCATAGACCTGGTCCAGAATGTCCGCGATCTTTTTGCGCAAAGGCTGTGGGTCAATGCCCATTTCCTTGTTGTACGCAATCTGCTTTTCGCGACGCCGCTCGGTCTCATCAATCGCGCGTTCCATGGACTCCGTGACTTTGTCGGCGTACATGATGACTTCACCGGAGACGTTACGAGCCGCACGACCAATGGTCTGAATCAACGAGGTGGTTGAGCGCAGGAAGCCCTCTTTGTCCGCGTCCAGGATGGCCACGAGCGATACCTCGGGAAGGTCAAGGCCCTCACGCAGCAGGTTAATACCGACGAGCACGTCATATTCGCCCAAGCGCAGCTGGCGCAGCAGCTCGATGCGCTGCAGCGTATCAATATCTGAGTGCAAATAGCGCACGCGGATGCCGTGCTCCAGCAGATAATCCGTCAGGTCCTCAGCCATGCGCTTGGTCAAGGTGGTGACCAGCACACGCTCGTTTTTCTTCGTGCGCTCGCGGACCTCATCAATGAGATCATCAATCTGGCCCTTGGTCGGCTTGACCGTGACCTGTGGATCCACCAGGCCGGTCGGGCGAATGACCTGCTCCACGTACTCACCACCAGCAGCAGCCACTTCATAATTGCCCGGGGTCGCCGACAGATAGACGGTCTGGCCCACGCGCTGCTCAAACTCATCGAAGGTCAACGGGCGATTATCCACTGCTGAAGGCAGGCGGAAGCCGAATTCCACCAGGTTGCGCTTGCGCGACATATCGCCTTCGAACATGCCGCCAATCTGCGGCACGGTCACGTGTGACTCGTCGATGATGGTGAGAAAGTCTTCCGGGAAATAATCCATCAACGTCGCCGGCGCGGTACCGGGACCGCGGCCGTCCATGTGGCGCGAATAGTTCTCAATGCCGGAGCAGAATCCGACCTGCTCAATCATCTCCAGGTCATACTCGGTGCGCATGCGCAGGCGTTGCGCCTCGAGCAGCTTGCCGCGGTTTTCCAAGTCAGCTAGGCGCTCAGCAAGTTCTTCCTTGATCGCCTGCACGGCTTTTTCCATGCGCTCCGGTCCCGCCACGTAGTGCGTTGCCGGGAAGATACGCAGCTCGTCGACTTTTTCAATCATGTCGCCGGTCACCGGGTGGATGTAATACAGAGCATCAATATCATCACCGAAGAACTCAATGCGCACGGCGCGTTCCTCATAGGCCGGGATGATATCCACGATGTCGCCGTTGACGCGGAAAGTACCACGGGTAAAGCCCACATCATTGCGCTCATATTGGATATCCACCAACAGGCGTAGCAGCTGGTCGCGCTCTACTTCATCATCAATATGCAGCAGCACCGAGCGGTCCAGATAAGACTGTGGGGTACCCAGACCATAGATACAGGACACGGAGCTGACCACCACGACATCGCGGCGTGACAGCAGCGCGGAGGTCGCCGAGTGGCGCAGACGCTCCACGTCCTCATTGATTGAGGAGTCCTTTTCAATATAGGTATCAGTCTGCGCGATGTACGCTTCCGGCTGGTAGTAGTCGTAATAAGACACGAAATACTCCACCGCGTTATTCGGCAGCAGCTGCTTAAGCTCGTTGGCAAGCTGCGCCGCCAGAGTCTTATTCGGAGCCATCACCAGCGTTGGACGCTGTTGCTTTTCGATGAGCCACGCTGCCGTCGCCGACTTACCCGTACCGGTAGCACCCATCAGCACCACATCACGGTCGCCCTCATTGAGACGGCGGTCTAACTCCGCGATAGCCGTTGGCTGGTCGCCGGCAGGTTGATACTCAGAAACTACCTCGAACGCCCGACCGGTGCGTTCAATTTCGCCGACCGGGCGGTGCTCCGACTGAGAATATATCGGGTGTTCTCCTGCAAAAGCCATAACGGCTATTCTACGCTGCTAGGCAAGCCAGGGCGCATCCGAGATCAGTTGGTCCACCTGTGGTTTGAGGTTGTCAATCGCAGCATTGTTATCAATCACAGAATCCGCTGCTGCCAGGCGCAATCCATCCGGGATCTGAGCTTTGACGCGACGCTGGGCATCTTCTTCATCCAGCCCGCGATATTCTACCACGCGGCGAATACGCTCTTCAGCTGCCACATCAACAACGATGACCCAATCCATCGCGCGGTCCAGACCATTATCTACTAACAACGGCATGTCATAGATGACGGCTTCAACGTCCTTTTCGCGGTATTCATCAAAAAGTTCTTGCGTGCGCTGTTGGATACGCGGATGGGTAATCGCGTTGAGCTTGTCCGTGGTCTCTCGATCCACAAATGCGCGCTGTGCGAGCAGCTGGCGGTTTAACTCCCCCGAGGGCTCTAAGATGTCCGCGCCAAAAACATCGGCAAGCTCTTGCAATGCCGGCTGGCCTGCGGCGACAACTTCACGCGCGATGACATCGGCATCGATAAGAGGAAAGCCCTCTTCCACAAAAAGTTGTCCGACCGTGGACTTGCCGCTACCGATACCGCCTGTTAAACCGATGATTTTCAATGCTTTCCCTCGAGTCGTGCAACGTGCAGCGCAAGGTATGATATCTCATCATCTGTGAGCGGATCATCCATGCGCAGCTCGATGATATTGGCCAGAATCTTCGCGCACTCACTCGCGCGCGGGTACGCCTCCACGATAGCGCGGCCAATCGCCGAATGTTCCGCACTGAGCTGTTTATTTTGCTGCATGCGCACGAAAAGATACCGCAAATGGGTAATAAACCTGGCCACGGTGACTTCTTCGGAATCTAGCTCTTTACCCAAAAATTCACCGATTATGGCAATCAACTGCTGGATAAGACCTGTCATACGGTAGGTCTGCGACAAGTCCCCTGACGCGAAGCCCGCGTTGACCAAATGCAGCGCCAAAGCGATGGCCTCCTCATCTGGCAACGGCGTTTCCAGCTCAGCGTTGACAAGCGCCAAGACCTGGGTGCTGCGGCGATAGTCCTCCGGGTACAAATGCTCCACCTCAGCGCGCAACGGGTAGCTGATGTGGTGGCCTGCCCGGGTGCGCTTGACTGCGGACTGGATGTGGTCTGCCAACGCCACGACCAGCGTGAGCTCTGCATCCACTCCAACCTTGTCTAGTGCTGCAACCACCTTGTCAATGTAGTCCGGGCTCAGCGCCGCCAGCATGATGGCCAGGTGGTCTGGGTCGCGGCCCAACGAAGGTGTAAACACCTGCGCCACGCGCGCGGGTTCAATGTCATCACCGTGGTGAGCTTTGAACCCCAAGCCGCGCCCGGTCACAATAACCTCGTCGTTCCCGCGGCGTGCGAGAACGACGTTGTTATTAAATACTCGAAGGATTTGCATCGATAACTAGGTTAGCGTTTTACGCTGACCACTGCCTCGCCTGCCTTGACTGCACCTTCCGCAGTGCCGGCAACCTCAGCCATTGCCTTGGTGTTGGTCACGGTCATGACCACGGTGGAGTCATAACCTGCTTCCTTGATCTTGTCCAAGTCAACCTCGGCCAAAGCGGTACCGATTTCGACACGGTCGCCCTTGGCAACCTGTGGCTCGAAGCCTTCACCCTTCATGCGAACGGTGTTGATGCCGACGTGGACAAGAACCTCTACCCCATCATCGGTCTTGATACCGAATGCGTGGCCAGTCTTGGTCACCGTCGCGATGGTGCCCGCGACTGGGCTGAGGATGTGGCCGTTGATTGGAACAATGCCCACGCCCTGACCTAAGGTTCCGCCAGCGAAGACCTTGTCATCAATATCTTCAAGCTTGACAGCCATGCCGTCTACCGGGGAAACCAGGTCAGCGGTTGGTGCTATTTCTTCCTTTTCTTCAGCCGGAATGAGGCCAGCTGCTGCTGCGCGCTCACGGGACATTTCCTTTTCTTCTGCAGTGCGGTAGTCGGTGAAGTAAATCAGCGCGAATGCTACTACGAATGCGACTGCCACCGCGATGGTGTAGGTCAACATTGGGGAGAATACCGGGATGGTGAGCAAGGAAGTAAATACGAATGCGTTGGTGGTCACGCCGCCGGACGCGGTGCCCAGGATGGCGATGGTGAGGCCACCTGCAAAACAACCGACCAGCATGCGTGGGTAGATACGCTTGAAGCGCAGGTGAATACCGTAGAGCGAAGGCTCCGAAATACCACCGAAGAGACCAGCCGCCAGGGCGGAACCGGAAGTCTGACGCATTTCTGGGTCCTTCTCACGCATGGAGATAGCCAAAACAGCTGCGGTGGCACCGAAACAAGCGAAGTTCCATGCGCCCATTGGGCCCTGGATGAAGTCATAGCCCAGTGCCTCAATGTTGACCAGCATCAAAGCGTTCAGTGGCCAGTGCAGACCCAGTGGAACCAAGAATGGGTAAAGCATTGGAATCAGGATTGCGAAGACGAATGGTGCGTTGCCGTTCATCCATGCCAGACCTTCACCGATGATGCCGCCGAGCCACACTCCGAATGGGCCGATGAGAACTGCGGTGACTGGGATGGCCACAACCAGGGTGAGGAACGGTACGAAGACCATGTGCACTGCCGAAGGAATGATTTTCTGGAAGCCCTTGTATACGGCCGCTGCGACCAGTGCCATCATCAATGGAACGAAGACGTTTCCGCCATAATCAGGCAGGATAACGTTGATACCCAGCAAAGTAATGGAACAGGATTCCGTGCCCAGTGTTTCATCAACAACACACTGCGCGATCGGGTTTTCCTTCAAGTTCAGGAACTCTGGAGTAAACAGCGCCAGCATGACTGCCGCCGGAACCCACGGATCAATGCGCAGCTTATTACCCGCGTTGTACGCCACCATCACTGGCAGGAAGTAGAACACCGAGCGCCACATGGCGTCGATGAAGAACCAGATTGCTGCCTTATCTTCCGAACGGGTATCCACCACGCCGAAAGCTTCCATCACCGCGGTAAACGCAATGATCAAGGAAGCGCCAAGCAGCACGCCCAGAATTGGGCGGAAGGAGTCAGACAGATACTCAAACGCGGTGTCCAGCCACGGCATCTTGCCCTTGGACTTCGCACGGTTAGCGGCCTTGATGTCAGCGTCGGTCTTTTTGACACCAGGCAGCCGAATCATTTCGTTGTACACGCTGGCAACATCGCCACCGATAACAACCTGATAGTTGCGGCCGCCCTGTGGGACAGCGCCCATGACCTTCGGGATCGCATCTAGCGTATCCTTATCGGCCTTTGAAACATCCGCCAGCTCAAAGCGCAGACGCGTCGCGCAGTGAGTAAAGGATGTGATGTTCTCCGCACCACCGATGCCTGCGAGGATTTCCTCTGCAGCGGTGCGCATCTCAGTCTTTGACATGAGATGTACCTTCTTTCCGTCTCGGTAAAACACGAAAAGACCTGAGCAGCAATTCACAATAGAAAAGCCACTCAGGTCTTGCCTCCATTACGAGTAACAACCCTGTGGGTGTTGTAGGTTACATCCTAAACAGAATGTGCCAATAAAATCAAATACTATTCAACGTTTAACTGATTCTTGGGCTTTCTCAAGCTTCCCGCAGCAACCAGAAGCAAGCCCACAGGAATTCAACTCAGAAGCACAGTAACGGGCATAGCCACGGCGTTTTCAACGCAATAGCGCACAGGAAAGCACAATTCTCCGTGACGTCATCGGCAGATGGGCCTCTAACCCCGAAAGTGGTCAATCCGAGCAAAAATATAAAAGAACGCGCCCACCGCAATAAAGCGGGGGCGCGTTGCCTTAGTTAGCGGTGAGAATTAGTTCTCGCCACCAGCAAGCTTCTCGCGCAGAGCAGCGAGCTGCTCATCAGATGCGAGGGATCCTGCGGACTCAGCCGGTGCCTCAGATGCCGGAGCTGCATCGTTGGACTCGGAAGAGTAGTTGGAGGAAGCTGCCTCGGTCTCAGCTGCTTCTGCAGCAGCCGCACGGTGGCGCTCGATCTGAGCGGTGTGCAGCTGGAAGCGACGCTCGGACTCAGCGTAGCGTGCCTCCCAAGCCTGACGCTGCTCGTCGAAGCCTTCCTTCCACTCGTTGGTATCTGCGTCGAAGCCCTCTGGGAAGACGTAGTTACCCTGCTCGTCGTAAGAGTCAGCCATGCCGTACTTGGATGGATCGAACTCTTCGGTGTAATCCTCGTCTGCCTGCTTAACAGACAGGGAGATACGACGACGCTCGAGGTCGATGTCAATAACCTTGACCATTACCTCTTCGCCGACACCAACAACCTGGTCTGGAACCTCAACGTGGCGCTGTGCCAACTCGGAGATGTGAACCAGGCCCTCGATGCCTTCTTCGACGCGAACGAACGCACCGAATGGAACCAGCTTGGTGACCTTGCCTGGCACGATCTGGCCCACAGCGTGGGTACGTGCGAATACGCGCCATGGATCTTCCTGAGTTGCCTTCAGGGAGAGGGATACGCGCTCGCGGTCCAGATCGACGTCCAGAACCTCAACGGTTACTTCGTCGCCAACGGTCACAACCTCAGATGGGTGGTCGATGTGCTTCCAGGACAGCTCGGAAACGTGAACCAGGCCGTCTACGCCGCCCAAGTCGACGAATGCGCCGAAGTTGACGATGGAAGAGACAACGCCCTTGCGGACCTGGCCCTTCTGCAGCTGATGCAGGAACTCAGAGCGAACCTCAGACTGGGTCTGCTCAAGGAATGCACGGCGGGACAGAACAACGTTGTTACGCTGCTTGTCGAGCTCGATGATCTTTGCTTCCAGCTCCTGGCCAATGTATGGCTCCAGGTCGCGGACGCGACGCATTTCAACGAGGGATGCTGGCAAGAAGCCGCGCAGGCCGATATCCAGGATGAGGCCGCCCTTGACAACCTCGATAACGGTACCGGTAACTGGCTCTTCCTTCGCCTGCAGCTCTTCGATGGCGCCCCAAGCACGCTCGTACTGAGCACGCTTCTTGGAGAGGATCAGACGACCTTCTTTGTCTTCCTTGGTCAGAACCAAAGCGTCGATCTGATCGCCGACCTCGACAACCTCATCTGGGTCGACGTCGTGCTTGATGGACAGCTCGCGGGACGGAATGACACCTTCGGTCTTGTATCCGATGTCGAGCAATACCTCGTCGTGGTCAACCTTAACCACGGTACCTTCGACGATGTCACCATCGTTGAAGTACTTGATGGTTGCGTCGACTGCTGCGAGGAAGTCCTCAGCGGTACCGATATCGTTAATCGCTACCTGAGGGGTGTTAGAAGTGGGCATATTAAAGTGTGCTCCGAATTGTTAGGAGATAGAAAATGGACAGAAACGCATCTCTTGTACTCGTTGTATCAATCTCACCGCGCCAACGAAGTCAACCCTCCTATACTGATTGAAACCGCTCGCAGGCATAGACACGCCTCATTAATACTACATCCTTGCTGCAAGCAGTGCAATCCTTGACACGAGCCATGTAACGTATTTTTCATGCGCTACCGCTTGTCTGTTCTTGTTCGCCGCGCCATCGGCTTTTGGATCGACGGTTTTGCCGTCGGTGCAGTCATCCTCATCATCCAGTGGCTCATCAACTTAACTGCCGATGCTCCCCTGGTCGGCCACGCCGCGACCTTGTACCAGATTTACGCATTTTCGCTGTGCTTCTTCATCTACCGCACCGTGGTGGAGGGCCGATGGAATACCTCCTTGGGCAAATGGTCTTTGAATCTGGACATCATCTCCATTACCCCGGGTTATAAAACCGCCGCGATTCGCAACAGTTGGGTGCTGCTGACCATCCTCGCCGCCTTTGGTATTCATTATGTTGAGCCCACCATCGTGGTGATACTCGGCCTATCCATCTTCGGTTTCGCCCAACATCCCTTTGATTACTTCGCTAAGACCATGGTGGAGAAGAAATTACACAGCCTATCTGGCCAGGTAGACGACGTTTCAGAAAAATAGCGAAAAAGTTATCCACAGATTTTATCGTCGCTTTGCAGTTGCCCTTGTTGGTTCCGCACGCTGTTCCTAATCTATGAAACATGACATCGACCAACGTGTACACCGCATACCAGGCAGCCCGCAACAGCGGCTGGGACCTGGTGGCGGGCTTTAAAGATCGCGTTGGCACCACGCACCCAGAAGTTGTTGCGCGCGAGGACAACCTCAGCCAGGCCGAAGTAAACCTTTTGCTGCGAGTGCACAAGCGCATTAAGCCGCGTCAGAAAGTTGCATCCGAGCTCGGCCTGTCCTTCGACCACCTGAAAATTGTTTCAGTCGCCGTAGGCAAAGTTAATCAGAGTCTCAATAACCCGGGCCAGGTTTTGGAAGTAATGCTGCGCGCCTGTGCGAATAACACGGTCGCGGATGCCGCCGTGCACCTGAAAACCATCCTGAGCAAGTGCAACCGCCCAGACAAGCCTTCCCGCGTCAATCGCGTGAATTTCGCGAAAGAAGCCAACGAGAACGGCATGATTCATATCCAAGGCGTTCTACGCGAGCACGATGCCCGCGAAATCCAGGCACTGGCGCAGAGCTACATTGCGAGCAGCAAGAAGAAATATCCGCACCTGCAGTATGACCAGCTGTTCGCGAACTGGATGATGAAAACCCTCAAGTCCGGTGGCAGCGAGGGCGAGCAGAAGTATCAGCCGATGATCATCATTACCGGTGACCCAAATGTGGACTATGCCCGTGGGCACGTCAACACGCTATCCGGAGGCTCCATCCCGATTGAAGAAGCCGTGAACCTCGCACTCGCGGATACCGGCTATGTGGCGCACACCAGCGTCAAAGATGGCCGCGCGCAGCTCAACTTCATTCACCCGATTATTCGCACTCGCTTCTCCACTGGCGAGCACCGCCTGGGAGTCATGCTCGAGACCTTGACTTGCACGCGCTGCGGGCGCCCCGCGATCACGTGCCAAGCGCACCACATCGACGCTTATGCCTATGTGCGCAAGAAAGAGCACAGCTGGGATGACCTCGCCAACGCATGTGCCCCGCATAATGCGGCTAACGATGACAATCCCAATGCACCGCCGAAGAATGGCCGCATCATCCGGGATAAGAACGGATGGCCGGGCTATCAACCTCGCCCTGGCGATCCGATTTCCTATAATCCGCGGCCGATATTTTATGAAGGCTGGCGCGGCACTGCCCACGACATGGCCAACAACCAGAAGGGCTAGTGCGCGGCAGCGTCCCAGTTGTCGCCGGTTCCGGCAGAGACCTCGAGTGGGACGCGCAAGCTAATCGATGCATCCATCTCCCTCTCCACAATCTCCTGCACCTGGTCGAGCTCACCAGGAGCAATTTCGACGACCAATTCGTCATGCACCTGCAACAGCACGCGGGACTTGAATCCCTTGAGGGCTTTGTCGACGCGAATCATCGCGACTTTGATGATGTCCGCGGCGGTGCCCTGGATTGGGGCGTTGAGTGCTGCGCGCTCGGCGTTCTCACGTGCCAGCCGATTGTCAGAAATCAGTTCCGGCAGGTAGCGGCGACGTCCAAAGACCGTTGCGGTGTAGCCATCCTTGCGGGCTTGCTCAACAACGTCCGCCAGGTACTTCTTCACGCCGCCGAAGCGATCGAAGTAGGCATCCATGGTTTTCTTCGCCTCGCCGGCAGGAATGGACAGCTGCTGAGACAGACCAAACGCCGATAGACCGTAGACCAGACCGTAGGACATGGCCTTGACGCGGCGGCGTAGTTCGGACGTCACTTGATCGACTGGCACGTCGAAGACTCGGGAGCCGACGTAGTTGTGCAGGTCCTCGCCTTCCTTGTACGCCTCAATCAAACCTGGGTCCTGGGACAGGTGCGCCATCACGCGCATCTCAATCTGCGAATAGTCCGCCGTCAGCAAGGTTTCATAGCCTTCGCCGACGATAAACGCCGAACGAATCGTGCGGCCAGATTCCGTGCGCACTGGGATATTCTGCAGATTCGGATCCGTCGAGGATAGACGTCCCGTGGAGGCCACAGTCTGGTTGAAGGTCGTGTGGATGCGGCCATCAGGCTGCACGGTCTTAATCAAGCCTTCGAGCGTGGTCTTGAGCTTCTGGTACTCACGATGCGCCAGCAGATGATCCAAGAAAGGGTGCGGGTGATTGATAGCCAGCTGCTCAATTTCTTTCGCCGCCGTGGAGTAACCAGTCTTGGTCTTCTTCGTCTTCGGCAAATCAAGGGTCTCAAACAGGACTGTTTGCAGCTGCTTCGGGGAGTTTAGGTTCAGCTTCTCATCTCCAGCCAGTTCACGCGCAGCTTTTTCTTGCGCTGCAACCTGGTCCGCGAAGACCTCCTGCTGAGTTTCCAAGATGTCCACGTCAACCGCAATGCCCACGGCTTCCATCTTGGCCAAGATGGACACCAGTGGGATTTCAAGTTCCACATAGAGCTGGTAGGAATCAATCTCCTGTAGCGCCTTGGTTAACTCCACGGTGAGTTCCATAATCGCTGCTGCGGAGTCGATTCCGCCGGTGTCATCAAGCAGAGACAACTGCTCGCTGGAGGAATCCAGCGTCTTACGCAGGTGGCGCTGATAGACATCGGTGAGCTCATAGGTTCGCTGTCCAGGACGCAGCAGGTAGGCCGCAAGCGCGGTATCGTGCGCGATGCCACCCAAGCTGATGCCACGACCCTGAAGCATGTGGTACGCCGCTTTGGCTTCGTGCAGGAACTTTTCTGCATCCGATTCCAGCCACGCTGCCAGCGCCTTATCGTCCTCCGGGGAAAGCTCGGCGAGTTCAACGTGGATGCCTTCAAAGGCGGAATCCACAAGCGAAATACTCGTCGCATCACCCTGACCCGGACGACCATCACCGGTGATGAACACGGCCACGCCATTCTTCCCGTCAAGCCACTTGGCTAGACTTTCCTCACTAACAGTCACTTTGACGTCACTATCAGACTCCGGCACTACGCCCGCGATATTCGGGAAAGCATCCACCACGCGCTCGCGGAGGTTGACGCCGAATTCGAGTTCATCGAAAAGCTCTGCAATCGTGGCTGCCTCCACGGGCTTGAAAGCCAAGTCTTGCGGACCGACTTCTAAGTCCATGTCGGTGATCATCTGCGTCAAGGTGCGGTTCAGGCGCACCTGCTCAATACGCTCACGCAGGTTCTCACCCACCACGCCCTTAATGGCATCCGCATTGTCCAGCAGGTTGTCCAGATCGTTGTACTGCAAAATCCACTTCAACGCGGTTTTCTCACCCACCTTCGGCACGCCCGGCAGGTTATCTGAGCTATCACCGCGCAGCGCCGCATAATCCGGGTACTGCTCAGGGGTCAGCCCGTACTTCTCCTCCACTGCGGCCGGGGTAAAGCGGTGCAGCTTGGATACGCCCTGCATGGGATAGAGCACGGTGGTGGAGTCATTGACCAACTGCAGATAATCGCGGTCACCGGTGACAATCAAGGTGTCAAAGCCAGCCATGTCACTGGCCTGGGTGGCCAAAGTTGCCAGAATGTCATCGGCCTCGAAGTTCTCCCGCGACAAGGTGGTAATACCCGCCTTGTCCAGGATGTCGCGAATGATGGTCACCTGGCCTTTAAATTCTTCCGGCGCCGATTCACGCTGCGCCTTGTATTCCGGGAACATGTCCGTGCGGAAAGTCTTGCGGCCCACGTCGAAGGCAACGGCGATGGAGTCTGGCTTTTCCTCGCCTACCAGCGAAGCCATCATGGACATGAAGCCATACACAGCATTGGTGTGCTGCCCGCCCGAGGTTGAGAACTTGTCTACCGGCAGGGCGTAGAAGGCGCGAAAGGCCATGGAATGGCCGTCAATGAGAAGTAGCTTTGAAGTCACGTCTACCAGTGTAGGCATGGTGATTTTAATTTTGCGAACTACTTACGCTACTATCTCTTTGTGCGCCCCTGTAGCCCAATTGGCAGAGGCAACGGATTCAAAACCCGTCCAGTGTGAGTTCGAGT
>OMJG01000184.1_pt1 | contig 47677 bp, 37 predicted proteins | sample 1646431 | NCBI WGS metagenome assembly OMJG01 (sample SAMN03771674, study PRJEB25209) | food metagenome | isolation source: Cotija cheese | place: Mexico:Jalisco,Michoacan | collected 2011-12-12 | reverse complement strand
ATCAAATGCAATGTTATTTGTCAACATGTTTTTTGAATTTAAAAACTGTTTTATCGGTATTTAAATGTTTTGTAACAAGTCAACTTCGTTATATTACCATCGATAGTGGCAGCCGTCAACGTTTTTTTAATTTAATTATTAAAATAATCGATAAAAAATCGCCGGTATAGCTACTCAAGACGCTACACCGGCGATTTTTTAGATTCTTTCCTTCATTTCGTGAGCTATTTCTTCCATAAATGACGAATGCGTTTCACCCAAGTCGGACGATTTTCTTGTGATTCTGGGTATTTTTTTGGTTGAATGGCTTGTTGTTCAATTGCATTGGCTACAAATGTCGCTTGTGCCGAAAAGAAAGAAGTGCTCACCTTTCTTTGATACGTTCCATCATTTTGCAAATAATAGGATTTATAGTCATCCTTTTGATAGATTTGGACAATATCGGCCATTTTTTGTTTGGCCTTGGCTTCCTCAATAGGGGCAGCTATTTCTACTCGCAACATCATATTACGGGTCATCGCATCCGCCGATGATAGCCAATACTCTTCATGATCGGTTACAAAAGAGTAAACGCGGCTATGCTCTAAAAAACGGCCAACAATACTTTTTACTTCTATTGTCTCACTTTTATCTGGAATACCTGGTCTTAGACAGCAAGCACCACGAATAAGTAAATGAATCGGTACTCCCTTTTGACTTGCTTCATATAAGCTTTGAATAATCACCCGATCAGTGAGTGAATTCATTTTAAAAAAGATAGAACCCGTCTTTGTTTTTTCGTAGTAATCCGCCGTTGCTGAGATTTTTTCTATTAACATTTGGCGAATGCCTTCTGGTGAGACGGCTATTTTTTGATAGTCGGGGCGTTCTCTATATCCACTCAAATAATTAAAAAAGGCGGTGACATCTTCGACATAAGAAGTATGAGAGGAGAACAAACTAAAATCAGTGTAAATCCTTGCCGTCGATTCATTGTAATTGCCGGTACCAATATGTACATACTGTTGCAATTGATTCCCGTTTTTCTTGACTACTAAGGTCGCTTTACTATGTGTTTTTAAATGCATTAAGCCATACGTAACATAACAACCCGCTTCTTCTAATTCTTGGACCCAATGTAGATTATTTTCTTCATCAAAACGCGCCTTCAACTCAACCAGCGCAGTCACTTGCTTGCCTGCTCTAGCAGCTGACTTCAACGCTTCGACAATCCGTGAATTTTTTGCCATGCGGTACAACGTCTGTTTAATGGCAATCGTATGTGGATCTCTAGCAGCTGTCTCAATAAAAGAGACGACTGACTCGTAGGAATCATACGGGTGCTGAATGAGTACATCTTGTTTATCTAATGTCTCATACAATTTGGTACCAAGCCATTGTTGATTGACATAAGGTCGAAACACTGGAAAAACCGCGTCAATGCCTTCTTTACTTAATTCTTCTAAATAAGAGAACAAATACGTCAAATCTAAAGGACCCGGTATGCTATAAATGTCTCGATCTTTTAATTCCAACATGTGGGTTAAAAACGCAATATCCACACTTTGTCTATCCTGTAGTTCAGAAATTTCTAATCGAGAAGGCAATCCTTTCGAGCGCTCTTGAATGTATTCTTCCATTTGGATGAATAGATTTTCTTCTGTGTCTTCTTCAAAAGCTAAATCCTTGTCATACGTAATTCGAAAGACAAATGAATGCACAATCTTCCAACCGACAAATAATTGCGCTAAATGTTGTTCAATCAAATCCTCAATCAAAATTACTTGCTTCATTCCTTCGACTTGGATATACCTTGGAAATAATGCTGGTAGAGGGATAATCGCTCGTTCTTCCCGATCACCATCTTTTACCCGCACAAGTAGGTGGGCTTTTTTTTCGACAATTTTAGGGAAGGCATGATACGCGTCAAGAGCAATTGGTGTAAGTGATGGCAAAATCATCTCTTGGAAATAAGCAGTCATCTTCTCTTTAGCTGTATCGGAAAGCTCTTGGTACGCCACTGTCTCATACCCCATATTTGCTAAATCACTAAGTAAACTTTGGTAAAGAGTGTATTGCTCTGATACATTTTCTGTTTGGATGGCAAAGAGTTTTTCAAGTATCTCTTCTTGTGTCCAACCCGTGCGAGAGTCTACTTTTTCTCCAGACATACGCGCCAGGCTCTGAATTCCTGGTACTCGAATCATAAAAAACTCATCTGCATTGTTGCTTGCAATAGCTAAGAAGCGCAACCGCTCTATTAGGGGGTTTTTTTCATCTTTTGCCTCCTGAATAACACGCTTATTAAATAATAACCAACTTAAATCACGATGAAAATAATCTCTGGACGTATAAGGAGAATCTTGCACCGATTTCTCACTCCTTCTTCTCACTTCTAGTAAACTCTAATTTCACTGACTTATTGATTACTGCTTCAAAATTTTTCTTTTGACGATTTGCACGATACGATTCAGCCAATGGTTCCTTCGACCAATCAATAGCTAGGACATAACTTTTTTTATCCTTTGTTAAAGAGATACTGCAGATTTCATTAACTCTTGTAATCAATAACGACTCGGTGAATTTTATCAAACTACCTGCTTGACGAATTAAACTCAATTCTTGAGAGCTAAACCAATCCGGTACGTTTTGCAAAAACTTGCGGGTCAGCGATTTGTTTTTGTAACTAGCCAATAAAGCGAGTGCGACGCGTTCTTTATGCGTGAAGCCATTTAAATTGCTATTTGCTAGTAAGTAAAACGAATGCATCGAGCTATCATCTTCCTCTATATAAGAGCCAATATGATACAAAAAAGCAGCATAGTAGACATATTGCAATAATTTAGGATCAAGCGTCACAAGTCCTTCCTCTTGGCAAAGCGTCAAGAGTTTTTCTGCTAATGCTCTGCGCTTTTGCGCTAATGCTACATCGATACCGTAGCTTTCGGTCATCCGCATCAGCACACCTTCAACGACTCGATCTGGATCATATACTTGCTCGGTCGTATTACTTAATTCCTTCAAAAGCAATCCTTCACGCAATCCTTTATTACAAAAAACAAATTTTTCCGCTTCTGTTATTTCACAAAGCGCCAAAAAAGTGAGGTTCGCTGGCAAAATAATATCGGCACGATCTTTACTTAAGCCGTCTAAATTTTGTAACTCTGCTAAGGTCAAGCTTTGAAACAATTCACTTGTTTCATTCAAGTTCGCTTTCGTCATTTCATATTCATGGATACCTGATAGTGGATAATTCGAAACAATCTGATAGACACTAGCAATATTACGAGCACTTCCCCCGATGCCAATGATCGGCACATCACGTGGTTTTATCCATTTTTGACTAGCAAACTGTTTTCGCACATAGTCTTTTGTTTTTTTTATTGCTTTTGAATCATTGGGTTCTTTATTTTGAAAAAAGAGATTTTTAAGCGTGACCACACCAAATGGGAAGCTATGAGAATGTTGAATCTGGTTGTCTTTAAAGTACGTCACCTCCGTACTGCCTCCGCCCATATCGACCGTGTATCCTTCCGAGAATTGTGTTGTCCGTACGACGGCGTATTGGCCATAATAGGCCTCTTCTTCTCCTGATAATAGTCGTAAGTTGAGCTTTGTTTGTTCCGCTACTTTTGCCAATACTGCTTGCCGATTGGTTGCTTGTCGGATAACTGCAGTGGCCGTAGCTATAATTTCATCCACGTCAAACTCGGAAAGAATCTCTTGAAAAAGCTGAATCACTTCAACTAATTTCGCTGTCCCTGACTCACTTAGTTCTTGGTTTTCATCTAAGTACTGATACAGACGAGCAGGTAATTTCACATTTTGCAATTGAGAAATATTTCCTACTGGGCTCACTTGGTAAATGACCAAACGAACGGTATTCGAACCAATGTCAATAATCGCGACTTTTTTCGTTTTTCCCACTACTTCTCCTCCGTTCTCTTCCACTCTTATCATACTAAAAAATAACCAACTTTACACAATGAATCACTTCAATCTCTTGGAAAATTGCAAAAATTCTGTAAAAAAGAAGTAAACCTTACGTAAACAAAACATGATCACCTTTCCAAGATGGAAAAGCAATCATGTTTTTCTTATTCTTCCTTTTCTAAAACCTTTTTGCTTCGCTCGAGCGCAGCCTCTTGCTCCGCCGACACACTTGGAAATGCTAAATCCATCTTTGCAAATTGCTCATTGATAATCTCGCTGACCAATAAACGCGAGGTCCACTTGTCATCAGCGGGAATAATGTACCATGGGTTGGCTTTGGTTGCCGTCGCTTTGATGGCTTTTTCATAGGCATCTTGATAATCATCCCAATATGTCCGTTCCTTCATATCTGATTCGGAGAACTTCCAGTTTTTTTCTGGCAACTCGATTCTACGTAAGAAGCGATTTTTTTGTTCTTTTTTGGAGACATGCAAGAAAAATTTTAACACGACAAATCCTTCACGCGCTAAATAGGACTCGAACTGCTTAATTGATTTGTAACGATGGGTGTAAAATTTTTCAGTAATATCTTCTAATGAATCAACCCCAGGTAGACGTTCCTGCAACAAAATTTCCGGATGTACGCGAGTAATCAAGACATCTTCATAATATGAACGATTAAATATGCCGATGTCACCTCTTCTTGGCACTGCTCGGTGGACACGCCACATGAAATCATGGTCCAATTCCAATGTTGAAGGTTGTTTGAAACTAGTCACAACACAACCTTGTGGATTGACTCCACTCATGACGTGCTGAATCATACTGTCTTTGCCAGCTGCATCCATCGCTTGGAAGATAATTAACACACCTTTTCGATCTTGTGCATAGAGCTTTTCTTGGTGGTCTTTTAAATCTTTGATATTTTTTTCAATTTCCTCTTTGATTTCTTCTTTTGATAGCTTTAACTCAATGGCCGTTTTGTATTCAGATAATTGAAAATCTTTTGCTTTGGTCACTTGATATTTTTTTGTCTTAGCCATACGCTCACCACCCTTTCTTCTATTAGACAGCGTTTTCGTTTATTCAGCAAGTCAAACGCTTATTTGCTATTTTTCAGCTTGTTATTTGGATTGACACAGCTACCCGATCATTTCAGATCGTTCTAAAAAAAGAGTGTGCCAACTGCTCGTCGCACTCCCTTAGATTCCAAAGTCACCCCATTGGCAATACTATGGATCCCATTCGTACGGGTCAATTACTCAAAGACGTTCGCAGCTCGCGCAAAGTCGGCAATAATATCATCAGCAGACTCAATTCCCACTGACACACGCAACAAATCAGGTGTTAAACCGTATGATTCGCGCAATTCTTTCGGAATATCTGCATGAGTTTGTGTCGTTGGGTACGTAATTAGCGTTTCTACTCCTCCTAGACTTTCGGCAAAAGTCACCAATTCAAACGCCTCTAAAAACGTGCCTACTTTTGATTCATCCACGACACGAAGACTAACCATCGCTCCTTTGCCAGGATAGATGACTTCTTTGATGCCTGAAAGTTGCTTCAAGGCAGCTACGATTGCTTGAGCATTGGCTTGTTGCTTTTCAAAGCGCAATGGGAACGTTTTTAGACTACGGATGAACAACCAACAGTCAAAGCTACTTAAAGATGGCCCAATTGTATTGGATAGAAAGACTAAGCGTTCGCCTAATTCTTTGCTTTTCGCAACAACCACCCCTGCTAGGATATCGTTGTGGCCAGTTAAGTATTTGGTCGCTGAATGAATCACTAAGTCTGCCCCTTCATCCAATGGTTTTTGAATCAGCGGAGTAAAGAACGTATTGTCGACAATCAATAACGCTTGGTTTTGATGTGCCAAGACAGCAACTGCTCGGATATCCGTCTCAGCCATAAGTGGATTGGTCGGTGTTTCCAAAAACACTGCTGTAACTTCTGGCGAAAGCTGCTCTGTTAACTCCTCTAAAGAAGAAAAATAACCAAAAGAAGCAATCCCGCGTTGCTCTAATTCTTGAAAATAGCGGTAACTACCCCCGTATAAATCACGCGAAACCAAAAAGCGACTACCATTATCAAATAGATCAAAAACCAAAGCAATCGCACTCATCCCTGAGCTTGTGACAATTGCTTGGGCGCCATTTTCCAGTACTGCCAAGCCTTCTTCTAAAATATCGCGCGTAGGATTTTTGGTACGTGTGTAGTCATACCCTGTACTTTGCCCTAGTCCTGGATGAGCAAAGGTAGTCGATAAATAAATTGGTGCACTGACAGCTCCTGTTTGCTTATCAGAGCGATTGCCAAGTTGTGCTAAATACGTGTCAAGATTGCGTGTCATTTTTCCGTCTCCTTTATTGCTTTGCAGCGAGTATGAATTGCTTTAATGCCTGTTTGATAATATCCGGTGTGGTTGCTAAATTGATTCGGATGTAATGCTTGTAAGCTGGCGAAAACCATTCCCCATAATCAATGGCTAACTTGGCCTTTTCTTGTATGAACTCTTTCACCGATTCTCCTGCTAGGACAGACTCAATATTTAGCCAAGCTAGATAGGTACCTTGTAACGGGCTAATCGTGATTTCAGGTAACGCTTCTTGTAAAGTTGATTTGATGAATAAGTAATTTTCTTCGATGACTTGCAGAAAGGATTGATGCCACTCATCACTACTTTGATAAGCAGTTTTTGCTGCGACTTGTCCCAAGACACTGATTTCTGTTTGTCGATGCTGCTTTGCCCACTCTTGAAACTGTGTCCGTAGTGCCTCATCTGGAATCCAAATATGCGAGTGTAACAAGCCCGCAAAATTAAAGGTTTTTGATGGGGAGTTGCAGACAATCAGATCACGAAAGCCCACTTCTTTAGCGACGGTCAAAGCGGAGACAAATGTATGATTGTGTACGACTAAGTCTGAATGAATTTCATCTGACAACAAGCGCACATTGTACGTTTGGCATAGACGTACGACCGCTTGTAACTCATCTTTGGTCCAGACACGACCGATTGGATTATGCGGTGAACACAAAATAAACAACTGAATATTTTGTGTCTTAAACAGCTCTTCCATTTTCACTAGATCCATCGTATAGTCCTCATCATCGTTTAACAAAGGTGCTTCTACTAACCGACGATTTTGGTCTTTAATGCTATTGAAAAACGGATAGTACACAGGTGTCTGGATCATAATACCGTCTTCTTCATTAGTAAAACAGGCAATCAAATCATAAAGCGACTGCACTACCCCAGTCGAAAAGATGAGCCATTCTGCTTTGACTTGCGTGCCCTCATGGCGGTCTTGCCACCCTTGATAACTAGCGACATAGTCAGCTGAACGAATAGAGTATCCATACGCGCCTTCATCCACACGCTTCACCAGTGCGTCTTTGACTGCTTGATCAGTCGAAAAATCAGCATCCGCTACCCATAATGGCAATAACTCATCGGATCCAAAGCGTTCCTTTAAGGCATCCCACTTTAATGAATCTGTTCCTTTTCTAGTAATTGCATACTTGTCAATAAATGTCTTTGTGTCCAAATCGCTCACTCCTATTCTTCCAATTGATACTCATCTGGATGATGAAATTCCGCTTGACCGACTTGAGTTAAATCAAACGGTGTCCGTTGATACACATCGTTTACCCAATTCATGAAGAGCAAGGATGCATTTGAACGCCAAGTATTCGGAATCGTTTCATTGTGTTGGTCATCTTCTTGATAATAATACTGCGGCTTTTCTGTTGCGACACCTGTTTGTTGATCACGCAAATACTCTTCTTCCAATGTCTTTGTATCATATTCAAAATGTCCGAGCAAAAAGATATTTTTTCGGTTGTTAGATACTAAGATGCTCGGGCCAGTCTCTGCACTTTTTGCCAAAACAGTCAACGGTGTGTTGGGTATTTGTTCCTCACAAATGCCGGTATAGCGAGATTGGGGGGAAGCAAAAGGATTCGAAAAGCCTCTTAGCAGCGGATGAGCATGCAAGATAGTTTGCGAAAACACGCCAAACAATTTTTTCTCATACAATGTTTTTTCAACACCGTAATGATGAAATAACCCCGCCTGTGCTCCCCAACAAATGTGTAAGATTGACGTGCAATGTGTCTGACTCCAGGTCATGATTTCGACCAACTCCGACCAATAGTCAACGTCCTCAAAAGGCTTTTGTTCCACTGGCGCACCGGTAATGATCAACCCATCTAAATTTTCTTTCATCATCTCTTTCGGTGTCCGATAAAATCTTTTCAGATGATTCTCATTCGTGTTTTTACTTTTATGATTCGCCATGCGTACCAAGCGAATATCCAATTGCAACGGACTCATTGAAAGCAGTCGTAATAACTGGGTCTCCGTTTGAATTTTTTTCGGCATTAAATTAACAATGCCGATTTTTAGCGGCCGAATATCTTGTCTTTGTGCGCTTCGATCACTTAGCGCAAAGATGGATTCCTTTTTTAATATTTCAGCAGCCGGTAAATCTCGAGCGATGATAATTGGCATAGCTGTCTCCCTTCCTATAAATACAAAAAAGCCCCTTTACCGTCAAACGATAAAGGGACGTCAAATACGTGATACCACCCTAGTTCGTATTACTCTCACAAGCAACACCTCACTTAGTATTAAATACTGAGTCATTTAACGGTAACTAGCCGTCTGCAACGCGTGAACGATGCAAATACTCAGAGTTCATCTTCATTTCTTACTATCTGTCTCCATTTCCACCATCAGGAGTCTCTTGAACAAGCAAGTAAATTACTCTTCTCATCACAGTACTTCTCATATTATTTTCATCATTCTATAATGAATAGACGCCATTTGTCAAATCCAACCAAATTTTTTACACGCATAATAAATGCCGTCATCGGTATTCGCCTTCGTGACAAAGCTCGCTTGTTCCTTTAATTCTGGCACGGCATTGCCCATCGCGATACTTGTCCACCGCTTGTCAAACATCACTAAATCATTCACATCATCGCCAAAGACCACGACGTCTTCGATTGGCGCTTGAAGTTGCTTCATCATATGAAGAATGCCGACATTTTTATCATCAAACTGATACATTAAGTAATCTGGCACATAGTATAAATTGGCTAAGGTATCTTGGGATGGTAACTTTTCGTGACCGTGCTTTGGCAGAGCGAAATACATTTTATAAATTGCGTCGACTTCATCAATATCTAGAGTCGGATTAATCACGTAATTCGTCGGTTCTTTACGTTCTCCGACTTGCTCACGAAATAAATCATTCGGCGCGTATACGTCAATCGAATCATCCAATGCTAAAAGCGAACCAACGCCCGCTTCTTGTGCTTCCTTGTAGATTTGCTTCGCCTTAGCCAGATCAAGCGAACGATTTTCACGTAAGATTCGATCGATAACGATTGCCCCTCCACCGGCACACACCATATTATCAATGCCGAGTGTTTCCATCAAAGGGACAGCCTTATAATGGGCCCGACCAGTCGCTATCGCCACAAAATGTCCTCGTCCCTGCAACTCTGTTAATGCAAGTTGTGCACTTGGGACGATTTGATTGGTGGTGCGGTCTGTCAAAGTTCCGTCAATATCAAAAAAGAAATATTTTTTCTCCATCAACAACGCTCCATTCTTGTTTGCCTTTATTTTAGGCAGAATAGACTTTCTTTGTAAAGTACTTCAAGAAAAATGGTGACAAAAGAGTACTTACAATAATCACAATCACCATTGGACCAAACAATTCATGCGGAACAATCTTGGCTTTATCGCCCAGTTGTAAAATAATCAAAGCCATCTCACCTCTAGAAATCATCCCAGATCCTATCATCAACGACGAATTTGTGGAAAATCCGACCAGACGACTGCCTATAAACCCTCCTGCTAATTTACTAACTAAGGCTAACACTAGTAACACGATGATAAAAAGGCCTTGGCTTGCGAGTTGTTGAAAAGAAATCGTCAAACCAATACTGACAAAAAAGACTGGAATAAACAAACTATACCCAACAATTTCCACATTTTTAAAGACTTGTTCTTTAGCGGTCGTCTGTCCGATTGCGATCCCTGCAAAAAAAGCTCCAATCACAGAACTAAGCCCCACAAGATCTGCTAAAAATGCCATACCTAAACATAAGACTAACGAGGCAATCACAATCGAACCCGTCACAAACAATTTTTGACTAATCGCGATAACTTTTGGGGCCAACCAACGAATCGTAAAGAAGATAAAGCCAAAATACAAAACTTGCTCAAAAAAGAGCAGTGGCAAAGGAATCGATGATGTCCCACCCTCTTGAAAATAAGGCAGACTCAAACTAAATAACACGACCACCAAAATATCATCTACGACAGATGCTCCTAAAATAGTCGCTCCTTCTTTTGTTTGCAATGCACGTAATTCTTTTAATACTTCCACCGAGATGCTCACCGACGTAGCAGCTAAGATCATCCCGGAGAAAAGGGCTACTTTGAACGAAAAGGCGAAGGCCATCGTTCCCACCGCCCCTAAAATTATTGGTAAAATAATTCCTAATATAGCCACTAGAAAAGCCGGCTTTGCGTATTTACGCAACAAAGCTAAATCACTTTCCACACCAGCTAAAAACATTAAAAAAATGACGCCTAATTCTGAAAATTCATGAATCATTTCTGTCGATTGTAAAAGCTTTAAGCCTCCTGCCCCTAATAAAATCCCCACGAGCAATTGCCCGACAACACCTGGGATTCCGATACGCTTTGCTCCATGTGAGACCAATGTCGTTGTGACCAAGATCAAACATAGCTGCCCGATAAATTCCATTTTTGTTCCTTCTTTCTAATTAAATGAGAAAAAGCATAGACTTCACGTGTGTTTCTCCCGCCCCTGAAGAAACGCACCTTGAAAGCTATGCTCAACCATTTTTTATTTATAATACTATTGTACCAAATTTTAGTGCCAATTACTTAGCCAAACCATCAAAAATTTGCTGACTGAACTCAGACAAGGAAACTTCAGTCGCTCCTGGAAGTAATCGAGCAAAGTCAAACGTTACTTTTTGTGAAGCGATAGCAGCTTCGATAGCTGCTTCAATCGCATCTGCCACCTCGGCCCACCCAAGATAACGAAAGAGCAATGCTCCAGATAGCAAGACCGAGCATGGATTGACCATGTTTTTACCCGCAAATTTAGGAGCTGTACCATGAGTCGCCTCAAAGATAGCATGCCCTGTCTGGTAGTTAATATTGGCTCCTGGTGAAATGCCAACCCCCCCGACCGTCGCAGCCAAGGCATCGGAGATATAATCACCATTTAAATTTAAAGTCGCGACAATCTCATGATCTTCCGGGCGTGCGATCAATTCCTCTAAGAAAATGTCGGCAATGCAGTCTTTCACGATGATTTTACCAGCTTCTTTCGCTGCCACTAGAGCTTGATTGGCAGCTTCTTCGCCTTTTTCAGTCTTAATTTGTTCGTAAGTCGTCCAAGTAAAGGTCTGCTCAGCAAACTCTTCATTCGCAACTTCATAGCCCCATTTTTTAAAGCCACCCTCAGTAAACTTCATGATATTGCCCTTATGCACAAGTGTAACCGTCTTGCGATGTTGCTGAATGGCGTAGTTGAAGGCCGAGCGGACCAAACGCTTTGTTCCTTCGACCGAGACTGGCTTGACACCGATAGCACTCGTTTGCGGGAAGCGAATACTCGTCACTTGTAGGTTTTCTTGTAGAAACTCAATCAGTTCGTGCACTTGTTGACTGCCTGAAACAAACTCAATCCCTGCATAGATATCCTCAGTATTTTCTCGGAAAACGACCATATTTGTCCGCTCAGGATGCTTCATCGGTGAAGGCGTACCTTCAAAGTATCGGACCGGACGCACACACGCATACAAATCCAATTGCTGGCGCAGTGCCACATTTAACGAGCGAATCCCTCCTCCGATTGGCGTCGTCAATGGCCCTTTGATAGCAACTAAATACTCACGAATCGTCGCAAGTGTTTTCTCGGGTAGCCATTCTCCCGTTTGTTGAAAAGCCTTCTCACCAGCAAAGACTTCCTGCCATTGAATCGCACGACTGTCCCCATATGCGACTTCGATCGCACGATTAAATATCGCTTGCGCCTGTGTCCATATTTCTGGGCCAATGCCATCGCCACTAATAAACGGAATAATCGGAAAGTCAGGAACAACCAATTCCCCATCTTTCATCGTAATCTTTTGAAATGTCATTCCAAACTCTCCCTTTATCTCAGGTTAATATTGAAGAAAGTATACACGGTTTCTTTTTCATTGTAAATTCATGTAATCAATTATAATCTCATCATTTTCTCATAAAATTACCAAAAATAGCGATTCAATCGACTTTGACCCGATGAAGATTTCTTTTTCCGCCGCCCCTAGCACATCATCGCCATGTAATGAATACGAACATAAAATGAAGAGAGTATGACAAAACTCGTCAAACTCTCTTTAATATAGATAAACGTAAGTTCAAACTTACTACCCGCACGATCTAAAATTCCAAACTTTATCACTCAGAAATTCTACTTCTATCCGAAGCTTCATTCATCCTAGTTGATTAAAAATGGTTAGAAAGGCCTCTTTTTCCAAATTGGCGCCAAAGAGCGGACTACCCGGTTCTAACTTAACACCCTCTGCTAAGTACCCAATTGGCAACGCATCAAAGCCAAATGACTCAATCAGTTCTCTGACTCTCTCAAGTGCCCATTCATCATCACCGGCGTAAGCAATTGCCTTGCGCTTAGGCACACCCTTCGCTCTTGCTTCATCCGCTAGGTCGTGATACCCCATATGATTGAATGCTTTCACGACTTTGGCAGTTGGCAAAAGTTGTTGCACTTTTTCAGAGGAAGAGTCTGCCCCATTGGAAAAATCATTCTCTTTGCCATCGACTTCCCACCAGTAATTCATCGCATCTATCACCAACTTATCAGCAAATGAGACGTTTTCTAGCTGCAACAAATTGCTAAATTTGCTCAGTGGCAAGGCTAAAATAAGCACATCATTTGCCGCAATCAGGCTCGCCGTATCAACAGCCTTTGCTCCTGGTGCCAAGACGTCAACAGTCAACGCTATCGCTTCGGGCGGTCTCGAGCTAGCAATCATTACGTCATAGCCAGCTTGTACTCCTAATTGTGCTAACGTCAAGCCCAGTTTTCCTGCACCAATGACTCCGATTTTTTTGTTACTCACGTTACTCACCTTCTGCCAATAATTCTTTCACTCTTGGAATTACAGCCCCACCGTATAATTCGATGGTCTTTAGGCGATCTGCTTGTCTTTGACCACCCGCACCGTAGACCAAATCAAAACGTTCGACACCCAATTTAGGCATCGTACGCGCAATTTTTTGGGCGACCGTCTCTGGGTCACCGACATAATATGAACCTTCAGCAATTTCAAATTCAAAACGCTCTTTCGTCATTCTTGCCCAGCCACGATCCATACCCAGACGGTCCATGTATGTTTTTAAGTAGTCCCAAGCAATTTGATACGCCTTTTCATTTGTCTCTGCAATGACACCATGGGAATGCATGCCGACCGGTAAAACGGGGCGATTCATCTGCTTGGCCGCTCGTTGGTACAAATTAACATACGGTGCAAAACGCACAGCTTCTCCGCCAATAATCGCCAACATCACAGGAAAACCGTAGCGAACCGCTCGTAAAATTGATTCTGGCGAGCCACCAACACCAACATACGTATCCAATTTACGATTATTTTCCATCTTTGGATAAATTGTCGTATCCTTCAGCGATTGTGTAAATTTGCCTTCCCAAGTCACAGGATCGCCTTTAATAATTTCGCTATACATCGCAATTTTTTCTTCAAATAATTCATCATAATCACGTAAATCATAGCCAAAAAGTGGGAAAGACTCCGTGAACGACCCGCGGCCAAGCATGACTTGCGCACGGCCATTTGATAGTGCATCTAATGTCGCAAAACGCTCATAGACACGGACTGGATCGTCTGAGCTAAGTACAGTCACACCCGTTCCTAATTTAATCCTTTTCGTTTTGGTCGCAAGTGCTCCTAAGACAACCTCAGGACTAGAAATAGAGAACTCTTCTCGATGATGCTCTCCTAGAGCTAATACATCGATTCCCAGTTGGTCAGCTAAAACTCCTTCTTCTATAATTGTTCGCAATGATTGTGCATAGCTATAGCGCTCATTTGTCTGATCGTCAAATGCTACATCGCCAAATGTATCTAATCCAAATTCATAGTTTTTCATATAATAATCCTCCTGAATCATTTCTAAAGATACTATACCAAGAAATCTGGATAATAACGATAAATATGCTTACATTTTGTAAGTATATAGTGAACCCTTCTCATTTCCCGAGAAATATGCATTGCAAATTTTCAGAAAAAGTCATAATCTTTAAGTAACACCTATACTAGGAGATGACAATATGTTAGAAAAAGAAGTCTATAAAAAATTATTCTCTGAATCCTTTTCTCTTCCCGTCCGCGTGAATTATTGGGATGGCACGACAGAAATGTATGGAGATACCACTAAAAAAAATCCAATCATCATTACATTTAATGAGAAAATACCACTAAATGCTCTTACCAAAAATGCCTCACTCGCTCTTGGAGAAGCCTATATGGATCAAACATTACTGATTGATGGCGATATCCAAGCACTCATAACCGACGCTTACCTTCACGCAACAAGCTTTCTGCGCTCAACTAACTACATTAAATGGCTACCAAAACTAGCAAAACACACCAAGAAAAATAACCTTCACGATATTCATATCCACTATGATTTAGGCAATGACTTTTACCAACTATGGCTCGATCCTACATTAACTTACTCTTGTGCCTACTTCCAAACACCTGAAGACACGCTCGAACAAGCTCAAATAAATAAAGTGCATCATATCTTAGACAAATTATTCATCCAACCCGGCGAAACGTTGCTTGATATTGGTTGTGGCTGGGGCACACTCATGCTTACTGCAGTAAAAGAGTATAATGTAAAAGCAACCGGCATTACCTTGAGCAAAAAGCAATATGAATATATTACACAGCGCATTCAAGAAGAAGGCCTACAAAATCGCTGTGAAGTGATTCTAGAAGATTATCGTGATGTGCGCGATGTATCTTACGACCACATTACCAGTGTCGGTATGTTTGAACACGTCGGAGCTGATAGCCTAGAAGAATACTTCGCTGTCATCAAACGACTACTCGCTCCAAAGGGAACAGCATTGATCCATGGTATCAGCCGGCAACAAGGCGGAGCAACAAATGCTTGGATTAATGAATACATTTTCCCTGGCGGCTATATTCCTGGTGTTGCTGAGCTTACACAGCACACGCAGACCAATGACCTCCAACTCATCGACCTAGAAAGCTTGCGCCGTGACTATCAGCTTACTTTGGAACACTGGAAGAAAAATTTCCACCAAGTGAAAGAAGCAGTCTTAAAACAACAAGACGAACGCTTCTATCGTATGTGGGATTTGTATTTACAAGCCTGTGCCGCATCATTTGAATCAAGCAACATCGACGTTATTCAATACCTCTTGGTTCATCCAAGTAACAACACTATCCCCATGCATCGCAATTGTTAACAGAGGTTGTGACAAAAGCGCTTAGCTCCGAGCGATAAGCTCAGAAATTCCGAAAATTGATTTCAAAATTTTTGGGGATTTTTGACTTATTGTCTAAGGAGCTGCTAAGAAAAAAACAGAAAATCCAGAAGTTAGCAAAATAACTTCTGGATTTTCTGGTCTTTATTTAGCTGGACACTTCTGTCTCAGCCTATTTTTAAATAATTGAAAATAGTAACAAAAACACTGCCAATAAGCCAAAATTAACCACTGAAAAATACGTAAAGAAGCGCCCTTTTTGATCGCCACTATAGACAGAAAAGACTTTATAGCCGATTAAGTTAGCAAGGGACGCGATAATCGTACCCATCCCGCCAATATTCGTGCCCAGGACCATCGCCCGTCCATGGTCGGTAAATGGTGCTAATAAAAGTGCCGCGGGAACATTACTAATTATCTGACTCACACCAGCTGATACCCAAAGTGTCATACTAGCATTTTGTACACTTTGGCGTAGAAACTGCGCTAGTTCTTCATTTTCCGCTAAATTCCCGACAATGAAAAAGAAACAGATAAATGTCCCTAATAGTAGATAGTCCACCTTCTTGATAACTTTTGGGAACGAAACCAAAACCAACCCCACTGCCAAGCCAACCCACCACCAACTCGTCAAGAGATTCGTCACATAGGCCAGCATCATAAGTAGCGAAAACCAAGGACTAATTTTCCATGAAATGTTCGCTTGTTTCTTTTCTTGTTCGATGTGAAAGGACTGATTCGGTACGAGCATCGTCAGACTGAGTAAACTAAAGAGTGCTACTAAGAAAAATGGCAAGACCCATCCAAAAAATGTCGATAACTCTAGCTGATAATAGGAAAACAAATAAATATTTTGCGGATTCCCCGTTGGAAAGACACTACTTCCTAAATTCGCCGCTAAAATAAGCAAGACCGTCCCAAAGACTAATTCTTTTTTCGTCAACGCTTGATTGGCGATTAGCAAAAAGACGGGCAACAACGTCAAAATTGCCACATCATTTGTTAAAAACATCGATGCCACAAAAGCCAACCCTACTAATGCCTGTATCAACTGTCGCTTCGTCGCAGTGATGGCTGTCAGTCGGTCGGCCAACCAATTCAAGACGCCCATACTCTTTAATGCCTCAATGACGACCATCAAGCCAAATAACGCCAATATCACTTTACTATCAATAAACCCCACATCAAATCGCCCAAAAAGGCAGCTCACCACAGCACCTATCAAAGAAATCGTAAAGGTCGGATCTTTCGTCAAAAAGATCTTTAATTTCTCACCCACCACTTGTCACAACACTTTCTATTAAGAGTGTCTTTAGTATAGCATTGTTTGTAGCGTATGAGGAACGGTTCATATTTCTCTCAAACTATGATAAAAAAACGCCTTCAATCTGAAGAAAGTACAAAGGTTTACGGTTGATTCATGCAAGAATGCCTCATTTACGCTATGCTTAAAGTATCGGTGCTTTTTTTCCTTTTATAAAAGCCCAAAAAGAAGCCTTACCATTCATGTATTAGGAAAGGAACGTGACACATGCATTTATTAAAAAAATGGGCTCCTTTTATCTCTCTTGCCATTATTTCGTTTTTTCTTGTTCTTCCACAAATTCTGACAAAAAATAGTATTATCGGTGCAGATTATATCTTTCACTACAATCGTTTTTACGACGCTGCAATGCAAATCAAAGAGGGCAACTTCGAGTATTTTCTTTCATTTTATGGCTTTCAATCATCTGGAAGAATGGTCAATGCCCTCTATGGTCCGTTGATGGCCTATCTACAAGGTGGTCTTGTCCTACTCGCTGGGACTTGGTTTCGGTACCAAGTCTTATCGAATTTTGTGATGTATCTTTTGTCTGGCAGTACTTTTTATTATCTGCTGCGTCGCCACGGTCGTTGTCAAGGTGTTTCACTAGTAATGGGCATTGTCTATATGACAAGCTACTGCACCCTATATTGGGTCTTTCGACAATCTTTTACTAGCTGGGGAGCCGCACTTTTCCCACTGACCTTACTGCCATTAAAAGATTTCATCGAAAAGAAAGAAGTCCATCCAGTGCAATTAGCTGTTGTCCTCGCACTCATGGTACAAACGCATCTTTTCTCAAGTCTGCTTGTCATAGTGATTTACTTTCTCGCCTTTTGTTTTGTCGTGACGACCGGTGTGACTCGCACTTTCTTTGCCCAACTAACTAAAGCAGTCGGTCTATTCGTTCTACTGACAGCCAATATTTGGGGCTCGTTTCTCTCTGTGTATCTAGGAAATACACTAGAGTCTCCATTTATCAACGATCAGATGGCCGCCTATTCAATTGATCAACTAGGGAAAAACTGGGTACTCTACCCGCGCTTTTTATTGGTCATTCTTTTTGCCTATTGCTTGTTGTATGCCGTTCGACTGAAGCATCTTTCTACTTATTCTCACGTAATATTTTGGTTATCGGTGTTCTTTGGCCTACTGTCGACCTCCCTGTTACCATGGAACAATTGGGTTCTTGAGCGCGTGCCTTTTGTGACAATCATTCAGTTTCCCTTCCGCTTTAGTGTGCCCTTTATCGTGTTAGGTCTATATGGCTTTTCTGGGCAAATCGAACAACTCCAATGGTCCTCAAAAAAATGGCTGCTTGTCGCCATGCCGTTTTGTTTGTTCTCATTTGGTCAGGCTATCCAGGAAACGACTGCCAAGCTCGCTGAATGGGATCACCTTTCAGAGTCGAAGTTTGTCCGTAAGCATACCTATCTGCTCACTGATAACACATCAAAGGTCAAAGAAAGCTTCCACGATCGCAATTTAGCGACCCTTCTGACTCTCGTGCAAAAGTCCACGCCCGATTACTTACCGACTAATAAAGAGTTGACGGGTAATCGATACGATATCTATGCAAAAGAAGTCCTCTTTTCGACGACGAAATTTACCAAACGTGTCCGTTCCAATGGCGACATGACAGTCTATTGGCAAGCAGCTACTACAGGACCAGTCACCTTGCCACTGATTGCCTATCAACAGACTGAGTTAACGCTCAACGGCCAAGCAATCAAGCTAAATACAACGGAACAATCGGCCATCGGAGCCATCACTGTGACCCAACAAAAAGGGCAAAACAAACTAACCATTCGCTACCAAGAGTCCTGGGCTATGCGTCTGAGTCTATGGCTTACACTAGTCTCTTGGCCGACCGTCCCACTTTTAGTAGTAATACACCATCTACGACCAACTAAAAATAGTCAAGTGCCTTGATTGCGCACTTGACTATTTCATTAGTTTTTATTTAGTAATAAACGCAAGCCGTTAACAATGACGACCAAGGTACTACCTTCATGGACGATAACGCCAAACGTAATAGTTGCCAAGCCCATAAAGTTCAAGACAATGAGCATCACGACAACAGCCATCGAGAAGACAATATTTTGCATCACGACTTTGTTCAATCGTTTTGAGACGCGGTGCGCTTCACTTAATTTGGCTAAGTCATTGTTCATGACCACCACATCTGCGACATCAATCGCCACATCTGTTCCATCACCCATCGCAACCCCGATATCAGCTTTGACCAAAGCTGGCGCATCATTGACTCCATCGCCGACCATGCCGACGACCCCATATATTCCTTTTTGTTGCTCAATAATCGTTGATTTTTCTTCCGGTAAGACATTTGCGACAACTTCATCAACACCCAATGTCCGACCGACCGCTTCACCAGTCAGCTTAGCATCACCGGTAATCATTGTTGTACGGACATTTTGTGAACGGAAGTAAGCAATTGCTTGTTTTGCTTGCTCATTAGGCACATCCATCAATGCAATCAGACCAATGACTTGTTGGTTGCATCCGATGTAGATGACTGTTTTCCCTTCGTTTGCTAAAGATTGCTGTTTTTGATGAATGGCATCGCTCACTCCTGTAAAGACAGATGGCTTACTGATTTGATACTGCTTGCCATCTACTGTCGCCTCTAAGCCTGTACCGACCACATTTTCGACCGTCAATTCTCGTACCGCTGCCACATCTTTTAAATATGTCACAATTGCTGTCGCAAGAGGATGATTGGATTGACGTTCCATATTGTAGACAAGCTCTTGGACAAATGGCTCGTCCGCCACATCAAATACATCAAAATCGGTAACTTTTGGTTTTCCTTCTGTTAAAGTACCTGTCTTATCGAACGCAATCGCTTTTAGATCTGCTAAATTAGCTAAAAACGCACCACCTTTGAATAAAACTCCTTTTTTCGCAAGATTGGAAATCCCAGATAGCGTTGCGGACACAGCACTCGCTGCCAAAGCACAAGGCGAAGCTGAAATCAAAAAGACTAAGCCACGGTAGAAACTATCCGACCATGACCACCCCAAAACAAACGGACCCGCTAAAATGATCAATGGCAACAATACCAAGACAATCGTCACATAGCGTGGCTCGAAGCGTTTGATTCTCGTCGCTGTTCGCGACAAGTTCGATTGTGATTGGTTCACTAATTGTAAAATCTTAGCAAAGACTGTGTCAGAGCTATCCTTTGTAACTTCGACGGTAATCACGCCCGTCCCATTAATCGTACTGCCATAGACTTCATCGCCGACTGTCTTTTCTTTGGGCATGCTTTCCCCATTAATCGAGGATTCATCAATCGCTGTCGTACCACTAATAATCTTGCCATCAGTCGGTACTTGCGCACCATTCAAGACTTTCACTCGATCCCCAATCGTTAATTCAGAGACCGGCACTGTTTTTGTCGTGCCATCTGCTTGAATGAATTGTGCTTCAGTTGGGTTCATATTTAGTAAATTGGTAATTTCGCGGCGGCTTTTTCCCTCTGCATACTCCTCTAAGAAATGCGCCCCAGCAAAAATCAAAATCAGTAGCGCGGCTTCTTCAAAACTACCAATTACCATCGCACCTACCGCAGCTAAGGTCATTAATAAGTGAATATTAGGTACAAACTTTTTAGTAGCCACAGAATCCCTATACGTATCACCAAAGCCTTCCCCCATCACATGGTAGCCAGAAAAGACCGCGACTAGGAAAAAGAGTCCATTGGCCAAAAGTAAAAAGGAACTATGAAGAAATAATGCTACTACAAACAATGCTAGACCAATAAAATACAAAACAACGGGCGATTGTCCATGATTGTGTTCATGTGTATGTTCGTGCGTATTTTTCTGTTCATGGCCCTGTTCCTGGCCCTCTTCATAGGTATGATCGTGGCTATGTTTATGACCCTTTTGACAATTTTTATGATTTTCCATGATAGCCTCCCTCCAAAACAAATGTTTGATTAATCATATGTTGATTCATTCATACTATAATTCAGACATATGTTTTTGTAAAGAAAAAAAAGCATCGAATGAGAAAAACTCATTCGACACTTTGGCATTCGTTTTTTAAGGTAATGCTAGTGTGTTTTTTCAGCAATGACTTCGATTTCAACTAGTGCGCCTAATGGTAAATCTTTCACTGCAAAGGCACTTCTCGCTGGATAAGGCTCTTCAAAGAACGTCGCATACACCGCATTCACTGCCTGAAAATCATCAATATTTGCTAACAAGACAGTCGCCTTCACTACGTTCGCTAATGTTAGGCCATCTTCTTCAAGCACTGCTGCCACATTTTTTAATGAAAACGTCGCTTGATTTTCAACACCATCGACTAAAGCCCCTGTCTCAGGATCAATTCCTAACTGCCCCGATACAAAAACAAGTTCACTGGTTCTTCTAGACCGTGAATATGGTCCTACTGGTTTTACTTTCTTTTCACTCATTGCCATTCCTCCTATGCGTTATTAGTCATTATTGTAGAGCAAATGTAGGAAAAAATACAGTCCTATTAGTGGGAAGGATTGATCTATGTAGCTGCACTCACTTCTTCATACTGTCCAAGTACTCTTCCATATAGGTGATAAATTTCTTTCCTAACACCGAAAAGTTCGCTTGATTTTTATAGATTAAGACGAGCTGATTGTTTTCTTCGTTTTCTAGTGGGATGAGCTTGATTCCTTGACGCTCTGGATTCTTGACTAAGCCTGATCCGGAGCCGTATGCATCGGTCTCGTGCAAAATGCCGACCAAGGTAGCGCGGTCGGTCGTATGAATGACTTGTTCCGCGTCGAAAAATCCCAAGATGTCTTCAGAAAAGAACGTGTAGTGGTTGTCTTCTTGGGTGAAGCGGACTTGAGGATACGGCTCAAGGTCTTGGACTTTCAGCGTGCGTTTTTTGCTTAGTGGGTGGGTTTCGCTTAGGAAGATGTGGGTCTGAAATTCCCCCATCACTTGATACGTCAGGTCGCCACCTTCTAGTAGTCGTAGCAAGCCGCGGCGATTGCGATTATTGAAATACATGACACCGATCTCACTGCGAAAGTTTTCGACATCTTTGATGACATTCATCGTCGTGTTCTCAAAAATCCGAAAGTTGGTATACTCTGGGAATTCTTTGATTAGACGACTCATGACGTCTGAAATAAAGTCATAATGCTGACTGGCAATAGAAAAATGATGCTCGCGCTGTTCTTTTGATAAGAAGCGATTCTCCAATAAGCTCACTTGGGCCAAGACTTGCTGCGAGTATTGCAAGAAATCTTTGCCGTCAGCCGTTAATTTGGCCCCGTGATTGGTCCGCTCAAATAACGATAGCCCAATTTCATTTTCCAATTCTTTAATCGCATGCGAGAGACTCGGTTGCGAGATGTATAATTTCTTGGCTGCTTCTCGAAAGCTACCATTGTTGGCAATTGCGATAACGTAACGCATTTGCTGGATGTTCATTGCTTCCCCTCCTAACCTTTTCCTTTTCTATTATTATATTGTAACCCAACTAATTAATAACTTTTTTGTGCAAGATTTTGCTAAGTATACCATCGTTAGAAAAGGCCTGTCTATCACCAACAGGCCCATTCCTTGCTTATTGAACTGCGGCGAAGGCTTCATCTAGCGCGGCAATCAAATCATCGACTTGCTCAATACCGATCGATAAGCGGATGGTATTGGGCTTAATCCCTTGCTCGATCAGCTCTTCTTCTGTCAGCTGGGAGTGAGTTGTGCTGGCTGGATGAATCACGAGAGACTTCACATCGGCGACATTCGCTAATAAAGAAAAAATTGGCAAATGATCAATGAATGCTTGCGCTGTCTTGGCATCCCCTTTTAATTCAAATGTAAAAATTGATCCTGCTCCATTGGGGAAGTACTGCTGATACAAGTCATAACTGGTCTCTGTCGGTAACGATGGATGGTGTACGGCTTCGACCTGGGGATGGTTGGCTAAATACGACACGATTTTCAATGCATTGGCTACGTGGCGTTCCACCCGCAAGGACAATGTTTCTAGCCCTTGAAGAAATAAAAATGCATGGAATGGAGACAACGTCGCGCCCGTATCGCGTAGCAAAATCGCACGGATGTATGTCGCAAACGCGGCTGGTCCGGCTGCTTCAGCAAACGAAATGCCATGGTAGCTTGGATTGGGTTCAGATATCCATGGGTATTTGCCCGAAGCTTTCCAGTCAAATGTCCCACCGTCGATAATTACACCACCAATGGCTGTCCCGTGTCCGCCGATAAATTTGGTAGCGGAGTGAACTACGATATCAGCGCCGTACTCAATCGGACGAATCAAATACGGTGTAGCAAATGTCGAGTCAATGACTAGCGGAATCGCGTGCTGATGAGCAATTTTGGCGATGGCTGCTATATCCAAAATATTGGAATTTGGATTGCCTAAAGTTTCAATAAAGATTGCCTTGGTATTTTCTTGGATGGCTGCCTCAAATGCCCCCTCTTGGTAGGGATTGACAAAGGTCGTCGTGACCCCAGCCGCTAGTGGCAATGTATTGGCTAATAGGTTATACGTGCCGCCATAGATGGTTTCAGAAGCGACAATGTGCTCACCTGACTTAGCCAATGCCGCAATGGCGTAATGGACTGCCGCCGCACCAGACGCGACTGCTAGTGCTGCGACACCACCTTCTAATGCGGCAATCCGCTTTTCGAAAACTTCCTGTGTTGGATTCGTTAAGCGTCCGTAAATATTTCCCGCATCGCGTAGCCCAAAGCGATTGGCTGCGTGTTGGGAATCATGAAAGACATACGAGCTTGTCGCGTAGATGGGCACAGCTCGTGCATCCGTGGCCGGATCTGCTTGTTCTTGTCCAATATGCAATTGCTTTGTTTCAAAATGCCAGTTTTCTGATTGATGTTTGCTCATGTCTCATTCCTCCATTTATTCATCCTTATAAAAAAAAGCCCTTCCAGATTCATTCTGAAAGGACGTCATCGCGTGTTACCACCTTTTATTTATCAGCTACAAAGCTGACCTTCTTACTAAGTATCAAAATACTCGGTGTCAATAACGGACACACCCGTTCATTTCTACTCCATTCGAAACGAAATGCTCCAAGACCATTTTCACTATGCGCCATCTACTCGCTCTCACCTACCCGAGTTCTCTTTAAGATCGTTGCTTAGGTACTTATCTCTTCATCGCAGCCTATGAAATTGTTGTCATCATAGCGAGAAATTCATCCAGAGTCAATCATTTGCCTGATTGCCTTTCACTATCACGACGGATAAAAAATGATAAAAAACTGCGATTATCTATTATTCATTCATTTTTAGGCTATTCTTTATTTCTATCACACCCAATCCCTCACTCATCACGATTCTTCTCAATAGCATTTAGTTCCCTAAGAATACAAAATGGATTACACTGTAGCTAGATTTATCGAAGGAGGCATTATTATGGCAAAAGAGGTCATCTTACAAGCATTCGAATGGTATCTACCCAATGACGGATCCCATTGGCAACTACTCGCATCAAAGGCTGAAGAATTTTCTAAGCTTGGATTCACTGGTATTTGGTTACCACCTGCTTACAAAGGAGCAGCCGGTAAAGACGATGTCGGTTACGGTGTCTATGATTTATTTGATTTAGGTGAATTTGATCAAAAAGGGACCATTCCGACCAAGTATGGCTCAAAAGACGAGTACCTTGCCGCAATCCACTCCTTGAAGGAAGCCGGTTTAGCTGTATATGCCGATATTGTCTTCAATCATATGCTTGGTGCTGACGAGGTAGAGAAGTTCCCTGCCGTGCAATACAATCAAGACAATCGAAAGGAAGAAGAAAGCCAAGAAGAAGAAATTGAAGCCTGGACAAAATTCACCTTCCCTGGTCGGAAGGGTACGTATGATGATTACGTATGGACTTGGCAAAATTTTTCAGGCGTGGACTATGACGAGCGCACGAAAAGCCACGCTTTGTTTAATATTGGCGACAAAGGCTGGAACGAGGAAGTCGACGGCGAAAAAGGAAACTTTGATTACTTGATGGGCTGCGACTTAGATATGAATAATGCCGACACCATCAATCAATTAGAAAAATGGGGCTCTTGGTTTTATGAACAGACAGGTGTCGATGGCTTCCGACTTGATGCAGTCAAGCATATTGAGTTCTCTTATTATGTCGATTGGTTAATGAATCGTAATAAGCAAGCCGATCGTGAGCTCTTTGTCGTCGGTGAGTACTGGTCAGAAGAGACGGCAAAACTAGAAGAATACTTAAAATCTTCCGGCAATATGGTCAATCTCTTTGATGTCCCCTTGCATTTTCAATTTTACAATGCAGCGAACTCCAATGGCGAGTTCGACATGAGTACGCTTTTTGATAATACATTTGTCTTCAACCAACCCGATTTTGCGGTCACTTTTGTCGATAATCATGACACGCAAATTGGACAAAGTCTTGAATCTTGGGTCGATGGTTGGTTTAAACTACACGCTTATGCCTCTATTTTACTAAGACAAGAAGGAACACCGGTTGTTTTCTGGGGCGATTTATATGGGATTCCAAGCAAAGACGTCGCACCTGTCGGTCAACCTTTGCATGATTTATTAGCCGTACGTCAACAACTTTTAGACGGCAAAGAAATCGACTCACTGGATGACCCGAATGTAATTGGTTGGGCTTGCATCAGTGAAGAAAGCAAAGAAGATGGCGGCTTTGTCGTCTTGATGACAAATGCCACCGGTGGCGAAAAAGAAATGACACTCCACCCTCGTTATGGGAACAAAACCTTTGTTGATATTTTGCATAACAATGAAGCAAAGATTACCTTAGATGAAACAGGCAAAGCCATTTTCCCTGTAAATGATGGACAAGTCTCCGTCTATGTCCAAGAATCCTTTGCCGAAAAACTAGGTAATACGTCCGCTGAATAGAATTTCCCGATTTCTTTCAAAAAACACTTGCATTTTGCCATCCATTTCGATAAAATTTTGATAATTTGGAAAACTTTTCCAAAAGAAGGGATGGCATTATGACAAAGTATCAGAAGAAGGTCTTATTTTCTACATCTGCAGGGATTGCACTCGAGAACATGGATATTATGTTTTTAGCTTTTTCACTGTCTTCAATTATCACAACCTTTGGAATTAGTAGTACGTTGGCAGGCTTTATTTCGACGATTACGAATTTAGGGATGTTAGTTGGAGGCATTTTTTTCGGACTGATGGCTGATCGCTTTGGTCGCGTCAAAGTTTTTTCTTACACGGTATTACTTTTTTCGATTGCATCAGTATTGATGTACTTCGCATCAAATATTTACCTCGTTTATTTATTCCGTTTTATCGCAGGAATTGGTGCAGGCGGCGAGTATGGCGCTTGTATGGCACTGCTTTCAGAAAGTATTTCTAAAAAGCATCTCGGCATCGCTACTTCGATTGCCGGAGTCGGCGCACAAGTCGGAGCTGCACTAGCAGCAATTTTGGCATCATTCATTATTCCCACTCTGGGTTGGGAAATGCTTTATGTGATCGGCGTCTTACCGATCTTCATGGTGCTCTACATTCGTCGTGATCTAAAGGAACCAGAAGCCTTCCACGACAATCAAAAAGAGCAAAAAACGAGTCGCTTGGCTGATTTATTTACCACCAAGGAACTCACCTTACAGACGATTGGTCTTAGCATTATGGTGACGGTCCAAATCGCTGGCTACTTTGGTCTAATGAACTGGCTGCCTTCCATTATGCAACAACGACTCAATCTTTCAGTATCAGGGTCTTCTCTTTGGATGGTGTGCACGATTCTTGGCATGTCGCTTGGTATGCTAACGTTTGGTACGATTATGGATAAGATTGGCCCACAAATCGCCTTTGCTATCTTTTTATTATTCTCTTCGGTGAGTGTTTATCTTTTGATTTTAGCAACCAACAAGTTCACCTTAGTTGCCGCAGCAATGATCGTTGGATACTTTATTAACGGTATGTACGGCGGCTATGGCGCAATCATAAGTAGTCTTTATCCGACAACTATCCGCGCCACAGCAAATAACTTTATCATGAATTTAGGACGAGCAATCGGTGGGTTCTCTTCTATCTTGATTGGCTTTCTGATTGATCATTACTCACTGACAGCAGTGATGCTCTTTTTGACAATTATCTATTTGATTAGCCTAGCAGTTGTTTTACTTTTACCTGGTATGAGACAGCTCCAAAAAGCAAAGACATCCACATTGGCTTAATTTCTCGATGAAAATTAATGCAAACCTTGTTACGGAATGTTTATTCTGTAACAAGGTTTTTCTTTCGTCCTTTTCGCCCTACATAAACAAAAATAACTCGTTTTATGTGATTATTTTACTATATATTGTAAATATTTTAGATTTCACCCCAATATCCATTGACAACAAGACACTTCATTCTTTAATATCATAGATAGTAAAAAAGAAACGAGGCGAATGATATGGTCACCATTAAAGAGATTGCAAACAAATCAGGTTTTTCACAAGCAACCGTCTCTCGTCTATTAAATGGCGACGAATCTCTTTCCATTGCCGAAGACACCCGCAAAGCAATCATCCGATCGGCTCTAAGCTTAGGCTATGATCGATCAAATATCAAGACACCTATCGATAGAATTGGCCTGCTCTTTTGGATGAGCGAATCGGAAGAGTTACAAGATTTGTACTTCAAACAATTACGAGAATCACTTGAAAAATACGCCAAGCTGAGCAACATGGACTTGATTGCAATCAAAAAGACCACGAAACTAGCGGACTTACCTTCAGACATCAATGGCTTCATCGGCGTCGGCGGGTTCCGTTCTGATGAAATGCACGCGCTAAAAAAGAAATACAAACGAGGCGTCATTCTCGAAATCAATCCTGAGCCTGAGCTTTTCGATACTGTTCGACCTGATACTGATCGCAGTGTCGCGGTCGCAATCCAATCATTTTTAAACAAAGGCTACCAATCAATCGGATTCATCGGTGGCTCTCACTATCATCCTGACTTGCAAATTGAAGAAGAAGATAGTCGTGAACGCGTCTTTCGACAAGAACTCATAAGACGTGACCTGTATCAAGAGCACTACATATTTACCGGTGGTCCCTTCTCTGTAGACAATGGCTATACGTTGGCTAAGCGGCTCATCGACAGCTACAGAGAAGACTTACCAGAAGCAATTTTAGTGGCCTCTGATACACTCTCAGTCGGTGTCTTACAAGCATTTAATGAAGCTGCAATCAATATTCCTAATGATATTGAACTATTAAGTATCAATGACAACGACATTGCAAAATTTGTCTCACCACCATTGTCCACGTTCCGCATTGATGTCAATGAGATGGCCAAATCCGCTATCGATCTCCTCTTAGAGCAATTGGTTCATCCAAGAACCATTACCAAGACGGTCCTCATCGGAACAGAATTAGTGATTCGAAAAAGCTTTCAACTATAAAAAAATCGACATCCTAGGTTTGTGTTACCCGGGATGTCGATTCTTTTTATACTAATTTATTGTTCTTACATTTTTAACCATCTACCCTTGATTTTCTAGCTATTATCGTTTTCACCACTATAATGCCACAAATACTCAATAACAGAGAGCCAAGCAACACTAATTTCATACTTTCACGACTACCCGTTTTCGGCAAACTCTCTGCTTTTGGTTCATTTTTTTGATTACTGGTTCTTTCTACCACTTTCTCAGAGTCTTGTTTTTCATCTTCAATTGATTTTGTTGATTCCGTACCTGTATCTTCTTCACTTGGTATCGTTTCTTCCGGTTCTGTTCCTTCTTCACTTGGTATCGTTTCTTCCGGTTCTGTTCCTTCTTCACTTGGTGTCGTTGGAACGGCCGATTGAATTAGGCGAATATCATCTATTGTACCCCAAGAACCCGCATCACCTTGAAGTTCAATTTCAATAGTCACATTTTTTGTCGTACCGCCAGTTAGTTCAAATTGGACGCTTGGTGTTTGCCAGTTTCTCCAACCATCTAGTGTAGCACCAGTTTCATATATATCGTCACCGACTCTTACACGCAACATTGCTTTCGGTTCGTTTCCTTTTAGTTCCCCTTGGATAGATCCTATTAATTGATATGTTCCTACTGCCAGATTCGAAATTACCTGACTTGCGACACTATGGATAGCTTGCTCACTATAAAAGTGTAAAGACCAAGTCCCCTCAGCCGGATCATCCCATGAACGGCTCATTCCAGTTGCAGTATCATTAGGATCTAAAAGGTTTTTTAGTTGCCAAGTAGCTAATTCTTGCTCAAAACCTCCATTTGTTACATAGTTTTTTGCGAGTATGGTGACAGTTGCTGTGGCCTGTTGCTCATAACCTTGTATCGCTCCTTTCACTACGTAAGTACCCGGTTCATTCGCATTGATGTTTGCTAGATCATCTTTATTCCACACTACTGAAGCTTCCTGGCTACTGTTATCATTAAAGTTCACTTGTACCGTTTCGGGTAAAGATAAAGCGGAGCCTACCTCAATCGTTGGTTTAACTTCTGAGACTGAAACGACTTTTTTCTCAGCAATAGAACCAGTCTTGATGTATTGGAAAATATTCGCACTTGCTAGTGGTTTTCCTTCAAAGTCAAAGAGTGCTTGATTATCAATCGCACTTCCTCCGTACCATTTACCTGCATCTGCACTATCATATTCTCCTGCAAATGAACTAGCCCATCCCGAACCATATGTTTCCCACTTTTCTTGATTTGCTGTTTTTTGATTCGGTGTTCCTACTGGTAGCCATGCTGGTTCCCAATAAAAGACACCTAATCCTTTCGTTCCGACATTTTGAACTGTCTGAAATACTTCTCTAACTGCAGTTGCTTGTCCTTGAATAGATACCGGATAATATAAAGTGGAGTCAGCATTTTCTTGAATAGTATTTCCATGTCCATCCCCTTCCGCGAACGTATACGCGTAAGACGTCTCAGCTACCATCACTTCTTTGTCATACCTTGTTGCGTAATCAGTTAATACCGATTGTAAATTTTCGATTGTTCCATGCCAATAGGGATAATAAGAAGAAGCAAAAATATCATAATCTACATTATTCTCTTTCAATTTTTGACCAATACTGTGGTACCAATCTATTTTTTCTGGATTAGTGAAATGCAACGCAACTTTGATCAATGTATTTTGTTCTGCGCTTATTTTTCTAACTGCTTGACTCCCTTTATTAAATAATTGACTCATTGCTTCCCAACTAGTTTCACCCGCTAAGCCATTATTCGTCTCGTTTCCTATTTGTACCATGCCAACATCAACACCCGCTGATAACAACCTTTGTATACTTTCATACGTATAATTGTAAAACGCTTCCTTTTTTTGGTTCAACGAGAATGACTGCCAAGCTTTAGGCGCCTGTTGCTTTGCTGGATCTGCCCAAAAATCTGAATAATGGAAATCAATTAGTACTTTCATACCATTAGCTGTTGCTCTTTGTCCAAGCTCAATAGCAGTTGCAAGATCATTATTTCCACCACCATACCCCTGGCCAATTTGATTGTAGGGGTTATTCCAAAGACGAATACGCAGATAATTAACTCCTTTTTCGGCCAACGTTTGAATTGGATCTTGAGCTAGTCCTTCGTCATTATAAAATGTTACACCACTTTTTTCTAGGCTTACCAAACTAGACATATCAACGCCCTTAATCATATCTGCACGTAATGAGTCGATGGGTTTGATATAAAGTGAATCACTTGTATCATCTGCTCGAACCATTCCCATATGCCCCCCTAATGCTACCACTATACCAAAAAGCAAGACAAAAAAAGATCTTCCTTTCATTCCATTCCCTCCATTTTTATCAAAAAATACATAAAAAAAGACATCTAGATAGGCAAAATATCGTGAAACGAAACTGCCCACGATATTCTGTGTTATATTAGATGTCTCAAGTTTTATTTCTCTATTTTCACTACTTTTACTTCATATGGTTTTAGTGTCATCTCCATGCTCGTTCCCTCTCCTGAGACCAAATCCATTCCGCTTTGTTTTACTTTAATTTGTTGAGGGTCTTCAGAAAAGTTCATCACAAATTGATAGCACACTTCTTCATCGGCACGTTCTTGAACCGATACGACCGGATTCCCTACTTCTACCCATTGATTTACTAGACCAACTTCATCCACCAATTGCTTATAAAAATGCTGCAAGAAAGCAAATTCAGTTCTTGGTGCCATAAAGATACCTTTTCCATCGCCATATTGATTTGTGGTAATTGCTGGTGTACCCGCATAGAAGTCTTCCTCATAAGTCCCAGTAACCTGTGCCCCTTTTGCTTCGATGATGGCACAGTAATCATTGATCGTAAATATCTGATTACCATAAGATAAGTGATTGTGGTCTTTAGGATAATACGTGTCCGTCTCTAACACATTGATTCCAAAGATTTCTTGTAGCTCCTCAGGCCATGCGCCTTGATAAACTAAATCATGTTCATCTACTACCCCTGTGATATAGCTACTAATCACCGTCCCGCCATTTTTTGTAAATTCCTGTAGGCGTCTCATAGTTTCTTTTGACATCATATACAACATTGGTACAATCAATAATTTGTATTTAGCGAAATCATTTTCTTTCGTAATCACATCTACCGGCACATCCAATTCCCACAAAGCGCGATAATGTTCTTGTAATGTTTGCGGGTATTGTTTGGTTTCTTTGCCATATCCTTGAGCATCTTCTAACGCCCAGTGATTTTCCCAATCAAATAAAATCGCGGCATCCGCTTGCTTATTTGTTCCTTTGACTGACGCAATTTGCTCCAACACTTGACCAACGCTCGTCACATCCTTGAAGACGCGATTAGCTGTCGAACAATCATGGTCAACGACTGCACCGTGGAATTTTTCGGATGAGCCTCTTGATTTTCGCCATTGGAAGTACATCACGCTGTCTGAACCGTGCGCCACTAGCTGCAAAGAGGACAACAAGTGCATGCCAGGTCGTTTTGTTTTGTTGACATCGTGCCAGTTTACACCACTTGGCGTTGATTCCATAATTAAGAATGGCTGTTGCTTCATACCACGATACAAATCATTGATAAAGCCCACTTTGCTCGCTAAAGTAGCCGTCGTATCCCAATCATTGTGCCAAGCTGGATAGCAGTCCCAACTCAAAACATCTACATGCTTGGCAAATTTGCTATAATCTAGCGATTGGAACGGAATTAAATCATGGGTATCTGCCATAAAGTTTGTCGTAATGGGCACATCTGGTGACAAGCGGCGAAGGTCTGTTGTTTCATGCTCATAAAAATCAATTGTTTGATCTGTGACAAAACGGCGCCAATCAAGATTCAACCCATGGACACCGCCTTCCCCGATTGGAGAAGGTGATTCCACTTGTGACCAATTGGTATACGTATGGCTCCAAAACGGCGTCCACCATACTCTATTTAGTTCTTCTAATGTGCTATATTTCTTCTGTAACCACTCTCTAAATGCCTCTTGACATAAATCACAATGACATTCCCCTGAAAACTCATTTGAAATATGCCACATCAACAAGGCTGGATGATCGTGGTAACGCTCTGCTAATTTTCGGTTCATGATTTGGACTTTTTCACGATAAATAGGTGACGTGAAGCAATGGTTATGCCGTCCACCATGTAACATCTTGACACGATTGCTATCAGTCCGAAGCACCTCAGGATAGTTCTCTGATAGCCATGCTGGTCTTGCACCACTTGGCGTTGCCAAAATCACATTGCCACCAATGGCATAGATGTCATCCATAATTTTATCCAGCCATTCAAATTGAAATTTGCCTTCTTCTGGCTCAAGTGCACTCCAGGCAAAAATACCAACTGAAAATGTATTGGTATGCGACAGTCGCATAAATTCTAAGTCTTGTGCTAATATATCCGGGCGATCTAGCCATTGATCGGGATTATAGTCGCCACCATGTAACAATCTTTTTTCATTTCTATAACGGTTCATCGCTCTATCCTTTCGTACCTCCAGCAGTTAACCCAGAGACAAAGTGTTTTTGTAGTAATAAAAAGACAACGGCGATTGGAATACTGATGAGAATTGCTCCTGCTGCGAAGGTCGTGTAGCTAGCGCCCATCTTATCAGTCACAAGCTTGTATAATCCAATCGGTAAAGTGTAATACTCAGCATTTCTCAATAATACCGATGACAATGCAAAATCACCTAAAGGTCCTGTGAAGCCATTCATCGCCACAACTGCTAACATTGGACGTGATAACGGCAAAATAATTTGTAAGAAAATCCGCGTGTTACTTGCGCCATCAATCTTGGCACTTTCATCAAGATCAATGGGAATGGAATCAAAATATCCTTTTAATAAATACGTATTCATCGGAATTTGACCACCAACATAAATCAAAATCAAGAGAAAATGACTATTAATCAAACCAAGCATTTGTGCCAAAACAAAAATGGCAATCAAAGCTGAAAACTGTGGAATCATTTGTAAAAGAAGAAATAGCATCAAGCCATTTTTTCTTCCTTTAAAGCGAAACCGCGAGAAAGAGTAAGCAGTCATTGAGACAAAAATCAGTGAAAACAACATCGTGAAAATACTAATCTTTAATGAATTAAGATACCAACGTACATATTGTAAATTATCCTTACCGGCAAATAGTTCCTGATAATGACTTAACGTCGCATTTTTGGGAATCAAGGATGTACTAATTAAGCTATTTCCAGGATTAAAACTAGCGCCAATCGTCCACATCAATGGATAAATAATGATAATCACAAAGAAAATCAATAATAAGTAGGATAAAATTAACGACATATTTTTTTGTTTTTTCAAGCTTTTTGGTTTAGTTTGCATTTTATCCTTCCTCCTTAAATGAATTGGTCCGTCTAAATTGCCATAGTGCCACGCCAATCACAAAGATAGATAACAAAATGGTCAGAGCCGCCGCTAATGCGTACTGGCTGTTTTGCATGGTTAGTTTGTAAATCCACGATACCAAAATATCCGTACCACCTGCAGTTGATCCTGGTACAGCTGGACCACCTGAGTTAAATAAGTAAATAATATTAAAGTTGTTAAAGTTAAACGTATATTGCGTGATAATAATTGGTGCCATTGAATAAAGAATGAGTGGCAAAGTAATTAAACGGAACTTTTGGACTGCTGAAGCACCATCGATTGTCGCTGCTTCATACAAGTCTTCTGGAATCGACTGCAATGTTCCGGTCGTTACGATGAAAATATATGGGAATCCCAGCCAACCTTGCATCATTAATAAAGCTAGTTTTGTCCAGTTGGCATCTGTTAACCAAGGAATCGGTGAAAGATTGAAAAAGGCCAAAATAGAATTATTAATCGCTCCAAAGCTGTCATTAAACAACCCACCAAATACCAGAATGGTTACAAATCCAGGAACTGCCCATGGTAAGACTAAAATTGTTCGCCATAATTTTTTAAAGCGCAGGTTTTTTTGATGGACAACTACCGCTAAAAAGATCCCAATGGCCACTTGTAAGGTCGAAGCAACCAATGTCCAAATAACGGTCCATCCCAAAACGTCAAAGAACGTATCGCGCCAAATAGCTACGGTGAAGATTTTTTTGAATGTTTCTAACCCTACCCAGTCAGCTAAATTAGCAGGAGCCGAATGATACAAGTCGTAATTGGTAAATGCTAAGGCGATACTAAATAAAATCGGAAAAATAACAGAAAAAACGAGTAAAAAGAAGGCTGGACTACTCATTAAATAAGGATAGCCTTCTGCCAAAAGTGCATGATAACTTTCACGAATCGTACCAACACGCAAGCCTTCATCCAATTTTTGACCATTGCGATAGGCGTCACGTAAATTTAAATAATAAAACAGTAATCCAAATACAATAACGATAAGTGCTACTAAACCTTGTGCTAATAAAAAGATGGAATTATCACGAGGTACTTCTGTTCCTAGGGTAATAATGCCCCATATGCCCATATTAAATAGATCTTTAAATACAACTAAATACATGATAAAAAAGAAAAGAAATAATGCGCCTTTTATGTATTGCTTATTAATAAACTGTCCCACTCCTGGAATCAAGGAAAATAACAAGGCTTTTTTTGCATGTGCTGTTGACTTCGTTTCCAAACCATCTACCCCCTCTGTGAGTTAACATAAAACCAGTGCTTTTATTGCATTCTTGAAATGGAAGCAACAAAAGCACTGTATCGAATAAAAGACTGTTATTTTTGTGAAGCTGCAATTGCTTCTTTAATTTGAGCTACAGCTTGTGTTAATGCTTCTTTTGGTTCAGCTTTGTCCATTGCAATTGTTTGCAAGGCTGCATTCGCTGGGTCCCAGACAGAGTTCATCGCAGTAATACCTGGTGTTAACTCAGCATATTTTGATTGTTCTGCGATTGCAGTTGCGCTCTCATTTTCTTTGACTTCTGCATCGTCAGCTAAAGCCGCAACGGCTGGCACTTCCAATGTTTTTTCGTAACGTACTTTTGAATTTTCTTCATTTGTAATAAATGTGACAAATTTTTCAGCTAACTCAGCATTTTTTGAGTAGCTACTTACGTTGTAACTTTTCACACCGATAAATGAACTCATATGTTCTCCATTTGCAGTCAGTGGTAATTCAACGACACCATAATTAATACCTGCTTTTTTATATGGATCTAAATTCCATGGACCAGAAATAACAGCTGCTGCTTTCCCTTCAGAGAACAATGAATCCAATACGGTAATTCCTTGGTCGCCGATAATTCCTGATGGGAATAAGCCTTCTTTATAGAATTTTTGAATGTATTCAGCACCTTCAATTGAACCTTTACTTGCTAGACCTAAATCATCTGCGTCATAGTTTCCGTCTTTGTCTTCACCAAAGATATAGCCACCATATGCAGACATAATTCCTTGTGCGTAGTAGATTTGATCCCATAATGCCAACAATCCATATTTGCCATCAGCTACGAATTTTTTCGAAACATCAAACCATTCATCAGTCGTTTTTGGTAAATCACTTTCAGCAATTAAATCTTTGTTATAATATAAAATTTGTGTTTCAACAGCTTTGGGTAAACCATATACTTTGCCGTCCACAATTTGTGATTTCATCGCACTTTCTGTATAAAGCGCTTTAACTTCGTCGCTGACAGTCATTTCCTTTAGTAAACCTTCTGTTACCGCTGTTCCGATTTGGTCCGATGGAATAGTAATCACATCCGCGCCTGTCCCTGCAGGACCGTCAAGACGTAAATCCTCCAATTGGCCACCGTATTCTTTTTCGACGACTTTAATTTTCACGTCGTTTTCTTTTTCAAAGGCTTTCACCGCGTCTTCAATGCCTGCTTTTTTGTCTTTATCCTCCCAAACTAGCAAGTCGTAATCCTTGTTGCTTTTTTTGGATGAAGAGCTATCCGACGATGTGCTTCCTGAAGGTCCACATCCTACCAATAACCCCAATGCCATCACACTTAACAAACCGATACCAAAATGTTTCTTCATTTCCTTTACCCTCCAATTTTTGTAAGCGTTTGTACATCCTTATAATAAATTATTTTACTAAAGATGTAAATATATTTTGTTATAAAAGTTACTTATTTTATTAAAAATTGAAAGGCCGTGGTTGAATAGAAGAGTTCATCCTTTTTTAAGATCACATTACCAAAGTTATCATGATGGACAGCATCAGGTAGGACTTGGGTTTCAAATGCAATCACATCATGCTGACAGATGAGTTGGTTGTCCATGTTTCGGTGCTCATCTGCACCATTAAATGTATAAATCACCGTGCTTGGACGATCAGTAAACATCTTTAGTCGATAGTGCGGAGTATCCAGCCACACAGCTGGTTCATCCTCTTCCCGCTTGTCTAATACAAAGCCATGATCAATGCCAGCCACAAGTCGAATTTGCTCGTCTTCACTTGCCAAGCAAGCCAGCAAATCGACTCCTGAATCATCCCGCAAATCAAAAGCAGTATTTGCGACAGAAGCAATCGTTAGTGGGATACCATCAGATTGAATTGGTGTGTAGCGACTTGCCTTGACATGTAGCCGAACGGCATGATTGGTTTTCTCATGCAAGCCGGTATAAAAGTAGGCATGATTGGTCGGGTTAAAGAACGTATCTTGATCACTTTTTGCTTCATATTGGATTCGCCATTCATTTGTATTCATTAAATAGTAATGAACGGCTACATTAAGCTTACCTGGATAGCCACTTTCTCCATCCACACTTGTATAAGAAAAGATAAAATGAATCTGATCACGCTCAATGGTATACGTCGCTTGCCACAACTGATTATGAAACCCTTGGAAGCCACCGTGATGACTGTGCGGTCCTTCTACTTTATCAAATTGGTACTCCTGACCATTGAGCTCTGCTTTGGCGTTAGCAATCCGGCCAGCCACACGACCAATTGTTGCACCAAAGTAGACATCTTGCTTGCGGTACTCTGCTGCCGAAGCAAAACCCGGAATAATCACTACCTCTTGCTCTGCTTTTTCCCATTTTAACGAAACAACACGGGCACCATAATTGGTAACCCGTAATGTCAAATCATGATCATTTGTCAGTTGATACACATATTCTCCCTGTGTACCAAATGCTTTTTTTTCGACTTTCATCGCTATGCTCCTTTTCTATCGGCTTGCCATCTGGAAACAAACGCTCGAAAAGCGTTTTGTCCTGCTTCTGTCCGTTTAAAGACACCCGCATTTTCCAAAATTTGCTCAAAAATTTCGCCTAATGATTGCTCAATCAGTGCATTCGCTTGCTCTTCGGATAACGGGCCGTGCACTTGCGCTTTTAAGTCTTCCACCCAATCTTGATGTGCTGATACAACTTGGCTTTTTTCTCCTAACAAGGCTTTTTTCACTTCTGCTAATTCATCTTTCAATCGTGGTGGCAAAATCGCTAAGCCCATTACTTCTATTAAACCAATATTTTCTTTCTTAATATGATGGTATTGTGGATGTGGATGGAATAGGCCATCTGGATAAGTCGCTGTCGTATGATTGTCGCGAAGCACCAGATCAAGCTCATACACCCCATTGCGCTGTCTCGCAATCGGCGTAATCGTATGGTGTCTTGTACCATCTTCAGCATGCGCTACGATATCTTGTGATAGATCTGAATACTCATCCCAGTAAGCTAATACTGACGTCGCACAATCCACCAACTCTTCTTTGCTTGAACTAGACAGGCGAATGACCGACATTGGCCAGTTAACAATTCCTAATTGGACAGAAGAAGATACCGTATCAGGTTGCAACCAATCAACCGTCGCTTGGCTCATCGGAAAGACATCTAGTCCGCCTTGGTAATGATCATGCGACAATATAGACCCTCCGACAATCGGTAAATCAGCATTTGAGCCGACAAAATAATGCGGGAAGCGATCAATAATTCCTAATAGACGCTCAAACGTCTGTTGAGTGATTTTCATCGGTACGACTTTCTGATTCAAAAAGATGCAGTGCTCTTGATAATACGCATAGGGTGAGTACTGAAAGCCCCATGTCTCTGCCCCCATCGGAAACCAAATAATACGATGATTGACCCGTGATGGATAATCCACCCGTCCTTGATAGCCTTCATTTTCTGGTGCTAACATCGTCCGCGGATACTTGCTTGTTTTCATCGTCCGTGCCAAAGCAATTTCTTTCGGATCTTTTTCAGGCTTGGATAGATTAATCGTAATCTCGTACGTCCCATATTTTTGTTTTGAAAAGAATCGGATATTTTTTGCAATGGCTTCTGTCTTAATGTAATCATTTTGGCAGCTTAATTGATAAAAATAATCCGTCGCTTTTTGAGCATCTGTTTCAGCATATTGATGAAACGTTTGATTTACTTTTGTTGGTGAAGGTGTAATCAAGTCCATTAGTGTCGCACCTAGTTGGTCACGTGCGCTAAATGAATCAGCGATTGCACCATTGCTCACGGCCATCTCAACCAAGTGATTTTTACATGTCACTAGTGCTGGCGGTGGTGTTGGTCTACTATAATCGTCAGCTGCAATCTCGTTCATTCCAATCAGTGCAATCACGCGATTCACCAAATAATTGCGGTCATACTCTGTCCACTCAGCTTCATGAATAACGCCATCGACAAAATAGTAAATCCATTTATCGTTGCTCATCTCTACTCCTCCTTTGCATACCCATGTGGATGTATCTGATGCCACGACCAAGCAGAAGAGAAAATCGTTTCAATTGTCGTATACTCTGGCGTCCATCCTAAAATTGTTTTTGCTTTTTGTGGCGATGCGACGAGGACAGCTGGATCGCCTGCACGTCGCGGCCCGACTTTGACTGGAATTTCTTTTCCAGTAATCTGACGTGCTGCAGTCAACATTTCTTTGACACTAAATCCTTCATTGCTCCCTAGATTGAACGCATCACTTTTTCCATCGTTCACCAAATAATCATAAGCTTTTAAATGCGCCTGAATCAAATCCACTACATGAACATAGTCACGCACGCACGTACCATCTTTTGTCGGATAGTCTTCCCCAAAAATCGTAAAAGACTCTCTTTGGCCGAGTGCCGTCTGTAATAATAGCGGCACAAGATGTGTCTCTGGTGTATGATCTTCACCGATTGAATGGTCTAATTTCGCTCCTGCGACATTAAAATAACGCAACGCAACATAACGAATGCCATACGCCTCATCACACCAACGCATCATATTTTCCATCATTCGCTTACTTTCCCCATATGGATTCTTCGGCGAAGCTGGCATATTTTCGGTAATAGGAGTTTCGTTGGGTTCTCCATATGTCGCGGCAGTGGATGAGAAGACGATTCGTTTGACTCCATATTCATGCATCACTTCCAGTGTCACTAGCGTCCCATAGACATTGTTATCAAAATACAACAACGGTCGTTCCATGGACTCACCAACTAATGAACTCGCTGCAAAATGAATCACTCCTTCGATTGATTCTTTTTTAAATACAGACTGCATAAATGCTTTATTGCGAATGTCGCCCTCATAGAAACGAGCTGCTGGATGTACCGCCTTGCGATGACCCGTTAATAAATTATCAACGACTGCCACATCAAAGCCTGCTGTAATAAACTGATCTACTGCATGAGAGCCAATATAGCCTGCTCCACCAAGTACTAAGATTGTCATACATGTGCTCCTTTGTTAAGCAAGCTTGTTCCATCAGCAATATCTGCAACATAAAAGGCTGCTGGATAGCCAATTTCTTGTTCATAGGCTTGGCCGACACGATCGATGAACGTTGTGACAGTCTCTTTTTCAACCAATGCAATGGCGCAACCACCAAATCCTGCACCAGTCATCCGAGCACCAAGCGTTCCTTCCTGTGCTTGTGCATGTGCAACAATTGTATCTAATTCTTTCCCAGTCACTTCATAATCATCACGTAAGGATGCATGAGAAGCATTTAATAGTTTGCCAAATACTGTAAGTTGGTTTGCTTCCAATGCTTCTTTGGCATCTAGGGTTCGTTGATTTTCACTCACAGCATGGCGAGCCCGACGATACAAGATTTCGTTTGATTCAAATAATCCTTGGACTTTTTCTAATTGTGCAACAGTCAATTGCCCCAGTGATTCAACCTGTTCGACTGATTGAATGAGCTTAAGTGCTTCTTCACACTCAGCTCGTCGCTCGTTGTATTTTGAGTCCGCAAGTTCTCGTCGTTTATTCGTGTTCATGATAACGATGACATGGTTGTCCATTTTTACTGGCACCAAATCATACGCTAAGGTCTCACAGTCAAGTAATATCGCATGGTTTTTTTGCCCCATACCGACTGCAAACTGATCCATAATCCCTGAGTTAACCCCAATGAATTCATTTTCTACTTTCTTACCTAACTTAATCAACTCTAACCGTGAAGCATTTAGTCCATATTCTTCATTTACAATAACACCGATTAATAATTCTAATGAAGCAGATGAGGACAGACCGGCTCCATTTGGAATTGTTCCATAAATATAGCAATCAAACCCATGTGGCAAGGTGCCATAGTCTTCTGACAGATAGCGAATCATCCCTTTCGCATAGTTTGCCCATTGATGGTCTTTTTCAAATTCAAGATGATCTAAGTCAAACTCAATCACGCCAAGTGAAGCGAAGTTGCCTGAAAATAGGCGAACCTTACGGTCATCTCTTGCACGATATACACCATATGTCCCTAAAGTTATCGCACAAGGGAATACATGTCCGCCATTGTAGTCAGTATGTTCACCAATTAAATTAATCCGTCCTGGAGAAAAATACGTTGCTTCTCCCGCTGTACCAAGCTCTTGCTTAAACGCTTTCAGTAAATCGCTTTCTTTTTTACTCATCTTAAATCCCTCCTAAATATTCTGTTTCATTCTCGTTTATTATAGATTATTAGCCTTTAAAATTCAATATATTCAGTAAAATTAGTAAATAGATTTATTGTAATGATGAAATTATTTTATAAAAGAGCATGCCATTCTCTATCACTACCTTTTTATTTCACTTACAACTACTATGCTTTACATACTAGTCAACATCTGCTACACTTTGATTATCAACTAAGTTGTATTACATACTAGTCAATGGAGGGATTATGAAAAATACTCAATTATTAAAGGGTGTCTTAGAGGGCTGCGTTTTATTGTTTATTCAGCAAAAAGAAGTATATGGCTATGAGCTAGTCCAGAATTTAAAACAATTAGGGTTTACTGAAATCGTCGGTGGCACCGTGTACCCTCTTTTGCAAAAGTTAGAGAAAAAAGGGGCTCTGACTAGCTACATGAAGCCGTCACCTGACGGACCCGATCGAAAGTATTATCAAGTCACTCCTTTAGGAGCCACATTGGCCAGTGATTTTTTAGAGGAGTGGCAGGATTTATTGCGGACAGTCGCACATTTTCAACAACTTAAAGGAGCGATGAACAATGACGAACAGTGAAACAGAACAACTTATCGAACAAAATAATCAACTACGGGAACAATTAACAAAAGAAAACGAACGCTATTATAGCGATTTGCTTGTGTATACGCGGATTAGAGGATTTTTCTTGAATGAGCAACAATTGGAAGAGCAACTTTTGCAAATACTACAAGATATGCTTGATGCTCAAAACGATGGCGTAAGTGCCGCCGATTATTACGGACATCAGCCACAACAATTAGCCGAACAATTACTCGATACGTTCCCTAAAGCTAGTAACTATACGTTAGTCAAATGGGCTGGTTATATCTTTGGTCTAAGTAGTTTTTATACACTCCTCTCTCAATTTAGTGATGCGACAAATCAATTACTTGTCGGGAGTTTTGTACTGAATGGGCTTTTAACGATTCTTTTTATCGTTTGTGTCTTTTTGATTATTCAAAAGAGTATCTACCAAAGACTGATACAGAATAAAATCATTTTGTACACGGTTTGCTCGTTGTTAATTGGTGGGTTACTAGTTGGTGTGATTGGCTCACAAATCTTTCTACCATCTTTTATAACCATCTCCGTTTCAAATCGCTTTATGGTTACGTTGATTGGTTTATTTTTAGTTATAATTACAGTCTATTATCTTAAACATTGGACCAAGCAAAGAGCTATCCTTGTAGCAATTGGACCGTTTCTCTATTTTTCAGCGCTCTGTGGCTTACTGATTCGTACTGCTAGTTTGCAAGAACTGATGAATAGTTTACCAGGAAAAACATTACTTGTTGCCGGTAACATCATTTGCTTAATTTGGTTCTATATTCGCTTTTTCGCGGCAGCAAAAAAAGAATAAAAAGCAGCTAAGGCAGACTCAACTATAAACAAAAAGCCAGAAAATCCAAAATTTTTTTAACATTTGGATTTTCTGGTCTTTTTATCATAGTGCCTAATCCTGTTTTGCTATTTCCTTAGGCGACAGATTGGGTGGTAACTTCAACTTCTTTCGCAGCTTTTTCATCGCGGCCTTTCCACCATGTAGCTAGAACAGAGCCTGATAAATTGTGCCAAATCGAAAAGATGGTTGCGGCCACTGCTGCTTGTGGTGTAAAGAATTTCAAAGCAAGTGTAGCAGCTAGAGCTGAATCTTGCATTCCTACTTCAAAGGTAATTGCCTTTTGTTGGGCATGATCGAGCTTGATTGCTTTGGCAAAAACAAAGCCAAGTGCATAACCACATAAATTATGTAGCATAACGACAGGGATAACTAGTAACGTCGCTGCATTGGTAAATGTCGCATGGTTCGCTGAAAAGACTGCAACGATCAATGTTAAGATTGCCAGTTGAGAAATCATTGGTGTCACTTGATTCACCTTATCTAGCTTATGACCAAAGAAAGTGTGCAACACAACACCTAAAACGATTGGCAATAAAACAATTTTGATTGTGTTAAAAAACATTGCAGCTGCCGGGACATCAATGTAACTTCCTGCTAGGAAAGATACCAATAATGGTAACATGACAGGCGCTAACAAGGTAGATAGCACACCAATCGACACATCGAGTGCCACATCACCACCTGCGATAAAGGCCATAACATTGGAAGATGTTCCAGATGGTGCTGAGCCGACCAAGATGACACCGACAGCTAATGCACCTTCTAAATGGAATAATTTCACTAAAAGAAACGCCAAACTGGGCATAATCACATAGTGGGCAATCGTTCCTAAAATTACTGGTAAAGGATTTTTAGCAATCCGTTTAAAATCGGCCACATTTAAGCTTAGTCCCATTCCGAATAATACAACCATTAATAAATACGAAGCGTACGGTACAATTGCTAAACCGACTGCTGGCACCATAAATGCAAAGACGGCGGCTACGACCACCAAGAGTGTAAAATATTTTGAAACCCACTTACTTGCTGCTGTTACTTGTTTCATTTTTATTCCTTCTTTCTCTCTTTCCAGTACTAATGAATACACAAAGGTAAAATCTGACAGTCAATCATCTCTAAATTTTTCTATAAAAAAAATCCTATTCGACAAAAGCGAATAGGACCTAGTCATTAGCAACATTGCTTGCCAATTCTCTACGTCCTACTCTTAATAATAATGACTAAAGCGATTGATTGATTCATGTCGTTTCATCCTTTCTTTTTAATGAATTTTTCATTAGTTGTCTATTAAAATAATCCTAATTTATAAAAAAGTCAACTATTTTTCAGAAAATTCTTTCATTTTTTTGTTATTTGTCTGATTTTGCCTAAAAAAAGCAACTTTTTCATGAGCGACGGCAGTCTTACGACTACACTCACAAAAAAGTTACTTTCATTTTTGTTCAAAAAAACTCGTCGGAATAAATAAATTTCCCAATGTTGCTGCCATGATGGCCTTAATGGCATGCATCCGATTGCCCGCTTGCTCAAATACTTTGGACCGTTCACTTTTAAAAACATCATCGGTTATTTCCAAAGCAGGAACTTGAAATTGCTCCGCTAACTGCTTGCCCATCACTGTCTGCTGATTATGAAACGCTGGCAAGCAATGCAAGATGATGGTATCGGCCTTGCCAGTTTTTTTCATTAACGAGGCATTTATTTGATATGGAAGCAATACGTTAATTCGCTCAGTAACATCAATCTCTTCCCCCATTGAAACCCATACATCTGTATACAAAGCATCGGCGTCTTTAACAGCTTCTTCTACTTGATCGGTGATAAAGATTGTCGCACCTGACTCATTGGCATACTGCTCAGCTAGCTTACGCACCCATTTTTCTGGTTGCAGCGAAGCGGGTGCGGCGATATGAATCGAGACTCCGAGTATCGCGCCGGTGACGAGTAGACTATTGGCTACATTGTTGCGCCCGTCACCGACATAAGCAATGGTCTTATCAGCTAATGTGCCAAATTGCTCTTTCAGTGTCATAAAATCCGCAATCATTTGCGTCGGATGCCAGCTATCTGTCAAGCCATTCCAGACTGGTACATTGCTATCGGCGGCTAGTCGTTCGACTACTTGTTGATCAAATCCACGAAATTCAATGCCATCAAACATACTACCTAATACTTTAGCAGTGTCACTGACTGATTCTTTTTTGCCTAATTGGATATCCTCTTTCCCTAAAAATTCAGGATGCGCCCCTAAGTCACTCGCCGCTACGGTAAATGCTGACCGCGTACGAGTAGAAGTCTTTTCAAATAATAGCGCGATATTTTTACCGGCTAAATAGGGATGGGGAATGTGTTGTTGCTTGAGTGCCTTTAAGTGAATCGCAAAATCAATCAAGTATGTCAGCTCACTAGCGTTAAAGTCGATTTCTTTTAAAAAGGATTTTCCTTGAAAATGCATACAATACCCCCTATTGATGGACCATACTTGTTTGTAAGACTTGTTTTATTTTTTGACTAGCTTCGATTAATTCCGCACCTTTGATTACAAGGGGTGGTAATAGTCGTAAGGTGTTGCCGTGTGCCGATAGAGTCAGTATACCTTCTTGATGCAAGGCTTGAATGACGTCGGCTACTGGCAGTTCTTTTGCCAGATGAATGCCTATCATTAACCCTTTACCCGAAATCCCTTCAACGAACTCGATATCACTTAACTCTTTCTCTAAGTAATACCAAAATAAATCTGCCTTTTGTGTCACCGCTTCTAAAAATTCATCATCGATTATCGTCAATACTTGGTTTGCAGCAGCCATCGCTAGGGGATTGCCACCAAATGTCGTACCATGAGTGCCGGCAGAAAAGGCAGCCGCCAGTTCCTTTTTACCAATCATCGCTCCGACTGGAATGCCATTTGCAAGACCTTTAGCCGAGGTAACGATATCAGGATCAAGTGCGTAATGTTGATAAGCAAATAATTTTCCGGTTCGCCCGATACCAGTCTGTACTTCATCGATAATCAATAGCACACCTTTTTCTTTGCATTCGGCATCTAGCGCTTCTAACCAATCCGCCTCTCCTGCTGTCATGCCACCTTCTCCTTGAATCACTTCGACAATCACTGCCGCATACTCACTCGTAATGGCTTGTAAGGAGTGAAAGTCGTTATAGGCAACGAACGTCACATCGGACAATAAGTCGCCAAATCCTTCCTTTATTTTCTCATTGCCAGTCAGTGACAAAGACCCTACTGAACGGCCGTGGAAAGAATGCGCAAATGACAGAATTTTTGTTTTGCCTGTCGCTTTACGGGCTAACTTTAGGGCAGCTTCATTGGCTTCTGTTCCTGAGTTACAGAAAAAGACGACCTTTTCTGTGCCTTGGGTCAATTTTTCAGCGACTTCCTCTTGCAAGTGGCTTTCATATAGATTAGATGTATGCCAGATTTGACCGAGTTGCGCTGTGACTGCTTCATTTAATTGTTTGACATTATACCCTAAGTTACAAACGCCAATCCCACTCGTCAAATCCAGATAGGAATTGCCTTCTTGGTCAAAAACGGTCACGCCTTCTCCAGAAATAAGTTCAAATGGAAACCGGTTATACGTTGGAAATAGTGTAGTCATAAGTCTGTGCCCCTTCCTTTAAAATCGTTGTGCCTGCTTGTGATAAGACGTTGGTAATCACGATTTTTTGTACGCCGCTTTTTAATGCATGAAACGCCGCTTTCAGCTTCGGTTGCATGCCGGCTGTAATGATATTTTGTTGTTGCAACGTGGTGGTTTGCTTTGCTGTGAGTTGTTTGATAACTTTGCCATCTTTTAAGACACCGGGGACATCTGTCACCAGATAAAGAGCCTCCGCTTTTAGAAGACTTGCTACACTCGCTGCGGCCGTATCTCCATTGACATTTAACCAGTTACCCGATTCATCGATGGCTAATGGTGCCAAAACACCAATGTCATTTTCTAAGATCGACGAAAGATACGGCTCATTTACTTGGGTGATTTCCCCGACAAAACCATAGCGGTCTCGATCAAGACATGTACCTAAAAGCAAGTGATTGCTTGCTGCATGTAAACCAATCGCTGCTAGATCATGCTGAGCTAATTGTTGCAATATTTGTGGTTGCGCATAGCCTAAGAGAACCATTCGGGTGATTTCTAATGTGGCAAAATCAGTCACCCGAATGCCATTTTCTTTACGAACGGGGAGGTGTACTTTTTGAGAAAACTCCGTAATTTTATTGCCTCCACCATGGACAATCGCGATCTTTTTGCCCATTCTACGCCATTCGGCCAGTTGGCTATAAAAAGCTTCGGTTAAGTCATTCATCGCATTGCCACCAATTTTTATGACAATTACATTTTCCATACGCTTTCCTCCTAATATACTAGACTTTTTAGTGAACTTGTTCTTTGAACAGCACTACTATATAGACTGTATAATCACAAGAAAAACTAATGAAAAAAGATGAGTAGAATTTCCTCTACTCATCTTCAATATGTTAGAAGTGGGATTACATAAAGAAATCTAAAATATGTTGCCACAATTCAGGTTTAAATACATCCATGGGGCTACCGCCATCACCAATCACTCCATATCCGAGCATTACTCCTCCAATAAAAGCTACAGCGATCACTAAGATTACTAAAAATACTTTTAATAGATACATTCCAGTCTTCTTTAAAATAGATTTCCAATTCATGAACTACACACCTCTAAACATTTCAAATTTATTATACATGGATATTTCTTTCATTCGATTCTCTCACAGCCAAAATACTACTTACGTTTTTTTAGATTTTCAAGTAAAATCCCCGTACCTAATGCAACGGAATCTAATGGACTTTCAGCTCTAAAGACAGGAACTTTCAACTCTTCTGCAAACAATAAATCAATACCGTCGATCAAAGCTCCACCGCCTGTTAGAATCACACCACGATCAATAATATCAGCTGATAATTCTGGCGGTGTTTTTTCTAAAACTTCTTTTGCTTTCTCCACTACAACTACCATTGATTCACGGGTTGCTTCCATAACCTCAAGAGAAGAAATGGATACAGTACGAGGCAATCCAGTAACTACATCTCTTCCTCTAACGTCCATTGAGTCGTTGCGTCCGTGATCAAAAATTAAACCAATCTCTTTCTTA
>OMJG01000181.1_pt1 | contig 48400 bp, 44 predicted proteins | sample 1646431 | NCBI WGS metagenome assembly OMJG01 (sample SAMN03771674, study PRJEB25209) | food metagenome | isolation source: Cotija cheese | place: Mexico:Jalisco,Michoacan | collected 2011-12-12 | reverse complement strand
GCTCAAGTCCAAACGAATTAATGATCAAAGATACACTCAATAAATTGAAACAAAATATAGATCCATCACTGAATCCAATCCTTCATTCGGATCAAGGATGGCATTATCAATTAAAGTACTATAGAGATATATTAAAAGAAATGAATATTAAGCAAAGCATGTCTCGTAAAGGTAATTGTCACGATAATGCCCCTATCGAGAGCTTTTTCAATCTGCTTAAAAGAGAGTGTCTTTACAGGTATAACATTCTTGATTTAGATCAGTTAAAGCAATTAGTTGATGAATATATTAATTGGTATAACAATGACCGAATTTCTTTAAAAAGAAAAGGATTGTCTCCTGTTGAATACAGGGAACAATCCATGATTTCTTAAAACTTATAAAAATGTCTAACTTTTTTATTGCACTTCATAGTTGTCTTTACAGTTTTACTTTTTTTATTAGTTAGTTTTTTAACGCTTTATCAAACACAATTTTATCATGGAAAGATTTGGTCTTATTTGGGTACTAGCGATGACCGTTTTCACATGATGCGAATTGAAGGTTTATATCATTCATTACAACGGCATCAGTTTTTTCCGTTCGTAAATATGTCATTTATGAACGGTTTCGGATACATTGTTGATGTCTTTTATTCCAATCTCTTGTTGTATCCAGCTGCTTTCTTGCGTTTGATGGGATTTTCAAGTGCTCATACATTGATGGGTTATTATTTGCTCATTAATTTCTTGACCTTTGGAATTTCTTTCTTGTGTTTTTATAAGGTCAGTCAAAAGTATTTCAATAGTTTAGTATTTAGTTTTGTGTATACTTTATCAACTTATCGTCTACATAATTTGTTGTTTCGACATGATTTAGGAGAAGTTGGAGCTTTCATTTTCTTGCCAATTGCGATGTTGGGTATTTATGAAATATTTTATGGCAATCGCAAGAAATGGTGGTATTTGACCTTCGGAATGACAGCTATCATATATTCACATGCAATTTCACCAATTCTGGTAGCCGTTTTGATAGTCATTATTGGGTTATGTCAGTATAAAGAAATCCGCAAGCATCCTAAGCGTTTGCTGTCACTAAGTTGGGCAGCGTTATGTTCTTTGCTATTATCGGCAGCATATTTTTTGCCAATGATTGAACAATTGCGTCATACAAAATTTGTTCTGACGCAGTCAAATGGAATTTTGCCAAAGGGTGCTACGAGCTTTTTTGATATGAGTAAGTGGAGTTTGAACAATGGTCTAGGAGAGCCTAATATTGGTATTGTCCTCTTTATTGCAGCAGTTGTAATAGTGGTGTCATTTACAAAGATTAAAGATAAAGCTGTTAAAGATTTTGCATTAATTGGCGTTATCTTGTTGCTATGCAGTACCAAAGTCTTTCCGTGGGTAATTTTGAATCACACGCCATTTAAGGTGATCCAATATCCTTGGCGTTTTGATATGTTAGTTACTGTATTATTGGCTATTGTAGTGGCAAGTGATCCTTTAAAACTATTTAATAGTAAACTAGCTAAAAGTGGCTTGATTTTGTTTACTTTATTGTTTGCAATTTCGGCCAGTTATCGCTTGGTACAAGGTTCGTCATTACAGTTTGTGGATCAAAGTGAATATAATCAATTAGAACCCTTCAGTATTGGTGCAGGACAAGAGTATTTGCCTCAAGGTACTAGTTTAAGTGATTTGCAAAGAACGTCTCACAAGCCCAAAATAATGGCTGGTAAAGCAAAGATTAGTCAGTTTAAGCAGTATGGAACTCGTTTGAGCTTTGATTTTAAGGATGCCAAGAATGCTAAAGTAGATATTCCTATCATTGCTTATTATGGTTTTCAATCAACTCAGTCAGAAGGCAAAGTATCAAGCTTGCGAGTAGATAAGAGTAATAATAATTTAGCTCAAGTAACAGTTAATGGCAGTGGAAAGGCCGTTGTTGATTATTTTGAGACGATGACGCAAAAAATTGCACGTCGCATATCGTTCTTATCGTTGCTGGTCATGATAGCGATGATCTTTATCAATAAATTGAATTTAGTAGACTTTGGAAAAATCGAAGGTTTACGTTCTAAAGAGTAAAAAAAACTGAATCCCTTTTGTGGATTCAGCTTTTTATTTATCTTTCAAATCATCAACATCAGTTAATGATGCTAAATTATCTTGCTTAGTAACGGCTTTTTTGTCGATCGTAACCTTGAACCAGTTAACAAAACCGTGGTCAAATTCAGCAACTTCAAAATGGAAATTATCCATATCAAAGGTTGAACCCTTTTGGAGGTTAGGGAATTTTTCAATTAAATAGCCACCAACGGTAATGATGTCGGATTTTTGAAATTCTCTAACGTCAGTTCTGAAGTAACGTTCAAAATCGTATAACGTAGTTTTACCTGAAACGTTGTATGAACCGTCTTCGTTTTTAACGATATACTCATCAGAAACATCATCAATTTCATCTTTGACAGTTCCAAACAATTCTTCATAAATATCTTTATCAGTAACAATACCACTAGTACCACCATATTCATCGACAACAATAACGATAGGTGTCTGTTTCTTGATCATCTTGGATAAGATATCTTGAATTGGCATAGTTTCAGGAACGGTATTGACAGAACGCAAGATACGACTGATTCCAACATCACCATCAACTTGGTTTTGACGAACGATATCGTAGGCATAGACATAACCGAGAACTTTATCTTTATCGTTATCCGCTACAACAGGGAATCTTGAAAAACCTTGTTGTAAATAGTCTTTGATAACATCTTTGACCTTGTCGGTTATATCGACGACGTAAAGGCTTGTTCGGTCAACCATGATATCTTTGGCGACTTTATCGTTCAACTCAAAAGCACGCTGCATGAAGATAACGTCGTCTGGTTCCATATCGCCACCCTTGATTGAAGACTTGGATAATCTCAAAATTTCAGATTGAGAGAAGACCTCATTTTCGCTATCAGCTGGGTTCATACCCATTAATCTGACGATTCCAGACGCTGAAACATTTAGTAACCAAACGAATGGATAAACGGCTACGTGGAAGAAACGTAATGGTGTAACGACTAGCATTAACATCTTCATTGGCATATCAATAGAGATATTCTTGGGAACAATTTCTGTTAGAACCACTTCCAAATAAGTTAGTAGTAAAACACCAACGATTGAACTCAAGGCATGTAGACCACTGCTACCACCAGCTGAAACGTGAGCAACGCCCAGTACTTCTATTAATAAATATTCGATGGTGCTTTCACCGATCCAACCTAAAATAATACCAGCGATACTAGTACCAACTTGAGTTGTTGATAAGTATTCGTTTAGGTTATTGACCATCTTTAAAGCACGTTTTAATTTCTTTTTATTTCCTTCACCTTTTTGAATGGCATCTTCTAGTTGACTGGATCTGGTTTGAACTAAAGCAAATTCAGCAGCCACGAAGAAGAAAGCAAAGATAAAGGTAATAAGTATGATAATAAAGTTTGTTGTAATTGCAGAACTTGACAATATATTATTTCCCCTTCTATTCCTGTAAATCGAATTATACACCAAAGAAAAACCGACTGTGTCGGCAAAGAGTAAATATTTTATCTTTTCATCTTTAGTATATCCAATTTAGTGGGTAAAATATAGCTAGGACAATTTTAATTTGAGTTCGTTATGAATTTTGTAGTTGAACTTAACAATCATTATTTTTATAATGAAGAGAATGAAACAACCTTGGGGGAATCCTTTTGAGTAAAGTAAAAACTAACAACTTATTAACTCCTGCACAAGCCGCAAAGGACTTGGGGATCAGCGTTGCAACGCTACGTAAATATTCTTTGATCGTCGAAAAAACTACAGCCAATAGTAAATATTTTGAGCGTAATAGTCAGAATAATCGTCTTTACACTCAAAAAAATATTGAAGACTTTAAAGAAATGGTCAAATTAAGTCATGGACCTAAAATGACTCTAGAAACATCAGCTGCACAAATTTATCCTGCTGCTGACACTAAGAGTCCAGCTGATACTAAACAAAACGATGAAATTGCAGAATTACAAAAAACTGTCGCTAAGTTAGAATCAGAAAATAAAAAGCGCGAATTAACTATTAAAGAATTACAACAGGAGTTAAATGATGCGCAAAAATCAAAAGAACAACTCCAAGTCGAGTTGGATACTTTAAAGCAACAAGCTAAAGAAAAAGTTGAAAATAATGACACGCAAAAAGATGAAAACATCAAAGAACGTGTAAACGAAAAGGTTAATGATGATAAGAAAGGTCACTGGTGGAATAAGTTCATGAACTAATCAACCAATAAACCTTATGATATCAACCTCTTAAGCAATCGGGTCGTACCAAAATGTTGATTTTGGCACGGCTTTTTTATGTATAATTAGAACTTGTGAGAATAACTTAGGAGGATTAATTTTGAAATTAGCAATGATTGGACTCGGCAAGATGGGAATCAATTTGACCGAGAATTTGATTCGTAACGGTAATGAAGTAGTTGCTTTTGATTTAAACGATGGTGCTAGAAATGATGCTTCAACTTTGGGCGCGCGTGTGGAGAAAAGCCTTAAGGATGCGGTTTTAGCCTTGGAAGCACCACGTGTTGTTTGGGTAATGTTACCAGCGGGGAACCCAACTAACACAACGATCGATACCTTGAGCGAAATTTTAAATGAAAATGATATCGTAATTGACGGTGGAAATTCATTTTACAAAGATTCATTGCGACACAATAAAATCCTAACTGATAAAAACATTAAGTTCTTCGATGTTGGTACGTCAGGCGGTATGAGCGGTGCAAATCGTGACGGTAATTTCATGATCGGCGGGGACGATGAAAAAACCTTTGAATATATCGAACCTATTTTCAAAGGTATTGCTCAAACTGACGGTTACTTATATACTGGAAGAGCCGGTAGTGGTCATTACTTAAAGATGGTCCATAACGGTATCGAATACGGTATGATGCAAGCAATCGCTGAAGGTTTCGATGTTTTGAAACATAGTGAATTCGACTATGACAACGAAGCTGTTGCCAAAGTTTGGGAACACGGTTCAGTCGTTCGTGGTTGGTTGATGGAATTGACACAATCGGCCTTTTCAAAAGATCCAGACTTGGATGAAATCAAGGGTGTTATGCATTCATCAGGTGAAGGCAAGTGGACAGTTGAAGAGGCATTGAGATTGCAAGTTCCAACGCCTGTAATTGGAGCTTCATTGATGATGCGTTATCGTTCACTAGAAGACGATACATTTACAGGTAAGGTCGTAGCGGCTTTGCGTAACGAATTTGGTGGACACGTTGTTGAAATAAATAATAATGGGAACAAAGATAAAAAATAATTAATGGAAAACTTGTCGTTGGCAAGTTTTTTCTTTTTTAGAGAGGTTTTTAGATGAAAGAACGAGGGAAAATATTTTTGTTAGTGCTGATTGGGGCCTTTATTGGTAGCAACTTGCGCTATTTAGAGAGTTTGATTTTTAAAAGCGCTAGTGGTTTTCCCTTGGGAACATTGGTAGCTAATTTAACCGGAGCTTTTTTCTTGCCCTTTTTGATTCATTATTTACAAGATCGCTATAATTTATCATCCAGAGTCATTTTAACTTTAAGTACTGGTTTATTAGGATCTTATACGACTTTTTCGACATTTACAGCTGACAGTTATCGGTTATATCAAAGTGGAAATTGGATGTTTTTAATACTGTATTTGACTATGACGATTCTGGGTGGTTTTATTGTAGCAATATTAGGTAATTACTTGGCTGCTAGTCGTGCTTTTAGTGATTATGTCAAAAGGGAGCGGGTTAAATGAATTTTTTAATTGTTGGATTAGGCGCTAGTTTGGGTGCCATCTTGCGAAATGAATTGACATTTTTACAAAGCAAAATAAAAATTGATTTTCCAATAATAACCCTGTTGATAAATATTTTTGGAGCGTTATTATTAGGTATCTTCACTGCACAAATTCATAACGGTGCCTTATTATTGTTGTTAGGGACAGGTTTTTGTGGTGGTTTTACTACTTTTGGAACTTTGAATATGGAATTAAGTCAACTATGGTTTCAACGACGTTTTGTTCGTTGCTTTCTTTATTTCAGTTTGACGTATATTTTTGGTATCCTAGGATTTGTCATTGGAATTCAGATATAGGAGATTTTATTATGCAAATAAAAGAACCAATTTGGAACGAAAGTTTTCGACCAGGAATTATTTCTTCAACTAAATTGTATTTTCAAGATCTTTTCGTTGGCGCTAAAAGAATGAGTCGGAAGGATTTTTGGTGGGGCTATTTAGGATTTAGCATCGTAGCCTATGTTATTGTAGCGTTATTAGCGTTTATCCTTACTAAGATGCCGGTAATGGATTATTATTGGAGCTCAATTATTGGCGTAGCACTGGCTATAACGATGGGCTATTATTGGATTGCTATTTTTACGGCTATTATCAGACGTCTGCACGATCGCAAAATGCGTGGTTGGTGGGTATTATTAGGCTTAGTTCCACTCGTTGGTGCTGTTGCTTTGATTGTTTTATTGTGTTTGCCACAAAGGAATCTCGGTAATCGTTTTCCCAAATCAATCTAAAATTTTGTTAAACTAGAGCAGAAATGTTCTAGTTTTTTGTTGGAGGAAAAATATGTGTGGACGCTTTTTGTTTGAACCTGATCAAAATCCTGAAATAAAGCGGATTTATCAATTAGCTAAAAATGCTGGATACAATCCTAAAACGGGCGAGGTTTTTCCAACTGATGAGACAGCTTTGATTATTGCTGGAAATCGTCAAGTTCAGGTAGTCGGTATGAAATGGGGGTTTCCTGGATTTAAAACGGGTCAATCATTAATCAATGCTCGTAGTGAAACAGTGCAGCAAAAACCAATGTTCGCTGATTCATTTTTGAAACGGCGCTGTGTTTATCCAACAACTGGTTTTTTCGAATGGAACAAGACTAAGCAAAAATACAAATTCAATTTTTCCAATGATCCTCAGACACTCTTTATCGCTGGTTGCTATAACTATTTTGACAGTATAGCTCAGAGTATCTTATTTACGACAGCTCCCAATGAATCAATGGTTCCTATTCATGACCGGATGCCATTGATCTTACAAAAAAATCAAATTAATGCTTGGATTTATAACGATGACTTTGCAAAGAATTTTTTGGATTCGGCAATGCCATCGTTGTGTTCGCAGGCAGAAAAATAGGTATTTCATTATGAATGATAAGATTCAAAAATTTAGTAATAGTCAAGATTTCTTTCAATGTCCAATCTGTGGGAAAGCATTAAAACTGATTGGCAATAGTTTATTTTGCAGTAATAATCATTGCTTTGATGTTTCCAAAAAAGGCTTTGTTGATTTTGTTTTGAATAATAAAGCATCCAAAAATTATGATTTGGAATCTTTTGAAAATCGTCATGTGATTTTGGAACATGGTATGTATGATCACATTGCTAATAAATTGATTGAATTGATTCAAAAATTACATTTGAGAAGCATTTTGGACGTTGGCTGTGGGGAAGGATACTATGCTAAAAAAATTGCTCAAGCTGGCATTGACGATGTTTTAGCTTTCGATATTTCAAAGGATTCAATTCAAATGGCGGCTAAGGGAATAAATACACCAGTGAAGTGGTTTGTTGGCGACTTAGCGCATTTGCCAATTCAGGATAATACGGTTAGGGGTATTATCGATGTTTTTTCACCAGCAAATTACGCTGAATTCAATCGTATTTTAGCTGACGGCTATGTGTTAAAAGTTATCCCTAATCAATTCCATGTACAAGAATTGCGTCAAGTTGCCAAAGATCAATTGCACCAAGCCCAATATTCTAATAAAAAGGTACTCGATTATTTTGAAGAGCATTACGAATTAATTGACCAAATCGATGCAACTGAAACCTATTCGGTAACGCCAGAAGTTAGAAATGCTTTCATCAATATGACGCCGTTATTGTTCAATGTTGATAAATCAAAAATAAATTGGTCCCATGTTAAAAATATTACGGTCGGTTCGACCATCTTAGTTGGACAACCAAAAAATCGTCGAAATTAATCGGCGATTTTTTATTTAGCATATTTTTCTAGATCATTTTTGAAAGCACCTTGGACTAAGGTAGCAACTTGTTGAACGATTTTTTTTGGATCTTCCTTCAGATCGTTTTGAACCCATTCGTGAATCAAAGCTAGTAAAGCTAATGTATAAAAATGAGCGATGAAATCTTTATGTTTCTGTGCAACCGTCATATTTTCAGCTACCTTTTCAACAATATCGATGACATAACTGTAGATAATTTTGAAGATGTACTTTTCCATCAAATCACGATAATTTGACTGATAGACGTTCTTCACAATCGTTTTGTTGTTTTGCATTATCGTCATAACGGCATAAAAACCACATTGCCATTTATCGTAGCTAGCAGTTTTATCTAAAATTTTTCGAGCGTTAGTGCAAGCAGCATATTCGACTAACTCGTAAATGTCAGAGAAATGGTTGTAAAAAGTTTGACGGGTCAAATTGCATTCAGTCACGATATCTTTGACTGTGATTTTATCGATGGTTTTTCTTTTTAAGACATCACGTAACGACAAAGCTAAAGTTTCCTCGGTTGTAGGCATTGTATCCTCCAAATATTCTCAAGTGAGTTTAATTATATAATTTTTTAAATAAAAATACACCGAAAATTTGTTTATTTCTTCAGTTAGTTTAGAGTAATAATACAGACAAAACAGAACGTATGTTTTACAATGTTATTTAACGATATGAGGGGGATACAGTATGGCGACTAAAATTGGAATTCGACAATTAGTGGAATTCGTCTTACGCAGTGGTGATTTAAATGAGACTAAGAATAGTCAAAATACAGCCCTAAATGGCGCACGAATTCATCGGCGGTTGCAAAAGAAACGTAGCCAAGATCCAGATTATCAAAGTGAGGTCTATTTAAAAACTGAAGTGACGATGAATGATAACGAATACTTGATATCAGGTCGCGCTGACGGATTAAAAATTACTGACAAGAGTATTTTAATTGAAGAGATCAAGACTTCAGATCAATCTTTTGAAGAGCTAAGCGATAACACCTTGGAATTATACTGGGGTCAAGTTAAAGTTTATGGTTATTTACTTTTAAAAGATCATTTAGAATTTGACCATGTGACTTTGCGTTTAACGTATTTTCAAGTCAGTACCGAGAAGATCACAACCGATGAACAAGTTTATAATCGTGATGATTTAGATCGCTTTTTTAAGAATTTAATTGATGAGTATGAATATTGGTTAGTTTTACGAGCTAATTTACGGAAAACACGCAATACTTCAATTAAAGAATTACAATTTCCTTTTCCACAGTTTCGAACAGGTCAACATGAACTAGCCGCTGCTGTTTATAAAACCGTTTTGTATGAAACAAGGTTATTTGTCGAAGCACCAACGGGTACCGGCAAAACGATTTCGACATTATTTCCAGCAATTAAAGCAATGGGTGAAGAAAAGATACAGCGACTATTTTATTTGACAGCTAAGCAGAGTACTAGAAGGGTTGCTGAAGAAGCGATTGATTTAATGGCTAGTAAAGGATTGAAACTAAAGAGTATTACTTTGACCGCAAAGGATAAAATTCGTTTTCCTGAGCAGGATGTCCCACCAGAAAAGGACCCATATATGATTGGGTATTATGACCGTTTAAAGCCAGCTCTATCAGATTTATTGACTAATGAAAATAGTATTAGCCGAGAAGTAATTGAAAAGTATGCCAAAAAACATCAAGTTGATCCGTTTGAATTTTCTTTGGATGCGTCACTGTTTTGTGATGTAATTATTTGTGATTATAACTACCTGTTTGATCCTTTAGTTTATTTGCAGCGTTTCTTCATCGAAAAGGATACCGACAATTTTTTCTTGATCGATGAAGCACATAATTTAGTTAGTCGTTCTCGGTCAATGTATTCAGCTCAAATCAGTGATCAAAAGATTGCCGGATTGTTAAAAGCAGCTAAGAAGATCAATACACAACCAAGTGCCGATTTTCAAAAGCAATTGAAGAAGGTTCGCCGCGTGTTCAGTCAGATGAAAAAAGTCTTAAAGGAAGATGATTTAACGGAAAAAATCACTTCGGAAGTTCCTGATAAATTGTTAAATACCTTGAGTAAATTCAATGATTTCATGACTGACTGGATGGCGGATCAGCAACCGTCAGATTTTCTTGATAGTGCTAAAGATTATTTCTTCGATAGTTTAACTTTTGTGAAGATTGGAGCGTTATATGACGATACCTACAAAACAAGAATCATGCTCGAAGACAAGAATTTGCTTGTTAAACAATTGTGTTTAGACCCAAGTCATTTCTTAGATAAGTCGCTAGATTTAGGTTTAGGGGCAGTTTTATTTTCAGCCACATTGTCGCCGATGGATTACTATCAAAGTGTTTTGGGTGGTAAAGAAAACAGTTTTGCGTATCAATTGCCATCGCCTTTTCCAGCACAAAATCAAGCTATCATGGTTACAAATTATATCCAAACTACTTATCGTCAACGTCCTTTTAGTCAAGATGACATTGTTGAAAGTTTACATACATTGATTAGCGGTAAAACAGGTAATTATTTGTGCTTTTTCCCCTCATATGGATATCTGAAACAAATTGCGATTCTTTTTGAAGAGAAATATCCAGAGATTTCGACTGTTACACAGACAAATTCAATGGACAATATCGCTCGTGACGAGTTTTTAAATAAATTTCAGGATAACCCTCAACAGACGTTATTAGGATTTTGCGTTTTAGGTGGAATCTTTTCGGAGGGAATCGATTTGCGAGGAAATAGGTTAATTGGAGTAGCAGTAGTTAGTGTGGGCTTACCTGGACTTAGTGCAGAGAATAATTTAATTCGTGATTATTATGACCAAGAAAATGGACGTGGATTCGAATATGCGTATCAGATGCCAGGGATGAACAATGTATTGCAGGCCGCTGGAAGATTGATCCGTAGTAGCCATGATAAAGGAATCATTTTATTGTTGGATCAACGTTTTGCTAGTTATCGTTATACACAACTTTTCCCCAATCATTGGTACAATCGACAAAAGTTAAAGTCATTAGGACAATTACAACGAGCTGTGGATAAGTTTTGGAAGGGAGTTTCAGATGAAGACTAAGTTAACTAAAGATTTAGAAAGTACGCTTTATCAGTATTGTTTGGAACAAGGATCCTATGTAGTGGAAGAAGTGTCGATGCCCGATAAAAAAGGAATCGTCGATACTTTGAGTTACCAACAATTATCTGATGGTCAGATAGAATGGCGTTGTTATGAATTGAAGGTTACGAAGGCTGATTTTCATTCCAAAGCTAAATTGTCATTTATTGGTAACTACAATTATTTTGTTTTACCACAAAAATTATTTGAAGAAGTAAAAGCTGAAATTCCCACGCATATTGGTGTTTTGATATATCGAGCTTTTGATCAAAAAGCAATTGAGAATTCACCACAGACCTTGCGAGCACCAGGATTTTTGACAGTGGCTAAAAAAGCTCAGTATCAAGACTTGCAAGTAGATGAAACTAAATTAACTAGTCATTTTATAGCATCATTATTTAGAGAAGTCGATAAAGCTAAAAAGGTCGAAAAGGGCCTACAATTGTATTCGGATGATAAGTTATTCAAAGAATTAAAAAAGCGTTCTAAAGCTGGATATGATGTCTATACGCCAGACCATAATCTTTATGATCGTTTTATTGATGATTTGCAAGATGAGGCTATTGATTCATTGCAGGAAGAATTGGATGCTCGTAATGAGCAATATCAAGCTTTGAAATTAGAATTACAGAAATTGCATCAACCAAATTTGGAGGATCAAGTATGATTTATTATCCTTATTTACGAGGTAGAATGTATGACTTGCTGGCGTTAAAAGAATTGGTTGAACAGAGGCGCTTGAGTAAAAATATTATTCCGATAATCGAGCCAGTGAGGGATTCCAAAGAGTTGTTGAAGACGGTGCAAACTTTGATTGAATTTCAACATCCATTCAGCGTTATAGCGAATCCTCAAGTCAGTGTTTATGGTTTGAATGATACAAAATTATTTCCCTTACCAAATTTGTCAAAGCTAGATTTTTATTATCCGAGCGCTATTTTAGCAGCTGATTTTAGTAGTGATTTTGTTCAGACTGAAGGTTCACAAAAATCTTTATTGATTGCCAAAGATTATGAGTTATTGAAGGCTTACCAAAAAACTCAAGTGCTAAAAATTGTGGATAAAGTACTAATTCCCGATGTTGCTCGAATGCAGAAAATGGTTTCTACTAAGGAAATTAAAATGGCTGATCCATTGACTTTTGTGAAACACGTTGAAGATTATCAGTTATTAACGGATGAATATTTTGAGCCAGCTGATTGGTATTATCAAGTGGGTGGTTTCAAAGGATTCGGTGATTATTCAATGGTCGGACACGTTTATTTTGATAAGGGAATGCCATCGCGCGCTATTGCTTTACATTTGATTTATGTAACAAAAACAGGTGAATTACGAATTCATCACTTTGTCTCGGACAGTAATGAGAAGGTAAGCGGACAAAAGGAGAAATTCTTTGAAGCTTTGAATAAGATGATGTCATGGTGTCAGAAAAACATTTCAGGTTTGAATCAGACTCCAGCATTAGAGGAACTATTAAGTTATGCACATCATAATAAGTTTCCGGGACTAGGAGTAGTTAAGAAACTGTCATTGATGCATCATTTTGAATTAATGAGTAAATTGTTAGAAATGAAAACAACTCCAACAGAGTAGCCCAAATAATTTTGAGTTATTCTGTTGGAGTTTTTAATTACCATAATTTAATTAAAGCTTGTGTACCGTCATTTCCGAGGCCTTTTTGATCGACCAAGGTTTCATAAAGTTTCTTAGCTTGTTTAGTAGCTGGCAAGTCTAAGCCCATTTTTTCACTTTCATCCAGAGCAATCCGAAGATCTTTAAGGAAATGCTTAGAATAAAAGCCCGGTTTGAAATCGCCTTTGAGGATTCGTGGACCGTAATTTTCTAGGCTCCAGTTATCTCCGCCGCCACCTTCAACAGTTTCGAGAACTGATTGTAAATCCAATCCAGCAGCTTTAGCATAAACAAACATTTCTGTTAAACCAGTCATCGTGCCAGCAATCATAATTTGATTAGCCATCTTTGCATGTTGTCCAGATCCATATGAGCCAAAGTAGTGATAAGTTTTGCCGATGATATCAAAGATAGGCTTGAGAGTTTCAAAAGCTTTTTTACTGCCACCGACCATAATAGTTAATTTACCATCACGAGCACCAACGTCACCGCCTGAAACAGGAGCATCGATTGATTCAACGTTCATTTCTTCAGCCTTTTGACCGATTTTCTTAGCCAAAGTGGGTGTACTAGTTGTCATGTCAACGATAATCTTACCGGCACTTAATCCGGCAAAGATACCGTTGTCTTTAAAATAAACATCTTCAACATCTTGTGGAAAACCGACCATGGAAAAAATTATGTCGGCATTTTGTGCAACAGTTTTAGGATCAGAAAACCATTTAGCACCTTCATTAATCAGAGGTTCAGCCTTTGATTTTGTTCTAGTATAAATATCAACATCATAGTTAGCTTTTAAGAGATTATTGATGATACCGCTACCCATAACGCCAGTACCAATGAAACCAATTTTTTGCATATTATTTCCTCCAATCATCAAGTTAATTATATTATACGAAAAATCTTCTAGTTAATGATATGATTGCCCTATTTATTAACCATAGTTGTTTGCTATAATTCAGTTGATGTTGTTAATTAAGTTAGTGTTAAATTTTATCGTCCGTTCCAGCCAAATTTTCTTTGCTATGGAGGACGGAAGCATACATTAACAAAAACAAATAGAGATAAGGAGGGGTATTTCGTGAAATTTATTAAGGACTACTATAAAAGTATATTGGCAGCTTTGTTTTATGGAATAACCTCGGCTTTGGGTATTCAGTTACTCTTGCAGCCGGCAAAACTTTATACTAGTGGTGTTACTGGTGCATCACAGTTAATAGTGAACTTGTTGAATGAGTTCGCACATATGAGTACACCTGTTTATCTATGGTACGTTTTATTAAATTTACCATTGATTATTTTGGCTTGGTTAAAATTGGGTAAGAAGTTTACCATCCTTTCAATCATCTCAGTCGCTTCAGCTTCATTATTTATTTTATTTATACCGTTATATCCAATTACTAAAGATCCATTACTTTCAGCCGTCTTTGGTGGAATCCTATCAGGGGCTGGAATTGGTTTGTGTTTTCGTTATGGATTTTCAACTGGTGGTACCGATATTATCGCTTTGATTGTCCAAAGAAGTACCGGTCGTTCAGTTGGTCAAGTTAGCTTTGCCATTAATGCTGTTATTATTACGATTGCTGGTTTTGCCTTTGGATGGGAACTAGCATTGTATACAATTATTTCTATTTATATTACTAATATGGTAATAGATAAAATGTATATCCAACAACAGAAAATTACTGTTACAGTTTACAGTCATAGAGTTGATGATATTGCAAAAGAATTACTCAAGTCGCTTAATCGTGGTTTAACACTTGATTATCACTTGCGCGGCGCATATTCCGGTGAGGAGATTGGCTCTATTACGATGGTTTTAACTAAATATCAATTGTTCTTTGCCAAAAAGATTATCTTAAAAGAAGATCCACAAGCGTTTATCAATATTCAACCAACGATGTCGATTGCTGGTAAATTTAATGATAATTAAAATATAATAAATAAAAATATTTATTAGGTCTGGAAATCGGTTACAATAGAGCTTAATGTAAAGTATGAAGGAGATTTAATATGAAAACTGTTATTTATACTCATCCATACGCGGGAAGTTTTAATCATGAAATTCTAAACAGATTAACTAATTCATTTTCGAAAAATGATGAAGAATTCGAAATAATCGACCCTTACAGTGATCATTTTGATCCAGTACTTTCTGAAGAAGATTTGAAAGTTTATAGTCAAGGTCAAACTAACGATGAATTAGTTAGACGATATCAACGAAAAATCGCAGCATCAGACGAATTAGTTTTTATTTTTCCAATCTGGTGGCACAATCTACCGGCCATGTTGAAGGGCTTTTTGGATAAAACGATGCTGAGTGGCTTTGCATATAACGAAGATAATGGTTGGAAAGGTCTATTGACTAACATCAAGAAGGCTACCGTTATAACGACTTCAACGGTAACTAAAGAATACTTAGAAAATGATTGTGGCAATCCAATTCAAAATGTTTTTATTGCACGAACATTGAATGACTTAGGAATTGATCCTCAGACGGTTAATTGGATCCACTTTGGCCAAGTTAATACGACGACTGATCAAATACGAGAAAAGTATTTAGATGATTTACCTAATTTATATGCGAATAAGTAAAAATAACGCCGATTAGACTTTTTTAGTTTAATCGGCGTTATAATATCTCTAATACTATAGTAATTATGAGGGCGTTTTAATGCACAAAAAGAGAAGGAATAATTTAGGTTGGTTACAGTTAATATTTATGATATTAGCTTCTTTTTTGATAGGCTTTTGCTTAAATTGGGCTCAAACGGGCGACTTAATATTTACCAAACAAATAGTTTTTAGGACTAATTTGAATACGTATTTACTTACCACGGCAATTATTTTCATTATTTATTTAGGATTATATGGTTTATTCAATCGCTTCTTTTATGCTTCAGCGGTGTTTTTCGTGTTCTTTTTCATTTATGCGGTGGCTGACAGAATGAAAGTAATCTATCGTTCTGAACCGATTTTGCCAAGTGATTTATTGTTATTGAAAAACACCAAATCGTTATTAGCAATGTTGACACCAAAACTTATTGTGACCGTATTAGTAGCGTTGATTATCGTTATAGCGGTCTTTGTTATTCTAGAATTGCGATTTGGTAAAAGGATGTTACGCTTCAAACCAATTACAAGATTGATTTTTGTAGGACTGACAGCGCTCAGTATTGGTATTTTTTATACCGCAAATGATAATAATTCGTTCACTTATCGTTTATTGGCGGCTTCGGGATATACTAATTTAGATTCAAATATTAATAAATCGGCCAATACCAACGGTCCAATGCTGACATTTTTAGGTAATATGTATGTCAATATCATGGAAAAACCACAGGATTATAGTCAACAAACAATGTCAAAAGTCGTCAAAAAATATCAAACACGAGCTAAAGAGATAAATAAAAAACGTGATAATAATAATCTATCTGATCAGACTTTGATTTTTGTCCTTAGTGAAAGTTTCTCTGATCCAACTAGAGTTCCCAATCTTAAGATGAATCAAGATCCGATGCCTAATATCCGTAATCTTGAGAACACGACTACTTCAGGATTGATGATGAGTTCTGGATATGGTGGGGGTACTGCTAATATGGAGTATATGACTTTAACTGGTTTGGCCTTGAATCAATTCTCCAATTCGTTACAATCTCCATATACTCAAGTAGTTAACAAGCAAGAAAATCCAATTAATATCGCTAATAGTTTTAAAACTGCCAGCGCTATTCATCCTTATCATGGTAATTTTTATAATCGCAATACGGTTTATAAAAGTTTTGGTTTTCAAAGTTTCCGCAATATTGATACGACTGGTGATGAAGCATTGAAATATTCGACTATTTTGCCAGGAATGGAATATATCAGCGATGAGTCTGCATATGATGATGCATTATGGCAAGTTAATCACGTTAATAATGGGCAATTTATCAACTTAGTTACAATGCAAAATCATATGCCTTATATGAATAATTATAGTGATAACCAATTTTCTAATACCGGCTCAGCTATTTCGAATAAAAATCGTGACCAAGTTAACAACTATGCTAAAGGTTTAAGTTATACCGATAATGCTACGAAGGAATTCTTAGATAGTTTGGATAAGATAGATAAACCAATCAGTGTTGTATGGTATGGCGACCATCTCCCAGGTATTTATGATGGCAACGATATGTACAAATACAATATTGCTCAACATCAGACTGATTATTTTGTCTATAGTAATAAATACGCTCGTGACCACAATCAAGGTCACTGATCCAAATGGCTTTATCCCGCTAGCCTTGAAACAAATGAATCAAAAAGTGACACCTTATTACGCTCTTTTAACTGAGGTTCAAGAAGAATTACCCGCTATGGCAAGAAATATCGATGATTCTAGTAGTAATTTGTATGTTAATGAGAAAAGTAAGCAAGTTAAAGAATCAGATTTAACACACAAACAAAAAGAATTGCTTCAAGATTATCGTTTAGTCCAGTACGATTTAACAGCTGGTAAAGGATATACTCAAAAAATAATTAATAAATAAGGACGAATCGAGAAATCGGTTCGTTTTTTTTGTAAATTTAAATTAGAATATTAATATACATTCAATAGAGGACATGGGGATATGCATATTAAAAAGTCTGTTTTTATTTACTTGTTACAATTTTTGTTTATGTTATTTTCCGTCGCATTAGTGGGGTATTTGCTTCATCTGTCACAAACAGTTGATGTTAAAGCTACTAATGAAGCAGTTTTTCACACTAATGTAGCGGCGTACTTATTAACAATTACGATTTTGTTTTTATTGTATTTAGCAGTTTATGGTTTAATTAACCGTTTCTTTTATGCGACAGCTATTTATTATATTTTCTTTGGAGTTTATATTGTGGCTAATCGTTTGAAAGTGGCATATCGCAATGAACCAATTATGCCAAGTGATTTGGCGCTTTTAAGAAGTTGGAGGCAATTATTCTCCATGATTAGTTGGAAAATAGTTGCTTTGGCTATTATTAGTTTTGTAATTGTAATAGGTTTTTGCATCTTTTTAGGGAAACATTTTTCGGATAAGACTTTACGTTTTAATCTAATTACAAGAATCATTTTAGTCATCTTGGGAGTAGCTACTATCGGGTCGTTTTATAACGTTGATAAAGAGGGCTCTTTTATGAACAAAGTTACTGCCAAAACTGGTTACATCAACTTTGCACCAAATATTAGTTTGATTGCCAACACTACGGGTCCACTATTGCCATTTTTGGGGAATATTCACACTGATATTATGGATAAACCAGCAAATTATAATCAAGAAACAATGCAAAATATTTTGCACAAGTATCAAAAATCCGCTCAACGAATCAATCGAAAGCGTCCTAATAATGATTTAAATAAGCAAACTTTGATTTTTGTCTTGAGCGAAAGCTTTTCTGATCCAGTGAGGGTTCCAAATGTTACGCTCAATCAAGATCCTATTCCTAAGATCAATCAAATCAAACAAGAGAATACCTCAGGATTAATGTTGAGTTCTGGATACGGTGGTGGAACGGCCAATATGGAATACATGGCTTTTACGGGTTTGGCTTATAATCAATTTGCCAAATCTTTACAATCGCCATATACGCAATTGGTAGTTAATCAAGATCATCCTATCAACATTATTAATAGTTTCGATTATGCGGCAGCTATTCATCCATACTATGGGAATTTTTATGATCGTGATATCGTTTATCCTAAATTAGGATTTGATAAATTCAAGAATTTTCAAACCAAAGGTAAAAATGCCTTGGAGTATAAATCCAAGCTTAGTTACAGTACTTTTATCGATGATAAATCTTCCTATAAAGAGACTTTGAAGCAAATCAACGCCAGAAAAAAGGGACAGTTTATTAGTTTAGTAACGATGCAAAATCATATGCCATTTAATGTATCGTATGATAATAATCAATTTACATATAAAGGTTCAGCGGCGGGGATTCCACTACAAGTTGGCAATTATGCTAAAGGAATTAATTATACTGATGACTCGACTAAAGAATTTTTAGATAAATTGGATACTATCAAAAAACCAATCACGGTTGTTTGGTATGGTGATCATTTGCCAGGATTGTACGATAAAAATTCCATGGAAAAATATAACGTCGTTCAACATGAAACTGATTACTTCATTTATAGCAATAAATATGCTTTGAATCATAATTATGGCACTAAAAAAATTGAGCAAAATACAGCTATAACTGATCCAAATGACTTTATTCCAATTGCTTTAAAACAAATGAAACAAAAAGTTACACCTTATTATGCTTTGTTGACTAAGGTTCAGGAGAAATTGCCAGCTACTGCTAAAAACAGTGTTGGTAAAGATGAAGATTTGATGGTTGATCAAAATGGTAAGCAAATTTCTGACAAACAATTAACCAAATCACAACGTCAATTACGAAAGGAATATCAATTAGTTCAATACGATTTAACAGCTGGCAAGGGATATATCAAGAATAAGATTAATAAATAATATTTTTTAGTATTGAAAACACTTTCATTTTTTGGAACCCTTTTCGTAGGAGTACACTTAACGTATTCACTTACAAAAATGGGGATGAAATTAAGTTTTGAATTTTAAGGGTTTTCTATACATATTGATACCAACATTTCTTTTCAGTTCAATGGAAATTGCATTAAAGATTGCTGGTGGACAGTTTAATCCAATCGAGTTGAATTTTATTAGATTCTTGATTGGTGGACTAGCCCTCTTACCATTTACTATTCTTTACCTTAAGAAGAACAATGTAAAAATATTTAAATCTGGTTGGGGTCGTATCGCTTTGACAGGATTTGTCATCGTTGTAGTAAGTATGACCTTGTATCAAATCTCAATCGGAATGGCAAAGGCCTCGGTTATTGCTATCATGTTGAGTGCTAATCCAATTTTTGGTTTGATTATCGGATTCGTGTTCCTCAAAGAAAAATTATCGAGAACTAATGTTTTAGCATTGATTTTAACGTTAGTCGGTTTATTGATTATTATTAATCCATTCCACTTATCAGGTGCTATGGGAATCATGTTAGGTTTATTATCATCAATTATCTTCGGTGTTTATGGCGTTATGTCACGTGTTTATGGTAGCAAGATTGGCTTGAACGGTCTTTCAATGACTTGCTTGGCCTTTTTGTTCGGTGCCGCTGAATTAGGTATCTTGATGGCTATCAGTCATGTACCTGCTGTTGCTAATGCCATTCCAAGTAATTTTTCACAATTTAGTAACATCCCATACTTCCAAGGAATTTCCTTACAAACCTTGCCATTGATCTTATATATTTCAATCTTAGTCACAGGTGTGGCTTTTGGATTGTACTTCCTATCAATGGAAAAAGTTGGTATCTTGCAAGCTTCATTGATTTTCTTAGTTAAGCCTGCATTAGCACCAGTCTTGTCACTGTTAATTTTGGGTGAGGCAATGACTGCTAATACTATTTTTGGTATTGTGGTTATCTTGCTTGGTTCATTAGTAACACTAATGGGAGAAAAAATTGCTTACCGTGTTATGGCAATCTTCAGACGTAACAATCCTGAAGCTCATCAAGAAGTGGACGAATTGGAAGTTGTTAAAGATAAAATTGAAAACAGTGAACTTGCCAAACGTCGTAAGGCCACTGAAGAAGCTGTCCGTGATACTCTTGAATCAAAAAAAGAGAATCGAGAATTACCTTCTGAAGACTAAAATATTGATTAATGAGATTATGCAAATTATGCATAATCTTATTTTTTTGCAAAAATTTGAGCTATTATGAAGGTAGCGGTTTCAAACGACCCAATATTAAGGAGGCTTTGCGAATGGATAACTTAATTAAAATTGGAAATACTGATGTAACTAGCAAAAAGATTGGTCTTGGGACTAACAAAGTTGGTGGCCACAATCTATTTGATAATTTAAAAGATGAAGATGGCTATGATGTTGTCAAAGAAGCTATCGACAGTGGTATCACGACGTTAGACACGGCTTTTATGTATGGACTCGGACGTTCTGAAGAAATTATTGGCGATGTGATCCAAAATTATGATCGTAGTAAATTAGTCATCGCTACAAAAGCTGCGCAAGATCCTGATAATGATTTGAAATATAATAATAGTTCTGAATTTTTGAAGAAGTCAGTTGATTTAGCCTTGAAGCGTTTGAAGACTGACTATATTGATATTTTCTATATTCATTTTCCAGATGAGAAGACGCCTAAAAATGAGGCGGTAGTGGCTTTGGACGAACTCAAACAAGCAGGAAAAATTAGAGCCATTGGAGTTTCGAATTTCTCACTAGAACAAATTAAAGAAGCTAATCAAGATGGTTTAGTTGATATCGTCGAAGATAATTACAGTTTGGTACATCGTGATGCCGAGCAAACTTTGTTCCCATATTTGAGAAAGAATAATATCTCGTTTGTACCATATTTCCCATTGGCTTCAGGTTTGTTGACGGGTAAATACAATACTTCTGATTATAAGAAATTTGAGCAATATTCTAAGGACGAGTTCGATAACATTTTGAAGTCGATTGCAGTTGTTCAAAAGATTGCTAATAAGTATGATGCAACCATTGCTCAAGTAGTTTTGGCATGGTACATGAAGAATCCAGATATTTCTATCGTGATACCTGGAGCTAGAAAACCAACCCAAGTCGATCAAAATGTTAAGTCTTTGAGTGTTGAATTAGGTAACTCTGATTACCATGTGATTGATGAAGCATTTGAATAGTTTTAAATTGAAAGGATTTTAATTATGGCAAGAAAAGTAGTAATTTTTGGTGCAAACGGATTCGTAGGTGGCGAGTTCGCTAAACAATTTATCGAAAATGGAGATTCGGTTACGAGTGTTTCTAGAACTGGTGAACCTTTGGGCAATGAATTATGGTATAGCAAAGTTGACTGGAAGATTGGTAATGCCTTGGGCACTGGTTTTTGGGAAAACTATTTGAAAGATGCTGACGTAGTTGTTGATACGATCGGCGAATATCAAGAAAATCAAAATGAAGATTTAACTTTTGAAAAGGTTAATTACCAAAGTGCTTTAAATATCGCCGATGCAGCTGAAAAGAATAAAGTTCCAGTCTTCGTTTACATTTCCGCTGACGATATTCCTGGTGCTAATAAACGTTACATCAGTACCAAACGTGATGCTGAAGACAACTTGAATAAACGCAGCTTTAGAACAGTTATCATGAGACCAGCCACGATGGTAACTGACGATGATAAAGTTGATTCTGACTCTAGATATCGTAGTTTACCTGTCAGCATGGTAGCTTTGGCAGCTTTGGATGCTGTTGATAATGATAAGGAAAACGTTACTTTAGATGTTGAAGATATTGATAAATTATAATTATTCGAGTTGATATAAATACAAAAGACACCATAATACTCGCAAGTGAGTTGTTATGGTGTCTTTTATTAGTAATTGTTATTGAACTTTCTTCAGTTTACCGTCTTCAATTTCCCAAATTGTATCGACTAAATCAAGCACTCGTTCATCGTGAGTTACCATAACGGCAGCTTTGTTTTCTTGATGAACAGTCTGTTGAATAATGGAAACGACCTCGTGACCTCTTTGGGAGTCAAGACTAGCAGTTGGTTCATCGGCTAAAATCAAGTCTGGTTGATTGATAAAGGCTCTGGCGATTGCAACTCTTTGTTTTTCGCCACCAGATAAGACGTTTGGATAATTATTGAGACGTGAATTTAGCCCCAACTTGTCGAGAATCTCTATAGCATCGACTGGTTTTTTGGAAGAGATTTTTTGAATAAACTGTAATTGGTCTTTGATTTTTAAGTAGGGAATCAAGTCAGAATTTTGGAAAATAAAGCCAATTTGATTGAGTCGAATCTCAGTTTGTTTTTTCTTAGATAGTTGGCTGATATCTTGACCATTTAAGAGAATCTGTCCAGAAGTAGGTGTCAATAAAGCACCCATGATTGTCAGTAAAGTACTTTTACCAGCACCACTAGGACCAACGATAGCTGCGAATTCTCCTTGATTAACTTGAAAAGAGACGTTCTTTAAAACTTCGTTGATATTTTGTCCATCAGGATAGTTTTTGATGATATTTTTTAATTCTAGAACTGGCATTAGTTATTACCTCCGATTGCAGAAATTGGATCTACTTTGACAACTTTGATTAATGATAGTAAAGCACTGATCAAAGTGATGGCTAAAAAGAGCAGCCCAGTGCCAAGCAAGATTGTTGTGCCCAAGTTAAATGGCATTGAAGCAGGCATGTAAAGTGAGATGCCATAAGTAACTCCTGAAGCAACTATGATAGAAACAAGAGAGAGAATTCCCATTTCTGATAAGACGTGCTTAACTAAATATGAAGTTTTGGTTCCAAGAGCTTTTAGAGTTCCAAAGTCGCTTAATTTTTGTAAATTGATAATGTAGAAGAAGACAGCCAGTACGAATAAAGAAATAATGTAAAGGAAGCCAATCATTAAGTAGAGCGAACCTTGTTCAGCTGAATATCCAGGGATAGCATCAATTAAATCTTGTTGACTAATAACTTGATAGCCAGATTTTTTAGAAATTCCACTCTTTAAAGCAATAGTATTGAAATTAGTATTTGGTGAAAGTTTTTGAGCTTGTTTTTGGTTTAGATAAATTACTGGTGTATGTGAATAAGCTTTGTTGTCAGTAAAACCAGCAATTTCAAAAGTTGTTTTGGTAGCTGGATCTTTGAATTTGTCCCCAAGTTTATAACCGGAGGATTTTAATTTATCGCTGACTACGACTTGGTTATTATTAGCGTTCTTTAGTTTTTGACCAGAGATAGTTGTGGGATTCAAAAAGCTGTTAGCGTCAATTATGAAATAGGCAATGTCAGTCTTTTTGCTGGCATTGTTAGCTTGTTGAATCGACATTTGCGAAACGCTCAATTTGGCAGCCTTATTGTGATATTTATCTTGAAATTTTTGCCAATCTTGCTCAGTTAATTCGGAGCGGTTCAATCTAGATTCAGAACCTTTTTGCAAAATAAAAGTTTGAGCATTGGTTTCTTTAATAGCTGAGCCAGAATCGTTTGCAAGACCACTAGCTAGACCAGTAATGAACAAAACTAAGAAAACAATTAGAAAAATGATGAGTCCTAAAGCTGAAAATTTTAATTTTTCGTGTAATAATTCTTTTAATGTGAGAAACATATTATCTACCTCCTGAGTAACTCTATCTTATGGAGGAATGGTTTTAGGAACAATAAACAATGGTAGCGGTTATGTGTTTTAATGCACAGAAATTATGATTTTGTGAAGGAGATTTGTATGAATGAAAATGATCGTCGGACCAGACGGACTCAAAAATTGATTCGAGATAACTTCATTGACTTGATGGAACAAAAACCAATCAACGAGATTACGATTCAAGAAATTACTGACAAGGCTGATATAAATCGGCGGACATTTTATTTGCATTTCACGGATATTTACGATTTATTGAGTAAAACTGAAGATTACGTCATGGATCACTTTGCCCAGATGTTGCTAAATTTTGAAGCACCAGCGAATAATGAAGTTATTGGTCCAGAATTTTTCCGAACGGTTATGGCTTATATCGGTGAAAATCAAAGAATGATCGGCGTCTTGTGTCAAAATCCTGATTCGAAATTAATGCAGAAGTTGATTGAATTGACGATTACTAATGGTAAAAAAGTCATTCCGTTCGTTCATCCGGAAAATAGTGATTATATTCTTAATTACTGTTGCTGGGGAATGGTTGGCGTTTTGCATACAGCTTTGCGTCAAGGAAAGTTTGATATTACAAAGCTATCCGATTTAGCAGATAATTTATTGACCAGTACCTTAAAGGCTGATGGAATAGCATAAAATTAATTAGGAAAACGCTTTTGTCTATGTATGTAAACTAATAAGTTGTAAAATTAAAACTTGTTTTTAGGACAAATTTACATATATAGGGGTTTATTATGGAAGAACTAGAACCAAATAAGAAGTACATCTCCTGGCCAGTTTTGGCGCTGATGGACTTCGTTACCGTAATTGGCTTTGATGATTTAGCTTACAACTTTCAGAGTCAAGGGATGGGAGTCATTACATCCTGGATTATCATGCTATTCTTGTACGTCATTCCTTATTCATTGATGGTGGGACAATTAGGATCTACCTTCAACAAGGAAGGTGGCGGTTTGACTTCTTGGATTAGAGGTACGAATGGTGAATTTTTGGGATATTTCACTGCTTGGACTTATTGGGCGGCCTCGATTCCTTACGTTGTCGATACGGCCAATTCGTTAGTCGTTGGTTTGGGTTGGACTTTCAATGGAAATGCTAGCTTGCAAAATCACATGTCTAACGGTTGGTTTGCTTTTTGGACTTTGGTAGTATTCGTAGTCTTTATTTTCACTCAATCACGTTTCAAGCATTCATTGGAAGTTTTGAGTACGATCGGTGGAGTGGCTATTTTTGGATTGACGGTTTTATTCGTTTTCATGACTTTTGCCGGACTAGCTATGGGTGGACACATTGCCACTCAACCATTTACGATTCACACAATTATTCCGAAATTTAATTTGCATTACTTAACTACTTTGGGACTTTTGATTTATGCGATGAATGGAGCTGAACTGATAGCACCGTTCGTTACTAAGATGCGTCATCCAAATAAAGAATTTCCCAAAGCAATGATCATGTTGGCTGCAATGACAGCGTTCTTGACTATTTTTGGATCATTCTCATTGGGTGTTTTCTTCAATGCTTATCATTTACCAAAAGATTTGAAGATGAATGGTGCTTACTATGCTTTCCAAGCTTTGGGTAATCAATATCATCTAGGTAATACTTTGTTATACGTTTATGCTTTAGCAGAAGTGTTCTATTTAGCAGCTTTGTTAGCTGTTTTATTAGATGCAATGACAAGAATGTTGATTTCTGACACTGGTAATCGTTATATGCCACAAGTTTTGAAGAAAACTAATTCAGTTGGTTTGCCAGTTAATGGATACTTGCTAACTTGTGGTTTGAGTGCCTTCATTATGTCACTAGGTATTTTCTTGCCAAGTATGAACGATATTTTTAACTGGCTCTTAAACTTGAACGGAATTATTTCTCCGGGTGTAACTTGCTGGGTTTTCTTTGCTTTCATTAAGATTCGTCAAGATAGTGAAAAGTATCCATCCGATTATGTCTTCATTAAAAATGACAAAACTGCTTTGACAGTTGGTTGGTGGTGTTTGATAGTTACTGCCGTTGCGACAATTTTTGGTATCGGACCTCAAGACGTAGTTTTCGCCTCATCAACATGGTGGTACGAATTGATCATCAACTTTGTTTCTATCATTGTCTTGATTGGACTAGGTTTGATCTTGCCATACGTAACTCGTCGTGAAGAACGCAGTACTAATGGTTCAGCCTTTACACGCTTACAATGGACGGGAATTCTGGCAGTTATCTTCTTGACGATTGTCGGTGACTTGTATTTGGGTGGTTCAAATCACGCTTACAATATTCACGGAATCGTAGCACTTAGTGTTGTAGGAATTTTGTTAGTAATCTTGTTTGGTTGGAAAGAACATAATTTGAAAGTTTACTAATCTTCGTTGTCATTTATTATTTATTTTGACAAATTAAAAAACGCGTTTATTCAGATTTGGAGACAGATCTGAGTAGATGCGTTTTTTTAGTATTATTAAAAGTTAAACCACCATTTTCTTCGCTATGGAGGACGGCATACCACCACCAACTAAACTTTTAATGCTATCTTTTTTTTGCAAAAATGTAGGCAAATCAGGAGAGAAAATATTTATATATCACTCCCATATCTTTTATGGTAAAATATTTCGAGTTGCTTATTTTCCATAATGTACACCAAAAGGTCAATCTTTTTAGATTGCGGTCATGTCGGGTAAGTAAGCGCTTAAAATTATTTGATGTTTTTAGATCATTTTCCTACTATTCAACCGAAAGTATTGTATATTTGAATTAACCGTTAGGTGAGTAAATTAGAAAGATGATTTATTTTCACTTGAGGAAAACGCCATGACAGAATTAAATACAAAGAAGAGATACATCAGCTGGCCAGTGTTGGCCCTTATGGATTTTGTTACCGTAGTTGGATTCGACGATCTGACTTACAATTTCCAGAATCAAGGGATGGGCGTTATTACGTCCTGGATCATTATGATTCTCATGTATGTTATTCCGTATTCGTTGATGGTTGGACAATTGGGATCCACCTTTGACGATGACGGTGGAGGATTAACTTCATGGGTAAGAGAAACTAGTGGGGAGTTTTTGGGATATTTTGCTGCCTGGACTTATTGGGCTGCTTCGATTCCGTATGTTGTTGATACTGCTAATACGATTGCGGTCGCGTTAGGTTGGGTCGTTAACGGGAATGCTAACTTGCAGACGCAAATGTCTAATAGTAATTTTGCCCTGTTCACTTTGTTGATCTTTGTATTCTTTATAATCATTCAATCCCGTTTTGAACATTCGTTAGAAGTACTGAGTACGATTGGTGGAATTGCCATGTTCGGGATGACAGTTCTTTTCGTAGTTATGACCGTCACTGCTTTAGGGATGGGTGGCCACATTGCGACTAAGCCTTTAACTGTTCATACGATCGTACCAACTTTTAACTTACATTATTTGACGACTCTAGGATTTTTGATTTTTGCTATTAATGGAGCTGAGAGAATTGCACCCTTTGTTACGAAGATGCGTAACCCTAATCGTGATTTTCCTAAAGCGATGATCATGTTGTCAGTTATGACCGGATTTTTAACTATCTTTGGTTCATTTTCATTGGGAGTATTTTTCAACGCGTACCATTTGCCAGATGATTTAAAAATCAACGGCTCATATTATGCTTTCCAAGCCTTAGGTCAAAGGTTCCACATGGGAAATACTTTGATGTACGTATTTGCTTTTACTGAAATTTTTTACTTAGCTGCTTTGTTGGCCGTCTTGTTGAATGCAATGACGAGAATGTTGATCTCTGATACGGGTAATCGTTACATGCCTAAGTTTTTGCGAAAGACCAATTCCGCTGGATTGCCAATTAATGGTTATATTTTAACGGTTGGCTTGAGTGCCTTTATTATGTTCTTAGGTATTTTATTACCTAATATGAAAGATATCTTCAACTGGTTGTTAAATCTAAACGGAATCATTTCACCGGGAGTAACTTGTTGGATCTTCTGGTCCTTCATCAAGATCAGAATGAATGACGATAAGTATAAATCGGGCTATGTTTACATTAAAAATAAAAAACTTTCGCTCGCTGTTGGTTGGTGGTGCTTGATTTTGACTGGTGTGGCAACTGTTGCTGCAATCGGTCCACAGGATGTGCCATTTGGATCAACAATGTGGTGGTATGAGTTAGTTATTAATTTCGTAGCCATTATTGTTTTAATCGGGCTCGGATTTGTACTACCATACATTACGAAGAGAGAAAGACGCAGTCAGACTGGAACTGCCTTTACGAGGATTCAGCGTATCGGTATTTGGATAGCCGTTCTAGGTACCTTAGTTGGAGATTTGTATTTAGGCGATATCAATTTCAGTCGTAATATTGGTTATATCATTTTATTGACCGCTGCCGGTTTAACTCTAGTGGTTGCCATGGGTTGGCGGGAGCATGATTTGAAGGAAAGTCTTGAATAGTATTCAAGGCTTTTTTTGATACAATAAGAGAGGAATCAGAATAAAATCACATCTAGTTTTTAAAACTAGATTGAATAGTTAAGATAACTATGTTAAATTATAAAAGTAATTACAAAAGGAGCGCTTTCTTATGGATGAATTACAAGACTGGTTAGACAAGGTAGAGGCCTATCACATGCCAAGGTTTGAGGATTTGCCAGAACTAGATCTGTACCGTGATCAACTATTGACACTAGTTGATAAATATATTGGATCCGTTTGGTTGGAGGATGGTCCCGTTGTCACCACATCAATGGTCAATAATTACGTGAAGAATGGTTTATTGCCTCATCCAGAAAAGAAGCGATATACTCGTGAACATTTAGCATATTTGATTGCCATAACTTTTTTGAAACAAGTAGTTTCAATCAACGACATTGAAGAAGGTCTGAAGGTAATGACACGTTTAAACGGTGGTATTGCCCAAGCATATGATTTCTTTTGTGAAAAACAAGAAATAGCTTTACGAATGTTGAATCATCGTGAAGAGAAACAAGCTTTATCTGAAAAGGATCAATCTTCAGCTTATTTGATGGTCGAGATGGTGACAATGGCTTTTGCCACGAAACTAATTACGAAGAAAATATTAATGATTGAAAACAATTCAGATGAAAAGAGTTAATTAGAATGGAAAAGATTGCTGTATTGGTAGATTCTTGTTGTGATTTGCCTAAAGAATATCTCAAAAAGGCTGGTATCTATGAGTTACCAATGCAAATTGCTTACCATGACAAAACTTACTTGGACCGGGTTAATATTTCGGCTGAAGAAGTTTACAAAAATTTACCCGTTGAAATTCCTAAAACTTCATTGCCATCAGGTGAATCGATTCAAAAGACTTTGGATCAAATCGCTAATGATGGTTACACACAGATTATGTCAATTTCGGTTTCGTCAGGTTTGAGTGGGACATTTAATTTTTTGAAAGTCTTTCTAGATGATGATGATCGTTTTGTTTCTAAATATTTTGATACGAAACAAGTTGCTATTGCTTCTGGTTTGATTGCCATTGGTGCCAAAAACTTGGTTGATGAAGGTAAGACTTTAAATGAAGTTGCTGCTGCAGTGGAGAAGATGTGCCAAAACGCCATGGTCTACTTCTGTATTCCAACTTTGACTTACTTAAGAGCTGGTGGTCGAATCAGTGCGGTTGCTTCTGCAGTTGGTGGAATGTTAAAACTAGCACCAATCGTCACTTGTACACCTGAAGGTACTTACACGATTGCCGCCAAAGCTCGTGGTATGAAAAAAGGTCAAAAGATGATGCTTGGTTATGCTCAAGATTTCATCAATGATGGTGATAAATACATGATTGGTATTGGTCATGGAGCTGATGAAGCCGGTGGTCAACACATGTTAGATATTTTGCATGACAACGGTATTAAAGGACAACAAGAATTTACTGAACAAGTTGGACCCGCTTTAGGAGTTCATACTGGTCCCGGTTTGATTGGGATTGCAGTAGTTAAAATATAAAAAAAGGCATTACTTAGTAGTCAATTGATTACTAGGTAATGTCTTTTTATTTGGAATTATTTTTTCTAATAGATTCATAACCAGCACTGGTGAATTGATTGAGTAATTGTAATTCACGATACCAATCATCGTCTTTAATGAAATGATGACGTTTGTTGATGGCAAAAGATCCGTGGATTGAATAGTTAAACAATAATTCTGCTTCCGATTCATTGAGACCAGTTCGCTTCTGAATAGATGGAACGAGTTTATCTTTTTCATGAGCGACGATGCGACCAATAATATAATCATTCAAACTGGGGTCCATTAATAACTTACGATATTTACTAGAATCGGCAATTCGTTGGCAGGCCGGTAAAAGAGATTCATTTTCTTTCAATAAATCCAAACTAGCAGTTGGATCGATAGTTGTATTGGATTGATTATTGTCGGTGAATAGTAAGGCATCATCCAAAACTGCATTCAAGACGGCTGTTAAGTTGTCAAAATGGGCATAAAAAGTCGAACGGGTCATATCCGCATGACGACATAGCTTGGCAACATTGATTTGGGGGTATGGCTCTTGATTGATTAGTTCCAAAAAAGAATCCTTAATGGTACTGATTGTATAAATGGTTCTACGGTCTAGCTTTTTTGTATTAGACATATTTTCTCCCTTACACTTTTGAAAATATGTTATGAAATTAGGCAAATTCACAAAAGTGTTCTTAAATTCAAAAAATGATTTTCATACACTGTGTACGTAATTGTACTATATGGAGGATAAAAAGGAAAATAAATGAACACAAAAATAAAAGAAGTTAAACATTTAATTGATCAGAGCGATGCACTTTTAATCAGTGCTAGCAATGGTTTGTCGATTGCTGAAGGATATAATATTTTTGCTGATGATGATAATTTCGAAAAATATTTTGGTCATTTCAACATTCTTTACGGAATTAATAGTTTGATTCAAGGTGTCTTTGCACAGATTCCGACGCCAGATCATCAAGAATTCATGCGTAAAGTACATCAATATTTAATCGATGATTATCAAAAGACCGAAATCTTTGCAATGTTGAAGCAAATTGTTGATCAAAAAGATTATTTTGTCGTCACATCTAACGCTGATACGCATTTTCAATTAAATGGATTTGATCCTGGAAAAATCTTCGAAATAGAAGGAAATTTCGATCAATTAGAAATGCAATCACCACAGTGGCAAAAACAAAAACAACGTTTTGACCAATTTGTCAACCAATATGCTGACAAAAAAGTCGTTCAACTTGAATTAGGAATCGGTTCACGAAATAAGTTGATTAAGCAACCTCTGATGAAGGCTGTTAGTCAACTACCTTCGTGGAATTATGTGACGCTCAATATGGCAAATGAGATCATGATTGCACCAGAAATAGAATCAAGGTCCATCGCTTTACCGGGAGATATCGAAACTACATTTAAAGATTTATTGAAGGAGAATAAATAATGGCTCAATCATTTTATGAACAATTAGTAATGAAGACACAAATGAATTATCAACAATTTTTTAACGTTTACGCTAGTGGCAAGACACCAGTTAAATTGACGGAAAAGCCAATGTTGCCATATGAAGAACAAGTACAGATCTTAGCGGATAAAATCAAAGAAGCTGATCACATTATCGTTGGGGGAGCTTCAGGTTTGTCAGCTGCCGGTGGTGGTGATTTTTACTACGAAGACAATGCCTCATTTAGAAAGTATTTTGGGAAGTTTGCTGAGAAATATGGTATTAAAGGAGCTTTTTCGGGAATGCAATATCCTTGGCCTAGTCGTGAAGAATATTGGGGTTATTTAGCTACTTTCTTATATACGACTCAACACGCTGAAATTAGAAAGCCATTTTTGGATCTTCAAGAAATTTTAAAGGATAAAGATTATTTTATTTTAACGACTAATCAAGATACTCAAGCAATCAAGGCTTTTCCTGAAGAAAAGGTTGCTCAAATTCAAGGAGACCATCGTTATTTCCAATGTTCACAACAATGTAGTGATGAAGTTTGGGATGCAGTCAAGCCGGTTGAAGAAATGATTCAAGCCATGGGGGATGACACTAAAGTCCCAACTGAATTGATTCCTCACTGTCAAAATTGTGGTGCTGAAGCTTTTCCTTGGGTACGTGGTTACGGTAATTTTCTTGAGGGAACTAGATATCACCAAGAGTACCAAAAGATATCTGACGATGTTTTGAATCATTTGCATGATGACCATCTTTTGTTGATCGAGCTAGGTGTAGGTCGCATGACTCCAATGTTTATTCAAGAACCTTTCTGGGGATTAACAGGTAGTCTTGACGGTGCCTATGACGTTATGATTAACCGTGATTATCAATTTTTGCCAGAAGAAATTGAGGACAAGGGTCAGGCTATTAAGGGCGATATTGCTCAAGTATTGGATGACGTCAAAGCTGCCATGTAATTTTGGAACTCTGAAACTTTTTTGATATGATTAAGAAAAATTAGTTTTAGGGGGATTAATAATGGAACAGGTGGAGAAACTACCGTCGTCGATCAAAACGATTTGGCAGATTAAGGCTTTAATTACTTTGGGAATTTGGCTAATAATTGCCGTAGCACTACTTGTAGGAAAGAACTGGGCCAGTGGATTTTTTGAACAATTTCTATTTGGGGCTAGTTTGGCAGCACTAATCATAGGCGTATTGAATTTTGCTTTTGATATGGGATTAGTTAATTACCATTGGAATTATTGGACTTATTTTATTGATGGACGACAAGTTGAACTGCACCATGGTTTCTTCTTTCGTAAACAAATTATTATTCCAATTGCTCGTGTGCAAAATGTTACCCTGAAACAGGGACCAATTTTACGTCTCAAGAAATTACAAAAAGTTGTCGTTGAAACAGCAGCTGGAGCGGAAGATATTGCAGGATTAGATGAAAAAACGGCTGATAAACTAAAAGAATTGATCATGAAATTAGCGCAGGAGGCCAGAAATGACATCTAAACCGAGACGAATGCATCCCGCAGCGCTAATTTTTTTGACGTACACTTCAATTCGAAGCGTGATTATTCCTTTAATAATTTTGGCAATTGGGATGAATAACGATAATACTCAATTTCAAAAGATTATTATCGTAATCGTTGCTGTACTAATCATTTGGTCAGTTGCCGATATTTTTGTCGATTATTTTATGTACACTTATCAACTGCTTGAGAGTGAAATTGTCATTAGAAGTGGTTTATTCGTCAAAAAAGTCAACCACGTGCCATACAAGAGAATTCAAAATATCACAACTAACCAGTGGTTCTTTTTAAAACCATTTAAATTAGTAGAGTTAGAGATTGAAACAGCTGGTCATTCAGAAACTTCAGAGGTATCTCTAAAAGCCGTACCTAGTAGTCTTAAAGATGAAATCAATCATCTAAGAGATGGTGTCCAAGTCGTTGAAGATATTAAACCGGTTGCCAAAAATACTTATCAAATTTCTTGGTCTGACTTATTGTCATTTTCTTTAACATCACCTGCTTTTCTTAGTGGATTATTAGTTGTTTTGGCCGCTTATGGTAAAATTTCCGATTTAATCAATGACCAATTTTATGCAGATATGGCAACTAAAGCGGCTGGTTTAGGTTTTCTAGTGGTAGTCTTTTTAGCCATATTAGTAGTTGTGATTTTTTACATCGGTTCAGCGTTAATTTTGATTGCTAAGTATTATCACTTTCGACTGACAGAAAACGATGGGCAATTCGTAATTGAGCGTGGCTTGTTCCAGACTAAGAAGACGACGATTGCAACTGAGCGGATTCAAGCTATCGTTATTAAGCAACCGTTAATGCGAAGTTTTTTGAAGATTGCGACGATTCAATTAGTGATAGTGTCAAATTCTAATCAAGGCGATACAGAAAAGGGCATCATCGTAATGCCAGTAATTAAGACAGATAAGATTCCGCAATTTATGACACATTTTTTTAAGAGTGTTCCGTTTGCTATTCCAGAATTTCAACCACAGAAATTTACGTATTTTTATAATTTCAGAAATTACAGCTTGTGGTCCTTGCCGATATTAATTATTTTGATTGCAATTTTACACAACCACATTTTAATCACGGTAATTTTAACGATGGTAGTTTTGATTTTGTGGAATATTCCAGCTTATCTTAAGTCCAAGCGCTCTAAGGTAACAGTTTTAAATCGAGACTATATTTTCTTGCAAAATAGTTCTTTAATGACTAAACAAACGATGTTCATCCCTAAAATGACGATTCAATTTTTAAAGCGACGTAATAGTTTGTGGCTAGAGAAAAAGCAAATTGCTGGTTTAACAGTCAACGTACGCTCCGGCATTGCTAAGCGAAGTTTTAATGTAGATTATCAAAAACAAGCCGATATTGATTCCGTTTTGAAATGGTATAAAGAATAATTGTAATTAATTTAGATGCTTGCTGTCTGTAATAAAAACTCCTCAAAATTTTAATTAATTTTGAGGAGTTTTTATTATGAATTATTCAGATCTAAGTGCTGTAGCAGCATCTTTTTTAGCCGCCATCTTAGCAGGAATGTGACCACCTAAAACAGTTAGAATCGTACTGATAATAACCAAGACGATTGCATGAACTGGATTTAGTTGTGAGACATTCTTCAGATCAGTCATGTTTTGCAAGATGATATTGATTGGGAAAGTTGCCAACCAAGCGATGATAACACCAAGTAGTCCGGAAGAAACACCTAAAATAGTAGTTTCAGCATCGAATACGCGAGTAATATCTTTCTTTCTAGCACCCAAAGCTTTTAGAATACCAATTTCTTTAGTTCTTTCTAGCACTGAAGTGTAAGTGATGATAGCAATCATAATCATACTTGTTACTAGAGATATTCCGGCGAAGGCTACTAAGACATATGTGATAGCATCCATCAAGCCACCAGTTAAGTTAGAAACTTGACCAGCTAAATCAGTATAGATAACTTTATTTGATTCCTTCTTGCCCTTGTTGTATTTATCTAAGTAACTTAGAACCTTATCTTTATCCTTGAAAGTATTAGGGTAAATCAAGATACTTGCAGGAGTTGTTGAACCACCAAGATAACTAACTAACGAAGTCTTAGTTGTATCATCAACATTGCTACCAGTTAAGACGTTACTGTCACTAGCTTTTTGAGCTTGGACGATGTCAGAATTCTTGTTAGTTTGGATGATATCTTGAGTTAATTTGTCACTGTAAGCAATTCCTGAAGCAAGAATGTTTTCAGATGACTTGGATTTAACTTTCAAAATACCAGCAATCTTAATAGTTTTGTTGTTAGCGTTGTTGTAAACGTCATTTAAATTAGAATTTGGTGTGTAAAGATTGTTGCTGACTTTATTGTAGTAATCATTGTTAGCAACGACCTTGAATTCTTTACCGACTAATTTGTTAAAGTCGATTTTTTGATTATCTTTAACGTTCATACCAAGGTTCTTTAGAGCGTTGATGTTGGTTGAATTATCGCGGTCAACTAACAAAATAACTTCATTCTCATTCTTAGGTAGAGCACCAGCAATAACTTTGTAGTGCTTCTTTAAGAAATTATTGTTGTTTGAAGATGGATACACGGAAGTTCCAATACCAGTTGATGAAGCCATAGCAGCAGACATGCCACTCATGGAATTAGAACTGTTAGTATTAGAGAATTGGGCTGTTTTAACTTTGCCGTCGTTCTTAGTCAAAAGATTCATACCAGTTGAATAAGTATAAGTGACGTTCTTACTCAATTCTGGATCTAAGTTCTTAATGTAATTTAAGTAATTCTTGTTTAATTTATTAGTATGAGTTGATTTCTCTTGTTGACTCAATTTGGAAGTAACTTTTTTGGAATTGGAGTTTTTCACTTTATCCACAGAAGCTGTCTGTTTAGAAGCAGTTTGCGAAATAGTAACCGGGAATTGTGCCAAAGTGTTACCTTGGGTTTTGTCAATTTGCTTTTGGAAACCAGACGACAAAGCTAAAACGATAGCGATACTGATAATACCAATACTTGAAGCAAAAGCCGTCAGAGCAGTTCTGGCTTTTTTAGTTTTCAAATTTGTGAATGACAATTTCAAAGCCGTCCAGAAAGTCATCTTAGTTTTCTTGAGTTCAAAATTATCTTTAGAAGCATCTTCAACGAAAGGATTTGAATCGTCAAGAATTTTGCCATCAGCAAAGTTGATAATACGGTCAGCATATTCTTTAGCCAAAGTAGGGTTGTGAGTAACCATGACAACTAATCGTTCAGCTGATAATTCTTTGATCAATTGCATGATTTCTTCACTGGTTTCAGTATCTAAAGCACCAGTAGGTTCATCACAAAGTAAAATTTCTGGGTCATTAGCAATCGCACGAGCAATCGCTACACGTTGTAATTGACCACCAGATAGTTGGTTAGGTTTCTTGTTGATATGTGGACCTAAACCGACTCGTTCCAAGGCTTCGCGAGCTTTTTTCTCTTTTTCTTCACTAGGGACACCACTAAGCGTCATTCCCATTTCTACGTTATCTAGGATACTCAAATGTCCAATGATATTGTAGCTTTGGAAAATAAACCCAACGGAATTGTTACGATAAGCATCCCAGTCGGCTTCAGAAAAGTCCTTGGTAGATTTACCATTGATAACTAGATCCCCTGAATCGTAGATATCCAAACCACCGATACCATTAAGCATGGTCGTTTTACCAGAGCCACTAGGTCCTAAGATGGCTACGAATTCTTGCTTACGAAAAGCAACAGAAACGTCATCTAGAGCTTTTGTGACGGAATCACCAACATGGTAATACTTTTTAATATGTTTTAATTCCAGCATTAATTATTCTCTCTAACTTTAAGATTTTAATGTATTATAACAATTAATTTGGTAATATGTCATTATTGTTGCAACACCATGTTTCATATAATAAAAAATATAATTGATAAATTCAATCATCAATCTGAGACAAATTGTTGCACAAATAGGAGATAATTATGGTCGGAATCAAAAATAACAAGCAAGCACAACATACGAAAAAGGCCCTACAAGAGAATGTTTTACAATTGTTGCAAAAAAAGAGCCTCAGTTCTATTACGGTTACCGAGGTTTGCCAACGAGCACACGTCAATCGAACGACCTTTTATCGTTATTTCGATGATATTTATATGTGTGTCGATAAAATTGAAAGTGAATTTTTGGACGGCTTAGATATGCCTAAAGAAATTTCGCCAGGAAAAGCATTGCAAAGACTGTTAGAAGGTTTTTATGCTAATCCGCAAATTAGTAATTTAGTTTTTATAGAAGGTGAAACTAAATTATTAGAAAAAATGCATAAGTCAATGGAACAAGGCGGCCAACATCTTGAGCCGATGACGGGATATCAAGAAACATATATCATGTTGGGGATGCAGGGAATTATGAAGCGATGGGTCAAAAATGGAATGCCAGAGACTCCAGAAGAATTGACAAAGATTATTATTCGAGTAGCTTTTGCGGATGATTTACAGAGTCTTCGTTCTAACTTTTTTTGATAGCTGAGTTTAAAAGTTTAAGATCAGCTTTTTTAGTGGCGAGTTCTTTTCTTATGATAAATTCACGGCCATATTGTTCAGGATGATGCACGACTTCAGTGAGTTCAAGCTCTAGTTGTATTAATTCCATTTTGATTGTTTGTCTGCGTAAGATCATTAATGGTTGTAAAATTTTTTGATTTTTTTTACCTAAAAAATGCAGCCTTAAAATAAAGTCGTCATTATTCAATTGAGTTACCCCAGGTGTTAAAGGAATTTGTAACCAATCGTTGAATAATTTCAAACCTTGAGAAGAAATTCGATAGGTTTTTTTTCTGGAATTTTTTGTTTCATCAGGTACTAATTCAACCAATTCTTTTTTTAGTAGACGACTTAACTCTGGATAAATTTGACTAAAGGGAGCGCTCCAAAATTCGGCTTTTTCTTTATCAAAAGTTTGTTTGATGTCATAACCAGTCATTTCCTGACGGGTGAGTAATCCTAAAATCATGTATTGTAAAGTGTTTGCGCGAGCCATTTTTGTTGTCCTTTACTTTTTTTATTTGTATATTAAACTATATATATTAATATATAGTATTGAGGATAATTATGGAACAGATTAAGAATAAAAACTTAACAATGATCCTGATAGGAATTGGGATCGTTATTTTTATGTCTACTTTAGATAGTAGCATCGTAACAGTTGCACTACCAGTGTTGAGTAAGGCTTTGAATACTAATATGAGCTTGATCAATTGGGTCGTGACGATGTATTTAATTGTGATGAGTAGTACTTTAATGATTTTTGGAAAACTCGGTGACAAATACGGCAAAATTAAATTTTTTAAGTGGGGAACTTTCTTATTTGTTGTTAGTTCGGCCTTGTGTGCGTTGTCAGTCAGTTGGTTGACATTGATAATTTCACGCAGTTTACAAGCAATTGGTGCTGCAATGACGATGGCGACCTCAAATGGTATTATCGTTGAGGTTTTTCCTGATAGTCGTCGTGGACAAGCTTTAGGTTGGATGGGTTCGTTCGTTTCTTTAGGTGGAATCATCGGACCTAGTATCGGCGGAATTTTATTGAACTTTTTCCCTTGGCATATTATTTTTTGGTTGAATGTACCAATTGGTATTATCGCGACATTTTTATTATTTAAATACTTGCCTAGTAAATTGGATCAAAAATATACTAGTCAAGGCTTTGATTTAACTGGATCAATTCTATTAGTGATTGGTTTTACTACTATGTTTGTCGGTATTTTATTGAGTCAACAATTAGGATGGGCCGATTGGCGAATTCTTACTATGACAATCGTCGGACTTATTTTGTTGATTATTTTGTATCGTTATGAAGCTAAACAAAGTGAACCGATTTTGCCAGTAAATTTGTTTAAAAATAAATGGTTTACTATGCAACTATTAGCATGTTTTATGGTTTTTATCGTCGATTTCTTCTTTGATGTCATCGCACCATTTTACTTACAAAATGCTCGAGGATTCAGTCCGTTATTCAGTGGTTTCTTCTTGTTGATTTTTCCAGTAGTGCAGCTATTCGTGGCACCAATTTCAGGAAGTCTAGCTGATAAACACGATCCATTCAAAATTACTCTGATTGGCTTAGCAATTATTAGTTTTGGACAAATTTTTTACGTTATCAGTGGATTAAATAATACTGTGTTGATTTTTGCCATAGGGGCAGCTTTAGCAGGATTAGGAAACGGTTTGTTCCATTCACCTAATAATGTTTTAGTAATGAGTAACGTCTCGCAAAAAGACTATGGTTCTGCCGGTAGTGTTTATAGTTTAGCTAGAACTGTCGGCATGGTAGTTGGTTCAGCTATGTCAACGACTTTGTTATTTGGTTCAATGTCGATTTTAGACGGCAGCCGAGTTAAGTCTTATATGCCAAGTAAGCCACAATTATTCATTGATGGAATGCATATTACTTTTGGTTTGTCTTGTGCTATTAGTGTTATTTTGCTGGTGGGAATTTTTATTTGGCATCGTCGCAGTAGTAAATGATATTTTGATTTTTACTAAAAATGCCGTCCTCCATAGCAAAGAAAATTTGGCTGGAACGTAGTGGGCACTACTGAGCCAATTTTCTTTGCTATTCCGGACTAGATAGAATTTTATATTTTTATACAATCAAACAAATAAAGCATCTATTCAGATAATGGCAGTAAATGCTATATCTGAATAGATGCTATTTTTGACTCTGAATTATTTGAAATAAACCATAAATGACGTTATCTAGTCGGTAGTGGCAGCTTTGTGGATGCTCAGTTGCGTCCAGTACGTTCCAGCGTCCACAAAGCAGAACGGACGACGGCATCCAGCATCAACCTAACTTAGTAAGGAACCAGATGTCAACTACCACTGACTAAAGTCAGTGGCTTGTGAACTTCACTAAATAGCTCATCACTAATTAATTACTAGTCACAACTTATTCAGATAAAGCATTGCATTACAGTATCTCATGTTTTTAGATAATCGGAATCATAACGTCTTATTCGCTAATTACCAGAACTTAGGACGTGAGTTGCCAAACGCCCATTTTTTTATTTATATATTGGACTATCTTCAGTTAATGGCTTGGATAATTCGATCAAACCTTTGGTTAAGATATTTTTAGAAGCATTCCAGTCTCTAATGTGGTGGGTTTCACAGTTAGGACAAGTCCATTCTCTATCTTTGAGAGTTAGTTTATGAGTGTTGTTTGTACCCATTCTAAATTTACATTCACTACATTGTTGGGTCGTATAGGCTTGGTCAATTTCGACAAAGGTTCGACCGTACATCGGAGCTTTATATTCCAACATGTTAATGAATGTTCTCCAACCAACATCAGAGATAGACATAGCTAAAGCATGATTTTTCAACATATTTTTGCTCTTCAAATTCTCTCCAACTACCAAATCGTGGTTTTTGATAAGTGTAGTTGATAGTTTATGAAGGAAGTCTTTACGTTGATTTTTTACCTTAGCGTGAAGTTTAGCTACTAGTTTACGTTGTTTTTGATAATTCTTAGATTTCCAAAGTTTCCGACCATCAGATTTAGCTCGTCTAGCCTTTCGAGATAGCTTACGTTGTTCCTTGGTTAACCTACCTTTGATGGAACGGTAAAACCTAGGATTATCAATAGTATTGCCGTTACTATCAGTTAGAAAGTTTTCAGTGTTTAAATCATAACCGATTTGAGAGTTTGTTTTAGGTAATTTTTCTTTAAATGGTTCATCGCTCCTTAACAAAAATGAAACAAACCATTCTCCAGTTGGCAAGTGTTTGATAGAAATAGTGGCTATCCTAACTAATTGATTAGTTGGTAGTTGTCTTGATAATCTGACTTTGATACGACCAACTTTGGGTAATCTAATGTGTTTGTTATCTAAAAATTTTATTGATCCATTGTATAAAGACGGAATACCACCATTTTTCTTAACAGTAACTGAATTGTAATGATTAGATGTTCTATATCCTTGGTTAGGATTAGACTTACGTTTAAAATTTGGTGTTCCAGATTTATGTACTTTATGAAATAAATTCCATGCCGATTTATAGCTAACTAGAGCATTGTTGATCATATCACTGTCAATGTCTTTATCACCTAACCATGGATACTTTTCTTTAGTAATCCGAGCTAATCCTGTTAGACGGACCGTACTAGATTTAAGTAACTTACCGTTTTTATTGTGTTTCCAGTATTTTTCTGGAATGGGATATAACTTATTTAACTTATTTCTATAAATTGGTGAGTCGGTCCAACTATTAGCTAGTAGCTTATTGTAAACAAAGCGAGATGCATTGATATTCTTCCAGAAGATTTTTTCTTGTCGTCTGTTAGGATACATTCTCATTTTTAAGCCTATCATATATTCCATTTCATTCTTCATCATTTCACCCCCCTTATCTTTATAGATACATTGTATACGAACGTACGTTCAAAAGCTTGTGATAAGGGTATATTATAAGAATTTCAATATCAAAAACCAAATATATTAATAAGAAAGGAGAGGGCTTACCTCCCACGAATGAATTCGTGGGATTCACGCCCAGTTTTATTGAATAGAAATTCTTTTACGTAATTTAAATTGTATTAATTTTTTTAGTTCTAGCACTAACTAGGTAATAAAGAACAGCAGTGATGATCATAGCGGGGAAGGTGGCGCCAACTGTTTGAACTATGAAGTCTATTTTGTTTAGTCCTAAGTAACTCAAGACTCCGATTGCCCAAGTGATGACTGCCATTAGATTGATACCTTTTGTGTACCAGTATTTACCTTGAGGTTTGGAAAGTTCGCTGACTTGATAGTCTTTTTTCTTAATAAAGAAGAAGTCAACTAAGAAGATAGCAATTTCTGGTCCTAAGAACATTCCGATACCGTCTAAGAAAGTTTCAAAAGTAGTTAAGAAACTAGCTACGTAAACGGGAATGAAGGTCATGACAGTAGCAACTAGAGTGACGATCCACAGAGCTGGTGTTAATTTGAGTTTGTGGAAGATGTTAGTCATAGCAGATCCTGCAGCCATTAAATTAACTGCATTGGCCGTGGTACTAGTGATGACGATAACTAACATGGCTAAGATTCCAAGCCCTAGTTTAGCAGCAATCGTACTAGGGTCGGCGTTGTTAGGATCGAATTTGTTGATGGTGATAGCTGTAGCAATGGTTGCAATTAAACCGATAAAGGCAAACCAGAATAAACCGATATTAGCACCGAAGAATGAGACTGTTGTTGCGGCATGTTTGTCTTTAGTGAATCGACTGAAATCGGCAGCCGCAGTGACCCAAGCTAGGTTAAAGGCTGCTAAAATATCGACGATTTTTCCACTAGAAAGTTGGAACTTAGCAGCAGGTTGCCATTTAATGATTTCTTGGAAGGGAACAGTTTTTAAAACAACAACTGATTCCCAAGTTACTAAGATGATAACTAAGATAATCCCAAAACGTTCGATCCATTTTACTGATTTTTCCCCAACTGAAATACTGATTAGATGTAGAATGGACATAACGACAATTCCAATGATGATGCTGAATTGATTGTGGAAAGCTGAATTGTTCCAGCCTAAGATGTCTTTTAGGATGAAACTGATGGAAGTAGCAGCGATAAAAGTATTGATAGCCGCCCAACCGATGAATTGAATGACGTTGACTAGAGATGGCAAGATTGAACCTTTAACACCAAATGACGGTCTAGTCAAGGTCATAGCTGGTAAGCCAGTTTTATATCCCATGTAAGATGCTAAAGCTAATAAAACATAGGATAGAGAACCAACGATTACTAATGAAGTTGATGCCTTGATTAATCCGACAGCGGCGATAACACCTCCGATGTACCAAGTTCCATTATTGGCGTTAGCACCGATCCAAGTGGCAAATAGATCCCATTTGGACATAGCTCGTTGATCAGGCGTTGTAGCTTGAATGTGTTCTTTCATAGTTGTTTACCCCCATAATCAGAGCAGTAAAAAAGGGAACCGCACCTGAGCAGTTCCCTCAATAATTAACTATTTACCGCTCTTTTATCAGCCTCACTGGACTGCCTTTAAAAAGATTTTTATATTGTTGTCAGTTTAGTTTATGAACTTGGCAATGTCAACTAATAAATTGTATACTATATCAAAAATTCAAAGGAGTGTATCTCGATGTTATTACAACAAGTCAGAATCCAAAATCAATCCGCTCAAGATATTAGAATTGAAGATGGTAAGTTTACTGAAATTGCTGATCATTTAACGCCAAAAGATGGTGAGGAAGTAATCGTTGGTCACGAAAAATTAGTTTTGCCACCATTCATTGATCCTCATGTTCATTTAGATTCAACGTTAACAGCTGGTCAACCAGAGTGGAATGAAAATGGAACCTTGTTCGATGGGATTCGTATTTGGACTGAACGTAAGAAATCATTGACGTATCAAGATGTTAAAAAGAGGGCTACTTTAGCTTTGAAGATGCAAGCTAGCCACGGAATTCAATTTGTTCGTTCTCATGTTGATGTAACTGATCCTAGTTTGAAGGCTTTAAAAGCTTTGATCGATGTTCGTGAAAGCGTTAAAGATTGGATGACTTTACAATTAGTTGCATTCCCACAAGAAGGTATCCTTTCTTATCCAAATGGTAAAGAATTGATGCAAAAGGCTGTTGATTTGGGTGTTGATGTAGTCGGAGCTATTCCACATTATGAATTTAATCGTGAATATTCAGTTGAATCATTACGCTTTGCCTTTGATTTGGCACAAAAAAATGACTTGTTGTTCGATGCACATACTGATGAAATTGATGATCCTAGTTCTAGAAGCCTAGAAACACTTGCTACCCTAGCTTATGAAAGTGGTATGGGACAACGTGTTACAGCTTCACATACAACGGCTATGGGGTCATATAATGATGCTTACATGTATAAATTGATGCGTCTATTAAAGATGTCAGGAATGAACTTTATTTCTAATCCTTTGGTAAACATGTACTTAGGTGGACGTTTTGATACTTATCCTAAGCGTCGTGGCTTGACTAGAGTGAAGGAATTGACTGATGAAGGCATCAACGTGGCCTTTGGTGAGGATGATATTAAAGATCCTTGGTACCCAATGGGTAACGGTAATATGTTCGATGTCTTAGCTGAAGGTTTGCACGCAACGCAAATGATGGGTCATCAACAAATTATGGACTCATACAAGTTCATTACTTTGAATAGTGCTCGTGCTTTACAAGTTGAGGACCAATACGGAATTGAAGTCGGAAAACCTGCTAACTTCGTCTTGTTGGATGCACACAATTTCTATGATGCAATCAATAAGCGAGCTGCAGTTTTATTATCAGTTCATAATGGAAAAGTTATTGGTAAAACTAAACCTGCTGAAACAGAGTTGTATATTTAATAAATCGGGGGCAGCCAATAGGTTGTCCTTTTTTGTAAGGATGGAATAATGATATTAGAAAGACCCAATGTTATTAATTTACGTAAATTACAATCGCAATTAGGTGGTTTAAAAAATCGCCCAGATATTAATGAACTATCTAAAATGATCAAGATGTTTCAACTATATCAAGCTGGTCAAAAAGAAATCAGTACCAAGCTGGAAAATCTTGATTCAGAATTTCAAGTTAATTACGATTACAATCCAATTCATCACATGGAATCCAGAATGAAAGATATGCAAAGTCTTTTACAAAAAGCTGAGCGTAAAGGTTATGAACTGACAGTTGAGAGTATTGAAAAAAATATTTTTGATATTGCCGGTATTCGGGTAATCACTAATTATGTCGATGATATTTATAAAATTGAAAAAATGTTAAAAAAACAGTCGGATGTTACGTTGTTGCGCCGAAAAGACTATGTTAAGCATCCAAAAACTAGTGGTTATCGTAGTTTGCACATTGTTGTCAAGGTACCTGTTTTTCAAGCTGAAGGACCAATCGATGTTCCAGTAGAAATTCAAATTAGAACTGTCGGCATGGATATGTGGGCTAGTTTGGAACATAAGTTGCGTTATAAGACTAATGTCGAAAAAAAATTAGTCGATAAGTATGGCGATCAATTGCAAGAATATGCGGATGAATTAGAAAAAATTGAACGTGGTATGCAAGATATACATCAAAGTTTAATCTAAAAAAAGGGCCTTAGTTCACTGATATTAGCGAATTAAGGTCCTTTTTACACAGCCTGTTCGGGGGTATTATTTATTAACCAATTTTCTTTGGTCAGCTCGTAAGCCATAACTGTTCTGATTTCTCCCGTATGTGGAGATGGGAAGGTGCCAATGGAACCCAAATCAGTCATACCCATTTTTTCCATAACCCGACCAGATCTAGGGTTGAGACTGGCGTAGTGGGCCTCTACTCGTTCGAAGTTTAAATCTTCGAATCCATAAGCCATCATAATATTGCCAACTTCAGCAACGAATCCTTTGCCCCAAGCACTTTGAGCTAGAGCATAAGTTAATAGTGCACTGTATCCCTCAGGATGGAATTCGTAAAAGCCAATTAATTGGTGGGTATCTTTAGTTTCGATACCAAAAGAATAGATTGATCCTAGAAAATGAGAGTTAAAAAGTTCAGCGAAATTATTCGCGGCTTGAACATTGCGATACCTAGTGTATCTAACTACCATAGGATCATACAAGATAGCTTGTAAGTCGTTAAAGTCCTCAACTTGAATCGGACGAATAAGTAATCTCTCTGTTGTAATTTGACGCATCTTTTTTTCTCCAAATCCTCGATTAGAATTAGAATATAAACTATTATTTTGCGTCTGTAAACTGTTTTATTTCGAAAAAAACAATAAATCAAAATAATTTAAATCATTGACAGCTGTATAAACATATTATAGAATTACGGCGTTAAGTAGGTGCATTTTTAAATTCAAATATTGAGGAGTTTTAATTAATGAGGGAATGGCAAAAAGAAACTGTGTATCAGATTTATCCACGCAGTTTTCAAGACTCTAATGGGGATGGTGTCGGTGATATCAACGGTATTATTTCTCGATTAGATTATTTACAAAAGCTTGGAATCGGTTTGATTTGGCTAACTCCAATGTATCGTTCACCAGGCAATGACAATGGTTACGATATCGCAGATTACTATCAAATTGATCCTGTTTTTGGAACGATGGAAGATTTCGAGAATTTATTGAATGAAGCTCATAAACGTAATATCAAAATTATTATGGATATGGTTTTGAATCATACGTCTAATGAGAATCATTGGTTCCAAGAAGCTTTGAAGTCAAAAGACAATCCATATCATGATTTTTATATTTGGAAAGATCCAGTCGACGGGCATGAACCTAATAATTGGGTTTCCAAATTCAGCGGTAGTGCATGGAAATACGTACCAGAATTAGATCAATATTATTTACACTTGTATGACGTGACAATGCCGGACTTAAATTGGCGTAATGAAAAATTGCGTAATAAAATTTTCAAAATGTTAAAATACTGGGCTGCTAAAGGAATCGATGGCTTCCGTTTGGACGTTATCAATAATATTTCTAAGGCTAAAGAGATGCCTAATGACACTTTTGTTACACCTCTAGACGACGGACGTAACTTCTATATTAATGGGCCACACGTGCACGAATACATCCATGAAATGTATGAAAAAGTTTTTGGACCTAATAATTTTGTGACAGTTGGAGAATTGTCTTCAACGCCGATTTCTGAAGCAATTAAATATACTAATCCTGACCGCCAAGAACTCTCAATGGCCTTTACTTTCCACCATGTCAAAGTTGACTATACTAATGGGAATAAATGGACGCTTGGACAATACAAATTGTCTGATTTAACGAGAGTTTTGAGCGAATGGCAAGTGAAAATGAATGCTCATGGTGGTTGGAATGCATTATTCTGGAACAATCACGATCAACCACGAGCCATTTCAAGATTCACTAATGATACGAAATATCGTGATCAATCAGCCAAATTGTTAGCGATGGTCGAATTTGGATTGCAAGGCACGCCTTATATTTATCAAGGTGACGAAATTGCGATGAAGAATGCTTATTTCACTGATATTAAGCAATATAACGATCACGAGTCGATCAATGCCTACAACGAATTGGTAAAAAATGGTGTTGCTGAAGAAACAGCTATTAAAATCTTGCAGCAAAAATCGCGTGAAAATGCCCGTTTGCCAATGCAATGGAATTCACAGCGAAACTATGGATTTACTACTGGTCAACCATGGTTAAAACCACTACACCATGATGACTATTCAGTTGAAAAAGTCTTAAAAATGAAAAATAATATTTTTGATTTCTATCGAGCTTTAATTTTTCTACGTAAGCATAAAGAAATTCTCATAAATGGACAATATAAATTATTAAATTCGCAAGATAATAGCGTTTATAGCTATGAAAGAATTAATAATAAGGGTAAAATTTTAGTAATGGCTAATTTCACTGATCAAATGCAAGAAAGAAAAATCGCTAATGGTTTTGACTTGCTGCTTGGTAATTATGAGGGAATCAAGTTAAACAAAGACACAGTAACTTTACGACCATATGAATCAGTCATGTTAGAAAAATAAAATATAATTTTGACTAAATTGTTACGGTTGCCAATCACAAGACTTGTGTGGAAGACGGAATATTACATTAGTCAAATTAAAAAAGCTCGATTAGAGAGGGTATTCAAATTTTGCACCACTGAAATTGAGGAGAAAAAAATGCCAAAGAACTTATATTCAGATATTTATCATATATTAAAAGGTGAAATTGATAGCAATGTTTATCCACCTAAGACAATTTTGCCTGGTGAGGAAGAATTATCGCAACGTTTCAGCGTAACTAGAAATACGATTAGAAGAGCGTTGAAAAAGCTTCAATCTGACGGTTTAGTTTATACAGTTAAAGGCCGCGGAGTGGTTGTTCTGGAACCAATCGTGGACAATCGAGTAATCTTTTCAGCAGCTAATCATTATGGATTCCAAGATTTGATGAGTTTTCCTCAGAATAAGTTCATTAAGAAATTGAGCACGAAAGTTTTGAAATTTGAAGAAGTTGAGATCGATGATGAATTATCGAAGCATACTTCTTTTTCAATTGGAGATATGGCCTACTATGTTGAACGTTTGCGTTTAGTTAATGGCAAAGCTATGGCTATGGATACTAGTTATTTTAGACAAGATAACATGCCTAATTTAACAATTGAAAATGCTCAAAATTCGATCTACCAATATATACGAGATGAAAAACTATTTAAGATTGCGGCAGCACGTTCAGTTGCTACCGTGGAAACAGTAACTCAAAAAGAGGCCGATGTTTTAGATCTCAAAGAGGCTAATTGTGTTGGCGCCTTAAAAAAATATGTCTACACTGATCTGGGTAATTTGTTCGAATGTACTGAAACGAAATATGTACCTGATCATTTCTCATTAGTGGGATTTGAATCTTATTAGAAACAAAAAAGTCGACCAAAACGGAGACTGCTGAAAAAGTCTGTCTCAGTGTTTGATGAAACCTAAAATAACGATAAT